>ERZ795053.3253-NODE-3253-length-18683-cov-5.198787_pt1 | contig 18683 bp, 18 predicted proteins | sample MGYA00375137_ERZ795053 | MGnify/ENA primary metagenome ERZ795053 (study PRJEB30182, sample SAMN05720284) | activated sludge metagenome | isolation source: Anaerobic digester | place: Hong Kong | collected 2014-12-17 ...
CGTGCTGGGTGAGAAGATCGTGCTGCGCGTCCTCGACAAGAGCAACCTCACCTTCGACCTGGGCAAGCTCGGCGTCCAGGCGGAGGATCTCGTCGCCATCGAGTCCATGCTGCGCAGCCCGTACGGCATGATGCTCGTCACCGGGCCCACCGGCAGTGGCAAAACCACCACGCTCTACTCCGGGCTCGACCTGCTGCGTTCGGAGGCGGTCAACATCGTCACCGTCGAGGACCCGGTGGAATACCAGCTCCCCATGATCAACCAGATCCAGGTGAACGCCGAAGTGGGGCTCACCTTCTCCCGCGCCCTGCGCAGCGTGCTGCGGCAGGACCCGGACATCATCATGGTGGGCGAGATCCGCGACGAGGACACCGCGCGCGTCGCGGTGCAGGCGGCGCTCACCGGCCACTTGGTGATGAGCACGCTGCACACCAACGACTGTCCCGGCGGAATCATGCGCCTGATGGACATGCACATCGAGCCGTACCTGATCGCTTCGTCCACGCTTGGGTTCATCGCCCAGCGCCTGGCGCGGAAGATCTGCCCGTCGTGCCGCACGTCGTACTACCCGCCACCCGAGCTGCTCGCCTCGGTGGGCTGGAGCCACCGCGGCAACGAGCTGTTCCAGCGCGGCGAGGGTTGCCGCGAATGCCACAACACCGGTTTCCGCGGACGCGTCGGCATCTACGAAGTCATGGTGATCGACGGGGAGCTCAAACGCCTGATCAACCAGCGCGCGAGCGAATCGGACGTGCGGACGTACCTGGCCGAGATCGGCTGGCGCCCGCTGCGTGAAAAGGCGCTCGACGTCGTGGAACGCGGCGAGTCCACGCTGGAGGAAGTGCTCCGCGTGACCCGTTCGGAAGGTGCATATATCAGCGCCCCCGCGGAGCCTGAGCCGACGGAGGCCACCGCATGACACCGGCCACACGTCTGGCCCATCCGCCCCGGTCGCGCGGGCCGGCTGCAAACCGCGGACACGCCGGTGCCCGCGAGGCAGCCGGCGCGCGCGAGGACGGGCACAAGCCGGTTCGGGCGGGCAGTGAATTCAACCCGCAGACCATCCGGATTCCGGTCAGCCAGCTCGTGCTGTTCACGCGGCAGATGGCCATGCTCCTGACTTCGGGCAGCGGCCTCGTGCCGGCGCTGGCGGCGATCGGTCCGCAGATGCGTCACGAGCGGCACAAGCGGATGCTCGAGGCGATCCGCACCGACCTCGAGGAGGGCTCCACGCTCACCGAGGCGCTGGGCAGGTTCCCGCGTGCGTTCGACGCGTCCTACTGCGCGGTCGTGGCCGCCGGCGAATCGAGCGCCCGGCTTCCGCAGATGTTCAATCGCCTGGCGGTGATCATCGGCAAACGCCGCGCCATGCGCAACAAGATCGTCGGATCGCTGATCTACCCGGCGCTGCTGATCCTCCTGTCGATCAAGATCATGGCGGTGATGCTCTTCTTCGTCATCCCGCGCTTCGCCGGGATGTTCGACACGCTCGGCGTGAAGGTGCCGGCCTCGACCCAGATGCTCATGTCGCTGGCGACGTTTCTGCGCAGCTACTGGTACCTGGCGGTTCTGATGGTAGCTGGCGTGATCGGACTGACTGTGTATCTGCTGCGCTCCCGCCAGGGCCGACAGTTCCTCGCCAACATGCAGACGCGCATACCGGTGGCGGGTCGCCTGGCATCACGCCTGATCCAGGGGCAGACGTTTCGCATCCTGGGCATGCTGCTCGAGGCCCGCGTGGGGCTGCTCGAGGCGCTTGAACTGGCTTCGGGCGTCACCCGCAACGACCAGTTCCAAAACCTCTATGCGTCGCTGCGCGAAGCGGTCACCCGCGGTGATTCAATCAGCGGTGCCCTCGACGCGGGCAAGCTGATCAACCCGTCGATCGTGCAGGCCGTGCGCACCGGCGAACAGAGCGGACGGCTCGGCGAGGCGGTCAGTTTCGCCGCCGACATCCTCGACGAGGAAAACACGGAACTGCTGGGAACCGCGACGAAGCTGATCGAGCCGATGGTGCTGATCGTCATGGGGGCGATCGTCGGCACGGTCGCCGTCTCGCTGTTCATGCCGCTCTTTGACATGACCTCGGCGATCTGATTCTCGTGCGACGAAGGGACCGGCATGGCGGTACTGCTCGACAGGCTGAAAGTGAGGGCGAAGGCCGTATCGGCTGCGCTCGACGTCGGCCAGACGGCGCTGCGTGTCGCCCAGATCAAGCGTGACGGTGCACGCTGGGTCGTCACGACCGCGGGCACCTGTCGGCGCCGGTCTCCGGAGCGCGGCGGCGACGAAGCGCTCTTTGCCGCGCGCGTGGCCCGGTGGCTCAATCAACTCGGCCTGCAGCGCCGCGACATCGTGGCGGGGCTGAGCCCGCCGGACGTCGAGCTACACGCCATCAACCTGAGCAACAGCGACGCGAGTGCCGACGCCGAATCGCCCGGCGAGGCCGTGCGGGCGGAACTCGAGCGCCTGACCAGTTTCGACTCCACCTCCGCCGAAACCGACTACTGGCGTCTGCCGGAAAGCCCGGCGCTGCGCTCCCAGGTCGTCGGCGTGGCGGCGCGCCGTGACGGCATCGCCAGCGCGCTGGCGTTGTGCGAGGCCGCCGGGCTGGACTGCCACCGGATCGACGCGACACCGTGTGCGCTCGCGCGGTTCGGCACGATGTACCGCGGCCACTCCGCCACGGAGGAGGACGTCTGGAGCGTGTTGGATATGGGCGGGCGCATGTCGCGGATCATCGTCTGCGCCGGGGGCACGCCGATTCTGGCCCGCGCGTTCGTCTACGGCGGCCGCGCCTGGACGGACAAGCTCGCCCAGTCCCTGGCCGTCAGTCCGCAGACGGCTGAACAGCACAAGCGCGATCATGGCGTTGCGCACGGCGACGCGCCCCATGGGACGGACGGCGGCTCCGCCGGTAACGTCCTTGGCGACCTGATCTTCAACGTTTTGCGCAGCGATCTCGACGAGATGGTCGAGGAACTGGAGCGATCCTATCGCTACGTGATGCAGTGCTTCCCTCGCCGCGCTCCGGGACCGCTGGTTCTCGTCGGCGGCGGCGCCGTTCTGCGCGGTCTCGACGTTTTCCTGCAGGAGCGGCTGGGCGTGACGGTGCTCACCCCCGGAATCACCGAACCGGAAGGATCATTGCTGGACCTGACGGCCTGTGGTCAGGACAGCGTATCCTCGGCGAGCGCGTACGCCTGCGCCATCGGACTGGCGATTCCGCAGGAGAGCGCCGATGGTTAGCGTCAACCTGCTGCCCGCCGGCATCCGCTCCGCACGCCGCCGCAATCGGCGCCTGCAGATCTGGGTCAGCGCCGTACTCGCCGTGACGATGCTGACGGCGATCCCGCTCGCGCTGGACGTGTCCAAGTCGGCAGCCGCAGCCTCGATCGAGTCGCGGTTGGAACCCTTGCAGTCGCGCCTGTCCACCGTTCGCGCGGACCTGAAGAAAGCGGTGGCTGAGCGTGAGGAACTGACCGCGCAGATCGCGCGGGCCGATGCCCTCAGGAGCAAACGCTCCTGGTCGTCTTTACTCGCGCTGCTCAGCTCCGTGGCGCCGGACACCGTGTGGTTCACGTCCTTGCGCACGGCGACGGTCGCGCCCCAGCGGGCGGCGCCCCAGCCAGCAGGCGGCAAAGCCGCGCAACCCCAGGCGGTTACGCTGGGCGGGCCGGGAGGCATTCATCTCGAAGGCTACGCGCTCGATCACGATGCGCTCTACGCGTTCATGAGCGCGCTGAAGGATACGAAGACATTTGACCGCGTGGACCTGACGTCAGCGGGCCAGGAGCCCGTGCTGAACGGAACGGCGGTGCGGTTCGTGCTGGAGTGCTACTGGCAGGCGGTGAAATAGGTTGATGCACAAGCGGTCACTGATCATTTACGACCTGGTGGGCACGGCGCTGGTCTGCGGCGCCGCGGCGCTCGGCGTGTGGAGTGGCTTTTTTCATCTGCACACGAGTGTGGCGCGCCTGGCCCAGGCCCGTGACCGGCTGGCGGCGACGGCAGCTACGCTGGCGGACGCCGAGGCGGCCTTGCGTATGGAACAGGCGCGCGGGACGCAGTTGAAGGCCGACATCAGCCAACGCGGCGCGTTGCCCCGCCAATCTCCGGTGGAGGACGACCTTCGTGATGTGGCCCGCCTCGCCCGCGAGAGCAACATGGACCTGGTGCAGGTGACACCCCTGGCCGGTGAGAAGTATCCCGGACTCGTCGAGTTGCGCTACAACGTGCTGACGCGCGGCGACTTCGCTGAACTGCTGCACTTCCTGCGCGCGTTCGAGCAGTCGACGCTGTGGGCGGACATCACCGGTGTGGACATCGGCGCGCCCCAGCAAGGGGAGGATGGCCAGCAGCGTACTTCCATCGTGCTGAGTCTTTTCGCGATGCAGGAAGCGGAGGCGGTGGCGTCCCGCTGAGCGGCATGAACGGCAAACGCAAGGCAATCTACATCTCTGTGATCGGCGTGGGGCTCGTCGCGCTGGTCATCGATCGCATGCTTGCCGGCACTGCGCCGAAGTCCGCGTCCGCCGCGACATCGACCGCACGATCCCAGCCTGCGGTGAGTTCCGCAGCCGCGCCGCCGGGCACCCTTGGAAATCTTTCGGTGACGGTCTTGCCGTTTCCTGATTTTGCGCAAGGCCCCCCTGGCGACGGATCGCCCCGCGATCCCTTCACCGCCACCACCACGGTGCTGCACGCGCTGGCGCCCACGCCGCCGCCTGATCTGAGTGCGGCGTCCGCAGCAGCGCAAGCCGAGTCGGCGACGCCGTTCTCCGAGCGTCACGTGCTCTCCGGCGTTGTGCTCCTGCGTCATGACCGGGTCGCCGTGGTCGATGGCATGAGCGTTGAAGTGGGCAGCCAGGTCGACGATTGCGTCGTTCGCGGCATCGAGAATCGCGCCGTCCTGTTCGAATGTCCGAGCGGCCCAACGCGACTCTACCTGCAGTCCCCCCTTCCTGGGGTCGAAAAGGCCGATTAGTGCTGCCGCGGGTTCAAGAAATGCTTTAGACGAGTAGGTCAAGCGGCCCGCCAACGTGGCCGATATCTTCAGCGCCGGTCGGTGTGTCGGAGTACACACGCCGTAGCCGCCATAATCAAAGGTAAGGAGTTCGCCATGAGGTTTGTGGGTAAAGCGAAGCGGGCGTTCAGTCTTGTGGAACTGGTGATCGTCATCGTCATCATCGGCATCATCGCCGCGATCGCCGTGCCGCGAATAAGTCGAGGGGCCAAGGGGGCCACCGAGTCCGCCGTTCGTGGCGATCTCGCTGCCCTGCGCGCCGCCATCGACCTGTACGCGGCTGAGCACAACGGCGTCTTCCCCGGCCAGCACAAGAACGACGGATCGGCCGGCGGGGCTGCCAGCGACGCTGTTGACCAGTTGACGAAGTACAGCGACATCAACGGCAAGACCGGTGACTACAGCGCAACGGACGGGATCGTCTACGGACCGTACCTCCGCAACGGCATGCCGCCCCTGCCCGTCGGCGCGAACGTCGGCAGTACGGACATCGTCTTCTCCACCGCCAGCCCGCCGACCGTGGCGGAAGGCGGCGGCGAGGGCTGGGCGTACAACCAGACGACCGGCCAGATCATCGCCAATACGTCCGCCAAGGACGAGAGCGATACGGCTTACAGCACCTACTAGTTGACTGCAATTCCAGGCCCGGCCTGGGATGCGCCCCGACCGAAACGGCCATCGTTGACCACGCCCTCCGATCGTCTCCGGCCGCCCGTCGACGCCTCGTAGCCGAGGTGAACGACTCCCGCACCGGACGCAATCGGATGGGCGTGGTCTTTAGTTTCCCCTGCAGGGCCGGATGGACCGGAGCTGGCCAGTGAGTTCGCCCCTCCGCACTTCACGCACAACCCGAACGCGCTCACCGCGCGCGTTCTCGCTCATCGAACTCGTCATCATCATCGTCATCATCGGGATCATCGCAGCCATCGCCGCCCCGCGCGTATCGAGCGCCGGACGCGATGCCCAGACCAAGGCCGTGCAGGCCACCCTCGCCAACGTCAACGCCGCGATCGACCACTTCTATGCCGAGCACAGCCGCTATCCCGGCTTCAATCCCACGAACGGGAACCCCGACGGCGACTGGTTCGTGAAGCAACTCACGACGTATTCGGATGCGAATGGAAACGTCCAGACCTCGCTGGGCGGGGACTTTCTCTTCGGTCCCTACCTTCAGTCGCCCTTTCCCACCAATCCGTACAACGGTATGAGCAACGTGCACGTGAAGGCGGGTCGGACCGGTGCCGTCGCCCTGAACTCCTCTGGCTGGATTGCGGTTCTCTCCGATGGCAGTTTCACCATCAACACGACCACCGACAAGATCAAGGCGGACGTCTTGTCGGCCAAGGAAGTTGATCTGATCAAGACGCTGCGAACCGGCAGTTGACGCCAGTCTCGCTGCCTCTGCTACCTGCTTATTCTTCCATTTTGAACTTGCACTGCCCGTGAATAGTGGAGAGACTGACAGCGTCAGCCGTCAGCCCACTTCCATCTCACCCTGACCGACACTGACGGACAGGCTTGCTTGCGGCTGACCGAATCGCGGCGGGTGGGCCCGCCACGGCCGTAGGAACACGGCCCACAACCTGATCTTCGTGTCCGACAGGATGTCGGGGGAGTAGATGTCATGGCATGGATGCCAGTGGCCGAAGCCGCAGCGCGGCTGGGTGTGTCAGAGCGAACCATCTGGCGGCGCATCAAGTCCGAAAGCATTCCCTCACGCAGCGAAGCCGGCCGGACCTTGGTCGACCTGGAGGAGTCCGACGCCTCCGCCGACGGGCTGCACGGCGCCGAACTTCACTCACGAGCCGCGGACGATGACGCCCTTGCAGCCGTGATGGCCGAATTGGCGGAGCTGCGCGAAGCCAACGCGCGGGAGTTCCGTTATGCCCGCCGCGGGAAGCGCGCCGCCATGGCGCTCGCAGCCATGATGGTCTGCGCCGTGGGCGCAGGCATCTGGTACCACTTCGATACGCTCGCGCGACTCGATTCCGCCCACGCGACCGCCCTGCGTGATCTCGATATCGCCCATGAACAGGATCTGGCGGACGCGCGGGCCGACGTAGCTCGGGCCGAGACGCTGGCGGCCGGTAAGGCGAGCGAGGCGGCGCACCTTCGCCAGAACAAGGTGGATCCCGATGCCATTGTGGCGGCTGTCCGGGAGTCGCAGAACGACTTCCAGTGCCTCATCGAGGATCGCCTGGATGCCCTGGATGCCGCGCTGGCCCAGTCCGGTCGCGACGACGCTGCCTGGGTGGCGGAACGAGCCAAGCTCGCCAAGACCATCGACGAGCTGCGCGAGGACGTGCACCGCAAGGAATTGGGGTTCCTCTCTGCCCAGCAGCAGTCCGAGCGGATCATCGCTGCGCTGCGCCGCCAGACCGCCCGCAGCAATGGCCTCGCGGAAGGCTTGCAGATCCACATCGACTTGCAGCAGCGGGCGTTTGTCCAGGCGCAGTCCGAGCTGGCGGAACTGCACACCATGCTGGCGGAGGCCCCCGAGGCCAAGACGACGCTGCGGGACTTCGCGATGCGTCAGCGGATGCGGGATTCCGTCGTGCAGTTGTCATCACTCGACGCTGCCCGGCCCGAATCGCCCTTACGGGATCCGCAAACAGCCTGGGCGCAGGCGGTTTCCACGGTCCGGAACTGGTTTGAGCAGCTTCGCGACCGCGCCCAGAAGTACGCCGAGGAGGAGGCGCTGGCTCGCGTCGACTGACCGCGGACGGGTCGCCCTTCAACCTGCCAAGCCCAGCGACTATACTCTCGGTCTTGCCACGAAACGGGTCGTGGCATGATCCGGGGTATCCTCGCGCATGCTTCAGCTCGGGACCGTCGAAATTGCGCATCCTTTTGTTCAGGCTGCACTTAGCGGCTACAGCGATCCGCCCATGCGGGCGATTGCGCGCCGGCATGGGGCTGCGTACACGCTGAACGAGGTCGTGCTCGACAAGCTCGTGATCACCCGGGGCAAGGGGCAGAAGCGTGTCCTGCGCCCGGTCGAGCCCGACGACCACCCGGTCGGCGGCCAACTCATGGGGGCCAACCCCGACGACTTCGGGCCGGCTGCCCGCCTGCTCGCCGACGCGGGCTACGACGTGATCGACATCAACTTCGGATGCCCGGTGCGCAAGGTGCTCGGCCGCTGTCGCGGCGGATTCCTGCTGTCCCAGCCCGAAGCTGCCCTCGAGATCGTCGCCCGGGTGATGGATGCGGTGGGCGCGGATCGCCCCGTCACCGTGAAGATGCGCCGCGGGCTGGACGATTCCGCGGAGAGCGAACGCAATTTCTTCGCGATCCTTAATGGTGCGTTCGCGCTCGGCGTCTGTGCGATCACGGTCCATGGCCGGACGGTGGAGCAGCGCTACGTCGGCCCGAGCCGCTGGGCCTTTCTCAAGCGCGTCAAGGCCCACGCCGGCGACCGCGTCATCCTCGGCAGCGGCGACCTGTTCAGCGCTCCGGCGTGCCTGGACATGATGGCGGAAACCGGCGTCGACGGCGTGACGATCGCCCGCGGGGCGATCGGCAATCCCTGGATCTTCCGGGACTGCCTCGCGCTCGCCGCCGGTGAGCCCCTGCCAGAGCCGCCCTCCATCGTGGAGCAGGGTGCGACCATCGCGGCTCACTTCGCCGAGAGTGTGCGCTGTCACGGGGCTGATCGGGCCGGCGCGCTCATGCGCAAGTTCGGCATCAAGTACAGCGAGTTGCATCCCTGCGCTCGGGCCGTACGTGACGCGTTCATCGCGATGCGCACCACCGACGACTTCCAGGGCTTGATCGATGCCTGGTACAACCCCGCCGGCGATTATCCGCCCGTTACGCGGCGCACCAGCCACGGCGATCTGATCGCCGCCGGCGCAACTCTGTAATTCCCGTGGATTGGGTTATAGCGACGTCCAGACGTCAGGCCGGTACGCGAGTTGCCGCTGGTACCGGGGCGACCGCCACGGTCTGCGCGGGAACATCGATGTGCAGCACGCGGCAGACCGCCCGGGCCACCAGGGCCGAGCGGGGCACCATCGGCGGGCTGGGCCGGCCGTAGACCGCCGCGACGGCTGGCTGAAGCACGATGCCCAGGGTGACCGCCGCCAGCACGTCGAGATTTCCGGCGTCCTCCGGCGGGAGCTTGTCGACGAAGCGGGCCATCAGGTCGAACCAGTAGCGGACCGGGCTTTCCTCAACCTGGTCCATGCGCGACCACAGGTCGTGCTGGTGGAGGAGCACGAAGCTGAAGAGCTGGTAGTTCTCGTCGAACAACTGGTAGAAGCACTCCACCGCGCTGCGGACGGCGTCGTAGGGCGCCAGGTCGGGGCGGACGCGCTCCTCGAGGTTGGCGTAGAGATTGGCCAGGCCGGAACGGAATACCGCCCAGGCGAGGTCGAGTTTTCCCGCCCAGTGGCGGTAGAGGGCGGCTTCGCTGACGCCCGCGGACTCGGCGATCTGGCGGATGCTGGTGCCGTCGAGGCCCTGTTCGCCGAAGAGGCGGCTGGCCGCCTGGTAGATGGCGTCTTTAAATTTGACGGGTCGTCCCATAACTGGTTCTCCCGCGGTGGGTTAGTGAGCGTTTATTAACTTGCCGCCCTACAACCCCGTTGTCAAGCACTTTCCGCCGGGGACGCCGGGCGGGGGGCCTAGCGCGACCCGCCCAGCCGCTTGAACGCCTCCACGACCCGCGCGCGGCTCTTCGAGCGGTCCACAATCGGGGCGGGGTAGTCGCGTTCGCCTCGAGTCGCGGCGTCCGGATCGTGGATCCTGTTTGCGGGGACGGGTTCCAACTCGGGCACCCAGCGGCGGATGTACGCACCGTTGGGGTCGTAGCGCTCGCTCTGCCGGGCGGGGTTGAAGACGCGGAAGTAGGGGGCTGCGTCCGTGCCGGTCGATGCGGACCACTGCCAGCCACCGTTGTTGCTGGCGAAGTCGCCGTCGACGAGGTGCTCCATGAAGAAGCGCTCTCCCCAGCGCCAGTCGATGAAGAGGTCCTTGGTGAGGAACATGGCGACGATCATGCGCACGCGGTTGTGCATCCAGCCCGCGGCGGCGAGTTGGCGCATGCCTGCGTCCACAATGGGAAAACCGGTCGCGCCCGCGCACCACGCCTCGAACTGGACGGTGTCGTTGTTCCAGCGGAGGCGCTCCGTTTCGGTGCGGAACGGTCGATCCATGCACACGCGGGGGAAGCCGATGAGGATGTGCCGGTAGAACTCGCGCCAGATGAGTTCGCTGATCCAGGTGGCGACGCCCTTCTTGCCGGAGTCGACGCGATTGTGGTTGACCGCCAGCGCGGCGCGGAGGCACTGGCGCGGGGAGAGTACGCCGCAGGCGAGGTAGGGCGACAGGGCGCTCGTGCCGTCGGTGGCGGGCTCGTCGCGACGCGTTGCGTAGTCGGCGATGGCCTGGTCAACGAAGGACGCGAGCCGCTGGTGGGCGGAGCTTTCGCCCTCCGGCCAGAGCTTGCAGTCGGCGTCCGTGCTGAAGCCTGCCAGTTGCGTGGGCACTTCGTCGGCCGGCACCTTCGAAGAGGATTGGGGCTGCGGCGGGGCGAACTCCTTGAGTTCATCGCCGCTCTTGAACAGCTCACACCACTTGCGCTTGAACGGCGTGAACACCGAGTACCACCCGCCGGCCTGTGTCCTGATGTCCGCGACATCGAGAATTGTCTGATCGCGGAACGTGTGCATCTGGCGGTTGTCCGTCTCGAAAGCGGCGCGCACCTCGTCGTCGCGGCGCACCTCGTTCACTTCGTGCTCGCTGTTGCAGTAGAGCGCGGCGCAGTCGTGTGCGCGGGCCAGCTTCAGCAGCGCCTGGGGCACGCCGTCGAACCGGTTGCTCCGCACGATTTTCAGCGGGATGTTCAGCCGTTTGAGTTCGGCGCCCAGGGCACGCAGGTTGCGCAGCAGGAAGTCGACGCGCGGGCCGCCCCAGTGGTGGTCCTTCCACTGCTGCGGGCACAGTATGAACACGCCAATCAAGCAACCGTGGTTCGCGCAGGCGGCTGCATGCAGCGCGGTGTTGTCGCGCGTGCGCAGATCAGAACGAAACCAGACCAGCGTGTTCATGTTCGCTCATTTCCCGCCGCTTATGGTTCAGCTCTGCCGTTTCAGGTCGATGGTGAGTTGCAAGGGCGCGTCGTTTTGCACGCCCGCGACGTCGATCACGAGGCGGCCGTCATCGACACGGCGATAGGTGATCTCCTGCGGGAAGTCGTGCTCGGGGTTGGCGAAGACCGCAGTGCGATGACCGCGATCCAGAGATTTCAGCGTGAAAGTCGTGCTGCTGCGCTTGCCGTAGGGGAACGGCGTGAGCACGACCTCTCCATCGACGCTGCGGAAGTGCTCGAACTCGATCATCACGACGCGGCCATCACGAATCTCCTTGTTCGCGCTAAGCATCTCCCCGGCTGAGGGCGACGTGTACACCGCCTCCCATTCGCCTCCGTTGATGGTTCCCTTCCAGCTTCCGGTGAGAAACGCCAGATCGGTAACGTCGCCCGCCTCCGGCGGAACGTCCTTGGCAAAGGCCCACCAGGCGCTGCCCGCCAGCAGCGCGACCATGACGCTCAGTCGAGCTTTCATCGCGAAATCTCCGCACGTATTCAACCCGGCGGGCTATTTTCTATTCGGGCGAGGTGCTGGCTGCAACCGGAGCACGCGGTCCGCCGAACGGTACCCGCACGCGTGGGTTCCGACGGGGCGTGCTCTTTTGCGGCGGGCGGGGCGTTTGCGGCGGACTCTGGGCGGCGATGACGTCCTTCCAGTGCACGAGTTCCAGGCGCCCATCGGGATGTTCGACCAGCGCCGTGCAATGGTCTGTCCAGTCGCCGGTGTTGCAGTAGAGCACACCATCCGCGTGCCGGCGCAGCGCCGGACGGTGCGAGTGGCCGCAGACGACGCCGTCCATCCGGTAACGTCGGGCTTCCGCGACGAGCAGCGATTCGTAGTTGGCCAGGTGGCGCACCGCATCCTGCACGCGGCGCGTGACGGCAGCCGCGAGGCTCCAGTCCGGCTTGCCCAGGCAACGGCGGATGAAATTGACCGCCCGGTTGACCAGCAGCAACTGCCGATGGGCCCCGACGCACAGCAGCGAGAAAACCCGGCGATGGCGCACGATCGCATCGAACTCGTCGCCGTGGGTCACCAGCAGGCGCTTGCCATCGGCGGTCGTGTGCACGTCGCGGGCCTTCACGCGGATGTCCCCGAAGGTGAAGCCGACGAACGTGCGGAAGAACTCGTCATGGTTGCCCGGGATGTAGACCACCTTGGCGCCCTTGCGGCTGCGCTTGAGCAGTTTGTGCAGGACTTCGTTGTACTGCCGGGGCCAGTGCCACTTCTTGCGCAGGGCCCACACGTCGATGATGTCGCCGACGAGATAAAGGTGGTCGCACTTGATCTGGTCGAGAAAGGAATGCACCCGTTCGGGCTGGGCCGCGGGTGACGCGAGGTGCAGGTCGGAGATCCATACGCTGCGGTAGAACGTGCTCATGCCGGTTCCTCAGGTCACCGCGGCGGCTGGGGCGCGTGCGGCACTGCTCGCGCCGCTCAGTTCTTCCGCGAAGCGCTCGATCGCAGCGAGCGCCTCGGTGGCGCCGTCGCGCTCATGCCCGCGGGCATGCGCCGCGAGTTCGTCCGCGCGGGCCAGAAAGTCCCGCAGTATCTCCGCGGTCAGGCCGTCCCGCGCGACGCGGACGCCGAACCCCATTTTCTCGATGTGGAACGCGTTCAGGCGCTGTTCGTGACAGGCCATCGGTGTGCCCAGCATGGGTTTTCCAAAGTGGATCACCTCGCCGATGAGCTGGTTTCCGCAGGTAGCATACACGGCGCGGCAGCTCGCCAGGTCGTCCAGGAAGCCCTGCTTGCTGATGGGTTTGAACTCGATGTTGCCCTCCCGTCCGCTGCGCGGCACGCCGTACATGCGCACCGGGCAATCCTGGGCGCGAAAAGCCTGCTCCACCGCCGGCGTGAACTCGTGCTCGCCCTTGTTGATGTAGGCGAGCAGGTGGTCGCCGTGCGTCGGCTTCATCGCCAGCACGTCCTCGCGGATGACCGCGCCGACGCGCTGCACGCCGGGGTGGCGGGGCACGGCGTCGAAGAACGCGGACACCACGGCGCGGTTGGGCACGCCGTAAAGGAACCGGTAGACCCACGCGTTGCCCCAGTTGGCGACGCGCTCCCACGCCGGCATGTCCGGCCGGCAGTAGACCAGCAGGCCGAAGTGGTCGAACGTGATACGGGGAATTCCCGTGTGGCGCGCCACCCAGTGGGAATAGATTTCCGAATCGGTGAGAATGACGTCCGCGCCGAACGCCCGGATCTGCGATTCCACGAGGTCGCTGGTCGGCCCGCGCCAGCGCGCGTCGAGCAGCAGCGGCAGGTTCCGCTTGAGCGACCGGTAGTTGGAGAGCTTGCCGCGGCTCGTGAAATGGTATTTGAGGTAGGGGATGGGCACGACCGGGAAATCCCCGGAGAGTGCGGTGTACGCGTCGCCGCCGGCGAGGATGAGCACCTCGTGCCGCGCGCAGAGCCGGGGGAGCACCGCCCGCGCCCGCATGGCGTGTCCGCGTCCGAATCCGTGAATGCCGTAAGCGATCCGCAAGTACGCACCTTTCCGAGTGGAAACCTACGTTCTTAACGTCAAGAGAATATTAAGGTTGTATTCTCTGTGGCTTAAGTTTTCACAGGCCGGTGGCCGCTCGGCGGTGGTCAGTCCAGGCTGCTTGGGCCGCCGTATTCGGTCTTGATCCAGTGGACGTTGCCGGCCTCCGGAATGATCGCGACGTACAGGTCCTGGTAGCGGGTGGGGGCCCGGCCGGTACCCCCCAGGCGGGCGTACAGTTCCTGCAGGTTCCCGCTCTGCGCGTCGGTGACCGGACCCGTGCTGCCGATGTAGAGCACGACGCCGCCGGCGTGAAGATCCAGCACCTCGTCCACGAACTGGTTGGCGAAAGCCTTGGTATCGGCGATCTGGACGGCGCTCACCACGTTGACCTCGAGTCCGAGCGCCGCGGCGACCGGCGCGGCGGTTTCGCGCATCCGGTTGAGGTCGGGGGCGTAGATGGCGGTGACGCCATGGTCGGCCAGCGCGTCCGCCAGCGCCTGGGCGCGCTGCCGCCCCTCGTCGGTCAGCGACGGATCGAGCCCTTCGGGCCGTTCGGCGTGGCGGGTGAGGATGATCGTCGTGGTCGTGCCCGGTTGCGAGATTACGGGCACGGTGGACAGTTGGGTGTTGCATGACGGCATCGCCGCCCAGCAGAGGGCCGCGGCGGTCAGGATGCAGTTTCGGCGAGCACGTGCGGTCATCTCCGGCCTTCCTTTCGATGCGAGCGGCTTGTTCTCGAGCCACCTCGGATTGCTTGCGGATCTGTTGCTTGACATCGTCCTAGAGGAAAATCCTGATAGGCGTCGCGTCCCACCCCTCGTGAGCCAGGCTTGCCGGAAGCGCGCATGGCATACGCCGGTCGCGACGTATCTTCGCCCCCAACAACCCGGCAGACCGGCTGTTGCGTCGGGTCCCGACCACCTGGCGACGTAGCCTTGGGTGTACGGCCCGCATTCTAAGCGATCTGGCGGCGGGTTCGCCAACCGCCGGCGGCCCTTCATTCCTCCGCGGATCGTCGTAGAATGTGCCCATCAACTTCACCTGCTCCAGACGCAGTTTGCGGAGGTTGTCCATGAAGACCATCATCGAGCCGTTCCGGATCAAGGTCGTCGAGCCGCTCAAGATGACCACGCGGGCGGAGCGTGAGGCCGCGCTGCACCGCGCCGGCCTGAACGTGTTCCTGGTCCCGGCGGAGGACGTCCTGATCGACCTGCTCACCGACAGCGGCACCGGTGCGATGAGCAGCGAGCAGTGGGCGGGCATCATGCGCGGCGACGAGTCGTACGCCGGGGCCCGCAGCTACTACCGGTTCGAGGACCGCCTGCGGGAGGTGACCGGCTTCGAGCACGTCATCCCCACGCATCAGGGCCGGGCCAGCGAGCGGATCCTCTTCGAACTGATCGGGGGGCCGGACAAGACGATTCCCAACAACAACCACTTCGACACGACCCGCGCGAACATCGAGCACAGCGGGGCCCGGGCCGTCGACCTGGTGATCGACGAGGGCCGCGACCCGAAGAGCCGCCACCCGTTCAAGGGCAACATCGACCTCGACAAGCTGGAGGCGCTTTTCAAGGAGGTCGGGGCGGAGCACATCCCCTGCGTCATGGTGACGGTGACCAACAACAGCGGCGGCGGTCAGCCGGTCAGCCTGGAAAACCTGCACGCGGTGCGCAAGTTCTGCGACCGGCACGGCACGCCGTTTTTCCTGGACGCCTGTCGCTTCGCGGAGAACGCGTATTTCATCAAGCAGCGCGAACCCGGCCAGGGGCACCGCAGCGTGGCCGCCATCGTCCGCGAGATGTTCGACCTCGCCGACGGTGCGACGATCAGCGCCAAGAAGGACGGCCTGGTGAACATCGGCGGCGTGCTGCTGCTGCGCGACGAGGCGCTTTACGGCGCGGCGCAGAACCTGCTCATCCTCACGGAGGGATTTCCCACGTACGGGGGGCTCGCCGGGCGCGATCTCGAGGCGATGGCCCAGGGTTTCGAGGAGGTGCTCCACGAGGACTACCTGCACTACCGCATCCGCAGCACGGCGTACCTGGGGGAGAAGCTGCTCGCCCAGGGCATCCAGATCGTCGAGCCGCCGGGCGGGCACGCGATTTACATCGACGCCGCCGAGTTCTGTCCGCACATTCCCAAGGCGCAGTTTCCCGGGCAGGCGCTGGTGTGTGCGCTCTACCTGCACGGCGGCATTCGCGGCGTCGAGATCGGCAGCGTGATGTTCGGCGAGCACGCGAAGATGGAACTCGTGCGCCTGGCCATCCCGCGGCGGGTGTACACGCAGTCGCAGATCGACTACGTGATCGAGGCGATCGGCGAGGTGCACGCCCGGCGCGACCGGATCCGCGGCCTGCGCATCACCGCGGAGCCGCCGGTTCTGCGCCACTTCACGGCGCGGTTCGCGGAGGTCTAGCCGGCGGCGCGGCTGAGGAGTTTCCGGGCGTGCACACCCTTTCGAGTGAAGATCTGTGCCTCGACGCGGAATGGAGCCGGATAGCCCGCGCGAGCACCATCGAGCTGGTCAAAAGCAACGCGCAGCGGCGCGTCTATCGGCTCACGCATTCATCCGGTGTTTACTACGTCAAGCAGCACATTCGCCGCGGATTCGTGTCCTGGCTTCATGATCGTGCCCTGGGAGACCCCGCCCGGCGCGAATTCGAAGCGGGAAAGTACGCCGAGGCGCACGATGTTCCCACGGTGACGATGGAGGCCTGGACTACCCAGCAACTTTCGGGTGGCCGCCGGGCCGCGGTCCTGATCACGCGCGAGGAACGGGATGTCCAGGGGCTTGCCCCCAGTTGGGAAATCGCACAGAACGTCGGTCACGGGCGCGGCGCTGAACGCCAACTGGGCACGGCACTCGTCGCGCTGATCGCCCGTGCCCACGACGCGGCGTTTCTGCATCCGGACAACCATCCCGGCAACATCCTCGTCCGCGGGGCAGGTACCGTCGATCCGCAGTGCATCTATGTCGACCTCTACGGCGTACGTTTGCGTCGCCCCGTCAATGACTCGGATGCGGCGCGCAATCTCGCAGCGTTGGCCATGTGGTTCATGCGTCGCGCGACGCGCACGCAGCGGCTGCGTTTTCTGAAGGCGTACGCCGGCCAGCGGAGGCGCTGGTCATCCGCGCAGGCACTGCGCACCTTCGCCCGGCAAATCGATCGGGCCTGGGCGCGGCATGCCCGGCGGCTCTTCGCCCAGCGCGATCGGCGCATCGGACGCCGCAACGCGTTCTTCGATCGGCAGACGGCTGAGGACGGCGCGCTGGTCGTCGCGACAAGGCGGTTCCGCGACCTGCCGCAGATGCTCGACCTGCCCGCCCCCGACGCGCCGGACGCCTCCGCGTCCCCGGTGGCTGAGGCGATCCTCGCCGCGCCCGACACGAGCGAGACATACTTCGCCCAGAGTCGTTTTACGGGCTGGGCCTGGCGCATAGCCGGTTCGCCGGCCTGGCGAAAGTACCGCAGCGCTTGCCTGCTCATGAATCGGGATATTCCTACCGTCGTTCCGCTCGCGTGCCGCTGGACCCTCGCCCGTGGTGCAATCAGCCAGTGCGGGTGGCGGCGGCTGCGACCGCCCGATGCAGCCGCCCTGCGCGAGTGGCTTGACGTGCTCGCGGGGCGGCAGCGCGCGGACCTGCTCGAACGCGTCGGCCGCCTGGTCGCCGACACACTGTTGCGGGGAGCCGTCGTGCAGGATCCGACATTGCTGACGCTCGAGGTGGCGGGCGTCCTGCGCGGCGATCCGCGCGTCTACTGGGCCGGTGTGCAAGTGAGCGCCGTGTCTGTTCCGGCCCCGCGTCACGCGCAACAGTGGATGCTCAGCGTGTTGGCCCAGGCATCGGCAAATGACGCCGCCGTCACCCGTGCGGATCGGGCCCGCGTATTGCGAACCTACTGTCGCAGGCTCGGACCGACGCAGGCCCCCGGCGGGTGGCGTTCCTTTTGGCGCAGCATCGCGGCGGCGTCCGGGTAGGGCGGACGTCCGTGGCTTGGCTGAGGTTTCCTGAGGAGAGAAGTCATGGGTACAGCCGACACCTGGGGGCGCATCCACCTGATCCAGGGCGACATCACGCGCGAAGCGGCTGACGCGATCGTCAACGCCGCAAATACGAGCCTGCTCGGCGGTGGCGGCGTGGACGGGGCGATTCATCAGGCAGCCGGCCCGGAGTTGCTTGCGGAGTGCCGCAAGCTCGGCGGGTGCCCGACCGGGGAAGCGCGCATCACGTCGGCGTACAGGCTGCCGGCCCGGTACGTCATCCATACGCCCGGTCCGGTATACCGCGGCGGCTGCCAGGGCGAGGCGGAACTGCTGGCTGCGTGCTACGCCAGCGCGCTGCGGCTGGCGGCCGATCACGACTGCCGGACGGTGACCTTTCCGGCGATCAGTTGCGGCGTGTATGGTTACCCGATCGAGGATGCTGCCCGCGTTGCGCTCGGTGCGGTCCGTGATTTCCTCGAGAGATCGGCGCTGCCGGAGCGGGTGACGTGGGTGTTGTTCAGCCAGCCGGACCTGGCGGCGTACCGGGGGGTTCTGGAGAAGCTGCGCAGCTCGATCAGCCCCTAGGAAGCGCTTGACAGGCCATTGGTTATGCGAAGAATAGCCTGGGGACGTTTCACATGCGTCCAGGCGTTCAGTAGTCCTTGTGCCGCAGGAGTTTACCTCAGTTTCGCGGCAACGCGGCTGCGTGGTTTCCAGAATCACGGGCCGACAGCAGAGGCTTGATTTCCCTGCGGCGTGCGCGTCGGCAGAGGAGACTCGATCACGCCCCATACCGGCATCAGCCGGGAAAGGTTCTACGCAGATGGTTACGGTCCGTGGATTCGTGTCACTCGCCGAGCGTATCGGCGCGTGCGGCTTGGTGGGTGTCGCTGCCCTGATCGTCGCGCTGGCGGCCCACCCGGCGCTGGCTGGCGAGCCCGGCTTCTACTCGGGCGGTAAGTTTCATCCGCTCATCGTCTCGCCGGACGAGCTGGCCGTCGAATTGCCGCAGGACGCTGCGCTCCGGGCAGCCGCCGTGCAGCAGGCCCGCACGTCCGGCGCCGGCGTGCTCGAGGAG
>ERZ795053.3255-NODE-3255-length-18670-cov-9.492130_pt1 | contig 18670 bp, 15 predicted proteins | sample MGYA00375137_ERZ795053 | MGnify/ENA primary metagenome ERZ795053 (study PRJEB30182, sample SAMN05720284) | activated sludge metagenome | isolation source: Anaerobic digester | place: Hong Kong | collected 2014-12-17 ...
CGGGCAAGGTTCATCGCCTCGCTCCGCTCGTCGCGCCTCGCTCCGCTCGTCGCGCTTAGCCCGGCGCTGGCGCGATGCGCGTAGCGGCCGTATACTGGCTCCGGGAGGCAACCATGTCAGAGACCGCGTATTCCAGGCCGACCTGGGACGAGTACTTCATGGAGGTGTGCCGCGCCATCGCGAAGCGCGCCACCTGCGACCGCGGCCGCTCCGGCTGCGTGATCGCGAAGGATAACCAGATCCTGGCCACCGGGTACGTCGGTTCGCCGTCGGGGCTGCCCCATTGCGACGAGCTGGGTCACCAGTTCAGGAAGACCGTCCACGAGGACGGCTCGGAGTCGACCCATTGTGTGCGCAGCGTCCACGCCGAGCAGAACGCCATCTGCCAGGCCGCCCGCAGGGGCATAGCCATCGAGGGCGCCACGCTGTACTGCAAGATGACGCCGTGCCGCGCCTGCGCGATGATGATCATCAACTGCGGCGTAGTACGCGTCGTCTGCGAGCGCAAGTACCACGCCGGCGCCGAGAGCGAGGAGATGTTCTCGAAGGTCGGCATACGCGTCGAGTACGTCGAGGACGAGGTGGAGCGCTACGAGCGCCAATAGGCGCCGCCGGCGCTAGGCGCGCCGGCTTGAACCCCGGTACCGTTTCAGGTACCTTGTAGCGGTGGGCATACGCATCCTGTACATCGGCGAGATAGTCGGCCGCGCCGGCGTCTTCGCCGTCAAGAAACTCCTGCCGGCGCTCAGGCGCGAGACGGGCGCCGACCTGGTCGTCGCCTGCGCCAACGGCGCCACGGGCGGCTCCGGCATAGGCAAGGCGCATTCGGTCTACCTGCGCAAGCTGGGCATAGACGTGCTGACGACCGGCGAGGCGGCGTTCTACAAGAAGGACATCGTCGAGGCGTTCCCCAAGTCGCCTTGGCTGCTGCGGCCGCTCAACTACCCGCCGGGCGTGCCGGGCAGGGGCTTCCGGGCGTACCGGACGCCGAAGGGCCCGGTCGTCGTCGCGCAGCTGCTCGGCCAGGCCGGCTTCCCGCGGGTTCACCTGGAGAATCCGTTCCACGTGCTCGACGCGGCGCTGCCGACCATCCTGGAGGGCTCGAAGGCGGTGCTACTCGACTTCCGCGCCGCGACGACCGCTGAGCGCCGCGCGATGGCCAGGTACGCCGACGGCAGGGTCAGCGCCGTGCTCGGCTCGTACGGCCGCGCGCTGAGCGCCGACGCCGAGGTGTCGCCAGCCGGCACCGCCAGCATGACCGATACCGGCCGGACCGGCAGCCTGATGTCGGTCGGCGGGATGGACGCCGCGACGAGGATCCACGAGTACCGGAGCGGGGTGCCCGTATGGGCCAAGGATTCGTCGGAGCGGCCCGAGCTGCAGGGCTGCGTCGTAGAGATAGGGACGGACGGGCGCGCCGCGTCGATCGAGACGCTGCGCGTGCCGTGCGAGGAGGAATTCGGTGAGGGAACGGGGCATAGTGACCAAGGTTGACGGCGGGGCCGTCACCGTACGCATATCCGGCGGCGAGGGCTGCGCCTCCTGCACGTCGGGCCACGACTGCTCGATAGTCGGCAAGGAGCTGGTCGGCGACGCGGCCGCGGGGCACGCGTTCGCCGCGGGCGACGCCGTCGAGCTGCTGGTGCCGGATTCGGCCAGCGCCGCGGGCGCGCTATGGCTGCTGGCGGTGCCTCTCGGGCTGTTCTTCGCCGGCTACGCCGCCGGCGCCGCGCTCTGGCCGGGCAGGGGCGAGGGGCCGCGCGCGCTGCTCGGTCTCGGGGCCATGGCCCTCGGCCTGCTGTTCGCCGCCGTCGTCGCGCGCCGCGGCCGCATGTCCAGGCGGCCGACGGTCGTCCCCCTCGTCTCCTAGCCCAATAGCGCCGCCGCTGCCAGCTCGTCGGCCTTCTCGTCGCCGACGAGGACCCTGGCTATCGCGACGGCGAATTCGCCTGCGCATCCGGGGCCCCTGGCCGTGATCAGGTCACGGTCTACGACGACGCGGCTCGGCTCGAAGCGGCCCTCGGGTACCCGGCCCTCGAGCCCGGGGTAGCAGGTGAAGCAGCGCCCGGCCAGCAGCCCGCAGGCCTCGCCGAGCACCAGCGCCGGCGCGGCGCAGATCGCCGCGATCAGCCCGCCGGCGGCCGCCTGGCGCTTGAGCATCGCGGTCGCGACCTCGCTGCCGGCTATGGCCTGGGCTCCGCCCCCGCCTCCGGGCACGACGATGCAGTCGAATTCCTCGTCGTCGATGTCGTCGAGCGCGGCGTCGGCGCCGATGACGAGGCCGTGCCCCCCGACGGCCTCGCGGCCGTCCAGCCCGGCCGCCACGACCTCGACGCCGACCCTGCGGAGGTAGTCTATCGGGGTGACCGCCTCGACCTCCTCGCAGCCGTTAGCCAGGATCACGCAAGCCTTCTTCATGCTCTCCTCCTCGGCGAGGCCCGGGCCTCGATCAAGATGGACAAGTGCTACCCGCCGGAGTATACTACGATCCGACATCTCCAGATACGTAAAAGGAGTCGATTGCCATGGAAACCAGGAACGGCTTGATCAATTTCACGCTCTTCATCTTTATTTTCGTCTTCTCGTTCGTGTTCTCGCTCGACGCCCTCGCCGCGCCTAACACGTTCTACGGCGTGCTGGCCCTGCTCGGCTTCGTCGTCTGCCTGGCCGGCTCCCTGTTCAACGGCCTGCTCTCCAAGCGCGACGGCGAGGCCTTGGCGATCTGGTACTTCTCCTACGCCGTCGTCGTCGGCATCGTCACCGTCTGGTACATGACCCGCTGCGGCACCGCCTTCGGCTGGTGGTAAGCCGCCGGCCCGCGAGGGGCTGAAGTCCGTCGACGGTAATCCGTCGACGGCTTTTTTTGCCCTATCGATCAGCCTATCGAAACGACGGAGCCTACGGCCATCAGCGCGTAGGCGACGCCGATGACCCAGCCGGCCCAGGGCCTATCCAGCCAGCGGGGCAGGATAGCCGGCTCCGCTCGCGCTCGGCGGTACCGGTAGAAGGCCGGCAGGAACAGCGCCGCTATCAGTATCGCGATGCCGCCGCCGGCCGTGCGCATGAAGTCCATGAAGCCGCCCAGGCCGGCGAGCGCCAGCGCGAGCGTCGGCAGGGTCGCGATGGCCCAGGCGGCTATCCTGGGCGTCTTGAGGCGCTGCTCGACTATGGTCGACAGGGCGAAGGATATCGACCAGTAGCTCGTCAGCATCGCCAGCAGCACGAACGCCGTGCCGGCTCCCTCGGCCCAGGGGCCGAGCGTCCTGGCCCAGCCGACCGTAGCTATCTCGGTCATCTCGTCCGACGCGACGAGCGACATGACGGTGACGAGGAGGATCAGCGAGGCGTTGACGCCCAGCCCGGCCGCGATCGCCTTGACGACGAGCCCGGGGCGGTCCGACAGCCCCGAGACGGCCTGCGGTACCGAGAAGAACGCGGCGAAGCAGAACATGGACATGCCGAAGAGCGCGAGGGGCAGGCTCGCGGAGGTCGGCATGGCCGTCATCGCCGCGTGCCATGCGGCGGCGGGGCCGCCGGCTCGAGCGCGCGCTACGACGGTCGCGACGGTGAGCGCGGCGAACAGGACCGCCATGCCGGCTACCGCCCACTTCTCGGCGACGCCGAGGGCCTTGAGCCCGAGGGCCGCCACCGCGGCGGCGATGACGTAGAACGCGAGCGCGCCCCAGGGCGCCGGTACGCCGAGCCCCTGGGCGATAGCCTCGTTGCCGCCGGCCACGTAGGCCGCCAGGTTCGCCAGGAACACGACGCCCATCACGATGAAGAATGTCCAGGTGAACGCCGCGCCGAACCTGCCGGTGAAGAGGTACTTGCGGTACAGCTCGACGATCTGGCTCCCGCTGCCGTCGCCGGCCGCCAGCTCGCCTATGTAGAGATGCAGGAGCAGGCTGGCGGCGTAGGCTACCGCGATGACGAGCGCCGATACGGCGACGCCGTTGCGCGACGCCAGCCAGGGCAGCGCGAGGATGCCGCCGCCGATGCCGTATCCGGCGATGATGCTCGTCGCCTCTACGAAGCTCAGGCGCGTCCCGCTCGATTCGCTCATAGTCTCCTCCTAGGCGTAGCGGCCGCCCGGGCTAGGAACCCGGCGAGGCCGGGCGGCGGCGCCGCGAGCGGCCGCCCCTCGTGCCAGGTTCCAGTCACCCGTATCTGATGGAGCGTATCCGGGTCAGCTTCGAACGGGTCCGCGTCCAGCGCGGCGAAGTCGGCGTACTTGCCGACGGCGAGCGTACCGCGGTCCCGTTCCTCGAAGGCGGCGTAGGCGCCGGCCCATGAATAGGCGCGCAGCGCCTCGTACACGGATATACGCTCCGACCGAACGGGATGGCGTACCGCGCCGGCTATCTGCACGAAGGGATCGAGGGGCTGGACCGGAGCGTCCGTGGACAGGGCGACGACGCATCCGGCGTCCAGGAGCGAACGGAGGGGGCACTGGGCGGCGCGGACGCTCGGCGCGAGGGCTTCCTCGTACGTGTGCACGAACTTCTCGTCCATCCAGGCGAAACCCGGCTGGACGGGCAGGACGAGGCGCCGCTCGCCGGCGCGCTGTATCTGGTCCGGCCGCGGGAATTCGAAATGGTCGATGCGGAGCCTCCGGCTGTCGCCGTCGTCGCCGTCGGCGTCCATCAGCCGCTCGTAGGCCGACAGGATCGACTCGATGCCCCTCGGCCCTATCGCGTGGGCGCTGGTCTGCCATCCCGCCTCGTAGAACGGCCTGACCAGAGCGAGCGCCTCGTCCGGCGTCCGGTACGGCCGGCCGGCGTCCGGCCGGTCCAGGTAGTCGAGGTCGAAAGCGGCCGTCCTGGACGAGACGGAGCCGTCCATCTCCCAGGCAAGGCATCCGCCGACGCGCCTGCGCTCGAGCGCGCCCGCATGCCGGCTCGCCCTGGCGAGGTCCGTGTACTGCATCCACAGCTTGAGCCTGAGCCCGAGCCTGCCCCCGACCAGCTTGAAGGCGGCGACGGCGGGATCTGTAGGCGCGTCCTCGGTGCCTTCGAGGCAATGGATCGACACGATCCCCGAAGCCGCCGCTTCCTCGACGGCCGCGGATATTCCGCGGGCCAGTACGCCCGGGCCGAGGCCTTTCATGACGAACGCGGTGATCTTGCCCATGTTGAACTCGTGGGCCGCGCCTGAAAGGACGCCGTCGTCGGCCATGCTCCCGACGCCGAGCTTCCTCAGCGCGGGCGTCGAGTACGAGCTGGAATGCCCGTCCATGGACAGGACGATGACCGGCCGGCGCGGGAACCACGCGTCGAGCTCGGAAGCGCGCGGCAGCCGGCGCTCGGCGACGGCGCCGAGGCATAGGCCGAAGCCGATGATAGGCCCGGCGCTCGCGGCGCCCCGCGCCTCGAGCGCTTCCCTGACCGCCTCTAGGCTGTCGGGCGCGATGCGCCCGTCCTCGAGCCTGGACAGCTTGACTGCCAGCGCGTCGAGGGCGGCTTTGCTCATGAAGTGGGCGTGGGCGTCGATGAACGCCGGCACCACGGCCGCGCCGCCCAGGTCGAAGGCGGCTACGCCGGCCGGGAGCGGGGCTCCCGTCGGGTACAGTTCCCGTATGCGGCCGTCGGCCCCGACGAGCATCGCGGCGAAGCGCTCGCCTTCGCGCTCCAGGCTATAGATCGCGCCGTTGGCGAATACCGTCTCTTTCCGCATCGTGCGGGAAGTATCGCCGGGAATTCTCCGAAAGGCAAGGCGGAAACCCGGGCTGGCCGGGTTCCCGCCCGATTACTACGCGTTGATCAGCGCGGCCAAGGCCTCGGGCGTCAGGCCGAGGTGAGCGGCGACCTTGGCTCCAGGACCTGACTCGCCGAAGCGCTCGATGCCGAGGAAGCCGTCGGCCACGCCGTTCCACGGCATCGATCGGCCGGCCTCGCAGGCGACGATGCGCGCCTCGGGAGGCGCGATCGTGTCGCGCAGGGCGTCGGGCTGGGCCAGGAAGGTCTCGAGCGACGGCACCGACACGACGCGCACCGACTTGGACGAGGCGAGCTCCGCCGCCTTGAGCGCCAGGTCGACCTCGCTGCCGGACGCGAGCACGACGACGTCCGGCTCGTCGCTGGTGTTGCGTACGACGTAGGCGCCGGTCCTGAAGGTGTCGCGCCACATCGGGTCGGCCTTCTCGAAGACCGGCAGGTTCTGCCTAGTCAGCGCGATGACGGTCGGGCCGGTTTTCCTGGCCATAGCCCAGGCCCAGGCCTCGGCCGTCTCCTCGGCGTCCGCCGGCCTGAGCACCAGCACGTTCGGTATCGCGCGCAGCGAGGCCAGGTGCTCGATCGGCTGGTGCGTCGGGCCGTCCTCTCCGACGAAGACCGAGTCGTGGGTCATCACGTAGACGACTGGCAGGCCCATCAGGGCGGCCAGCCTGAGGCTCGGCCGCAGGTAGTCGGCGAACACCAGGAAGGTGGCGCAGAACGGCCTGAAGCCGCCGTGCAGGGCTAGGCCGTTGGATATCGCGGCCATCGCGTGTTCGCGGATGCCGTAGTGGATCATCCTGCCCGAGCGGTCCGCCTTCGAGTACGGCGCGCCGGGCAGGGCGGTGACGTTCGGGCCGGTCAGGTCGGCCGAGCCGCCGACGAGGCCCGGCCACGCGGCGAAGGCCGCCTTGAGCGCCGCGCCGGAGGCGTTGCGGGTGGCCATCGAGTCGCCGACCTTGGCCTCTGGCCATACCGGCGCGACGAGTGGCCGGCCGGCGAGCATCGCCTCGAGCTCGGCCGCCTTGCCCGGGTTCTCGGCCTTCCACGCGGAGAACTCCGCCTGCCACGCGGCGCGTCCGGCCGCGAGCTCGCCTCGTCTCGCCTCGAAGAACGCCTTGGCCTCGGGCGACACCCAGAACTCGGCGTCGGCCGGCAGGCCCATCGCGGCCTTGGCCTTGGCTATCTCGTCGGCGCCGAGCGGCGCGCCGTGCACCTTATGCGAGCCCTGCATGGTCGGGGCGCCCTTGCCTATGACGCTCTTCAGGATGATCAGGCTCGGCTTGCCCGCCTCGGCCTTCGCGCCGGCCACCATCCGGCGCACGGCCTCGGCGTCGTACATGTCGCCCTTCTGCACCTGCCAGCCGTAGGCCTCGAACCGCGCGCCGACGTCCTCGCCGAACGACAGCGAGGTGCCGCCGTCTATGGTGATCGCGTTGTCGTCGTAGAAGACGATCAGCTTGCCGAGTCCCAGGTGGCCGGCCAGCGACGCCGCCTCGGCAGAGACGCCCTCCTGCATGCAGCCGTCGCCGGCGAGGACCCAGGTATAGTGGTCGACGATGGCCCGGCCGGCGACGTTGAAGCGGGCGGCGAGCATCGTCTCGGCCATGGCCATGCCGACGGCGGTCGCCAGGCCCTGGCCGAGCGGGCCGGTCGTCGTCTCGATGCCGGGGGCCATGCCGTATTCCGGGTGACCGGCGCACTTGGAGCCGATCTGCCTGAAGGACCGTATATCGTCGAGCCCGATTCCGTAGCCGGATAGGTGGAGCAGCGAGTAGAGCAGCATCGAGCCGTGGCCCGCAGACAGCACGAAACGGTCGCGGTCGAGCCAGGCCGGGTCGGACGGGTCGTGCCTCATGAACTCGCCGTACAGCATCGCTCCGAGCTCGGCGCATCCGAGCGGCAGGCCGGGGTGGCCCGAATTGGCCTTCTGTATCGCGTCCATCGATAGGCACCTGATCGATTTGGCGGTCTCGTCTATGATGCGTTGATCCATTGTAGGCTCCTTGCGGGGGATGATGCGGACGATCGTCCGCGCTCTCAGGGCTCTAGACTACTACGGCCGGCCGAACGCGGCAACAGGCCTGAGCGGCTATCCATCGGGCGCTTGAATCGGTATATACTGGTGGGCATGCTCCACCTTGCCGTGTTGATAGGCGGGGCGGCGTTGCCCGCCGCGATACTCATCCTCCTGTTCCGCCGCGCCGACCGCGCCAGGCCCGAGCCCGTCGGGCTGATAGGCCGTAGCGTGCTGTACGGCTTCATCGCGACCGTGCCGGCCATCGCGCTCGAGCTGCTCGTCGGCATCCCGGCGGATTACCTGCCCGGACTCGCGGGCGCCGCCTGGTCCGCCTTCGTCACCGCGGCCCTGGTCGAGGAGGGAGTCAAGTATTTCTTCCTCCGCCGCTACCTGATCCGAAACGAGGCGTTCGACGAGGTGATGGACGGCATCGTCTACGCCGCCTGCGTCAGCCTCGGTTTCGCGTTCGCGGAGAACCTCCTGTACGGCCTCGACGGCGGATGGGTGCTGTTGTTCCGGGCGTTCACCGCGGTGCCGATGCACGCGGCCGCCACGGGCATCATGGGCTACTGGCTCGGCCTGTCTAAAAGCGAGCCCGATCCGGGGCGGGCGGCCTCCTACAGGCGCAAGGGCCTCTGGTCGGCCATCACGGTACACGGGCTATACGACTTCTTCCTGTTCGCCGGCGCGCCGCTGGCGCTAGGGGCCATCGCGACGCTGTTCGTGGCCGTTCGGGTGCTCAGGCGGCAGGTACGCAGGGCCAAGGAGCTCGACGACGCGGCCGCCGAGACGCGGCGCGCCTTGGGCCTATCGTAGATCGATTCCGAGGCCCGATCGCCGCGACGTCGTCCCTCTTACCTTGACAATAAAACTAATTATGTCATAATGTGTGCCTGCATGGAGGTACGCATGATCTTGACGAGCCCTGGTTTCGCCGACGGATCCATCATGCCGTTCGATTGCGGCTACGAGTCGAGCAACCGGTCGCCGGCTCTCTCCTGGGCCGATCCGCCGCTCGGCGCGCGTTCCTTCGCCGTCGTCTGCCAGGATAGGAACGGCCCGAACTCGCGCCCGTGGACGCACTGGCTCGTCTGGAACATCGGCGCGGCCGAGACCCGCCTGGCGCCCGGCCTGTTGCAATATCCCCGGCTCGACGACGGAACGGAGCAGGGGCTGAACGATTATCTCGAGTACGGGTGGAGCGGCCCGTGCCCGCCGGCGGGCGTGCACGGGTACTCGTTCACGCTGTACGCGCTCGACGAGGCGATACGGCCGGCCGGTCCGACCAGCGGCGCCGTGCTCGCGGCGTTATCGGCCCACGCCATCGGGACTGCGCGGCTGACGGGGCTGTACGACTCCGACGGCGTGCGGCCGGCCCTGGCCGTCCTCGGGATGGAGGCGCGCGCGTCGTACAGGCCGTCGGCCTAGCGCGCGTCCGTGGCCCGGCGCCCCGCCCTCAGTCCAGGTCGGCGTAGCCCTCGAGCTCGGTCGCAACGCTCTCCCATTCGGCGGATAGGCGCGCGGCCTCGTCGTCGAGGGCCTGCGCGGACGCCTGGAGGCCCCTCATCCGATCGCCGTCCGAGTAATTCTCCGGCAGGGCCATAGCGGCCAGCGCGCCGGCCTTCTCCTCGCTCACCGCCTCCATGCGAGCCAGTACCTCGTCCTCCCGCTTGCGCAGGCGGTTGCGTTCGGCCTTGCGCCGCTTATCCTGCTCGCGGGACGCCTTAGCGTCGAGCTGGCGGCCGTTCGCGTCGCCTCCGGCCGGCGCCTGCGGCGATGAAGGTGCGGCGGCCCCGACTGCCCGGCCCGCGTCGCCGCCCGCGGCTTCCTCGGCCTTCTTGGTCATGTAGTAGGCGTAGTCGCCGTAGAACAGCCGCGGCGAGCTGCCGCAGGACAGCTCGAGCACGCGGTCGGCCAGGCCCTCGATGAAGAAGCGGTCGTGGGACACGAACAGCACCGTGCCGTCGAAGCGCTTGAGGGCGTCGAGGAGCACGTCCTTCGAGTCGAGGTCGAGGTGGTTGGTCGGCTCGTCGAGCACGAGCAGGTTCGCCGGATGCAGGAGCATCTTGAGCAGGGCCAGCCGCGAGCGCTCTCCGCCCGACAGCACCGACACGCGCTTCTCCACGTCGTCGCCGCGGAACAGGAACGCGCCGAGTAGGTTGCGTATGCCGGGGAGCAGGGCGGTAGGGCAGGCCGATGAGGCCTCCTCCTCGACGGTCAGCGACTCGTCGAGCGCGTCGGCCACGTCCTGCGAGAAATAGCCCACCGTGATGCCGGTCCCGAGCCGTATCGAGCCCGAGTAGTCGCCGTCGATGCCGGCTACGAGCCGCATCAGCGTCGATTTGCCGGCGCCGTTGCGCCCGACGAAGGCTATCTTCGAGCCGGCGTCGACGGTAAGCGACAGCTCGTCGACGACGCGCTTCGGACCGTAGGACTTGCGCACGCCGTCGAGCGTCAGCGCTATTCGGCCGGAATGGGGCGCCGGCGGGAAGCTGAAATGGACGCGCTTCATGCCCTCGGGTATGACGATCGGCACGATCTTGTCCAGCTGCTTGATCCTGGACTGTACCTGGGCGGCCTTGGTCGCCTGGTAGCGGAAGCGCCTGATGAAGTCCTCGAGCCTGGCTATCTCCTCCTGCTGGGCCTCCCAGGCCTTGAACAGGGTCTCGAGCTCCTGGGCCCGCTTACGCTCGTAGGCCGTGTAGGAGCCGGGATAGCGAGTCAGCTTGCCGTTCCACAGCTCGTAGACCTCTTTCACGGTCGAGTCGAGGAAGGATCGGTCGTGGGACACGACGACGAAGCCGCCGGCGAACGAGCGCAGGTACGACTCGAGCCAGTCGCGGGCCTCCAGGTCCAGGTAGTTGGTCGGCTCGTCGAGCAGCATGATGTCCGGGTTCTCGAGTATCACCTTGGCCAGGGCCACGCGCATCTGCCAGCCGCCGGACAGCTCGCCGACCTGGCGGTCCGCGTCCTCGGGCTTGAAGCCCAGGCCCTCGAGCACTTCGCGGATGCGGTCGGCGCGGCGCCAGTATCCCGAGCCGTTGATCGTCTCGTCGAGGTGGTGGTAGGTCTCGAGCAGGGCGTCGAGGTCGTCGTCGCCCTCCCTGGACGACTCGAGCCTGGCGCCTACGGCGTCGCGCTCCGCCAGCAGCGCCTCGACGGCGCCGTAGGCCTTCTCGGCCTCCTGGTAGACGGTGCAGCCCGAGTACGTCTCCCCCGACTGCGCCAGGTACGAGACGCGGGTGCCCTTCTGCACCGCGCGGTCGCCGGAGTCGGGCGGCAGCAGCCCGGCGACGATGCGCAGCAGGGTGGTCTTGCCGGCGCCGTTCGGGCCGGCGAGCGCAGCCTTGGTGCCGGAAGCCAGGTAGAGCGCGGCGTCGGACAGGATATCCCTGGCCCCGAACGCTAGCGAGACGCCGGTAAATTGTACGAACGCCATGGGGCTAGCGGTACCGCTTGAGGGCCGCGACCGGCTCGAGGCCGTCGGGGGCCTCCACTACGGCGTTGCGCGCGGAGCCCGGGGGCAGGTAGGCCAGGAGCAGCTCGTCGCCGTCCATCGCGTACGCGAACGATACCGCCGGCCGCTTCTCGCCGTCGAAGCGCAGCGTGAACGCGCCGTCCCAGTCGACGGACAGTTCGGGCGACAGGTACAGGTCCATCGAGACGGAGCCGATCTCCCCGGCGCCCTCGGGGATGACGTCCGGCGTCAGGGCGCCGTATGCGGCCCAGGTGAATCGGCCCGAGCGGGTGATGATCAGCGCGCCGTAGGCCGAGCTCTCGAAGCGCTCGCCGCCGGCGACGAAGCCGGCCAGTACCGACATGCGCCTGCGCTCCTCGGCGGCGACGACGGCCTGGACGTCCTGGGCGTGCCGGACGAACTCGTAGGACAGCTCCGCGTCCGGCCCCTTGTCCTCCCTGAGCTTGGCGGCGGCCTCCGGCGGCAGCTCCGAAGCGGCCGGGACGAAGACGAGCCGGCCGGACTTCGTGAAGCGGAACGAGGCGCCGCCGGGGAGTATCTCGAACGAGCCGTCCTCGCGGGCGTCGATGGAGTCGTAGCGGTAGATCCTCGAGAAGCCGGGCCTCTCGACGCGGATCTGGTTGCGCAGCGGGTCGGTGAAGATGCCGTAGCGCGGCTGGTAGGCGGCCAGGTCGAGCTTCCCGGAGGCGACCATCGCGTCGAAGTAGTCGGGGCGCCAGACGTTGTCGAACAGCAGCGACAGCGACTCGCTCGATGCGGTCGAGCCGGCCGCCAGGTCGGGCATCGGCTCCTCCTCGGCGTTCCATAGCGTCAGCTGGTTCGAGAACACGTAGCCGGTCGAGCCGTCGTCGGCGAGCGCCAGGTACCAGTCGCCCGCGAGCCGCTCGCCGCCGGTCTCGACCGCCGCCCCGTCGACCCGCCGGAGCAGCTTGACCGGCTGGCCGAGCCTGAGCCGGTAGACCTGCTCCGAGCCGACGTTCGACGGCTCGTCCCTGAGTATGAGCCCGTCGCGCATCGCTACGCCGAGCATCGGGGCCATCTCCGCGTATCCGGCGGCGGCCTCCCCGGCCTTCTTCCTGGACGGGTAGCGCTCTACCCTCCATAGCTCCAGCTCTTCCTTGGCGTCGGAGCCGGGAACGCCCACGGCGTAGGTCTTCGTTATATTCGACTTGAAGTGTATCGGCGCCACGTCGCCGTAGCCGAGGGCCGAGCCCTCGGGCGGCCACAGGACGAGGGCCCAGCCTTCCCTGCCCGCGCAGGAGGAGGCGAGCGCGGCCATCAGGACGGCCGCGGCGATCGTCAGTCCGGTATGTCTATTCGTCAAAGCCATGCTCCATTATATAACGAAGGGCGCCGGCCTTGTCACGCCCGCCTTGCGCTACGGTCCGGGCTCGGGCATACTACATGGCTCGGGGAGGTTCAGTGAGCGTCAGGACAGAGGCCGTCATCGAGATCGGCTCCACCGGCATCAGGGTCCTCGTCGCCAACGTATCGGACGACGGGACCTACGAGATCCTCGAACGGGCGGGCAAGCCCATCGCCCTCGGCCGCGACGTGTTCACCGCCGGCCTCGTCAGCCGCGACTCGGTGGGGGAGTGCATCGCGGTCCTGCGCTCCTTCCGCGAGCTCCTGCGCGCCTACGGGGTCGAGCCGGCCGACGCGCGCGTCGTCGCGACGAGCGCCCTGCGAGAGGCGGAGAACCGCGACGCCTTCGTCGACCGGGTCGCGATGCGCACCGGCTTCCGCGTCGACGTCATCGAGGCGATCGAGGAGAGCCACTACATGTTCCTGGCGGTCCAGCGGGCCCTCGGCGGCGACGCCCGCTACTTCTCCAGGACCAACTCGATGATCATCGAGGTCGGCGGCGGCTCGACCGAGCTGATGCTGCTCCGCAGGGGGCGCATCGTCGCGGCCCACTCGCTCCGGCTCGGCACGGTCCGCGTCGACGAGCAGTCGAAGGCCGTGATGGGCTCGTCGGGCTACCTGATGCGCTTCCTCGCCGACAACGTCAGGACCGCCTGCGACGGGCTGGAGGACGACCTGCCGCTGTCCGGCGTGCGGTCGTTCGTCGCGATCGGCAACGACGCTCGCTTCGCCGCCTCCGTCGCCGGGGCCGAGACGCGCTCCGACTACACGATCGTGCCGCGCGAGGCCTTCCTGGGCCTCGTCGACAGGCTCAAGGGCCTGTCCGTCGACGACATCGTCGCGTCGTACCGCGTGCCGTACTCGGACGCCGAGGCGCTGCTGCCGGGCCTCGTGATCCTGTCGCTGTTCATCGAGCGTACCGGGGCCGAGGAGCTGATCGTGCCCAGGGTCAGCCTGCGCGACGGGCTCCTGATAGCGATGTCCGGCGGCTCGGGCGACGACATCCAGGCCGAGCTCCATAAGCAGATCATAGCGTCGGTCGTCGGCCTCGGCCGGCGCTACCGCTTCGACGAGGGCCACGCCTCCCACGTCGTCGAGCACGCGCTATTCCTGTTCGACCGGCTCGGCGAGACCCACGGCATGGGCCGCCGCGAGCGCCTGCTGCTCGAGGCCGCCGCCTACCTGCACGACGTCGGCAACTTCATACGCACGAGCGGCCACCAGCGCCACTCGGAGTACATCGTTCTCAACAGCGAGATATTCGGGCTGCAGCGCGACGAGCTGACCATCGTCGCCAACCTCGTCCGCTATCACCGGAAGGCCGGCCCGTCCCCGTCGCACGCCAATTACATGAGCCTGCCGCGCGAGGACCGCGCCGTCGTGCTCAAGCTGGCCGCGATGCTGCGCATCGCCGACGCCCTCGACCGTGGCCACACGCAGCGGCTGAGGCTCGTGGACCTGGAGATGAAGGAGGACCACCTGGTCCTCCAGTCCGATAGCTCGGGCGACCTGTCGCTGGAGCGGCTGTCGCTCGCGGAGAAGGACGACATGTTCGAGGACGTATTCGGCCTCAAGGTGGTGCTGATATGAGCCATAAGCCGGACCGTGAATTCTACCTGAGCCGCGAGCTGTCATGGCTGGAGTTCAACGCCCGCGTGCTCGAGGAGGGGCTCGACGGCGCGAACCCCCTTCTGGAGCGCCTGCGCTTCCTGTCGATCGTGTCGAGCAACTTCGACGAGTTCTTCATGGTGCGCGTGGCGGCCGTCAAGGCCAGGGCCAGGGCGGGCGACGCCGAGCTGGACTACGCCGGGCTGGGGCCGGAGGAGCTGCTGTCCGCCGTATCGCGCAGGACCCGCGAGATAGTCGGCAAGCAGTACGCGGCTCTGATCAACGAGCTGCTGCCGGCGCTGGCGGCCGAGGGGCTCTGGCTGATGCGGCCGAACGAGTACGACGCCGAGTCGAGGCGCTGGCTCGAGGATTTCTTCATGGGCCAGGTGGCGCCGGCCCTGACGCCGCTCGCCGTGCCCGTCCCGGAGGAGGGCGCTCCCGCGGGCTTCCCGACGACCGGGAACCTGCGGATCCACGCGGCCTTCCTGTTGCGCTCGCCCGGCGGCGAGGAGCGTCTCGCGATCGTCCAGGTGCCGCCCAACCTGGGGCGCTTCGTCAGGCTGCCGTCCGGGCCCGGCGCGCGCTACGCGCTGCTCGACGACCTGGTGATGGACTTCGGCCACCGGCTCTTCCCTGGCTACGCGGTGACCGAGCGCTGCCTGTTCAAGGTGACCAGGGACGCCGACATCGGCGTCGACGAGGACCGGGACGACGACTTCGTCGCGGCGATGGAGGAGGTCCTCGTCAACCGGCAGAATTCGTGGCCGGTCAGGCTGACCATCTCCTCCGACTCGGAGGAGCTCGAGACGCGGCTCGGGGCGGCGCTCGGCCTCGGCCGCGAGGACGTGTACGCGCTGTCCGGCCCCATAGACCTCAAGGGCTTCATGGAGATCGCCAACCTGAAGGGCTTCGACCGGCTGCGCTTCAAGTCCAGGAGCCACTTCTCGCCGCTGGCCCTGTCGGAGGACAACACGGTCTGGGACGAGATACGCAAGCGCGACCTGGTGCTGCACCTGCCCTACGAGTCGTTCCAGCCCATCGTCGACTTCGTCGAGGCCGCGGCGATCGATCCTGACGTGCTCGCGATCAAGGCCACCCTGTACCGCACCTCGGGCGACTCGCCGGTCGTCAAGGCGCTCACGCGCGCCGCCAGGGCGGGGAAGCAGGTCACGGCCGTCGTCGAGCTGAAGGCCCGCTTCGACGAGGAGCGCAATATCGCCTGGGCTTCCAGGCTGGAGCAGGCCGGCGCGATCGTCGTGTTCGGCGCGGCCCGGCTCAAGGTGCACGCCAAGGCGCTGCTGGTCGTCAGGCGCGAGGAGGACGGCCTGGTCAGGCGCTACGTGCACCTGTCCACCGGTAATTACAACGACAGGACGGCCAAGCTGTACGGCGACCTGTCGCTGTTCACCGCGAACCCGACCATCTGCGCCGAGACCGGCGCGTTCTTCAACATGATCACCGGGCTGTCGGCGCGCACCGAGCTGCGCAACCTGTCGATGGCGCCGTTCGACCTCAAGCGCCGCGTCGTCTCGATGATAGAGCGCGAGGCCGAGCGCTCGAGCCCGGAGTCGCCGGGGCTGATCGCCGCCAAGATGAACTCGCTGTGCGACAAGGAGATCATCGACGCGCTCTACAGGGCCTCCGCGGCCGGCGTGCGGGTGCTGCTCAACGTCCGGGGCATCTGCCAGCTCGTGCCGGGGCTCAAGGGACTGTCCGAGAACATCACCGTCGTGTCGATCGTCGGGCGCTACCTGGAGCACGCGCGCGTCTGCTACTTCCGCAACGGCGGCGCCGAGGAGCTGTACCTGTCGAGCGCCGACTGGATGCCGCGCAACCTCGAGAAGCGCATCGAGCTGCTGTTCCCCGTGTTCGGCGACGAGGCCCGCGAGCGGGTCTACGACGCGCTGATGTCGTATTTCCTGGACAACGTCAAGGCGCGGACCCTCGGCCCGTCGGGGCATTGGCGCCGCGTCAAGGCGCTCGAGGGCGAGGCGCCCTTCTCCGTCCAGGACTACTTCTACGAGGACAGCATCAAGCGGCTGGAGCGGGCGAGCGCGACGAGGGACGCCGCGATGATACAGGTCAGGCGCCGGGCGCCGTGACGGCTCCCTCCACAGCGGCCGTGGAACCCGCCGTATCCCGGTTGTAGAGCCGCGTCATCGCGCGCAGCCGGTCGGCCGCGCCGGGCCCGGGCAGGCTATCGAGCCGCCAGGCCCAGTTGCCCTCGGTGGTGCCCGGGCGGTTCATCCTGGCCTCCGAGCCAAGGCCGAGCAGGTCCTGCATCGGGATCACGACGAGGCCGGCCGCGCTCTTCATCGCCTCGCGCACGAGCGCGCGCGCCGGGTCCGGCGGATCGTAGCCCAGGTAGTCGACGATGAAGGCGCGCTCCTCGCGGCTCGCCGACGCCAGCCAGCCGGCCAGCGTGTCGTTGTCGTGGGTGCCCGTGTACGCGACGCAGCCCGGCGCGTAGTTGTGCGGCAGGAACGGGTTGCCCGGGTCCAGGCCGCGGCCGGATTCCTTAGCGTCGAAGCCGAACTGCAGTATCCTCATGCCCGGTAGCCCGAAGCGATCGCGCAGCTCGACGACGTCGGGCGTGATGAAGCCGAGGTCCTCGGCCAGTATCGGCAGCTCGTCGCCGAGCCTGGCACGGAGGGCCGAGAGCAGGGCCGTCCCGGGAGCCGCCTTCCATTCGCCGCGCCTGGCCGTCTTACGGCCGGCGGGCACGGCCCAGCACGCGGCCAGCCCCCTGAAGTGGTCGACGCGGACCAGGTCGTAGAGCGATAGCGCCGCCTCGACCCTGGCTATCCACCACGAGAAGCCCGCGGCCTCGTGGCGCCCCCAGTCGTAGAGCGGGTTGCCCCAGAGCTGGCCGTCCCTCGAGAAGTAGTCGGGCGGCACGCCGGCCACCTCGACCGGCCTACCGGAGGCGTCCAGCCTGAACAGCTCGGGATGAGCCCAGGCGTCGGCCGAGTCCATCGCCACGAAGATGGGCAGGTCGCCGACGATGGACACGCCGCGGCTAGCGGCGCGCGCGCGCAGCTCGTCCCACTGCCGGCGGAACAGGAACTGCTCGGCCCCGATCAGGGCCAGCTCGCGTCCGTGCCCGGCGCGGAAGGCGGCGATCGCCTCCGGCTCGCGCCGGGCGAGGCCTCGCGGCCAGTACGCGTTCCACGACGAGTCCCGGACGCCGGCGGCCGCCGCCGCGGCGTCGCGCTCGCGCTTGATGGCGGTGAACAGGCAGTAGTCGTCGAGCCAGCCCGCGTTCGCCAGCCTGAACGCGTCGAGCTCGGCGGCGTACTCGCCCGACGATAGGAGCCGCTCGGCCGCCAGCCGGGCCAGGCGCTCCTTGGCCGGGATGGCCCTGCCGTAGTCCACGCGCCCGCCGCGGCCGTCCAGCGCTCGTTCGAGCTCGGCGTCCGCCAGGAGCCCGTCACGCCTCAGCAGCTCCGGCGACAGCAGCAGCACGTTGCCGGCGAAGCTGGAGAACGGAGCGTACGGCGAGTCGCCGTAGCCGGTCGGCCCGAGCGGCAGGACCTGCCAGACCGACTGGCCGGCGTCCGCGAGCCAATCGACGAAGCGGCCGGCCTCGGGGCCGAGGTCGCCGATACCGTACGGCCCGGGCAGCGATGTGGGGTGAAGCAGTACGCCGCTCGATCGTCTCAGTCGCATCCGGCCCTCCGCGTTAGGTATAGGCCCGTCCGGGCCGCGTGTCAAAGGGGCCGCCGCCGCCCGCCCGCCGCGCCCCCCGGCCGGCTCCTTGAAATCTCGTTTTTAGCGATAAAACCGATTTACAGAAAAAATAACTGGTCCGCTTGCGCCGAGCCCGATAGAGTGGTAGCATTGATGGCCTGAACGGCGATCGTCGATCGCCGTTTCTCGTCCCATCACGGTTCTAAATCTTAAGGGAGGTTTTATGAAACGTTTCGCCCTAATCCTGGCAGCGGTCGCCGCGATCTTCGCGGTCGGCTGCGTCAGCCAGCCCGCGGCTCCGGCCGGCGGAGAGGTCAAGATAGCCGTTCTGCACGTGAACGACACCCACGGTCACCCGATCGCCTTCGCCAATAGCCCGCACGTCGCGGTCGGCGGCCTGCCCGCCATGGCCATGTTCGTCGGCCAGACCCGCGCCGAGTACGACAACGTGCTCGTTCTTGACGCCGGCGACTATAACACCGGCCTCTCGGAGTCGAATTTCTTCAAGGCCGAGCCGGACGTCGTCGGCCGCAACATGATCGGCTTCGACGCAGTCGCCCTCGGCAACCACGAGTTCGACAACGAGATCTCCGTGCTCGAGGCCCAGAAGGCCCTCGCCGAGTTCCCGATGATCTCCGCCAACGTCAAGACCAAGGCCGGCGCCTATGTCGCTGACGCTCCGTATATCGTCAAGGAATTCCAGGGCGTCAAGGTCGGCATCTTCGGCCTGATCACCAAGGAAGCCGAGACCGTCGGCAACCCGGCCATCGTCAAGGACCTCGTGTTCGCCGACGAGAT
>ERZ795053.3257-NODE-3257-length-18660-cov-9.711744_pt1 | contig 18660 bp, 10 predicted proteins | sample MGYA00375137_ERZ795053 | MGnify/ENA primary metagenome ERZ795053 (study PRJEB30182, sample SAMN05720284) | activated sludge metagenome | isolation source: Anaerobic digester | place: Hong Kong | collected 2014-12-17 ...
CGGGTCGCCTCGTCCTTGGCGATCTCGCGGCTCATGTACAGCTGGTACAGCGCATCGTTCATCGTCTGCATGCCGTGCTTCTTGCCGGCCTGCATCAGCGAGTAGATCTGGTGGACCTTGTCGTCGCGGATCACCGCCCGGATCGCCGGGGTCGCCACCAGGATCTCGGCCACCATCGCCCGGCCCCGCCCATTGAGTCTCGGCAGCAGGGTCTGGGTGATGATCCCCTCGAGCACGAAGGCGAGCTGGGCCCGGACCTGGGCCTGCTGGGTGCTCGGGAAGACGTCGATGATCCGGTTGATCGCCTCGGGGGCCGAGTTGGTATGCAGCGTGGCCAGGGCGAGGTGGCCCGTCTCGGCGATCGTCAGCGCCGCCGCGATCGTCTCGAGGTCGCGCATCTCGCCGACGAGGATCACGTCGGGGTCCTCGCGCAGGGCGTACTTGAGCGCCGAGGCGAACGACGGCGTGTCGGTCCCGACCTCGCGCTGGTTCACGATGCACTGCTGGTGCTTGTGGATGAACTCGATCGGGTCCTCGACCGTGATGATGTGCCCCCGCCGCTCGCGGTTGATCTTGTCGATCATCGCGGCGAGGGTGGTCGACTTGCCGCTGCCGGTCGGGCCCGTCACCAGCACCAGCCCGCGGGGCCGCTCGGCCAGCTTGGCCACGACCGGCGGGAGGCGCAGGTCCTCGAAGGTCCGCACCGAGAACGGGATCATCCGCACCACCATCGACACGCAGCCGCGCTGCTTGAAGACGTTGCCGCGGAAGCGGGCCAGGTTCTGGATGCCGAACGAGAAGTCGAGCTCGTCCTCCTGCTCGAAGCGCTTCTTCTGCGACTCCGTCAGGACGGAGTACGCCAGCGTCAGCGAGTCCTTCGGGGAGAGGACGTGGTCCACGCTCGAGTCGGTGATCTCGCCGTCGATCCGGAACTTGGGACGCTCCCCGGCCGAGAGGTGCAGGTCCGAGGCGTCCCGGGCCAGCATCTCCTCGAGCAGCGTGCGCAGGTTCAGGCTCATGATGCGGTCTCCTTCACGATCTCGGTCAGCGTGGTGACGCCCCGTTCGAGCTTCTTGATCCCGTCCATCCGGAGCGTCAGCATCCCCTCCTCCACGGCCTTCTCGCGCAGCTCGGCCGTCGAGGCGCCGGTGAGGACCATCCGGCGCAGCGCCGGCGACATCGCCATCACCTCGTAGAGGCCCGCCCGGCCGCGGTAGCCGGTCCCGCCGCACTGGTCGCAGCCGGTGCCGCGGTAGAACTGGACCCCCTTGAGCGACGCCACGTCCTCGGTGAGCACGTGGAGCTCCTCGTCGGTGTAGCTGACCGGCGCCTTGCAGTTCGAGCAGATCCGCCGCACCAGCCGCTGCGCCACGACCAGGTTCACGGCGCTGGCGACGTTGAACGCCTCGATCCCCATGTCGATCATGCGGATGATCGTGCTGGGGGCGTCGTTGGTGTGCAGCGTCGAGAGGACCAGGTGGCCGGTGAGCGCCGCCTTGATGGCGATGCCGCCGGTCTCCAGGTCGCGGATCTCGCCGATCATGATGATGTTCGGGTCCTGCCGCAGGAAGGCCCGCAGCGCCGAGGCGAAGGTCAGCCCGATCTCGCTGCGCACCTGGACCTGGTTGATCCCCGGCAGGTTGTACTCGACCGGGTCCTCGGCCGTCATCACGTTGGTGTCGATCGTGTTGACCCGCTGGAGCGCCGAGTAGAGCGTGGTGGTCTTGCCCGATCCCGTCGGCCCGGTGACCAGCACCATCCCGTACGGGTTCAGGATGTTCCGCATCAGGTCCTTCTCGGCCTTCGGCTCGAAGCCGAACTTCGAGAGGTCGAGCGTCAGGTTCCCCTTGTCGAGGATCCGCATCACGATCTTCTCGCCGAAGAGCACCGGCACGGTCGAGACGCGGAAGTCGATGACCCGCGAGCCCATCTTCAGCTTGAGGCGGCCGTCCTGCGGCACCCGCCGCTCGGCGATGTTGAGCTGCGCCAGGATCTTGATGCGGCTGGTGAGCGCCGCCTTCATCTTCATCGGTGGCTTCATCACCTCGAGCAGCGCGCCATCGACCCGGTAGCGGATCCGGATCTCGTGCTCGAACGGCTCGATGTGGATGTCGGAGGCGCCGCGCTTCACGGCGTCGGTCAGCACGCCGTTGATCAGCTTCACCACCGGGGCGTCGTCGACCGCGGCCTGCATCGCGGCGATCGACTCGTCCTCCTCCTCCTCGACGACCTCGACGTCCTCGCCGATCCCCTCCATCTCGCGCAGGATGGTCTGGAGCTGCTCGTCGCCGGTCTCGTAGTGCTTCTCGATCAGCGCCTTGAGGGTGTGCTCCCCCGCGAGGACCGGGAAGAGGTCGTAGCGGGTGATGAACTTGAGGTCCTCGAGCAGCCCCTGGTCGGTCGGGTCCGCGACCGCCACGGTCAGGGTCCGCCCCTCCCGCCGGAGCGGCAGGACGATGCGCTTCGCGGCGAGGTCGGGCGGAATCAGGGGGACGAGGCGCGGATCGACCTCGAACTGGGACAGGTCCACCGCCGGCATCCGGTACTGCCGGGCCAGCATCTTGGTCAGCTCGAGCTCGTCGACCACACCCTGCTTGACGAGGATGTAGCCCAGCCGATGGGTCCCGGTCTTCTGCTCGGCCAGCGCCGCCTGCAGCTGCGCCGGGGTCACGATCCCCTCGGAGAGCAGCAGGTCGCCGAGGCGGTCGGCGGAGAGGTCCACGGGCCCGGACGCGGGGGGCTTGGTCACGGTCATGGCGTGTTGAGGTGCAAGGGGGATGCCTTTCGGCCAAAGGCGGCGGAAACGCCGGCTGGATCAGTCCAACCGGATCAGGCCCGACCAGCGTGCAACCAGCGTTCCGGACACCCCCGGCACCCTGGCCAGGTCCTCGACGTGGCGAAATGGCCCCGCGCTATCGCGAAATGCTACGATCGCTGCCGCCTTCACCGCCCCGACCCCCGGAAGCCGGTCGAGTTCCTCCGGGGTCGCCCGGTTGACCGAAATCGCGGTGGGATGGGCACTTCGGGAAGCTTCGGCAGGTCGGCCACTGAACGTGAGCCTCGGCGCCAGCCGGGCGAGGGTGGCCGGGCCGATGCCCGGGACCCGGTCCAGCCCGGCGATGCCGCCGAACACCCCGGCGCTCTCGCGATCCGCCACGATCCGCCGCGCCAGCGCCGGCCCGACCCCCGGCAGGCGGGTCAGCTGCTCGGCGGTGGCCCGATCGACATCGATCCGCTCGCCCGGGGCGAGGGGCCGCGCGAGGGAGTCGATTCGCGCCAGGTGGGCGGCCGGGTCACCCAGCGAGGCCGAGTCGAGCACGTCGACCGGCACCCCACGCTCCGGCGACGCCTGGACGGCGCGGACCAGGTGCCCGCCCCCGGCGAGGGCGAGGACGGTCAGCAGCGCGCGGCGTTCCCGGGGATCCATCCCCGCAAGAGACACGGGTCCCGCCGCGAACGACGGGACCCGCGAGCGCGTGCCGGCGCCTGGTCGTGCCGTGGGGGCTCAGCGCTCCCGGTCGACCTCGCGCACGAGGGCCACCGCGACGTTCCCGACCGCCTCGAGGGTCTCCTGGCTCAGCTTGTCGAAGGTGTCCTCGGGGGTGTGCCAGTGCGGGTACGGCCAGCCGATCACGTCGATCGCCCGGATCCCGGCATCGATCAGCGGCTTGTGGTCGTCGAGCAGCGAGGTCCCGCTCGTCTGGACGAAGATGTGGCCGTACCCCATCCGCCCCGCCAGCGCCCAGACCCGATCGACCACGGCGGGTGCCGCGATCGTGCCGTACCCCTCCCGCGGCATCTGCGCCTCGGCCGCCCCGACCATGTCCCAGACCACCGCGAACTCCGGCTTCGCGGGCGGGAGCATGTTGGCGGCGTAGTGGCGCGACCCGATCAGGACGTCGGCGTAGTCGCCCTCGAACTTGCCGAAATCCTCGCCGTCGACGAAGAGCAGATCGACCCCGATCGACGGCCGATTCGCGGCGAGCGCGTCCATCACGCCGAGCAGGACCGACACCCCCGACGCCCCATCGTTGGCGCCCGCCACCGGTGCGGTGGAGTCGGCCGATTCCGGGGCGTCGGCCATCGGCCGCGTGTCCCAGTGGGCGAGGTAGAGCACCCGTCGGGTGGCCTCCGGGTTGAACCGGGCAATGACGTTGACCTGGGGGATCGTGTCGCCGGTCAGGGTCACGTGCTGCCAGCGCTGGGTCACCACCGTGTCGGCCACGGTCCGGGTGAGCGAGTCGAGCCAGGCCGCCATCGCGGCGTGCCCCGCCGTGCCCGGGATGCGGGGGCCGAACTCGAGCTGGGTCCGGGCACGGGCCATCGCCCGGGCGCCGTCGAACTCGGGGACGACCTGGGCGGCGCCGCCGTCGCCGCAGGCGGCGAGGAGCACGAGGAGGAGCGAGCCGAACGGGCGGGCGTGCATCTCAGATACCCCCAAGGGAACTGATCGGGATCGTGAGCACCATCGACAGCGACAAGGTAGACGTGCGGCGCTCGAGGTGGCGGATCTCGTTGAGGACGTATGCCCCCGAGAGCTCGCCCCGCACGCTCCCCACCACGTTGGTCCCGAACGAGAGGCGGTAGTCGGTGCGCGAGATGTCGGAGATCACCGTGCACTCGGTGCCGCCCTCGGCCTCCAGGCACTCGTCGGACGAGAAGCCGGTCGCCGAGAGCGTCGTCGTGAGGGGGCGGCGCAGGCCGGAGACGGCCCCCGGGAGCCGGATCGCCCACGAGGCGGTGGCGTTCCAGTTGAGCTGGTTGCGGAGCGTGCGGCGCCCGTTCGCGAGCCGGTCACCGTCGGAGACCTCGAACCCGCCGCTCAGCTGCACCCCGTTGCGGAAGATGAGCTGCAGGTCGGGCCGGAACGACTGGCTGCGGGTCTGGTTCACCGAGGGCGGGGCGTCCGGGTCGAACGCGGGGACGGTCGCACGGATCTCGCGGTCGCGGACGTTGCCCGAGAGCATGATCAGCGTGAACGGCCCGATGCTGGTGCGCGACCAGCGCAGGGTGAGGTCGGGCCAATCGACCTGACGCGACGTCGTCACGAGGAACCCGGTCTCGGCGGCGGATCCGGTCCCCGCGCGCTGGTAGCGGTCGGCGTCGGTCGCCCGGTACCGGCCGGTGGCCGTGAGGCCGAACGGCAGGTCGAACGCGGCATCGGCCTGGCGCGAGATCACCTCCGCCGCGCCGATGGCGCTGGTGCCGTCCTGGCGCAGGAACTGGTCGAGCCCGCCCAGCCCGAGCTGGTACCCGGTCCCCGGGTCGAAGGCGGCGAGGTCGTAGGTCGAGGTGTAGGTGTGGTTCCAGCGGGCGTCGACGGGCTGCACCCGCGCAAGGAACCGCGTGATCCCCGCCGAATCGCCGAACAGTCGCCGCACCAGCGTCGCCGGCTCGACGGTGGCGCCGATCTCGTTGGTGCGCGAGTTGTTCAGCGTCTGGGGCAGGATGTATGCGCCAGCGGTGTCACCATCGACCCGCACCGGGTTGCGGGTGGTGAGGTTGCGCGACAGCACGAAGTTGCTGCCGGACGTGAACCGCGGCCGCAGCCAGCTCGACAGGGTCGGGGTGAGCGCGAACGAGGTCCCCACCTGGCGGTCGCGCTCGACGCCGACGTCGATCCCGGCGAAGGTCCGCCGCGACTGCCCGGTGAGGCGGCCGAGGGTGGTCGAGTCGTCGTACTCGCGCAGGTCGCGGGTGCTGCTCCAGGTCCCGCCCACCGTCAGCATCCCCAGGGGCTGCCAGCTCGTGACCGCACTGTTGGTCCAGAGGTGCTGGATGCTGCGCTGGGGAATGAGCAGGGTGTCCTCGATCCGCTCGATCGGGACGAGGAAGGCGGTGACGTTGCCGGTCGTGCGGCTCAGGTTGCTGGTGAATCGCAGCGTGGTCGGCACCGGGTTGAACTGCGCATTCGCGATCCCGCGCCCCGCGGCCGAGCTGGCGAACCAGCCGGGCAGCCGTCCGACCGTCCCGCCCAGCCCGAGCGGGATCCCGCGCCGCGTGAACTGGCGGTCCCAGGTGAGCGAGACCCCCCAGCTGTTGCCGTCGGACTCGCTGTACTCGGTGGCGGCGCTGCGCGAGGAGAGGTTGGCGCTCAGCGACACCGGGTTCACGAGCGCCCGGACGAGCAGCGGCCCCGTGGTGCGGACGCGGCGGGCGCTGAGCGTGACGGTGGTGAGTCCGTTCCGCGGGCGGCGCAGGCCGTCGAGGTCGGAGCCGCGGACGTCCGAACCGGTGATCAGCTCCGGCGCGACGCTCTGGCGGTTGAAGTTGACCGTCATCGGCATCACCAGGCCCAGCTCCGCCGGCAGGAACCGGTCGAGCTGCACGGTGGTGAGGCCACTGAGGGCGCGGGTGGTGCGATACGACGGCGCCTGTCCGATCTGCCGGAAGTTGCCGTCCTGCGAGACATACTGCAGGGACATCGTGCCGACGTCGCCGGCGACCAGGCGGGCGGAGAAGGCGGTGGCGACCCCGACGTCGGTGATCGGCTGGGCGAGCCGGACGTCGTCGGTCCAGAGCTCGGTCTCGGCGATCGGCAGCCCGTCGACCGCGTAGCGGATGCCGGCGGCGATCTCCTGCACCGCCGCGAGGTTGGGCGGGTTCACCGTCGGGTTGCGGACGTGCACGACATACCCGCCGTCGCACGCGACCCACGCCTCGGGGTCGCCGCCGCAGCTCTCCGCCCCCGATGGCGGGTCACCGCGCAGGAAGCGCGTCTCGACCTCGGCCCGCAGGCGACGCCAGGTCTCGAGATCGACCACCAGTTCCGGCGTCCAGCTCATCGTGCCGGCCGGGGCCTCGAAGTAGTAGAAGTTCTCGTCGTCGGTCCCGACCTTGATGAACGCCCGGAGCCGGCCGTCATCCCAGCCATCGCCGCGCCCGCGCATCCAGACGCGCAGCTCCCGATAGGCCAGCAGGTTCTGGGCGCCGTTGGAGAAGCGGGTGTACGCCTCGGCCCGCTCGCCGAAGCGCAGGTCGCGGACGACGGTGCGGAGCGACTTCTCGTTCACCTGCACGCCCAACCCGGTGGCCCCGGTGTTGACCTGGTTGAGCGTGCTGCCGAGACCCGGCGGGGAGACGTAGCCGAGCTCGATGTTCTCCGTCGAGATCGACGAGACCGCCACCTCGCCGCGGGGCTGGGCGAGCGCGCCGTCGAGTCCCTCGATCGGGGCATCGGCCCGCGCGATCCACGGGGCGCCGACGAGGCGCATCCGGGCGAGCGCGAAGCGGATCACCGGGTCGGGGAGCCCGTTGTCGGGCGGGGTGGCGAGGGTGACGCGGAGATGCTTCACGAGGCGGATGTTGGGCTGGCCGATGGTCCGGTCGACATCACGGAGCGGCACCCGGTACAACCGCCAGCCGGCGACGCGGGTCGAGTCGGTCGGATCGACCGCCTGGACCCCGGTCCGGACGAAGTACTTCGGGTCATTCAGGTCGACGACGTAGCGGAAGACATCCTCGGTCGGGCCGCGGGCATCGAGCAGCAGGTCGCCGTCGAGGTCCTCGGTGTCGAGGACGCCGTTGCCGACGCTGCAGCGCGCGCTGAGGTCGCCCCACGGGAAGACCTCGACGAGGTTCGACAGCGACCGACGGCAGAGCGGCACCAACTGCTCGCCGCCATCGGGGAGGGTGAGGAGCGGGCGGTCGCCCAGGATCCCGATGTCATCGGTCAGGGCGTTGAAGGTCCCCGTCGGCGAACGCTCGGTGTCGAGCATCCCCACGCCGGCGTACCCGCGTCCCGTGAAGGTGGTGTCGCCGCCACTGACGGTGAAGGTCTGCGGGGCCAGCGCAAGGGCGTCCTCGCTCACCGTGCCGAGGTCGATGACGAGCCGCATGTCATTCGAGGTCACCGGGCGGTCGGCACCCTCGAACACCCAGAACTCCAGGAACTCGTTCCGGGAGAGGTCGCGCCCGGTGAGGGAGAGCGGCGTGACGAGCGAGCGCCAGCGCGGCCGGAAGTCGCGCCGCGGCAGGCTCCACGCGGCGCTGTTGTCGCGGGCCACCACCCCGCCCGCGGTGTCGGCGTGGAAGGTCATGTAGAGCACCGTCTCGGTGCCGATCGAGTTGCCGCCCCGGATGACGATGTTGGTGTCGATGTCGGTGGGCCGGAGGTCGCGCGCCCCGCCCCGCCCATCGGGGATCAGGTTCTGCCAGGTGAGCTGCACCGCGTCGGTCGAGTCGAAGCCGGCGGCGAAGCCCAGCGCCTCGAGCCCGTTGGCGGAGGCCGGGCGCGAGCCGTAGCTCCACGCGTTCTCGCGCAGCGAGATCGGGATCCCCTGGTCGTCCTCGAACTCGTCGAGGAATGCCTCCCCGCTCCGGTTCGGGTCCGGCCGCGAGAACGCCACCTCGGCGTCGATGTCGAGCGTGGACCGGGCCGTCATCCGCCCGCTGGTGAAGCGGTCGACGAAGCGGCTCACCGACGGGACGTCGAAGCGGAGGTCCGTCGAGACCCCGCCGATCAGCGACGCCGTCGGCTCGAAGCCGAGGGGCGGGCGGTTGAACGCCGTCGCCTCGCGCTGGTAGAGCCCGACGAGGTTGATCCCGCCCCACTCCCCGAGCTGGTAGCGGGTCGTGAGGCCGAAGATCGAGGTCGGCGCGATCGCGAAGAAGCCGCGCTGCTCGAAGCGCGCCGTCACCGTGGCGGGCCGGTTGCCGAACAGCGCGTCCGGATCGAGGAAGGTGACCTGCCCGAGGTCGTAGTTCACCGAGTAGTCGATCCCGCGCGCCAGCCGGCGTCCCTCCACGAAGATCTGCTCCGTCTCCTCGCGGATCTGGGTCGCGTTGAGCAGCAGCGTCGAGCGATCGCCGCCGCCCGTCGCCACGTAGCTGAGCCGCAGGTTGAACTTCGCCGGCGGCCCCTGGGTGAAGAGGAGGTACTCGGGCGTCTGGTAGAGCGAGTCGTTGCGCACCGCCGGATCGGCCACCAGCTGCGGATCGCCGAACGGGGTCAGGTTCGGGAAGACGACGAACTGGTCGCGGATCGTCTCGACCGCCCCGGGATCGCGGGGGCGGGGGAAGAGCCGGTTGTCGGTGTCGAACACGGCCTGGTCGGTCGGGATCGCGAGGCCGAAGCGCTGCAGCCAGGTGGTGACGTCGCCCTCGGGCCGCTCGGAGCGGTTGAGCAGCACGGCAACGCCCAGCGAGCTGCGGTCGAGGTCGGCACCGGCGACGCGATAGACGTTGCGCATCGCAAAGTGGTAGGTGCCCGCGTCGGGCGCGCGATTCGGCTCGACCACCAGCTGCAGGGTGTCGCTCACCAGCGGGTTGTCGCGCGCCGGGAAGGTGCCCACGCGCGAGCCGTCCTCGCGCAGGTAGCTGACGGCAAGGAAGTCGTTCGGGTCGAGCTTCGCGTTCAGCACGAACCAGAGACCGGATGGATCCTGCCAGTAGTCCTGGCCCCGGACCAGCAGTTCCCACTGCAGCGGGCCGACCTGCTGGGGCGTGGTCCCGAAGTCGTTGAGCCCGAGGGCGAGGATGCCGCCCAGGTTGGGGTTGACCCCCTGGCTCCCGCCGGCGGCCCGGTAGCGGTAGATCCGGACGTCGGTCGGCCGCACCCCGGCGGGCAATTGCAGCTGATCGAGCGTCAGCGGATCGATTCGCGGGTACCCGGGCAGCGTTCGCGGGTCGGTGACCCAGAAGAAGCGGCCGGTCTCGTAGTCGAGGTCGCGCAGCAGCCGGTCCTGCGGCTCGACCGTCTGGTCGCCGATCCGGTAGGTCCGGTCGGCCACCACGCTGCCGCTCTGGGTCGCGGCGAGCGCCTGGACCGCGAGCGGGCCGTACTCGATCCGGGTCGAGATGCCGAAGTTGTTGGTGGGGATCCCGGCCGTCAGGAAGCGCGAGGGCGGCGGCTGGAACTGGACCGTGCCGACATCGACTCGCTGGATGACCTCGTCCTGCAGCCCCTGATAGTAGGCGCGGATGGTGTTCGCGTTGTTGTAGTCGCGCTGGGTGTCGAGATCGACATCCACGCGCAGCCGCTGGCCGATGACCCCGCTCAGGTTGAGGAGGACCTGATTCTCGATCCGCGGTGCGGTGAACTTCGGGCGGCAGCCCGAGACCGGGTCCTGCAGCTGGAACGAGGTGCACCGGAGGTTCTCGAACCGCTCGGACGTCACCTGGAGCGAGACCTGTCCGTCGATCGCCACGTCGACCAGGTCCGTCGAGATCCCGAAGATTTCCCGGGTCTTGGGCACGTCCCGCTCGGGGAGCCCAACCGCGAGGGCCAGGGAGTCGCCCCCGTACAGGCGCCGGAGCACCCGCTCCCGGCTGGCCCGGAGCCGTTCGCGGGCGAGCCCGGCCTCGAGGTCGGCGTTGAACCGGGCCAGCAGCGCCGCCGGGGAGCCGCGCTCGGACGGTCGCGGCAACGCCAGCGCCCGCGGCATCCGCAGCTCGGCCAGGCCGAGCGGGAAGGCGGCATGCACGCCGAGCCCCGGCCACGTGGTGTCGGCGGGGAGCTGCTGGGCGGCGGCGCGGTCGGGCCCGAACAGGCCGACGAGAGTCGCGAGGCACACCAGTCGACGGGTCCACAGCGCCGCAAGCGAGCGAATCGGGCGATTACCTTTTCGGAAGGAAGTTGACAAACCTATGCCCTCCCGCCGGGGCACCACAACCGGATCTCCGCCCTGCCCCCATGCGCCTGATCACCCGCCACATCCTGCGCGCACTGACGGCACCCTTCCTCTGGGGCGTCGCCGCCCTCACCGGGCTGCTGCTGCTCAACCAGCTCGCCCCGCTGATCGACCGGTTCGGTGGCAAGGGGCTCGGCGCGGAGGTGATGCTCGAGGCGGTGGTGCTCGCCCTCCCGGCGCTGCTCACCCTGACGATCCCGATGTCGGTGCTGGTCGCCACACTCTATGCCTACAGCACCCTCGCCGCCGACCTCGAGATGGTCGCGATGTACGCCAACGGGCTGTCGGTGTGGCGGATGGTCCGCCCGGCGCTGATCGCGGCGGTGGGCATCACGCTCGTGAACTACCTGCTGTTCGACCAGATCGTCCCCCTCAGCAACAGCAGGTACAAGACCCTGCAGCTCGCGGTGTACAACGTCTCCCCGACCCTCTCCCTCCGCGCCGAGGAGCTCAACGAGCTCGGCACGGCGGGCTATGTCCTGCGCGCCCACGAGATCCGGCCCGAGGACGGTCGGATGACCGACATCTCGATCTACGACCTCCTGCGCTATGACGGTCGGCGGGCGATCCATGCCGACAGCGGACGGATGGCCCGCTCCCCGACCGGCGCCGACCTGCTCCTGACGCTCTACGACGGCGAAGCGATCGACTACAGCACGGCCGAACCGACCCGGATCGAGCGGACCACCTTCCGGATCAACGTGGTGCGGCTGGCCGATGTCGAACGGGAGTTCACCCGCTCCCTCGGCCTCGCGGAGCGGGGCGACCGGGAGAAGTCGGGGTGCGAGCTCCTCGACGGCATCACCGAGAGCGAATGGCGATTCACCCAGGCAGCCCGCCAGCGCGAGCGGTTGACCCGGCGCGACCTGCGCAACCTCGCCGGGCTCCCCCCGCTCCCCCCACCGGCCGCCGAAGCGATGCCGGACTTCGCGCCGCACTGCGTCGGGCCGATGGGGCGGGTGCAGCGCGCGCTCGAGCGGGCGTTCCTCCCCGGCGAACTGGAAGCCCAGGAACCGGTACCCCCGGTGCAGGACGCGGTCCGGGTCACGCAGGACTCGCTGCGACCGGCCCAGGACTCGCTGCGGCCCCGAGACAGCCTCGGCGCCGGCACCGATTCGGCCTCCGGCCTCCTGCCCCGCCTCCCGGCCGGTGCCCTGCGCGAGCGACTCGCGGCCAAGGACTCCCTCGCGGCGGCCGAGGTCACGTCCCAGGACAGCGGCCAGGGGCTGGGCGATGAGGCGCCCGAGGCGCCGCTTGGCCCGGCGGACCCGGCGGACCCGGCGCTGGCCGGTCCGGGCGCCGACGGGCTGCCGCCGTTCGCCCAGGGCGGCCAGCGGCTCGACGGGATCGTCGTCAACATGAACGAGATCATCGCCGCCCGCCTCAACAGCCGCGAGAACCTGCGGACGATGCGGGAGTACGACGTCGAGTACCACAAGAAGTTCGCGATCCCCCTCGCCTCGTTCTGCTTCGTGCTGGTGGGCGTCGCGCTCGCGCTCAAGTTCCCGCGCAGCGGGATCGGGCTCGTGATCGGCGGCTCGCTGCTGATCTTCCTGCTGTTCTACGTGCTCCTGATCGGCGGGGAGAACCTCGCCAACGACGGGGTGATCAGTGCCGAGGTCGCGATGTACGCGCCGGTGATCGTCCTGACCCTGATCGGCGTGGCGGCGGTCGCCGCCGCCGACCGGGAGATGGGCACCGCGCGCAGCGTCAGCATCGTCGAGTGGCTAGTCGGACTGCTCCCCCGCCGGCGCCGCCGGGAGTCGCCATGAAGCTGCTCGGCACCCTCGACCGCTACGTCGTCCGCCAGTGGATGGTCACCTTCCTCCTCTCGGCGCTGGGCATCCCCGCCGTGGCGGTGCTCATCCGGATGAGCGAGGACTACGGCCGGCTGGTCGGGCGCGGCGTCCCGCCGCGCGACGCCCTCCTCGGCACGGTGCTGCTCTACCCGGGCCAGATGGCGATGCTCTTCCCGGCGGCGGTACTCTTCGCGACCGTGTTCACGCTCAACGCCATGGGGCGCCACAGCGAGTTGACCGCGGTCAAGGCCGGCGGCGTCTCGTTCTACCGGCTGATCGCCCCGATGCTGGTGCTGGCGCTCGTCGCGGTGCCCACCAACTACGCCCTGCAGGAGGTGGCCGCGGTGAGCGGGGCGCGCCAGCGCGTCCTGCACAAGGAGAAGCTCGACCCGGACGACCTGATCCGGTTCAACTTCGCGTTCCTCGACGAGGGTGGCCGGACCTGGGCGATCAAGGAGCTGCAGCGCGGGCGGGGCTACCTCGGCAACCTGCTGGTCGAGGGCCCGGCCGACAGCGCCGGGGTCCGTTGGACCATCACCGCCGACAGCGCCCGCTGGGACAGCGTGGGCGGGCGCTGGGCCCTCTACCGCGGCGCCGTGCACCGCCTGGGCGATTCCGCGCGCGGCCCGGAGAGCATCGCCTTCCGGACCCTCGAGGCCCCGGCCCTCGACCAGCCGCCGGGGGAGATGCTCAACACCTTCTCGAATGCGACGGAGATGCGCGCGGGCGAACTGCGCGACTACCTCGACCGGCTCAAGCGCACCGGCGTCCGCCCGGGCCAGCTCGCGGTCGACCTGCCCCTCAAGTACGCGGTGCCGATGGCGTGCCTGGTCGTGGCGCTCTTCGGGGCGCCGCTCGCGGTGACGAACCCGCGCGCCGGCGCCGCGATGGGGCTGGCGATCGCGCTCGGCACGACGCTGGTCTACCTGACCGGCACGCAGATCATGAAGGCGATCGGCGGGAAGGAGTTGATCCCCGTCGACGTCGCGGCCTGGTCGATGAACGGGGTCTTCCTCGTCCTCGCGATCGTCCTGCTGGTGCGGGTCCGGAGCTAGGCCGCGACGTCCGTCAGGACGCCGCGCCGTCGCGCCGCCGTCCGAACCGTTCCCAGAGGAAGTAGGCCGGGATCCCGGCGCCGATCACCCCGAAGGTGACCAGCGTCCCCTCGGTGTCGGTCATCACCGCGTTGCCCATCATCGCCAGCGACGCGAGCAGGAAGATCGCCGGCGTGATCGGGTAGCCGAACGTGCGGTACGGCCGCGGCGCGTCGGGCCGGGTACGGCGCAGGCGATAGACCCCCGCCACCGCCAGCGCGTAGAACGGCCATGAACCCAGCACGAACTTGTCGGCCAGCGCCCCGAAGTCGTTCTGGAGCACGTAGATCACGCTCACCGTCGCGGCGGCCCAGATCGCGACCGACGGGGTCTTGAACCGCGGCGAGACCCGGGCGAGCACCGGGAAGAAGAGCCCGCGGTCGGCCATCGCGAACCAGACGCGCGGCCCGGTCATGATCGAGCCGTTCACCGAGCCGAAGCACGAGAGCATCACGATCCCGCTCACCACCGCCGCGCCCGCCGTGCCGAAGAGCGGGATCCGCTCGGCCGCCGTCGCGGCGACCAGCCGCGCGGAGGGCATCTCGGAGATCGGGACGAGGTAGAGGTAGGCCGCGTTGATCAGCAGGTAGATCGCGACGATCGCCGCCGTGCCGATCAGCAGTGCGCGCGGGAGGTTGCGGCCCGGGTCCTTCACCTCGCCGCCGATCGCGGCCAGGTTCGACCAGCCATCGTAGGTCCACATCACCGGCACCAGCGCGGTGAACATCGCCGACAGGCCGATCACGGTGGTGCTCTCGCTCACCGTCAGGTTCGAGGCGTTGCCGGTCCCGCCCCCGAACGCGAACAGCACGATCCCCATCAGCGCACCGTACTTGAGGATGGTGGTGACGTTCATGAGCACCGAGGCGTAGCTCACCCCGAGCCAGTTGAGCATCGCGATGATGACGATCGTCACCGCCGCCACGTAGCGCACCTGCATCGGCGACATCTCGATGAAGTACGAGAGGTACTCCGCGAAGATGGTCGAGATCCCGCCCACCGCCGAGGCGCGAATCACCGTCAGCTCGGCCCACCCCGCCAGGAAGGCCGGGAACGCCCCCCAGCTCTCGTGGAGGTAGGGGAGCACGCCGCCGCTGCGGGGGTACATCGCCGCGAGCTCGGCGATCGCGAGGGCCCCGGTGAGGGTGACCAGCCCGCCGAGGACCCAGACCGCGAGGGCCGCCACGGGCGAGGGGAGGGTGGTCGCGATCTGCGCCGGGACCCGGAAGATGCCGCTCCCGATCGTGATGCCGACCAGGATGGCGACCCCGCTCCAGAGGCCGAGGGTGCGGGGCAGGCGCTCATCGTGCGAAGCCGTCTCGGGCATCGGCGGTCCGGGCGTCGGAGTGGGTGGGGAGACCGGCCGGCAGGGGAGGCCGGTTGGTTGAGGCGACTGAGTCGGTCGGGTATCTTTCCGCTGCTCTAAACTGACACCACGTGACCGGTTCGCCTAGGGGGACCGGCCGAAAGGGTTGCGCCGTCCCGATGTCCGAAGCCGTCCCCGCCGCCGTGCCGCAGGAGGCCTCCCGGTCGCTCCTCGCCGACCTGGTCACCCTCACCAAGCCGCGGATCATCTCCCTGCTCCTGGTGACCACCATCGCGCCGATGTTCATCACCCCTGCGGGGATGCCGTCGCTGGCGCTGATCGGCTGGGTCACCCTCGCCGGCTACCTGATGGCCGGGGGGGCCAACGCGATCAACATGTGGTTCGATCGGGACATCGACGACAAGATGAGCCGGACCCGGCTCCGGCCGATCCCCTCGGGGCGGATCCCGGCCGGCGCCGCGCTGCTGTTCGGGATCACCCTCGGGGCGCTGGCCTTTGCGCTCTTCTGGACGATGGTCAACCCGATGGCGGCCTGGCTCGCCCTCGGCGGCCTCCTCTTCTACGTCCTCGTCTACACCATCTGGCTCAAGCGCTCCAGCCCGCAGAACATCGTGATCGGCGGGGCGGCCGGCGCCTTCCCGCCGCTGGTGGGCTGGGCGGCGATGACCGGCTCGGTCGATCTCGGCGCGATCTACCTCTTCGCGATCGTGTTCTACTGGACCCCGCCCCACTTCTGGGCGCTGGCGCTCAACAAGACCCGCGACTACGGCAACGCCGGGATCCCGATGATGCCGAATGTCCACGGGATCCCCGAGACCAAGCGCCAGATGCTGCTCTACACCCTGATGCTGATCCCGCTCACCATCATGCCGGCGATCATCGGCCTCTCGGGGGTGTTCTACGGCGTCGCGGCGACCCTCCTCGGCGCCCGCTTCCTCCAGCTCTGCTGGGCGATCGTCCGCGAGGACGGGGTCACCCCGAAGACCTGGAAGCTCTACAAGTACTCGCTCTCCTACCTCGCCCTGCTGTTCGTCGCGATGGCGGTGGACCGCTGGGTCCCGTTCGGCCAGCCGGTCCAGCCGGCACGTGAGCTGATCCTCGGGGCACCGAGCGACGGGACGGCGCCGGCCGCTCCCCCGATGACGGATCACGAGGGACACTGAGCTGAGCACCACGCCGCGGCGTCGGCCCCCCTCGCCGCGGCCCCTGCTCCGGCTGTGGCCCAGGGTTCGCCCCTACCGGGGCGGACTCGTCATCGCCGGGGCGACGCTGGTCCTCTCCTCCGCGCTGGCGCTCGTCTTCCCGCTGGTCGTCGGCCAGCTCCTCGACGCGGCCTTCGTCGACCTCAGCCGGGCCCGCCTCAATCGCATCGCGCTCTGGTTGCTGGTCCTCTTCGCCACGACCGCGGTCCTCAACTACATCCAGACCTACTGGCTCTCGGCCACGGGGGAGCGCACGGTCGCGGGCCTTCGCCGCGAGCTCTTCGGCAAGCTGCTGACCTTCCCGCCGGGGTTCTACGCCGATCGTCGCACCGGCGAGCTGACCTCGCGCCTCACCGCCGATATCGGCCTGCTGCAGGGGATCCTCTCGCACCAGCTCGCCGAGGGGTCGCGGCAGGTGATGGCGCTGGTCGGAGGCATCACGATCCTCGCGTGGATGCAGCCGAAGCTGGTGCTCGCCGCGGTGGGCGTGATGCCGCTGGTGGTCGGCTCCGCGATGCTCTTCGGCCGACGGCTCAAGCGGATCACCACCGGGGTCCAGGACCAGCTCGCCGAGTCGACGGCGGTCGCCGAGGAGGTCTTCGGCCAGATCCGGGTGGTGCAGGGGTTCGCGCAGGAGCCGCACGAGGTGGCCCGCTACGGCGAGCGGATCGGGCGGGTGATCACCGCCGCGCTGCAGCGGGCGCGGGTGCGCGCCTTCTTCTTCGGGGCGATCACCTTCACCACCTTCGCGGGGGTCACCGCGGTGCTCTACGTCGGCGGGTTGCTGGTCCTCTCGGGCGACCTGACGCCGGGCGACCTGGTCACCTTCCTGCTCTACACGATCTCGATCGCGGCGGCGATCGGTGCGCTGGCGCAGTTCTTCACCTCCTACCAGGAGGCGATCGGCGCCGCCGAGCGGGTGTTCGAGCTGATCGAGCGGACGCCGATGATCGCGGACCCGGCCGAGCCGGTGGCGCTGCGGATGCCGGTGCGCGGCGAGGTCGAGTTCCGGGACGTCACCTTCCGCTACCACCCGGGCGACCCCGAGAGCGCGGCGACCCTCGATGGCATCTCGTTCCGGATCGCCCCGGGCGAGGTCGTGGCCCTCGTCGGTCCGTCCGGCGCCGGCAAGACCACCGTGGCGTCGCTGCTGCCGCGCTTCTGGGACATCGAGGGCGGCTCGATCACCCTCGACGGCGTCGACATCCGCAACCTCCGGCTCCACGACCTGCGCGAGGCGGTGGGGGTCGTGCCGCAGGAACCGACGCTGTTCAGCGGGTCGGTGGGGGAGAACATCGCCTACGCCCGCCCGGACGCGAGCCAGGCCGACGTGGAGGCCGCCGCCCGGGTCGCCAACGCCCACGACTTCATCATGGCGTTGCCGGAGGGCTATCGGACCGTCGTGGGGGAGCGCGGGGTCAAGCTCTCCGGCGGGCAGCGGCAGCGGATCGCGATCGCGCGCGCGGTGCTCAAGGATCCGGCCGTGCTGGTCCTCGACGAGGCCACCAGCTCGCTCGACACCGAGAGCGAGCGCCTGGTCGAGGCGGCGCTCGAGCGGCTGCTGACGGGACGGAGCACGCTGATCATCGCCCATCGGCTCTCGACCGTGCAGCGCGCCGATCGGCTGATGGTGCTGGACCGGGGCCGGATCGTGGAGGAGGGGAGCCACGCCGACCTGCTCAAGCGCGGCGGGATCTACGCCCGGCTCTTCCAGATGCAGTTCCGCGACGAGGAGGACGTCGCGGCGGCCCTGACGGCGCTGAAGGTGGTGGCGCCGCGGTAGGTCAGCGCATCGGGAGGTTGGGGCAAGAGAAGCGCCCCCGCCGGACTCATCCGGCGGGGGCGCATTCCGTTCGTACTGCGCTGCGATCGTGCTACTCGATCACGATGCTCAGCTGCGGCTGGGGGCCGTGGTTGCCGAAGTCGGCGATCGCCATGTCGTAGACACCGGCCGGGAGGGTGACCGACAGGACCTCCGGGTTGGCCCCGGTGCCCTTGTAGGCCTGCAGGTTCAACGTCCCGCCGACGTAGATCCCCCAGTCGATGTCGCCGCCGGTGTCGGTCCAGCTGACCGTGACGGTCTTGGTCCCACCGGGCCAGTTGAGCCGCACCCAGCGCAGGTTACCGCCGAACCCGTCCGTATCGGTGCCGCCGAACGGCCCGCCGGTCACCAAGTACGTTGGCCCGGTGGCATTCACCGCCACTGCACTCCCGGCGGCCTGGTTGTCCGTGAACACCTGCGGCTGGTCGAGCGTCTCGGTGCCGGCCTCGGCAACTGCCTTTTCAGCTTCGGCCATGGTTCACTCCTCCGCCGCTTTGTCAGCCGGCGCCGCCGCCAGCGATTTCAACAGGGCCGGATCCTGGATGACCTTGGAAATCAGATCCTCGGCACCGGTCTTGCCGTCCATGTAGGTCATCAGGTTCGACAGCTGGCTGCGCGCTTCCAGCAGCTTGCGCAGCGGCTCGACCTTGGCGGCGATCGCGGCAGGCGAAAAGTCGTCCATGCTCTCGAAGGTGATGTCGACGGCCAGGTTCCCCTCGCCCGTCAGCGTGTTCGGCACGCTGAAGGCGACCCGCGGCTTCATCGACTTCAACCGGTCGTCGAAG
>ERZ795053.3258-NODE-3258-length-18657-cov-5.812278_pt1 | contig 18657 bp, 9 predicted proteins | sample MGYA00375137_ERZ795053 | MGnify/ENA primary metagenome ERZ795053 (study PRJEB30182, sample SAMN05720284) | activated sludge metagenome | isolation source: Anaerobic digester | place: Hong Kong | collected 2014-12-17 ...
ATGTCGAACGGCTCGTGGCTGCTTAGTGTAAATACCAGTTTAAAACATGGAGCGGTAGCAGTGTCCATCTCCATCAGCAATTGATGAAAAAGGTGTTCATCATGTACTCCCCATTTTGATTTTTTTACTGATTCAGGGAAGTCCTTTTCGGTTGTCATCTGCTGAATACCGGTGTTGTACAGATAAGAGCTGATATTTGAGAAAGCAGGGTCACCACCATAAAGAAAAGAAGTGTGATAACCCTGTTCAAGCAAGGTACGGGCAATAGAGGGTAATCGGGAAGCTTTGAGTGTGTTTTTGATAACAGCCTGGTCCGATTGTGCCGGAAATCCACTGATTGTAGCCACCAGTCCTTTATTGGTTCTGTCGCCGGAAGCATAAATTTTCGAAAAAAACAGTCCTTCACGGCTCAGGGCATTGAAGCCGGGCGTCACATCAGGCAATCCGCCGGCAGCACCAATCACCTTGGACGATATACCTTCCAGCAAAATGATAACAATATTTGGACGGTCAGTATTCAGTATGCTAAGGGTATCCGCTTGTGTTTCAGTCAGCGCGGTGAATGTTTTTACCGCTTCATCGTAAGGAACATAATCAGGATATTCTTTTTGCAGATCACCTGATTTACTGAGACTATAGGCAAAATTCCAGACTGGATTGAGGGAAGCATGATTGCTAAAAGCATTTTTACTGAAATAAACCATTCCCTGATTCATCGGAGTCAGCCGAAAACCTCCGCGGATGGGAATAATTGAAAATGCGGCAACAATAAAAAAAACCGGGGTAAAGAACCACTTCAATGGTTTAAGATTGAGAACCAAAATATATTTTCGAAGCAACCATAAAAACCCCAAAAAAATCAGAAGTCCCAATAAAAGAATTGGCAACACCGACAAAATATCCATTGAGGCCAGCGCCTCCGAAGGAGTTTCCAGATAGAACAACGGTGTAATATCAATCCTGAATGACCAGTGGCGATAAAGTTCGATGTCGGTGATAATGAGTATAACAAACAACAGCAGAAGTAAAACATTGAGTCCTCCCAAAACAATTCTGGAAATCTTTTGAGAAAAAAACAACATACCCGTAAGGATAGAGCATAGCAGCATTATATAACCGGTCATTGACAAGTCCATCCAGGTACCATGCACCAAGATTCCCCACCATTCCTTTAAAGGAAGCTGGAAGGCTGATTCATGATAGTAAGTCATAAACAAAAGCCTGGTGAGAAAAAAAAACAGCATCCAGAAGATGCCCAGCCGAATTAAAAACAACAGTCTGCTGTTCATAAAATTTTACTCCTAAATAAATTGTGCTCAAAAACATGCATTTCTGCAGGTTTTATGATTCATTTCTTAATTCTTCCACTCACTGAAAGTATGGAAACAATTCGGGTGTAAAACTATTTCTTTTTACTGAATTTTAACATGGTTTGATTTTGTTAAACACACCAAAAGGCATAGATGCAGACGTTTTTGCACGGACTGATTTAGAAACTCAGAACAAGTGACAAAAGATAATTCTCCGGTTCAGCGCAATAAGGTACTTTTGCACCCCAAAACTGAAAGGTTAACAACCACAACAACATGCAGGACATACGAAATATAGCAATAATTGCCCATGTTGACCACGGAAAAACTACGCTGGTTGACAGAATTCTTCATCAGGTGAAGCTTTTTCGCGAAAATCAGGAAATGGGAGAACTGATACTTGACTCCAATGAACTGGAGCGTGAGCGCGGTATTACCATTCTGGCCAAAAATGTAGCTGTAAGATACAAAGATGTGAAAATTAATATTATCGACACTCCGGGTCATACTGATTTTGGCGGGGAGGTAGAACGGGTACTCAATATGGCCGACGGAGTTTTGCTCGTGGTAGATGCTTTTGAAGGTCCCATGCCACAAACCCGTTTCGTCCTGCAAAAAGCCCTCAATCTTGGTTTGAAACCCATTGTGGTAATTAATAAAGTGGATAAACCCAATTGTGCTCCCGACCAGGTGCAGGAAGCCATTTTTGACCTGATGTTTAATCTCGGTGCTACCGAAGATCAGATTAATTTTCCTACTGTTTTCGGATCATCCAAAATGGGTTGGATGAGTGCTGACTGGCAAAAACCTGCCACAGATGTGAGTTATCTGCTTGATATAATCATCGAACACATACCGGCGCCAAAAAACAATCCCGGCACGCTTCAGCTTCAGATCAGCTCACTCGATTATTCTTCATACCTTGGCAGGATCGCCGTTGGGAGGATAACCCGCGGAAAAATAAAAATGGGTCAGCAGGTTTCACTGATGAAATCAAACGGAAATATAACAAAATCAATGATAAAGGAACTTTACCGTTTTGAAGGACTGGGAAAAGAAAAAGTAAAATTTGAACTCGAAGCAGGTGAAATTTGTGCTGTACTCGGAATTGAAAATTTTGAAATCGGCGATACCATTGCCGACAGTGAGTTTCCTGAAGCACTTACACCAATTGCTGTTGACGAGCCAACCATGAGCATGCTTTTTACCATCAACAACTCTCCTTTTTATGGTAAGGAAGGTATTTATGTTACTTCCCGGCATATCCGCGAAAGGCTGTTCAGAGAAGTAGAAAAAAATCTGGCGTTGCGTGTTGAAGAGACTGATTCGCCCGACCGATTGATGGTTTACGGCCGTGGCATACTTCACCTTAGCATACTTGTTGAAACAATGCGGCGCGAAGGATATGAATTTCAGATCGGGCAGCCTCAGGTACTCATTAAAATGATCGACGGAGTGAAACATGAACCTGTTGAAACGCTGACAATACAGGTGCCAGAAGCTTTTTCGGGAAAGGTGATTGAAATCGCTACCCGCCGTCGGGGAGAAATCGTTCAAATCAACACCAAGGGTGACAGAGTCCTGATTGAATTCAACATACCTGCCCGTGGTCTGATCGGACTTACTAATCCTGTTTTAACTGCTACTGAAGGTGAAGCCGTTATTTCGCACCGGTTCAAAGGATACGAACCCTGGAAAGGCGAAATTCCTGCCCGCAGCAATGGGGCTCTGATTGCTATGGAAACCGGTACAGCTATTGCTTACAGCATTGATAAACTGCAGGACAGGGGTACTTTTTTTATTTATCCGCGCGAAGAGGTTTATGCCGGTCAGGTAATCGGTGAAAATACCCGCCAGGATGATCTGCTCATCAATGTTATAAAAACCAAGAAACTGACCAACATAAGGGCTGCCGGATCTGACGATAAAATTGTCATCTCTCCTCCGGTAAGGTTCTCCCTCGATGAGGCCATGGAATATATCCGTAATGACGAATATGTTGAAGTAACCCCTAAATCTATCCGCTTGAGAAAAATTATTCTCGACGAAAATGAACGAAAACGCAGAAGTAAAACCCATGTGTAAATAAATCGGTAAAGCGTGCTTTCAACTTTGCTGAAAACGATAGTTTGTAATCTTCCCACAAACTTGTAAAACTTTTATATCCTCTTAAAAATTAAACTTATGAGGTAAAGGCAATCGGTCTGATAATACTATACGGGCCATGCGTGAACAATGACAGTTTGGAAACGCTATTAACACTACCCGGATGTTTTTCCTCCCGTCAATTGTTTTGATTACATTTACCGGTTCATTGTATGAAAAAAGTTCGCTGTCCGCATTATCAATTAACCTAAAAACAAATAAAATTATGCCCGATCTGTCTATAAATTTTGCCGGGATAAATGCGTCTAATCCATTCTGGCTTGCATCCGGACCGCCAACAAATACTGCTGAACAGGTAATTAGCGCTTTCAGGGCAGGGTGGGGAGGTGCTGTCTGGAAAACAATTGGTACACAAGTGGTTAATGTTTCATCCAGATATGCCGGTATTCCCTTTCAGGGTAGAAAACTGGCGGGGATGACCAATATTGAGCTTATTTCTGATCGCAGTAATACTGACAATCTGAGAGATATTGAATTGGTAAAAAAAACTTTTCCTGACCGACCGGTTGTTGTTTCATTGATGACTTAAAGCCGCAAACAATGGCATCAGTTAGTGAAAGATGTTGAACAAACAGGTGCTGACGATCTTGAATTGAATTTCAGCTGTCCGCACGGTATGAGCGAGCGGGGTATGGGCTCAGCAGTCGGGCAGAAACCAAATTTGGTGGAAATATTAACAGCCTGGGTTAAAGAAGTTGCAGAACTTCCGGTGATGGTCAAGCTCACCCCAAATATTATACACATCCGATAACCTGCTTTTGCAGCAAAACAAGGAGGTGCAGATGCACTGGCAATGATCAACACAGTAAAAAACATGGCAGGCGTTGATAACGACAATTTTGTTCCTTTTCCGCAGGTGGGATTGCTTAGTACAACGGGAGGTTTGTCCGGTCAAATGATTAAACCTATTGCATGGAACATGGTTAAAAATTGCGCAAAAAAGTTGGTTTGCCAATATCGGGTATCGGATGCATTGAAAACTGGAATGATGCAGTGAAATTTTTCCTGCTCGGTGCTGCTAGGGTTCAAATCTGCACTGGTGTGATGAAGCGCGGTTTTGGGTTAATACATCAGCTTATATCAGGTCTGATGAGTTATATGAGCGATAAAGGTTTTGGAAAAATATCCGACTTTTCGGGAAAAGCTCTGGTTAACATAACAGAGTGGGAAAACCTGGATTTAAGTTATAAAGTTGTTGCGCTTATAAACAGCGGGAGTTGTATCGGATGCCGCCAGTGTTTTATTGTCTGCAACGATGGGGGTTATCAGGCCATTCAATTGAAAGAAATTGATGGTCAGATAATTCCGGTTATTATTGAAGAAAACTGTACGGGTTGCATCTCTGCTCTCTGCTTTGTCCGGTTGAAAAATGCATTACAATGATCCGAAAGAATTGATTCCAACAGAAACTGATTTTCTTTCTTTTATTTTTTGTGATAAGACCGATTTAAAAATGATCTGAAAATTTCAGAAACCGTAATTGGTTAAAAAATTGAGTTTTCTGTTCTGGTGGTGAGCATCTCCAGTGCACGCATACCAAAAACAGAATTACCTTTGGGGTTAATCCGAGGGCTCCATGTAGCTACACTGTATTGTCCGGGATTAATAGCGACAATTCCTCCGCCGACACCACTTTTACCCGGAAGCCCCACTTCGAAAGCAAATTCCCCCGACTCGTCGTAAAAGCCACAGCAAAGCATGATGGCGTTAATCCGTTTAATCTGGCTTTTGGTAAGTGTTACATCATTGTAATCAAAGGGTATCGAAATATTCGCAAAGGGTAGAAATGCCCGGGTAAGATGCTGGCAGGAGAGCTCAATTGAACAGGCGTGATAATAGAAATCAAGCACAGCATCCACATGGTTATGAATATTTCCGTAGGATTTCATCATGTTAATAAGTGAAGCATTGCGGTAACCAAAATTCTTTTCCGATTTGAACACCTTCTCATTGTATTCGACATGTCGGTTTCCGCTTATTTTTCTGACAAAATCGAGCAGGGCTTCATAAGGGTCTTCAAGCTCATCCAGCAAAATATCACACAATACATGAGCTCCGGGATTGATAAGCGGATTGCGCGGAATCCCTTTTTCGTACTCAAGCTGCACAATCGAATTAAAGGCATTTCCTGAGGGTTCTACTCCGACTCGTTTCCATAAATCTTCACCAACAGCCGAAAATGCCATTGCAAGCAAAAATACCTTGCTGATGCTTTGGATGGAAAAAATCTCATCAACGTCTCCGGCTGCAAATGATTTGCCCTTTATGGTCAATAATGCAATCCCGAATTTGTCAGGGTTGATTTTTGCCAGTTCGGGAATGTAATCAGCTACCCTGCCTTCGGGCAACGAGGATTTAACTTCTGAGTAAATATCATTGATAATCTTATCGCATTCCATAAAATGATGAATTAAACTGCAAAATAAATCAATCAATGGTCAGGTTGTATCCACCCTGCAACAAAATATTTTTTTGTAAGTCAAAATCAATAAGTTCAATCATTTGACCAAATGTTTTTCCTGTTTTTATCTCCTCTTTTTTGAAATAATACTTGTGATTGTCTTCATCAGTTTTTACCAAAACGAAAGATTTCTGATCTGAATGAAAAACAGCTTCTTCCGGTACACCTGCAGATTCCTGCATGCCGGTGATAATATCTGCTTCAACATTTTGCCCGACAAACAGGTGTTCCAATGCTCCGTCCAGGATTTCTGCACTACATAATACTGCTTTTGTATTTTCGTCAAAGGTTCGGCTAATCAGGGTTATTCTGGCTGTATGGATTATTTCTTTTCTTGATGGGGCAAAAAAGCGAACTGTCTGACCTGGTTGAACATAGGGTACATCATTTTGAAAAACATAGAGCTGCAGGTAAGTCCTGGACTGGTCAATCACCTCCATCAGGCATACTTCAGAATCAACAAACTGTCCATTCTGACTATTCTGGCGGGTAATATAGCCTTTGATTGGGGAAGTAATATTGACAATCGGTGAAAAATTACCATTTTCAATAATTTCAGGATCAAGTTGTAGCATTATAAGTTTGGTTTTTAGTGCGTTATATCGGGCGGTTTCGCTTTTAAAGTCACTTTCGGCAGCCAGAAAGGTCTTCTCTGAATCAATATTATTTTCAAATAAAATTTTGGCTCCCTCGTAATTATTTTTCAAAACTTTAAGTAAAGACGCGCTTTTGGTAAACTCCTGCTGAAGATCAACAACTTCCTGACTTTGAATCTGACAAAGTGTTTCACCTTTTACAACCTGATCGCCAATATTTACACGAATATTGCGTATCTGCCCCGATATCATCGGGCTTATCTGGACTTGACCATCCGAAGAGGCCTGGATGACTCCTTTTACTGCTAATCTGTTTTCGAAGGTCATGAATTGAGCAGTGCCCAGTTCCATATTTTCATGTTTAAACTGATCGCGTGTAATTTCTATAATATCATTTGTCTGCTTAGTATCTTCATTCTCCGGTGCATTGCCGGTACATCCTGCAATCAGCAAAAGAACAATGATGGTGAAGTTATTTTTTATGTGCGAAAATGGATTCATAAGACTACAATTAAAGTGTTAGATATTTCAATTGAATAACAATATGGTTATATGCTGCCATTTTGTCGAGATATTCCAGTCGGAGGCCGACTACTTTTTTGATGTTTTCGACGTATTGGCAATAATTTATCAGCCCTTTTGAATAGATTTCCCGGGCAGTTTTAAGCATCTGATCATACAGTGATTTGCCCGAGTTTTCATATAGGGCAATTGATTCCCGGTATTTTGTCAGTTCCTGCAGGAGAATGGTTTTTCTGTTAGCAAGCAGTTTTTTTCTGTTTTCAAATTGTATCTGCGCTATTTCAAGTGCAATTTTACCGGATTTAATTTTGGATTTTTGTTCACCAAAAAACAGAGGCACCCCTATGCCAATGGTGTACCCGTCATAATTTTTTGCATCGGCATAACTGTTGGTTCCGTTGAAATACCCGAGGGTAATATCCGGCAACAGTCTGTTGCGTTCAACATCAAGCAGGGCATTCTGTAATTTTATATTTTCCTCAAACACTGGAAGCTCATTTGCAGAGTACTGGTAATTTTCAGGAAGGATTAATACCTGAAGCGGTTCATAGGGAATTAAAAATGTGCTGTCGTATTGCAGTAAGTTTTCAAATTCAACATTTGCAATAGTGAGATCGTGATTAAGCTGCTGAATTTCTGCGGTTATACGTTGATGCTGGAGTGCTGCATTCAGAAATTCTAACTTACTGATATCGCCTTGTTCGAGTTGAAGTTGTGCTGCAATTGTATAACGATCATAAAGACTGTCGATAATTTTGTATTCAGCTTGTTTGTTCATCAGATAAATGATGTGGTAAAACTGTTGTGTAACCTTCCGGACAAGTTGTGTTTTTTGCAGTTCCAGTTCAGCTGCAGCAAGTGAAGTTCCTATTTTATTCGCTTTAAGTTGCGAAGTATAAATTGTTGGGAATGCAAAACCCTGCTCAACACCAAGCACTCCGAGCGGATAGCCATTATCGGCAATATTGTTTTCGTCATATTCGTAGAAAATCGACAATTTATCTATTTCAAATGCTGATGGAATCATTGTTTTGGATTGTTCCACCATTAATTCTGCGGCATTGATTTCCTTATTGTTTTTTAGGGCAATAGTAATAGCTTCATTCAGGTTCAGGGATTTCGGAGCCTGAGCGAATGAAACAGCAGGGATTACAAGCATCAAAATGATGAGCAGGTTTTTAAAGTTTTGGTTTGTTGGGATTTTTTTAGTCTCTGAAGTATTGATTTTAGTCAGCAGTGCGTAGAGCAGAGGCAAAGCAACCATAGTTAGCAGTGTGGAAGTAAAAAGCCCTCCAATTACTACCGTAGCCAAAGGACGTTGAACTTCCGCTCCTGCCGAAGTGGACACTGCCATGGGCAAAAATCCGAGTGCTGCTGCAGAAGCAGTGATTAATACCGGACGGAGTCTTTCACCTGCACCTTTTAAAATGATTTCTTTCATGTCTTTCATACCACTTTCTTTTAACGATTTGAGATGTTCGATGAGTACAATTCCATTGAGCACTGCCACACCGAAAAGGGCAATAAAGCCGATGCCGGCTGAAACACTGAAAGGCATACCCCTGAGCCAGAGAAGTATTACGCCTCCAACTATTGCCAGTGGTATGGCAGAAAAAATCATGAAAGCGTCTTTGAAGGATTTAAATGCAAAATGCAAAAAGATGAAAATAAGGAGTAAAGCTACCGGAACAGCCAATTGAAGGCGACGATTTGCATTCTGCAGATTTTCGAATTGACCGCCATAAGCAATGTAATAACCGGTTTTGAGCTTGATATTTTTATTGATTTCTTCACGGATATCGTTTACTACTGACTGTAAATCCCTGTTTCTGACGTTCATGCTAACAACCACGCGTCGGTGGGTATTGTCGCGCGAGATTTTTGCAGGGCCGGTGGAATAATTTATTTCAGCCAGTTCTTTAATAGGTACAAAACTGCCATTTGGAAGAGGTATACACAGCCCTTTGATGTTTTCGATATCAGCACGAAATCCACTTTGTAATCTGACTACAAGATCGAATCGCTTTTCGCCTTCAAATACGCTTCCTGCTGATTCACCTCCAAAAGCCATTGTCAGGTTTCGATTAAGTTCATCTATTGTCAGCCCATAAAATGCAATCTTCTGACGGTTGTATTTTACACTCATTTGTGGCAATCCCTCCGTTTTCTCCAGAATAACATCTTCTGCACCAGGGATGCCTTCCACCAGTTTTTTGATTTTATTGGCCACATTGCTCATGTATTCCATATCTTCACCAAAAACCTTGATGGCAATATCAGCTCTTACACCGGTAATTAATTCGTTAAATCTCATCTCGATGGGCTGTGTGAACTCGTATTCAACACCGGGAATTACCGAAAGCGCTTCTTTAAATCTGACGGCAAGCTCTTCCTTTGATTTAGCGGTTACCCATTCCCGGCGTGGCTTTAATTTGATTATCATGTCAATTTCTTCCATTGACATGGGATCGGTTGGAACTTCGGCAGCACCAATTCGACAAACTACCTGCTCAGCTTCTGGAAAACTATCAAGTAATATTTTTTCCATTTGGGTAGTCATTTGTATTGTTTTCGACAACGAAGTTCCTGTTTTTAACACCGGTTGAATGACAAAATCACCTTCATCCAGAGTGGGTACAAACTCGGCGCCCATTTTTGTGAACAAAAATACGGTAAAGATGAGCGAAGCCAGGGCAAGCCCCAACACTGTCTTTTTATGATCGTATGCCCAACTCATTACCGGACAGTATGCTTTATATAATAGGTTTGTAATTCGGGTTGAAAAGTTTTGTTTTCCCTCTTTTTCCGGCTTAAGGAAAAATGATGAAACAGCCGGCAGCCAGGTTAGACCAAAAATCATAGCACCAACAATAGCAAGGCTGAACGACAGTGCCATAGGGCGAAACATTTTCCCTTCAACGCCACTTAGCGAAAAAATTGGAATCAGCACAATCAGAATAATGATTTGTCCAAATATTGCCGAATTCATCATTTTTGATGCTCCATCAAAGCTGATTTTATCCATTAGTGTTTGTCGGGAATGTTTCTCCAGTGAATGCAGCTCATTTCGCTTAGAGGTAATGCTGACGGCTGTGTATTCAACAATTATCACTGCACCATCAATGATAATTCCAAAATCCAGGGCTCCTAAACTCATCAGGTTGGCATCAGCACCAAACAGGTACATTGCCGATATAGTAAAAAGTAATGATAAAGGGATGATTGATGAAATGACCAATGCCGATCTCAGATTTCCCAACAGAAGGATTACTGCAAACATGACAATCAGACAACCCAGAATAAGGTTTTCGTAAACAGTGAAGGTGGTCCGTGAAATTAGTTCGCTGCGATCTATAATTGGGTTGATAAATACTCCTTCGGGCAGGTTCTTCTGTACCTCTTCAACCCGTTTTTTCACATCATTGATTACTTTTTTGGAATTAGCATCCTTTAGCATCATTATTTGACCCAGAATCTTTTCACCTTCGCCATTGCCGGTAATGGCTCCATAGCGGTTTGCATAACCAAGTTTAATTTCCGCCAGGTCATTGATAAGAACAGGGATTCCACCCACATTTTTTACAACCACATTGCCAATGTCTTCGATGGATTTCAGCAATCCGTCACCACGGATGAACCAGCTTTGATTCTGTTTTTCGATGTATGCTCCGCCCGCAACGCTGTTGTTGGCTTTCAGTGCTTCAAAAACTTCTACGAGCGAAATTCCCATAGTCCTTAGTTTCTGTGGATCAATGGCCACTTCATATTGTTTAAGATGGCCTCCCCAGGTATTTACTTCGATGACTCCGGGAATGCCTGACAACTGTCGCTTAACCACCCAATCCTGCAAAGTCCGAAGCTCCATTGTGCTGTATCGGTCTTTATACTCCGGTTTGACGTCAAGCGTGTATTGGTAAATTTCTCCAAGTCCGGTTGTAACCGGCCCCATTTCTGGTGCGCCAAAACCTTCAGGTATATTTGCCGAAGCCGATTTGATCTTTTCGGCTATAAGTTGTCTGGGTAAATAAGTGCCTGATTTGTCCTCAAAAACAATGGTTACCACAGATAATCCAAATTTGGAAATAGAACGGATTTCTTCCACACCCGGAAGATTAGCCATTTCAAGTTCAACGGGATAGGTAATAAACTGCTCAATGTCCTGTGTGGCAAGATTTGGGGAAACGGTGATCACCTGTACCTGATTGTTGGTAATATCCGGTACAGCACCAACCGGTATCTTTGTAACCGAGTAAATGCCAAAAGCAACTACCGAAAGCGTAAACAAAATAACAATCAGCTTATTTTTTACACTGAAACTGATAATAGAATCCAACATGACAACTTTGTTTCATTAATGATTCAGGCATCGAAAGAGATTGCACTGCTTTTGGCTTCAAAAATACTAAAATAATCGGATTACTTTTTGCGAAAAGCTTTGATAATAAAATATCCAAGTGGCAGGTAAACCAGCAGCAGAATTAAGGGAAGCAGCCAGATACCGATACCTGATGAAAATGTAAATGCAGATTGCACTTGAAAGTATGCGATCAGGAAAAATACGAGCATAACAATAAGCTTCAGCACTCTTATAGCCCGGGTTGCGTTTGTGTATTGCCTCAAAGCATTTTCGGCAGTTAACTTAACCGGATAGTTAAAAACATGCGGATAGCGGTTAAGAATAGTCATTCCGGCATAAAGGAAAAGTGCCGTGGCAGGGAGAATCAACAGGCTCCCTTTTCCGCCATAACCATCGGGACGCCCGCTCAGGTCGAAATGAACCGGAAAGGTTTCGGGAAGAACTGTCAGAGCATAGGCAGCCATTCCCCAGATTGCAATTAGAATGACAACTGCTGCTGTTTCGAGAACAAAATCGTTTTTTGTTTTCTCAGGTTTGATTTTGGGTTGATAGTTACTGCTGCTTTTCACAATTCATTTATGCTTTGATAATTTCAGGGTGTAAAATTAATTACAAAAGTTTTTCTGCCTTTTTTAAATCTTTCAGAAAGGATGAAGGTGTAAGACCTGTTTCTGTTTTGAATGCAGTATAAAAAGATGATCTTGAGTTAAATCCTGATTGCCGGGCAATCCCTTCGATGGAGAATTTTCCGGAACTTTCGCTGTTCATCAGTTTGATAGCTTCCTGAATGCGGTAACGATTAATAAAATTGTAAAAATTCATTTTCAGTTGCTCGTTAATAGCTTGCGATATATGCCTGCGCGGAATCGAAACTTCAATGGACAAGTCGGTAATCTTTAGCTCGGGATTTAAAAACAGCTTGTTCGACAAAATTGCTGTTTCCGTTTTTTGAAGAATGTTTTTTTGTTCTGTTTCACTCAGGTTAACAATACGGTTTTTTTCCCGAAAAGCTGAACGCTGAAGAATTGTATTTTTTGCTTTATCCCGGTTCCTTTGTTTTTCGGCCAGTTCTTCCAACGATTTGCCATCCTCCCTGTTGCCGAGCATCGCATAATCGTAAATGGTAATTTGTTTCAGACCGGAAAAGAAAATAAAAAGGGTAAATAAAAGCATGCCGACATTGTAAAAAATCCGAATGCCCGCATGATCGATAAGATCGGACTGAATCAGAAGATTGTTGAACAAAATGAGTACAACAAAGATTACGGCAGCCCAGTAAAGCCAGTTGAGCTTCTTGTTTTCGAGATTCGAAAAAATTTCCCTGATTTTATGGTGATGATTTTTTATTTCTTTGTAAATCAATACAAAATAGAGGATGAGTTGAACGGGAAAGATTAAAAAATCCCATAGATAATAGAAATAAATGTTGATGGTGAGCAGCGGCTCATTCGATTTTTGCACAAATCCATTAGTCAGAAACCATTCCCGCTGTGCCGGGCTCAATATGCCAAAAAGCAACAAATTTATGACAAGCGAAATTGCTGCAGGGTAAAGATGAAGCCAACATTTTAGTGTGAAAATAAATTTTTCGGAAGTGAGCGATTTTACGTAAATATAAAACAACGGGCAAACACTCAGCAGGGCAGGTACAAAAAGATAATAGATCCAGGTACTCACCTCAAGCCAGCCAAGGAAAAAACTGCCCAAAGCAAAATAAACAAACCATCCGGCAATGAAAAAAAAAGCAAGTATTTTTTTGGAATATGATCTGGAAATGCCTGAAAAATAAAGAATAATTGCAAAAATCAGCAACTGATACGATACCAGGATGATAAGATAACTGTCAATGATTTCCGGGTTCATCTTGCTCATTTTAATGTTACAAATATAAAAAAACCATTATTCGGACAAATTTTGCAGAAAAAAATAAAGTATTAATCATCAATGATTCCCATCATTAACAATTGCATGTAACCATTATTCGGACAAATTACGGACGAGAAATAAGTACAAAAAAGTATTTTTGTAAATGGCAGAAGGAGAACCTTTGAATTTTCTCAACAGGTAAGTTTATAGCCTGATAATCAATTATAAAGCAATTTTAAAATGGAAAGAAAATCAATTACTTCATTGTTGATGGTGTTAATCTTATTTTTACTGTTCAGCGTCATATCAGCGCAGGAAGTGGTATGGTCAGAAGATTTTTCTGCATACGTCGAAAATACAGGATATGAGGGCAGTCCGGATGGCCCGGTGGCAATCGGGGATTATCCGGATAATGTAACCAAATGGACACTCAATGTTTCGAATTGCACTCTTTCGGATGCAAATGATTACCTGAAAACCCGGGAATATATGAGGTATTTGCAGGGACGTGACCTCGACGGTGAAGCGGTTTGGCAGAGCGAAAACATAGATATTACCGCTTATTCAATGATTTCCTTCAGCCTTAAAGCCTCACAATCAGGATCGATGAATGTTTCCGATTACTTTGATGTCTGGTTTAGTGTTGACGGAGGTGATTTTGCATTGATCCCCAACTGGAACGGGCTGAGTAGTGATGGACATACATTGACAGGTGCTTTTGGCACTACTACCATTTTACAATCAGATATCAGCGGAAATAGCCTTGTTGTAAAAGTGATTATGAACAATAACGGAACATGGGATATTCATTCGCTGGATGACATTGTCGTTTCGCCGGTTATGGAATATGTATCCTCTACAACAACGCAAAATTCATTGAAGATAGCTGCAGGTAAAATCAAACAACAGATCATTGGGATTGAAGTTGTTACCAGTGGAACCTCCAGCCCGCTGATCATAACTTCATTCACGGTAAATGCCAATGGCACTGCAACACCGGTGGAAAATAACATCGAAAATGCCCGTATCTATTTCACGGGCTCTTCAGATCAGTTTGATGCGGTTAATCAGTTTGGTACAACTGCAGCCACGGTTACAACCGGTGATTTTGATATCACCGGCTCGCAGGAGTTGGTCGGCGGAATCAACTATTTCTGGCTGACTTTTGATACAAAAACATCTGCCGGCATTGGCGATGTAATTGATGCAGAATGTGTTTCGATGATTGTAAATAGTTCTGTCAGAATTCCTGATATTACCGCTCCTGTGGGTAATCGTGTAGTATCCGGACCACTGGCGGGAACATTTACAATTGGTACCGGCGGTGATTATGATTCATTTGGTTCTGCTGCCAGCGAACTCAATATTCTGGGCATAAACGGAGAAGTAACTTTTATGGTGAATACAGGTGTTTATAACGAGCAGATCTGGCTTCAGGAAATTGAAGGATCATCTGATCTTAACACCATCACTTTTCAATCGTCCACCGGCAATGCAGAGGATGTAATCCTGCAGTTTGAGCCAATCACCTCTGCACAGAATTATGTAGTTCAACTTAGCGGGACTGATAATATTTCCTTTCAGAACATGACTGTTCAAAATACAGGAACCTCAGAATTTGGCAGAGTGTTTTATTTCAACGGGGTTTGCGACTACGTTCAGATTACCGGGAATAATATCAATGGCAGGGAAGTCACAGGCACTCTTAATTGGAATCAAAGGTTTGCCTATAGTGTTATTTTGGTTGAAGAGAGTCCCGATTATGCTTTTAATTACGGCTCAGTTCAAAATAATATCATAACCGGAGGAAGTAATGCGGTGAGACTGTCGGGCCAGTATAACAGCCCTCTGACAGAGACGGGAGCAATTGTTACCGGCAATACCATTACAGGATTTGCTTACGAAGGTATTCATCTGTATTATCAGGACGCACCGGTGGTCAACAAAAACCTGTTACAGAGCAGAGATAATATTTCAACCGAAGCTACCGGTGTGATGCTGGAGACCTGTACCAATGGGTTGGAGGTAACGCAAAACGGGATTTTTTTAAATTCTTCCGAAGTCAATTTTGGGGTTTTGTTATGGTATTGTGCCTCAAGTCAGGAAAATCCCGGACTAACTGCCAACAATTACATAGTTATCCCTGGATCGCCTATCATGGAAGGCATCGGTGTTATGGACAGTGACCAGCAAAAGGTATTTCATAATACTTTAAGGATAACGGCTGTGCCGATGAAATCCGGATATCCCGAAAGCTGGGGCACTTCAGTTATCAACATCGAATGTTGGGATCAATCTTCCTGTTCACCTGGAGGAGTTCAGCTACTAAACAATTTGGTGAGCAATCAGTCCGCCTCTCCATGTTTTGTCGTTAACGAAACTGCTGCGAACAACAGCGTGGTTGCAAGTGATTACAATAACTTCCATTTTTCCGGCCAGTTTGGTACCTTTGGCACTTCAGTCTGCACTACAATTGAAGACTGGCAAATCGCTTCCGGGCAGGATGGAAGTTCAACTGTTTATGACCCCTTATTCGATGATATTTCCAGTCCTTTACCCGGAAATAGTAACATTGCCGAGATTGTGCCAACATTACCGTTAGTCCCCCTGGATATTTATGACCAACCGCGCAGCCAACCGAACACTACGCCAGGCGCCGTACAAATGGGAGGGGTTGTTCCCCCCGTTGACTATACCTGGAACGGAGCAAATGAAAACTGGTTTGACCCGAACAACTGGATTCCACCTGGTGTTCCTACTAAAGACGATAACATTATAATTCCAGCAGCCTCGCTTTTTTATCCAAAGATAGACGGAAATGCCGAATGTCAGAATGTGGATAATCAAGGTAGTCTGACGTTACAATCGGGAAAACTCGAAACCTATGGAGATGTCTCAAATTCAGGCGACATAGAACAGTTAGGAGGTGAATCAGTTTTTTATCAGGGTATTGAAAATACAGGTGAAGTTGCCATTCAACAAGGAGTTCTCGATGCCCTGGCGGATATTCATAATTCCGGTAGCTGGTTAATTGGCGGCCAAACAACAACATACGAAAATGTGCATAATACAGGGGATTGGAAAATGATGGGCGCTACATATACATATTCTTCCTATGGCTATGTTAATAACCAGGGCGAATGGATTGTTGAAGCAGGCAATTCCAATTATACTACATACTCTAATGCCGGTACTTTTGAACAAACAGCGGGTTGGTCTCAATTCGAAGGCTCAGTATGTAATCCCGGAGATTGGTATGTTACAGGAGGATATAGCAATTGGTATGATGACTTTCTGAATTCTGGCGGGTTTAATCAGTCTGAAGGCATAACTACTTTTCATCATCTGACAACCGACGGAAGCAGCTTTGTGCAATCCGGCGGTACTCTTAACATAGTCGGAAATCTTAATTACCTCAACGGCTTGCTGGATTTGAACAAATTGGTATTTACCGGCGACGGCAATTCTCTGGTAAATTTCACAGGAAATAATTATATCGTAAATGAACTGCGCGTGAAGAAAAATATTCCGACAGTTGAGGTTGAATTTACCATATCAGGCCCTAAATACAAAGTTAAAGGCTTAACCATCGAACGTGGTAATTTAAAGACCTTTGGCAGCGAGCTTGAAATATCCGGAAATGCTGACTTTTCTGGAGAAGGAGAGGTAATTGCCGACAAGATCATTTTTGCCGGAGGGGAAGATTCGCAGATAACTCCGGGAGAGCAACGGCATGAAAATGTAGCTGTTGACAAAGAGCCAGGATTTGGTATTGAAATTACTCCCAGTGGTAAAAAATATAAAATCAAGGCCTTTACCCTTGAAAGAGGTCAGGTAACCGCACCGGGAAGTGAATTTGATTTTTCTGGCAATACCGATCTTTCGGGAGGAACATTTTCAGCTGATAAAATCACTTTTTCCGGTAGCGAAGGTGCTGCTTTTATACCCGGTGCTGATGTTTATACCTACGTCATAGTCGAAAAATCTGCCGGAGTTGAGGTTATTTTGCTTGATCAGCTTTTGGTTAATCACCTTAAATTGATTCAGGGTAATCTGAATGCACAAGGGAAAAATATTACCGCAAACCAAGATGTCGATCTCTCAGGAGGTACTTTACACAACCCGGGTAATCTTTTGCTGGGTGGTGATCAACCTTCAACATTAAAAACGGGAAACAATCCGCTGGATAATCTTGTAGTGGATAAAGAGACAAATGTGGAAGTTGAAACACTGGATCCCTTAACTTGTAACCATTTGGATATAATGGGAGGTATTTTCCAACCAGGAAATAACACAACCTTCAACAACAGCGTAAATGTGACCGGAGGAACGCTTGTTTTAGAGGGCACACCTGAGAACAGGTTACAATGCAGCGGGAATGCGGGTAGCGGAGTTGAAATTGTGGTTGATGAGAACGGGACAATAAAAGCACAATACACGGATTTTAATCATCTAGGAGAATCGGGTATTTATGTAAAACCCGGTGCAACGATTGATCCGGTGCAGCCTTTTTATGCCTGTAGTTTCAAGAGTACGCAATCTTCGGGAACACTATTAACCATTGACAACGATCAGGAGCTGGTCATCGAAGATGCTACTCTTGACTGCCTGACCGGTTATTTGCTGGTGAATATAAAGAAAAACCAGGATGCTGGTAATGTGACGGTAGTGAATCCTGCAGGTAACTTATCAGGACCTGCTTTTGAAGTAGATCCTTTTGGCAGGGTGAAATGGTCAGGAGGCACGCAAACCCAGAAGGTTGACTTTCCTTCAGGATGGAGTAGTCTTTCCTCTTTCTTACCGCCTGATAATCCCGAACTTGAGGTTGTGTTTGATCCGATTCAGTCTGAACTCATCATAGTCCGGACCATGACAGGAATCTATTGTCCTGCCACAAATACCAATACCATCGGAAACTGGCCGGACAAAGCCGCTTTCAGCATAAAAACAACTGCCGGCTGTTCATTTTATTTAACAGGTGCACCTTACACAGGTAAAATACTGACTTTGACTCCCGGCTGGAACCTGTTGCCGGTATTATCTCAGGACCCTGTTGACGTTCAAATTGTTTTTCCGCCTGAGAAAGGCACGTTGTTAATTTTAAAAGAAGTAGCAGGGATCGGAGTGTACTGGCCTGAAAAACAAATTAATACAATAGATGTTCTCATCCCCGGGAAAGCCTATTACGTAAAGGTAAGTGATAACACGACCGTGGAATTCCCCGAATGAAAGTACTCAGTTTCAGTTACAAGTTAGGTTTAGCCCCAAAGTGAAAAGCTTTGGGGCTTTTTTTATTGCAAGGAATTGACAGAATAAAAGACAGATTTAGAGGTGTTTAATAGTTTTTAAGAAAAAACCTCAAGAAAATAATTTTTTAAA
>ERZ795053.3261-NODE-3261-length-18646-cov-11.367490_pt1 | contig 18646 bp, 13 predicted proteins | sample MGYA00375137_ERZ795053 | MGnify/ENA primary metagenome ERZ795053 (study PRJEB30182, sample SAMN05720284) | activated sludge metagenome | isolation source: Anaerobic digester | place: Hong Kong | collected 2014-12-17 ...
CCCCCGCCGCGGGAGAGCAGGCGGCAGAACCCGGCCCGTCCGAACAGCCCGACCCCACGACAGCCGATGCCGCCACTACCGAAGCTGCGACGACGGAACCCGCCGCCCCGGCGACGACAAGCGCCGGTTCCGAAGCGGACATGCCGGCCTTCGACACCATGCGGGTCGATGCGGATGGCGCAGCGCTTGTCGCAGGCCGGGCGGCACCCGGGGCAGAAGTATCGATCCTGGCGGACGGGGTGGCCGTCGCAAGGGCCGTGGCCGACGGGGCGGGAAAGTTCGCGGCGTTCTTCAGCCTGCCACCCTCGGATCAGCCGCGCGTGCTGACCCTGTCTTCGGGACCCGAGGGCGCGGCGGTCGCGTCGGCCGAAAGCGTCATTGTCGCCCCCTTTGCCGCGCCGGAAACTGTACAAACCGCGGCGGCGGAAGATGCCGCAACCACTTCCGAGGCGACTGAACCGGCGGCAAGCGCAACGGTCGCAGACGAAGCGGCGACAAAGGAAACGACGGCCGATCCCGCTGCCGCCGATGAGACGGCGCAGGTTGCGGCAGGCACGCCTGCGGCGGCGCCTGAAGTCCTGGTGGTGGACGAAAACGGTGTGCGGAAGCTCAACGACAATGCTCCGGCCACCGAAGTGACAATCGATACCATCAGTTACGATACCGAAGGCAACGTGATCGTCGCGGGCCGTGGCACCGCAGGAAGCTTCGTGCGGCTCTATCTTGATGACAAGCCGGTGGCCATCGTGCAGGTCGGCGGCACCGGAAGCTGGAGCGCCGGCTTGTCCGGCATCGCCGCGGCGGTCTACCGCCTGCGTGTCGATCAGATCGATGCCAATGGCAAGGTCCTGTCGCGTGCCGAAACGCCCTTCCAGCGGGAGGCACCGGAAACCGTCGCCGCGGTTCTCGACAAGACCGTTGCGCAACCCGTCGCGCCTGAGACATCGACGCCCGAAACGCCTGCACCCGAAACCGACATGGCTGAAACCGCCACGCCCGAGACGGCGATGGCCGCAACGGTGGCCCCGGAAGCGTCCCTGGACGCATCATCGGCCGCGTCGGAACCTTCCGCCGGCGCGCCCGCCACTTCGACGAACGAGGCTGCCGAGGCAGTGGCATTGGCCGAAGCTCTTCCGACTGAGCCGACAGCCCCCACCCCGGCCGCCCCCGGCAAGGTGACCGGCGCCAGGATCGTCACCGTCCAACCGGGATCGACGCTTTGGGGAATCGCGACGGAAAACTACGGCGACGGTTTCCTTTACGTCCGCGTGTTCGAGGCGAACCGAGAACAGATCCGCAATCCGGACCTGATCTACCCCGGCCAGATCTTTACGGTGCCTTCGGCGTCGAACTAGCGTCGGCGGCGCAGCAGGCGCAGACCTCCGGGTCTGACCGGCAGCAATCGTTCAGCAGATAACCGATGACATGGCCCATCCGGGCCGTGTCGACGGTGTAGATCACGTTGCGCGATTCCCGCCGGCCCGAAATCAGCCCCGCCTGTTCAAGCTGCGCGAGGTGGAACGAAAGGCGCGAGGCCGACACATCCAGATGGCGCGCGATCTCGCCGGCGGGCATTCCGGCGGGCCCGCGTCCGATCAGCGCCCGTACCAGTTCCAGCCGCGTGCCGTTGGCCAGCGCCGCCAGCGCGGCAAGGACTCGACTCTGTTCCATATTTCAACTACTCATGAATCGTTGAAACGATAGCCCCTTGATAGGCGAAGCCCGCCCTGCGATCAAGCGGCGGGAAATGCGTGGATCTCAGCATGAGCGACAAGACGACCGAGCGGAGCAGTAACATCCGGACCCTGCGCAGGGTCGCGCCCTATCTTTGGCCGAAGGGCGAGGGCTGGGTGAAGCGGCGCGTGGTGCTGTCGCTGACGGCGCTTTTGATCGCGCGGCTCGTCTCGGTCTCGACGCCGTTCTTCTACAAGGCGGCGGTCGATTCGCTCGGGGGCGAAACCCGGGGGGAGGCCTGGCTTCTGGCGATCGGCGCGATCGGGTTGACGGTGGCCTACGGCGTCGCAAGGCTGAGCGCGGTCGGCTTCAACGAATTGCGTGACGCGATTTTCGTACGGGTCGGCCAAAGGGCCCTGCGCAAGCTCGCGCTTGAGACGTTCCGCCACATCCACCGGCTGTCGATGCGCTATCACATCACCCGCAAGACCGGCGGGCTGTCGCGGATCATCGAACGCGGGGTGAAGGGCGTCGATTTCCTCTTGCGCTTCATGCTTCTGTCCGTCGGGCCGCTGATCCTTGAACTGTCGCTTGTCACGATCATCTTCGCGGTGGTCTTCGACTGGCGCTACGCGGTCGTGGTGATGATCACCATCGCGCTCTACGTCACCTATACGTTCAAGATCACCGAGTGGCGGGTAAAGATCCGCCGCCAGATGAACGAACAGGACACCGACGCGAACCAGAAGGCCATCGACAGCCTTCTGAACTTCGAGACGGTCAAGTACTTCGGCGCCGAGGGGCGCGAGGCGGACCGCTATGACGTTGCGATGGCGGGCTATGAAAAGGCGGCGGTCAAGACCGGGCAGTCGTTGTCGGCGCTGAACTTCGGCCAGTCGCTGATCATCACCACCGGGCTGGTGATCGTGATGGTGATGGCGGCGATCGGCGTTCAGCAGGGGATACTGACGGTGGGCGATTTCGTCATGGTCAACGCCTATATGATCCAGATCACCATGCCGCTGAATTTCCTTGGCACCGTCTACCGGGAAATCCGCCAGGCGCTGGTGGATATGGGCGAGATGTTCGATCTTCTGGGCCAGCCGGCCGAGATCGTGGACAAGCCCGGCGCGCCGGATCTGAAGGTTTCAGGCGGCGAAGTGATGCTGGACGACGTGTCCTTCGCCTACGATCCTGCCCGCCCGATCCTCAAGGGCGTCAGCCTCAGGGTGGGTGCGGGCGAAACCGTGGCGATCGTGGGGCCGTCGGGGTCCGGCAAGTCGACCATCGGGCGGCTCCTGTTCCGGTTCTACGACGTGACCGGCGGTGCGCTCAGGATCGACGGGCAGGATCTGCGCGACGTGACGCAGGACAGTGTCCACCGACTGATCGGCGTGGTGCCGCAGGACACGGTGCTATTCAACGACACGGTCTACTACAACATCGCCTACGGCCGCCCCGAGGCCCCGAGGGAGGAACTGATCGCTGCCGCCAGGGCCGCCAAGATCCACGATTTCATCATGTCGCTGCCCGAGGGCTACGAGACGAAGGTGGGCGAACGCGGGCTGAAACTGTCAGGTGGCGAAAAGCAGCGGGTGGGCATCGCCCGCACGATCCTGAAGAACCCGCCGATCCTGCTTCTGGACGAGGCGACATCGGCGCTCGACACCCAGACCGAACGCGACATCCAGGAAAGCCTGAAGGAAATGGGGCAGGGGCGCACCGTCATCACCATCGCACACCGGCTTTCGACCATCGCCGACGCCGACCGGATCGTCGTTCTGGAAAAGGGCGAGATCGTCGAAGAGGGCCGGCACGAGGCGCTTCTGGCGCACGGCGGGCGCTATGCCGCGATGTGGGCGCGCCAGTCGGCCGAAAGCGACGACGCCTCCGAACCCCGCCGTTCGGTGCGGGACGAATTCGAAGGCTCGGATGAACGCGTCTTCTACAAGAAGTATCAGCGGCTCCCCTCGGGCGGCTGAGGCCGCCCGGGCCTATTCCGCCGCTCTGAGCGGGGACGGTTCCACCGGCTTGTCCTCCCCCGTTCCGGCCGGCACCGGGGCCTGCGGTTCTTCGTCCCACAGGATCTCGGGGCTGCCCAGCTTGCGCGCGGCGCCCGCCAGGGCAAGGTCGCGGGCGGCGCGGCTGCCCGCGCCCATCGACAGCGCCTGCAGCCGGCGGACCGACCGGAAGGCCCCCGTCTCGATCCAGACCCTGAGCGCCAGAAGCGAGGGGGTCAGCACCAGGGTCAGGACCGTCGCGATGCCAAGGCCAAAGACCACGGCGGTGGCCAACTGCTTCCACCAGAGCGCGGTCGGGCTGTCGACCGAATAGCCGCCGCCGAAGAAATCCAGGCTGAGGCCGAACATCATCGGCGCAAGCCCCGCCATGGTGGTGATCGTGGTCAGAAGGACCGGGCGGATGCGCGCCTCTGCGGTGCGGGTGATCGCCTCGATCCGGGGCATGTACTGGCTGAATTCCTGATAGGTGTCGATCAGCACGATGTTGTTGTTCACCACGATCCCCGCCAGCGCGACGATCCCCGTCCCGGTCATGATGATGGAAAAGGTCTGGTCCATGACCAGCATCCCGATCAGCACGCCCGTCGTCGACAGCACCACCGCGATCAACACAAGTGCGGTGTTGTAGAAGGAATTGAACTGCGCCAGCAGGATGACGAACATCAAGCCAAGCGCCCCCGCGAAGGCCTTCATCAGGAAGGCCTGGCTTTCGGCCTGCTCCTCCTGGTCGCCAGTCCATTGCCAGTCGACTCCCGCGGGAAGGGGGTTTTCTTCCTCCAGCCATTTCGTGACGACAGCGATGCGTTCGTTCGCGTTCACCGGCTGGCCATCGGCAGTGGTGATTCCGGTTTCCACATCCGCCTTGACGTCGAAGTAGCGTTTCTGTCCGAACCGGTCGATGCGGCCAAGCTTCGGGACCGGGTGGCGGGTGACGAAATTCGCAAGCGGCACCAGCCCTTCGCCCGTCCGTACCTTCAGCGTGTCGAGCGTCGACAGGAACCGGTCCTGTTCGGGCAGGCGGACGCGGATCTCGATCTCCTCGTCGGAACTGTCCACCCGCATCGTGTCCAGAAGGATGCCGCGGGTGACAAGCTGGACCATGCCGCCCACGGTTGCCACGTCGGCGCCATAGCGGCCCGCCTTTTCGACATCCACGTCGATCTGCCAGTCGATCCCGGGCAGGGGGCGCGTATCCTCGATCGCCTTTACCCCTTCAAGCGCGGCGAACTTGGTCTCAACCGTCCTGACCGCAGCATCCAGGGCCGCGAAGTCGTCGCCGGTCAGGCGCAGGTGAAGGGGTTTTCCCGATGCGGGCCCGCGCGACTGGCTGAGGGATTCGACACGGATGCCCGGGATCTGTTCAAGCCGCGCGACCAGCCGGTCCAGGACAAGGTCGCCGTCAAGCTCGGGGTTGTCCTTGCGCGTCTCCCAGCGCTGCATCTCCACCTGGACCTGGGCGACGGTGTCCAGCGGTGCCTGTGCGCCGCCGTTGTTCTGGTCGATCCCGCCCTGTCCGGCGAAGGCGAAGACCGAATGGATGCCAGGCGTATCCAGCACGATCGATTCCGCCTCACGCAGGATGGCGTCCTTTTCCTCAAGCGACAGGTTGCCGCGGGCGCGCAAATAGATGATCGCCTGTTCCGTCTCGCTCTCGACAAAGAACTCGACGCCCTTCGAATGCTGGCCGTAGTAGCCGAAGACCGAGATCACGACGAAAACCACCCCGGCGATGGTCACAAGCGGCATGACCGGATTGCCGGCGATGAAGTTGATCAGGTGGCCAAAGGGCGACCGCCGGTATCCCGCGCGGATCGGGCGAAGCCGTGAGGCGGGTTTCGCGGCCTCAAGCGTGATCGAGCCGAGGATCGCGCCCAGCATGAAGACAGCCGCCCCGGGGACTGAGGCAAGGATGCCTGCATCGGCGGGGCGTGTGCCGGACAGATAGCCGGGGTTCAGCATCAGCATCGCGCCGACGAAGATCGTGGCCATCGCTGGCACGACCAGCGCGGCGCGCAAGGCCCAGGGCAGCGGTTTCAGCAGCCCGGCGATTCGTTCGAACTTGCGCGTCGCGCGGCCCGCGACGCCGCCCATCACCGGCAGGTAAATCAGCGCGACGACAAGCGATGCCGACAGCACGAAGATCAGTGTGACCGGCAGCATCCCCATGAATTCGCCGGGAATACCCGGCCAGAACAGCATCGGCAGGAAGGCACACAGCGTCGTCGCGGTCGACGATACGACCGGCCAGAACATGCGCTGCGCCGCCTCGGTATAGGCGCGCATCGGTCCCTGTCCCTCGGTGATGCGCTTGTCGGCGTATTCGACGATGATGATCGCCCCGTCGACCAGCATCCCCACGGCCAGGATCAGGCCGAACATCACGATATTGGAAATGGAGATCCCGAACACCGCCAGAAGCGCGAAGGTCAGCAGGAAGGAGGTCGGGATCGAGAACCCGACCAGAAGCGCCGACCGCGACCCGAGCGTGGCGAGCACCACGATCATCACCAGTGCGATGGCGGTCAGGACCGATCCTTCGAGCTGGCTGACCATCGCGCCGACCGTCACCGACTGGTCGAGAGAGGTGCCAAGGTTGACCGCGCTTTGCAGTTCCTCCGGCCAGCCCTCGCGCGCCTTTTCCACCGTTTCGCGCACGAGGTTGGCGGTGTCGATGACGTTGTAGCCCTTGCGTTTGACGACCTGCAGCGCCAGCGTCGGTTCGCCGTTGAAGCGCGCGGTCCCGGTCCGGTCCTCGAAGGTCAGGCGGATGTCGGCCAGGTCGCCCAGCGTCACCACCCTTTCGCCGTTCTTCTTCACCGGCAGGTCGTAGACATCCTGCGGCGTCTCGAAGGACGACGGGATCTTGACCGCGAAGGTGCCGGTGGCACTGTCCACTTCGCCCGCGGCGATCAGCTGGTTGTTGTTGCGCACGACCGATATCAGTTCGCCGGCCGTGACGTTGTAGGCCTCGAGCCGCAGAGGGTCGATCACCACCTCCAGCATCTCGTCGCGCTGACCGGCCAGCCCGGCCTCCAGCACCGGCTCAAGGGATTCGAGGCGGTCCTGAAGATCCTTCGCCAGCCGGATCAGCGTGCGTTCCGGCACCTTGCCCGACAGGTTCACGATGATGATTGGAAACTGCGAAAAGTTGATCTCGGTCAGCGTGTACTTGTCAGCGCCCGCTGGGAACTTGGCTTCCGCCGTGTTCATCGCGTCGCGCACGTCGGCGATGGTCTTGGTCTTGTCCCAGCCAAAGTCGAATTCCAGCGCGACGCCACAGTAGCCCTCGGCGGCGGTGCCGCTGATCTTCTTCAGCCCGTCGATGTCGGAAAGCTCCGTCTCCATCACCTTGACCAGCAGCTTCTCGCTGTCGGAGGCCGAGATGCCGGGGAACGGGACCGAGATGAAAAGCGCCGGGATCTCGATATCCGGCTCGCCCTCCTTGGGCAGGCCGAGATAGGCCACCAGCCCCGCCATGATCGACATGGCGATGAAGGCAAGGACCATCCTTGCCCGTTGGGCGGCCCAGTCGACGATGCCGGTCATTCGGCGGCCTCGCGGAAGGTCGGGGCGACGGTCACGCCGTCGGTCACATATTCCTGTCCCAGCACGATGACATCGGCGCTGGCGGGCAGCCCCGACACAAAGACGCCTTCAGACGAATCCCGGATGATCTCGACCGGGACGAAGACCACGCTCGAGGCCGCGTCGATCGTGCGCAGGCCCAGCCGGCCGTCATCGTCAAGCGTCAGCGCCGAGGCGGGAACAAGGTGCCCCTCGGTCCCGGCGGCGGCGATCAGGATCTCGGCCGTCTGGCCGTCGCGGATGGACAGGTCGGCATTCGGCACCTCGACCTCGACGCGGAAGGTCCGGGTGTCCGGATCGGCAGAGCGCGACAGGAAGGTGACGCTGCCGACAACCTCGCGCCCGGTGACAAGGCGCGCTCCGGCCAGCGCGCCGACCCGCACCTTGTCGACCTCGGTTTCGGGGACGAAACCGACCAGCTTGACCGGGTCAAGCGCGATGACCGTCGCGCAAAGGCCGCCCGCCGCGAGGAACGATCCGGTTTCCGCCGCGTCGGTTTCCAGAAGGCCGGCGAACGGGGCGGTGACCCGGGTTCGCGCGATCTCCTTCCGCGCGGCCTCGACCCCGGCCTGCGCGGCCTGCAGGGCCGCCGCAGCACCTGCCGCCGCGGTTTCGGAAGCATAGCCCCCTTCCTGCAGCTTGGCGGCGGCATTGGCGCTGATCTGCGCCTCGGCAAGACGGGCCTCCGCCTCGGCCAGCGTGGCGGGGCGCGTGCCCGCGTCAAGTTCGCACAGAAGTGTCCCTTCCTCGACAAGGGCGCCGCGGCGCAGGGGCCGGGACACGACGGGCGCCGATGTTTCGGCCCGCACCTCGACCTGGCGCGAGGCTTCGGTCTGGCCGCGCAGGCGGACGCCGGTTTCGACCGGGCGCGCGGCGGAATGGATCGCCACGACACGGATCACCCCCGCCGCAGTCTCTGCCTCGGGGCGTTCGGCGACGACCGCCGCCGCATCGGGGGGCAGGTCGCGGCCGGCAATCCCGAAGAGCCGTTCGCGGTCGAATATCAGAAAGTAGAGGGCAACACAGACCAGCGTCGCCGTTATGATCGAAAGAATTCGCATCTACATCCTTGCGCGGCCGGGCGGCGCTTGATCCGGGCGAGGATAGGGCCTGCACCCGATTTGGCAAGCGCCGGCCCCGGCCTTCCCACCATTTCTGAACCGTTCGGTTCAAATTACGCGGGCGACATTGCCTGCGCAAGTGGCCTGCACCACCGGGCGGAGACTTGGCAAGGCCAAGCGCTTGCGTGTAAGACGGTCGGCGAACGACGCCCGCGAAGGGGCGCGAAACGGCGGAGACGGGCGTGAGCGAAACCGACAGCTTCATCGAGGAAGTGACCGAAGAGGTCCGCCGCGACCGCCTGTTCAAGCTGATGCGCAAATATGGCTGGATCGGTATCCTTGCCGTCGTGCTGATTGTCGGCGGTGCGGCCTGGAACGAATGGCGCAAGGCCTCGGCTCGGGCCGAGGCGGAGGCGTTTGGCGACGCCATCCTGGCCGCGATGGCCGCCGATGATTCCGGCGCGCGCGCGGCGGCACTCGCCGGCGTGCCCGTGGCGGCAGACGGGCAGTCCGCGCTCCTGTCCTTGCTCGCCGCGGACGAGGCGCTGGCCGCAGGTCAGGACGCGGCCGCCCAGGACGCGCTGGCTGCGGTGGCGTCAGATGCCGCCGCGCCGGATGTCTTTCGCCAGCTTGCGAAGCTGAAGCTCCTGATCCTTCGGGGGCCGTCCATGGATGCGGCAGAGCGCGATCGTGGCCTTGCCGAACTGGCGGCCCCGGGCGCGGCGTTTCGGCCGCTTGCTATGGAACAGCAGGCGCAGGCGCTGGCCGATGCCGGCAAGACGGACGAGGCGATCGCGCTCTTCACGCAGATCACCGAAGAGGCCGGCGTGCCCTCCGGGCTGCGCCAGAGGGCGACGCAGATGATTGTGGTGCTTGGCGGCGAACCCGCCGGGCAGTGACCATGCCCGCAAGGGGCAGGGGCAAACAGGAAAGGGCAGGGACCGTGAAGATTTCCCAAGGCTTTTGCACCGTGGCGGTTCTGGCGCTTCTCGCCGGATGTTCGGATGGCGAACTGATCCTGCCGGGCGAAAGGCTGGCGCCCCGCGACGTGAACCTGCCCGAGGGCGAGGCCGGAACACTGGTTTCGGCCACCTCGAACGCCTCTGGCCCGGCGACGGTCGCGCCGCAGTCGGTCCCGATTTCCCTGCCGGCGATGGTGGCGAACGCCGACTGGCCGCAACGTGGCGGCGGCGGCACCCACAAGGCGCCCCACGCGGCCCTGTCCGCCGCGCCCGCGCTGGTGTGGAGCGCGGCGATCGGCGCCGGCGACAGCCGCAAGAACCGGATCACCGCCATGCCCATCGTCGCGGGCGGGCGGGTCTTCACACTCGACGCGCGGGCGACCGTCGCGGCGACCGGCACGAACGGCGCCGCGCTCTGGCAGGCGGATCTGACCCCCCCGACCGACCGCGACGGCGATGCCTCGGGCGGCGGCCTCGCCGCCGAGGGCGGGCGTGTCTTCGCGACGACAGGCTTCGGCGAGGTCATCGCCCTGGATGCCGATACCGGTGCGGTGGTCTGGCGCCACCGGCTCGACGGTGCGGCGGCGGGTGGCCCCTCGATTTCGGACGGGCTTGTCTTTGTCGCCTCCCGCGACGGGACCGCGACGGCGCTTTCGGCCACGACCGGCCGCGTCGCCTGGCAACTTCCCGGCGCCGCCGGTCAATCCGGTGTCGTCGGCGTGGCCGCGCCGGCCTTCGACGCGCGGCAGGTGATCTTCCCCTTCGCCAGCGGCCAGATGATCTCGGTCGAGAAGACCTCGGGGACCGGACTTTGGGCGGGGCAGGTATCGGGCCGGCGGCTCGGGCGCGCCTATGCGATGATCAGCGACCTGTCCGGCGATCCGGTGATCGACGGCAGTGCGGTCTATGCCGGCACCGCCTCGGGCCGGCTTGCCGCCTTCAGCGCCGAAACCGGCCAGCCGGGCTGGATCGCCTCGGAAGGCGCGGCGGGGCTTTTTACCGTGACGGGCGGCGCGATCTTCCTTGTCAACGACGAGGCGCAGCTTGTCCGGCTCGACGCGGCGACCGGAGAGGTCGTCTGGCGCGCCGACATGCCCTATTTCACCAAGGCCAAGGACAAGAAGCGCAAGTCCATCTACGCCCACTACGGGCCTGTGCTGGCCGGCGGGCGGCTTTGGGTCGCCTCGACCGACGACAGCCTGAAGGCCTTCGACCCGGCTTCGGGTGCGGTTGTCGCGCAGATCGAACTGCCGGGCGGCGCGGCCTCGGCCCCTGTCGTCGCGGGTGGAACGCTTTACGTCGTCTCGAAGAACGGCAAGCTTCTGGCTTTCCGATAGGTCAAAACCCGTGTAAGGGGGCGCCTTGCCCCTTTCGCAGGACCAAGACCCATGAGCTTCACCCTTGCCATCGTCGGCCGCCCCAATGTCGGCAAGTCGACGCTGTTCAACCGGCTGGTCGGCAAGCGGCTGGCGCTGGTGGATGACCAGCCCGGCGTGACCAGAGACCTGCGCGAGGGCGACGCGCGGCTCGGGCCGCTGCGGTTCATAGCGATCGACACGGCGGGGCTTGAAGACGCGCGCGACGACAGCCTGCAGGGCCGGATGCGCCGCCTGACCGAACGCGCGGTCGAGATGGCCGACATCTGCCTTTTCGTGGTGGACGCCCGCGCCGGGATCACGCCCACCGATCAGGTCTTCGCGGAAATCCTGCGCCGCAAGAACGCCCATGTGATCCTCGCCGCCAACAAGGCCGAGGGCCGCGCGGGCGAGGCTGGCGCGCTCGAGGCCTATGCCCTGGGCCTCGGCGAACCCCTGCGCATCTCCGCCGAACACGGCGAGGGGCTCGACGATCTGTACCGGGTGCTCGAACCGCTGGCCGAGGGCTTTGCCGCGCGCAACAAGCTACAGGTGCCCGACACCGATGTCGATGTCTCGGGCGACGAGGGCGAGGACGAGGGGCCGCGCAAGCCCACCCGGGAAAAGCCGCTGCAACTGGCCGTCATCGGCCGGCCGAACGCAGGCAAGTCGACGCTCATCAACAAGATCATCGGCGAAGACAGGCTCCTGACCGGCCCCGAGGCCGGGATCACCCGCGATGCGATCTCCGTCTCGGCCGACTTCATGGGCACGCCGATGCGCATCTTCGACACTGCGGGCATGAGGAAACGCGCGAAAGTCACGGACAAGCTTGAAAAACTCTCCGTCGCCGACGGACTTCGCGCGGTCCGCTTCGCCGAGGTCGTCGTGGTCCTTCTGGACGTGGACATCCCCTTCGAACAGCAGGATCTGCGGATCGCGGACTTTGCCGAAACCGAGGGTCGGGCGGTCGTCGTCGCCGCGAACAAGTGGGATCTGGAAGAGGACAAGGCCGAAAAGCTGAAGGAACTGCGCGAGGCCTTCGAACGGCTCCTGCCGCAGCTCAAGGGCGCGCCGCTCGTCACCGTGTCGGCCAAGACCGGCAAGGGGCTCGACCGGCTCCACGCCGCCATCCTCAAGGCCTATGACGTCTGGAATCGCCGCGTCACCACCGCGAAGCTGAACCAGTGGCTTGGCGCCATGACCGAGGCGCACCCGCCCCCCGCGCCGGGCGGCCGCCGGATCCGTCTACGCTACATGACACAGGTCAAGACCCGGCCCCCGGCGTTCGTCGTCATGTGCACCCATGCCGACCAGCTTCCCGAAAGCTACGGGCGCTATCTGACCAACGGGTTGCGCGAAAGCTTCGACATGCCCGGCACGCCGATCCGGCTGACCTTCCGCGATCAGGGGGCAAAGAACCCCTACAAGGACAAGAAGAAGTCCATCCCGTCGCGGCTCAGGAAGCACGTCGAAAAGGGCGAGACCGGCCGCAAGGGCTGACCTCGTTCTCCTTTAGTCCGGGCCCAGATGCTCAGGGGGGGGCGTTCGCGCGCCATCGGTCCGGGCACCGATGGGCGCCGGGGCTGGCCCCGCTGCGCCCGTTACGCCAGCGCGCCCTCGGCCGTCAGCCGCGTCTTGCCGCCAAGATACGGCACCAGCGCGGCAGGCATCGTGACCGATCCGTCGGCTTCCTGGCCGTTTTCCAGAACCGCGATCAGACAGCGCCCGACGGCCAGGCCCGATCCGTTCAGCGTGTGGACGAAATCCGGCTTGCCGCCGCCCGCCGGACGGTAGCGCGCGTTCATCCGCCGCGCCTGGAAATCGCCGCAGACCGAGACCGAGGAGATTTCGCGGTACTTGTCCTGGCCGGGCAGCCAGACCTCGATGTCATGGGTCTTGCGCGCACCGAACCCCATGTCGCCGGTGCACAGGACGACGGTCCGATAGGGCAGGCCCAGCCGTTGCAGGACCGCCTCGGCGCAGCCGGTCATCCGTTCGTGTTCGGCAAGGCTGGTCTCGGGCGTGGTGATCGACACCATCTCGACCTTCTCGAACTGGTGCTGGCGCAGCATCCCCGAGGTGTCCTTGCCCGCCGACCCCGCCTCCGAACGGAAACACTGGGTATGGGCGGTCATGCGCAGGGGCAGCGCCGCTTCTTCGACGATGTCGCCCGCGACCGTGTTGGTCAGCGTCACTTCCGAGGTCGGGATCAGCCACCAGCCGTTGGTGGTCTGATAGCTGTCCTCGGCGAACTTCGGCAGCTGGTTGGTCCCGTACATCGCCTCGTCCTTGACGAGGACCGGCGTCATCGTCTCGGTCAGCCCGTGTTCGGTGGTGTGCAGGTCCAGCATGAACTGCGCCAGCGCCCGGTGGATGCGGGCGACGGCGCCGCGCAAGAGGACAAAGCGCGCCCCCGAAAGCTTTGCGGCCGTCTCGAAATCCATCCCCGGCTTCACGCCGGCGATCTCGTAATGTTCGACCGGCTTGAAATCGAAGCCGCGCGGGCTGCCCCAGCGACGAATCTCCACGTTGTCGCTTTCGTCGGCGCCCTCGGGCACGTCGTCATGCGGCAGGTTGGGGATCCCCATGAGGATGTCGCGCAGCCGCGCGTCTTCTTCCCCTGCCTCGGCGTTCAGTTTCGCGATCTCGGCTTTCTTTTCGGCCACCAGTGCGCGCAGCCGTTCAAATTCCGCCTCGTCGCCGCGCGCCTTGGCGGCTCCGACCTCCTTCGAGGCGGCGTTCTGCGCCGCCTGCGCGGTTTCGGCGGCCAGGATCCTTGCACGGCGGCCCTCGTCGATGGCGAGGATCTCGGACGACATTCCCGAAAGCCCCCGACGCGCGAGGGCCGCGTCGAAAGCGGCGGGATTTTCGCGGATGGCGCGGATGTCGTGCATGGTCTTACCCCGTGGTTTGGTCGGGCCCACATATGCCGCATGACGCCCCGAAGGAAAACACGGAATTTCAGGCGCCGAGCGCGGGCAGGGCCGAGGCCGCGCGCGCATGCGCCTGCCCCACAGGGGCCAGGATCGCGCCGGCCGGCGCGCGCGGCGAGCGGCATTGCCCAGCCCTCGGCGTCCGGTGGGGAAAAGCCATGGCAGCCGTGAATGTCGTCCGCTTGCGCGTGAAGCCCGGCCACGAGGCGGGCGGCGCCCGGGATTGCCGGGCACCGGCGGGGGCGAAGCATGCCGCCCCGCCTTGCAAAGCCCCCGTGGCGACTATAGGTTCCTGCCCGACCCAACGGGCGGATGCGCCCGATCTGACGAGAGGACGCCTCCATGCTCATTTCTCCCGCCTATGCCCAGGCCGCCGGCGCAAATCCGGGTGCCGGGGCGCTGCTGTCGCAGCTTCCCTTCCTGCTTCTCTTGTTCGGGATCATGTATTTCTTCCTGATCCGTCCGCAGCAGAAGAAGATGAAGGAACACCGCGCGATGGTCGAGGCGCTGCGCCGGGGCGACCAGGTGATCACCCAGGGCGGGATCATCGGCAAGATTTCGAAGGTGAAGGACGGCGAAGGCGAGGTCGAGGTCGAGATCGCCGATGGCGTGAAGGTCCGCGTCATGCGCGCGACGATCGCCCAGGTCGTCTCCAAGACCGAACCGGTCGCCAACACGAACTGAGCCGACATGCTGCAGATCCCCCTCTGGAAGCGCATCGTCATTCTGGGGCTTTGCGCCCTGGGGCTGATCGGTGCGGCGCCGAACCTGTTCTATGACCGGGTGGAGCGTCACAACGATGCCGTGGCCGCTGTCGAACGTACCGGCGTGGAAACCGCCGAACAGACGGCCGCGATCGCCGACTGGCCGTCCTGGCTGCCCTCGGCCATCGTGAACCTTGGCCTCGACCTGCGCGGCGGCGCGCATCTTCTGGCCGAGGTCCAGGTGGAGGATGTCTACAAGCAGCGGATGGACGCGATGTGGCCGGAGGTGCGCCGCGCGCTGGTCAGCGAGGCGAAGGTCGCGGTGCGCCGGATCAAGGGCGCCGACAGCGAACTTCGGGTGGAGATCGACAAGCCCGAGGCGATGGAAAAGGCGGTGGAGGTCGTGCGCGGCTTCGCCAGCCCCGTCGTGACGCTGACCGGGGTGGGCCAGAACGACCTGGATATCCGGACAGAAGGGAACCAGATCATCGTCACCCTGTCGGAGGCCGAACAGGTCGCCACCGACGACCGCACAATGCAGCAATCGCTTGAAATCGTGCGCCGCCGCGTCGATGCGGCCGGCACGCGCGAACCGACGATCCAGCGCCAGGGCCAGGACCGCATCCTGATCGAGGTGCCGGGCATCGGGTCGGCGGCGGAACTGAAGGAACTGATCGGGACGACCGCGCAGCTGACCTTCAACCAGGTGATCCGCAGGACGTCGAACCCTGAAGAACCCGCCGGGATCGGCAACGTGAACTACCCCTCTGCCGAAGAGGAGGGCGCCTATTACATCCTTGACGAACTGCCCGTGGTGACGGGCGAGGAACTGGTGGATGCGCGCCCCGACTTCGACCAGAACGGTCGCCCTGCGGTCGCGTTCCGTTTCAACACCTCGGGGGCACGCAAGTTCGGCGACTACACGGCCGAACATGTGGGCGAGCTTTTCGCCATCGTCCTGGACGGCAAGGTGATCTCGGCGCCGCAGATCCGCACCCATATCGGCGGCGGGTCGGGCATCATCACCGGCACTTTCACGCCCGAGGAAACCAACAACCTCGCCGTGCTGCTGCGCGCCGGCGCGCTGCCCGCGAAGATGGAGTTTCTCGAGGAACGCACGGTCGGGCCGGAACTTGGCCAGGACAGCATCGACGCTGGCCGCGTCGCCGCCATCGTCGGCACCGTGGCGGTCGTCGTCCTGATGATCGCGTCCTACGGTCTTTTCGGCGTCTTCGCCTCGGTCGCGCTGGGGCTGAACCTGTCGATGCTTTTTGCCATCCTCTCCGCCATGGGGGCGACGCTGACGCTGCCGGGCATCGCGGGCATCGTCCTGACCGTCGGCATGGCGGTCGATGCCAACGTGCTGGTGTTCGAACGCATCAAGGAAGAACTGAAGACGGCGCGGGGGCCGGCGCGGGCGATCGAGCTTGGCTATGAAAAGGCCATGTCGGCGATCATCGACGCCAACCTGACCACCGTCATCGCGGCGCTGATCCTGTTCTTCCTCGGCTCCGGCCCGGTCAAGGGCTTTGCCGTCACGCTGATGATCGGCCTGATCACCTCCGTCTTCACGGCGATCTTCGTCACCCGGCTGTTCGTCGTCACCTGGTTCGCGCGCAAGCGCCCCAAAACACTGATTGTCTGAGGGTCCGGCCATGGCATTCCGTCTTCGACTGGTCCCCGAAAAGACCAACATCGACTTCTTCCGCTGGGCGCCGGTCACTTTCGGCGGCTCTGTCGCGCTGGTGGTCGCGGCGATCGTTCTGACCTTCTTCATGGGGCTGAACTTCGGCATCGATTTCCGTGGCGGCACGACGATCCGCACCGATTCCACCCAGGCGGTGGATGTCGGCGCATATCGCCAGGCGCTGTCGCCGCTGAATCTGGGCGACGTGACCATCACCGAGGTCTTCGACCCGACCTTCCGCGATGATCAGCACGTCGCGCAGATCCGCATCCAGGCGCAGGAAGGGGACGAGGCGATCACCCCCGACACCATTGCCGCGGTCGAGGCGGCATTGCAGACGATCGACCCCGCGATCACCTTTCCGTCCGTCGAATCCGTCGGGCCCAAGGTGTCGGGCGAACTGATCAAGACCGCAATCTATTCGGTCCTGACCGCGACGGTGGCAATCTGCGCCTATATCTGGCTGCGCTTCGAATGGCAGTTTTCGGTCGGCGCGGTGGTGGCGCTGGTCCATGACATCGCGCTGACGGTCGGGATATTCTCGCTTTTCCAGCTCAAGTTCGACCTGACGATCATCGCGGCGCTGCTGACGATTCTCGGCTATTCGATCAACGATACCGTGGTCGTGTTCGACCGGCTGCGCGAGAACCTGATCAAGTTCAAGTCGATGCCGCTGCGCGATGTCTGCAACCTGTCGGTCAACGAAACGCTGAGCCGAACGGTCCTGACCTCGGGCACAACGCTGATCGCGCTGATCGCGCTTCTGGTCTTTGGCGGCGACGTGATCCGCGGCTTTGTCTTCGCGATGACCTGGGGCGTGATCGTCGGCACCTATTCGTCGGTCTATGTGGCCAAGAACGTGGTGCTGATGCTGGGCGTCAAGCGCGACTGGGGCAAGAAGCCCGAGGGCGGCCCCGGCGGGACGCAGTTCGCCGATATCGACGCCTGAGGCAGTCCGATGACCGCCGCGCTGGCCGAGGCGCTGGCCACCGAAGGGCTGTGGCGGCTATTCGCGGCGGTCCTTCTGGGCGGCCTTGTGCGGGGCTTCGCGGGGTTTGGCGGCGCGCTGATCTACATGCCCGCGGCGGCCACCGTCCTGCCGCCCGTCTGGGCGCTGATCACGCTGACGCTGATCGACATTGCCGGCCCGGTCCCCAACCTGCCCGGCGCCTGGGCGAACGCCCGCCGGCGCGAGGTCGCGGTGCTGCTGGCGGGCGCGGTCCTTGCGCTGCCCCTTGGTGTCTGGACCCTGTCGCGGCTTCCGGCGGAACCGTTTCGATGGGGGCTGTCGGCCTTTGTGATCCTGCTTCTGGGTCTGATGATGCTGGGCTGGCGCTATCGCGGCAGGGTGGGCGACGCGCTTGTCGCGGCGATCGGGGTCGTCGGCGGATTTCTGGGCGGGCTGACGGGGATGGCGGGGCCGCCCGTCATCGTCTTCTACATGGCCGCCGGCCACGCGCCGGTCGTCATGCGGGCGAACCTTCTGGTCTTCTTCCTGGCCGTCGACCTTCTGGTCCTTGCGACGCTTGCCCTTTCGGGCCGGCTGGAGGCGGTTCCGGTCGCCATCGCGGTGCTTCTGGCACCCCTCTACATGCTGGCCAACATCGCCGGCGGGCGGCTTTTCCGCCCCGAACACGCCCGGGCCTACCGGTTCATAGCCTATGGCGCGATCAGCCTGTCGGCGCTTGTCAGCCTGCCGCTGTGGGACTAGGGGCCGCGCGTTCGCGCCGGGTGCGGCGCACGTCTTCCGCCAGCGCGGCGGTGTAGTCGGCCAGGGCGGCCAGCGCGACTTCGGCCGCCCCCGCATCGCCGGCCTCGATCGCGTCCGCGATGGCGCCGTGCAGCGCGACGATGCGTGCGCGCGACCGCGCGGGAAAGGTGATCATGTTCATCAGGGGTTGCATCGCCTCGACCGCGCCGGCCAGCTGGTAGGACAGGACGGGATTGCCCGCCGCATCGACCAGCGCGCGATGAAAGGCCACGTCCGAGGCGCAGAACCCTTCGTCCGACAGGCCCGGCTGCCCCTGCCGGAAGATCTCTGTCCGCATCGCGGCCAGGTGGTCGGGCTTGCGCCGGGCGGCTGCGAAGGGCACGCAGGCGCGTTCCAGCGCATAGCGCGCTTCGCAGGCGGTTTCGAAATCGACGGCGTTCATCGACAGAAGCAGGGTGGAGGTGGTGATCTGCTGTGGCGCCGCCTCCTCGAACGACAGCCGGTTGACGAAGGCGCCGCCCGTGGCGCCGCGCTGGGTGCGGATCAGGCTTTGCGCGGCCAGCCGTTTCAGCGCCTCGCGCACGGTGGGGCGGGAGACGCCGAACTGTTCGGCCAGTTCCTGTTCCGAGGGCAGGCGCTGGTCGACGATCAGGCGGCCTTCGACGATGGCATCGCGAATCGCCTGGGCGATGCGAACCGGCAGTTCACCCTCGGTTCCAAGCGTCAGTTTCTGCATTCTTTCCCCGATTTCAATTGTCAGACATTAAATGTTTGACATTTGCCCCGAACACGACGACCCTAGGCTCGGCGGGGCATCCCGTCCATCCTTTTCATCCCGGGGGCACCAATGTCCGCACCGATCGTCCAGGGCAAGGCGCGCGCTTTGGTGCGGCTGACGCCGCGTGCGGCGGGGTGGCTTGCCTTTTACGCGGCGATCCTGGCGGCCTGGG
>ERZ795053.3262-NODE-3262-length-18640-cov-6.545440_pt1 | contig 18640 bp, 13 predicted proteins | sample MGYA00375137_ERZ795053 | MGnify/ENA primary metagenome ERZ795053 (study PRJEB30182, sample SAMN05720284) | activated sludge metagenome | isolation source: Anaerobic digester | place: Hong Kong | collected 2014-12-17 ...
TGCGATGCTCGGCAGCGGGGTCGGGGCCGCCTGGGCGCAAGCGGCGCCGACCCCGGTGACGGTCGTGACGCTGAAGGCGCAGGATCTCACGCTGACCAGCACGCTGCCGGGCCGCGTGGTCGCCTCCGGCGTGGCCGAGGTGCGGCCGCAGGTCGACGGGATCATCGTCGAGCGGCTCTACGAGGAAGGGGCGCACGTCAAGGTGGGCGATCTGCTCTACCGGATCGATTCCGCCACCTACGAGGCGCAGGTCGCGGCCGCCGAGGCCCAGGTGGCCCAGGCCCAGGCCCGGCTGACCTCGGCCGAGAAGGATGCCGACCGGGTGCGCGCCCTGGTCGACCGGCGGGCGACGAGCCAGCAGGCGCTCGACGACGCGGTGGCCGAGCGCGACGCCGCCGATGCCGGGCTGAAGGTGGCCCAGGCCGAGCTCCTCGCGGCGCAGATCGACCTCGACCGGACCACCATCAGGGCACCGCTCTCGGGCATCATCGGGCGCTCGCTGACGACCCAGGGCTCGCTCGTCACGGCCGGGCAGGCCGCACCGCTCGCCATCATCCGCACCATCGACCCGGTGCTGGTCGACGTCACCCAGTCGGCCGCCGAGATCATCGCCTGGCGGCGCGGCGCCACCGCGGAACGCCTCGCCGACGCGCAGCAGACGGTGACGCTGACCCTGGCCGACGGCAAGCCCTACGAGGAGACCGGCCTTTTGACCGCGGCCGAGCCCTATGTCCACGAGCAGACGGGCGTGGTGACGCTCAGGCTGGAGTTCCCCAACCCGACCGAGCTCCTGCTGCCCGGCATGTATGTGCAGGTGGAGTTGCCGCAGGCGGTGGCCAGGAACGTCATCCTGGCCCCGCAGGAGGGCGTGATGCGCGACCATCGCGGCCGGCCGATCGCCTACGTGGTCAATGGCGACGACGTGGTCGAGGAGCGGGTGCTGGCCGTGCTGCAGGCGCATGGCGCCTTCTGGGTCACCGCCGACGGCCTCGCCGATGGCGACCGCATCGTCGTCGCGGGCCTGCAGAAGATCCGGCCCGGCGCCACCGTCGCCCCCGCCGAGCGCGAGGCGGCACCCGACGCCACTTCCGCCAACCTCGCCGACAGCAACGGCGGCTAGGAGCAAGGCAGGGCAGCCCGCATGGCCCGGTTCTTTATCGACCGCCCGGTCTTCGCCTGGGTGATCGCCATCCTCGTCATGGGCGTCGGCATCCTCGCGGTGCTGACCCTGCCGATCGCCCAGTACCCGCAGATCGCCCCGCCCTCGGTCAACGTCACCGCCACCTATCCCGGGGCCTCGGCCGAGACCGTCGAGAACACGGTGACCCAGGTGATCGAGCAGCAGATGACCGGGCTCGACGGGCTGCGCTACATCAAGTCGAGCTCGTCCTCGGCGGGCCGGGCCGAGATCGCGCTCACCTTCACCACCGGCACCGACCCCGACATCGCCCAGGTCCAGGTGCAGAACCGCCTCGCGCAGGCGACGCCGCTCCTGCCGGAGACCGTGCAGCGCCAGGGCATCGAGGTGCGCAAGTCCTCGGCCGGCTTCCTCATGGTGATCGGCCTGATCGCCGAGGACGGCTCGCTCGAGCAGGTCGACCTCTCCGACTATCTCTCCTCGAACGTGGTCGACGAGATCAGCCGCGTGCCGGGGGTCGGCGCGGTGCAGGTGTTCGGCGCCCCCTATGCGATGCGCATCTGGCTCGACCCCGCGAAGCTGGCGGCCTACGAGCTGGCGCCGGGCGACGTGGTGGCCGCCGTCTCGCGCGAGAACGCGCAGATCTCCGCGGGCGCCCTGGGCGAGCTGCCGACCGTCGAAGGCCAGCAGCTCAACGCCACGGTGACCGCCCAGTCGCTGCTCCAGACGCCCGGGGATTTCGAGCAGATCGTGCTCCGGGCGGAGACCGATGGCGGGCTGGTCCTCCTGAAGGACGTGGCCCGGGTCGAGATCGGCGCGCAGTCCTACAGCACGATCGGCCGCTACAACGGCCAGCCGGCGTCCGGCATGGCGATCCAGCTCGCCAGCGGCGCCAATGCGCTGGAGACGGCGGACCGGGTGCGCGCGCGCATGGACGAGCTCGCCGCGTTCTTCCCGGAAGGGGTGGTCTACAACGTCCCCTACGACACGACGCCTTTCATCAGCATCTCGATCGAGGAGGTGGTGATCACCCTCTTCGAGGCGATCGTGCTCGTCTTCCTCGTCATGTTCCTCTTTTTGCAGAACTGGCGGGCGACGCTCATTCCGACCCTCGCCGTGCCGGTCGTCATCCTCGGCACGTTCGGCGTGCTGGCCGCCTTCGGCTTCTCGATCAACACGCTGACCATGCTCGCCATGGTGCTGGCCATCGGGCTGCTCGTCGACGACGCCATCGTGGTCGTCGAGAATGTCGAGCGCATCATGGAGGAGGAGGGGCTCGACCCGCGCGCGGCGACCAGGAAGTCGATGGGCCAGATCACCGGGGCCCTGATCGGCATCGCGGTCGTGCTCTCCGCCGTCTTCGTGCCGATGGCCTTCTTCGGCGGCTCGACCGGCGTGATCTACAAGCAGTTCTCCATCACCATCGTCTCGGCGATGTTCCTCTCGGTGGTGGTGGCGCTGGTGCTCACCCCGGCGCTGTGCGCCACCATCCTCGAGTCCCGGACCTCGCACCGCAAGCAGCGCGGCCCCATCGGCTGGTTCAACCGCTTCTTCGACGGCACGCAGCGCGGCTATGCCTCGAGCGTCGGCTGGATCGTCCGCCGGCCGGTCCGGGTGGGCCTCGTCTACCTCCTGCTCGTCGCCGGCATGATCGGCCTCTTCGCCCGCACGCCCACCGGCTTCCTGCCGGACGAGGACCAGGGCATCATGTTCACCTTCGTGCAGGGGCCGGCCGGCGCCACGGCGACCCGCACGCTCGACGTGCTGGACCAGGTCGAGAGCCATTTCCTCGAGAACGAGGCCGAGAACGTCGATTCGATGTTCACGGTGGTGGGCTTCAGCTTCGCCGGCTCCGGCCAGAATGTCGGCCTCGGCTTCGTCAGGCTGAAGGACTGGGACGAGCGGCCGCGAGCCGATCAGGACGTGCACGCCATCGCCGGGCGGGCGTTCGGCGCCATGATGGCCATCCAGGACGCCATGGTCTTCCCGATCGTCCCGCCAGCGGTGATCGAGCTCGGCAATGTTTCCGGCTTCGACTTCTACGTCCAGGCGCGGGCCGGGCAGAGCCACCAGCAGCTTCTCGAGGCCCGCAACCAGCTCATCGGCATGGCGTCGAAGAGCCCGCTCATCGGCTCGATCCGGCCCAACGGGCTGGAGGACGCGCCGCAATACGGGCTCGACATCGACTGGCGCAAGGCCGGGGCCATGGGGGTCACGGCGAACGACGTGAGCGACCTTCTGACCGTCGCCTGGGCCGGCCGCTACGTTAACGACTTCCTCGATCGGGGCCGGATCAAGCGGGTCTATGTGCAGGGCGAGGCCGATGCGCGGAGCACGCCCGAGGACATCGAGCGCTGGCGGGTGCGCAACGCCAGCGGCGGCCTCGTGCCGTTCTCGAACTTCATCGAGGGCGGCTGGCGCTTCGGCCCGCAGGGGCTCTATCGTTACAACGGCGTCCCGGCCATGCAGCTTCAGGGCTCGCCGGCGCCGGGCGTGTCGACCGGCGAGGCCATGGCCGAGATCGAGCGGCTGGTGGCGGAGCTGCCGCCGGGCTTCGACATCTCCTGGACCGGGCTCTCGCTCGAGGAGCAGGAATCGGGCAACCAGGCGCCGCTGCTCTATTTCCTCTCGGTCGCCGTGGTGTTCCTGAGCCTCGCCGCCCTCTACGAGAGCTGGGTGGTGCCGGCCGCCGTCATGTTCGCCATGCCGATCGGCGTGCTCGGCGCGCTGGTCGGCGCCTGGATCGGCGGCTTCGAGAACGGCGTCTTCTTCCAGGTGGGGCTGCTCACCACCATCGGGCTGACCGGCAAGAACGCGATCCTGATCGTCGAGTTCGCCCGTGCCCGGCTGGAGGAGGGCGAGGAGCTGCTGACCGCCGTCATCGAGGCGGCGCGGCAGCGCTTCCGGCCGATCATCATGACGTCGATGGCCTTCTCGCTCGGCGTGCTGCCGCTCGTCCTGAGCAGTGGTGCCGGCTCCGCCGGCCGGCGGGCGATCGGCTCGGGCGTGCTCGGCGGCACGATCACGGGCACGGTGCTCGGCATCCTCTTCGTGCCGCTCTTCTTCGTGCTGATCCGCCGCCTGGTGCCCCGGCGCGAGGCGGCGAAGGCGGCGGCGCCGCTGCCGGCGGCGTAGGCAAGGGGCCGGCCCGCCGCGCTGGCCTCCGGCGGCCGGGCGGGCTATGAGCGGCCGCAGGCGCGCCACGGACGGGGAGGAAGACGCATGGGCGAGACGCAGGTCATCAAGAAGCGGCGGCTCGGGCGAACGGGGCTCGAGGTCACGCCCATCTGCTTCGGCACCTCGGGGCTGGGCGACATGCCGAGCACCTATGGCTACAGCGTCGACGAGGAGCGGGGCCGGGCCACCGTGCGGGCGATCCTGGCGGGGCCGGTGAACTTCCTCGACACCTCGCGCAACTACGCCATGGGGCGGAGCGAGCAGCGGATCGGCGCGGTGATCCGGGAGCTGGGCGGCCTGCCCGAGGGCTTCGTCGTCTCGACCAAGCTCGATCGCGACATGGAGACGCGGGAGTTCGACGCGGCGCGCGCCCGGCGCTCGCTCGAGGAGAGCCTGAAGGCGCTGCATCTCGACCGGGTCCAGCTCCTGCACCTGCACGATCCGGAGCACGCGGCCGATCTCGGCCCGATCACGCGCAAGGGCGGGGCGATCGCCGAGCTCTTCCGGATGAAGGAGGAGGGCCTGTGCGACGCGGTCGGGCTCGCCGCCGGGCGGATCGACATCATGATGCCGATGCTGAAGGACTGGGAATTCGACGCGCTGATCACCCACAACCGCTTTACCCTCACCAACCGCAATGCCCTGCCGATGCTGGAGCTGGCGAAGGAACGGGGCATCGCCATCCTCAACGCGGCGCCCTATGCCGGGGGCGTGCTGGCGAAGGGGACGGACAGCTTCAAGCGCTATGTCTACCAGGAGGCATCGGCCGAGGTGCTCGACCCGGTGCGGGCGATCGAGGCGGTCTGCGCCAGGCACGGCGTGCCGCCCGGGGCGGCGGCGCTCCAGTTCTCGATGCGCGACCCGCGCGTCAGCTCGACCATCTGCGGCGTCACCAGGCCCGAGCGGGTGACCCAGACGCTGGAATGGGCCGCCTTCCCGATCCCCGACGCCGCCTGGGACGAGCTGCTGGCGCTGCCGTTCGCCACGGACGACCCGGAGGCGACGCGGGTCTACGATCCGGGGTGAGGTCGTGGGCTCTCAGGCAAACGGGTTGGTGAGCCGCACACCTTCGATCACCTGACCGTTGGCCATATCCTCGGTGTAGAGCGTGCGGCAGCCGGCCTCGGCGGCCGAGGCGATGATCAGCGCGTCGTAGATGTGGTAGCCGTAGCGCTCGGCGATGTTCAAGGCGGCGTCGTGGGTGGTGGCGGTGAGCGGCCGGGGCTCGCCGCACAGGGTGCCGAGAGTCGCGAGGGCCGTGCGGATATCGGTCCAGGTCGAAGCTCGCTTGCGCCGGGCGACACTGATGAACTCGTTCAGCACCTGAATGCTGACGATGCCGCCATTGGCGAGCAGGCGCTCGGCCACCTCGCTGCGGTCGCCGGAATCGATGAAGGCGTAGACGACGAGGTTGGTGTCGAAGAACGCCTCAGCGGTCATTCGGAAGATCGCGACTGCCGCGCTCGTGCGCTTCCTCACGATCGAAGCGGTAGTCGGGTGGCAGCGGGGCGCTGCGTCGGCGTAGCTGCCGCATCGTCTCCAACGCCTTCTCCCGCTGCTCGTCGCGAGCGATCTCAACGCTCCTGGATGTGGCGACGCGGATCTCCACCTCGTCGCCTTCAACGAGCGCCAACTCTCTCACCACCCGTGCTGGGAGGCGCAACGCCAAGCTGTTGCCCCATCGAGCCACGCGCATATACCAACCCCAATGCTATACACGAATGAGAATGTATCGCATTGGCGAGCCGAGCGCAAGCCGGCCTCAATCCTCGATCCTGCCGCCGTGCTCGTCCTCGATGTGGGCCTGGATGATCTCGTCGATCGAGGCGTCGGCCTCGTAGCCCATGTCGCGGGCGCGCTTCGAGGCGAAGTTGTAGGGCCAGCCGTCGACGATCTTCTGGATCTTCGGGTCGGGCACCTGCTTGACGCGGTCGGCGACCTTGTCGCCGGCGATGCGGCGGAGCGCCTCGAGCGCGTCGCCGATCCTGACCGCGATGCCGGGCAGGGTCAGGCTGCGGACCTGGCCGAAGGCGTCGCTGGGCAGGCCGGCGGTCTTGACGAAGGCGTCGATCACGCGGCGCGGCGAGAGGATGTACATGGTCGAGTCGGGGTCGACCGGGCAGATCGCCGCCTGGCCGGCGAGGGGTTCCCTGATGATCGAGCTGGCGAAGGTCGAGGCCGCCTTGTTGGGCTTGCCCGGGCGGACGACGATGGTGGGCAGGCGGAGCGAGCGGCCGTCGATGTAGCCCTTGCGCGTGTAGTCGGCGACCAAAAGCTCGCAGGCCGCCTTCTGCGCGCCGTAGGAGGTCTGCGGGGTGAGGTGGAAGTCGTCGCCGATGAGCGCCGGCGGGGTCGGGACCGGGCCGCCGAAGACGGCGAGCGTGCTGGCGAAGACGAGGCGCGGGCAGGTGCCGAGCGCCTTCAGGCCCTCGAGGAGGTAGCGGGTGCCGTCGAGATTGACCTTGTAGCCGAGGTCGAAGTCCTCCTCGGCATTGGCGCTGACGATGGCGGCGAGGTGGACGACGAGGTCGTAGCCCTGGGCGATGAGCTTCGCCGCGGCGACGTGATCGGTGATGTCGAGCGCGACCCTGGCGAGGCGCGCGTCGTCGGCCAGGAGGTCGAGGCCGTAGAGGTCGGCGGCGGTGATGTGCTGGACGGTCCGGCCGTCGACCGTGCCGTCGGCGAGGAGCCGCTCGGTGAGCTTGCGGCCGATGAAGCCGCCGGCGCCGGTGATCAGGATACGCAAGGTAAGGGCTCCTTCTGGTGCACGCCGGGTCGCGTGGCGCGGGTGATGTCTGTGTTGCAGGGAAGGGCCGCCTGAGGCAAGGTGCGCGGAGTCAGAGGGACGACCCGGCAGAAGCCGGGACCACGATCAGGGGGTACGATAATGACGTTTCGCTTCACGCGCCGGGATTCGATCAAGCTGGGCGCCGGTGTCGGCGCCGCCGCCCTGCTCGGCAGCACGGCCCTGCGCGCCGAGATTCCCACCTACGACGCCACCGAGCCGGATTTGCCGATCGAGGACGGCGCTGCCCTGCGCGTGCTCCGGCCGTCGAAGTTCGTCGCCGGCGACGAGGAGCTCTTCAACCAGAACAGCCAGGCCTTCACTGCCGCCACCGGCGTCGATGTCCGCATCGACTACGAGGGCTGGGAGGATCTCCGCCCGAAGCTGGCGGTCGCGGCCAATGTCGGCCAGGGTCCGGACATTGCGCTGGCCTGGTCGGACGACCCGCACAAGTTCGTCGACAGCTGCCTCGACCTGACCGACGTCGCCGAATATCTCGGCGAGAAGTACGGCGGCTGGTATCCGCTGGCCGAGCGCTACGGCACCAATGGCGGCAGGTGGATCGCCATGCCGATGGGTGCTTCGGGCGGCCGCGTCGTCTATCGCAAGTCGATCATCAACGAGGCCGGCTACGATGCCGTGCCCGGCGATGTGGACGGCTTCTTGCAGATGAACCAGAAGCTCGCCGCAATGGGCAAGCCGGGCGGCCTCGCCCTCGGCAACGCCGTCGGCGACGGCAATGCCTGGTGCAACTGGCTGGTCTGGGCCTTCGGCGGGGCGATGGTCGACGAGAACGACCAGGTGATCATCAACAGCCCGGAGACGATCGAGGCGCTGAAGTACGGCAAGGCGCTCTACGACACGTTCATCCCGGGCACGCTCTCCTGGCTCGACCCGTCGAACAACAAGGCCTATCTGGCCGGCGAGCTGAGCTGGACCCAGAACGGCATCTCGATCTACTACGCCGCCAAGAACAGCGAGGATGCGGCCGTCAAGGCGATCGCCGAGGACACCTACCACTCGCGAATGCCGATCGGCCCGGTCGGCATGACGACCGAGCGCTGCCTCATGGTCAACGCCATGGTGCTCAACTACACGCCCTATCCGAACGCGGCGAAGCGCTATCTCCAGTTCATGATGGAGCACGAGCAGTACGACCAGTGGCTGACCGCCGCGATCGGCTACTGGGGCCATCCGCTCAAGGCCTACGAGGCGTCCGAGATCTGGTCGGTCGATCCCAAGCACGAGGCGTTCAAGAGCGTGATCGCCGATTCGCTCTGGGACGGCTACAAGGGCAGCATCGGCGAGGCCAGCGCCGCCGTGCTCTCCGACTTCGTCGTGGTCAACATGGTGGCCTCGGTCTGCGCCGGTCAGGCGACGCCCGAGGAGGCCGCGGCCGAGGCCGAGCGGCGGGCCAAGCGCTACTACCGCGGCTGACGGGCGGTCGAACGACTGTGGTGCCGTCACCGGCGCGGTGACGGCACCATGTGTCTCGAGGGGAAGGAAGGCCGGCGTGGCAGCCACCTCCGACACTTATGTTGCGCAGACGCGGCCGGACAACTGGCTCGCCCGGCTGTTCGACAACAAGGCGTTCCTGATCGTCGTCTGCATGACGCCGGCGGTCGGGCTGCTCGTGCTGTTCCTGACCTACCCGCTCGGCCTCGGCGTCTGGCTCGCCTTCACCGACACGCGGATCGGCCGGGCCGGCGAGTTCGTCGGCTTCTTCAACTACGAGCTCCTGTTCTCCGACCGGGTCTTCTGGATGGCGGTCTGGTGGACGGTCTTCTACACGGTCTTCGCGACGATCTTCAAGTTCGCGCTGGGCCTCTGGCTGGCGCTGCTCCTGAACCACTACGTGCCGTTCAAGTCCGTGGTCCGGGCGATCATCCTCGTCCCCTGGATCGTGCCGACCGTGCTCTCCGCCATCGCCTTCTGGTGGATCTACGACCCGCAGTTCTCGATCATCTCCTACGTGCTGGTCGACGTGCTCGGCTGGCGGGAGAACTATATCGACTTCCTGGGCGACCCCTGGAACGCCCGCTGGTCGCTGATCGCCGCCAATGTCTGGCGCGGCATCCCCTTCGTCGCCATCTGCCTGCTCGCCGGGCTGCAGACCATCTCGCCCTCGCTCTACGAGGCGGCGATGCTCGACGGCGCCACGCCCTGGCAGCGCTTCGTCCATGTCACCGTGCCGATGCTGATGCCGATCCTCGCGGTCGTGCTCACCTTCTCGGTGATCTTCACCTTCACCGACTTCCAGCTCGTCTACGCCATCACCCGCGGCGGGCCGGTCAACGCCACCCATCTCATGGCGACGCTGGCCTTCCAGCGGGCCATTCCGGGCGGCCAGCTCGGCGAGGGGGCGGCGATCGCCGTCGCCATGATCCCCTTCCTCATCGCCGCCACGTTCTTCAGCTATTTCGCGCTGGCCCGGCGCAAGTGGCAGCAGGGAGGCGACGATGACTGAGGCGGCCCGGGCCATCGACCAGCCGCCCGCGGTGAACACCGGCGAGCGCCAGGGGGCGATCAGCTGGGAATCGCTGCCGCGCCGCATCGTCACGATCTACACGCCGCTCGTGATCTTCATGATCGTCCTGCTGTTCCCGTTCTACTGGATGACGATCACCACGTTCAAATCGAACGAGGAGCTCTACAACTACAAGGACTACAACCCGTTCTGGGTGAGCTCGCCGACGCTCGCCAACATCAACAAGCTGCTGTTCGAGACCGACTACCCGACCTGGCTGATGACGACCATGACCGTGGCCGTGGTCTCGACCATCCTCTCGGTCTTCGCCAGCGTGCTGGCCGCCTATGCCATCCAGCGCCTGCGCTTTCGGGGCTCACAGTGGGTCGGGCTCTCGATCTACCTCGCCTACCTGGTGCCGCCCTCGATCCTCTTCATCCCGCTCGCCACCATGGTCTTCCAGTTCGGGCTCTTCGACAGCCAGCTCGCCCTGATCCTCACCTATCCGACCTTCCTCATCCCGTTCTGCACCTGGCTGCTCATCGGCTACTTCAAGTCGATCCCCTACGAGCTCGAGGAATGCGCGCTCATCGACGGCGCCTCGCGGCTGCAGATCCTGATCAGGATCACCCTGCCGCTCGCCGTGCCCGGCCTGATCTCGGCCGGCATCTTCGCCTTCACCCTCTCCTGGAACGAGTTCATCTACGCGCTCGCCTTCATCCAGTCGGCCGAGAACAAGACCGTGCCGGTGGCGGTGCTCACCCAGCTCGTCGAGGGCGACGTCTACCACTGGGGCTCGCTGATGGCCGGCGCGCTCCTGGGCTCGGTGCCGGTGGCGATCTTCTACTCGTTCTTCGTCGAGTATTATGTCTCGAGCCTGACGGGTGCCGTGAAGGAGTAGCTGTTTCTCCGCGAGCGATTGCCAGACGCAGGTTGGCGCAACCTTGACTTGAACCGCCCTCTCGCCCCTAGTTCGGCCCAAGGAAACGCAGCCTTCGGGGGAGGCCGGACATGGGCAGGAAGCGGCTCGTGGTGTGCTGTGACGGCACCTGGAACGAGCCGGTCACGCGCACCAATATCTGGCGGCTGAAGAACGCCATTGCCTCGCGCGAGGTGCTGGCGGACCGCGCCGAGATTCCGCAGTGGGTGTACTACGATGCCGGGGTCGGCACCGAGCGGGGCAACCGGCTGACCGGCGGCATGCTCGGCATGGGGCTCTCGCGCAATCTCAAGGAGGCGTATCGCTTCCTCGCCGAATCCTATGCCGAGGGCGACGAGATCTGGTGCTTCGGCTTCTCGCGCGGCGCCTACACGGCGCGCTCGCTCTGCGGCTTCCTCGGTGTTGCCGGCCTGCTGCGGCATCGCGATCTCGGCCTTCTGGACGACGCCTTCGAATACTACCGCCTGCCGAAGGCGAAGCGGGAGGCCAGCCGCTTCGGCCGGATCAGGGACGACCTCCATCTGCACACGAAGGAGAAGTGCCTGAGCGTGCGGCTGCTCGGCGTGTTCGACACGGTGGGGGCGCTGGGCGTGCCGCTGCCCTGGCTCAAGGCGCTGACCCAGTGGCGGTCCGTGCAGTTCCACGACACGGAGCTGTCGAGCCTGATCGAGAACGCCTACCAGGCCTTGGCGATCGACGAGCGACGGGGGCCGTTCCAGCCGACGCTCTGGACCGGCGCGCCGGGCGAGGCGCGGTCCTGCGACGGCCGGATGGTGCCGCAGCGGGTCGTCCAGGCGTGGTTCCCGGGCGTGCATTCCGACGTGGGCGGCGGCTATGACGAGAAGGCCTATGCCGACGTGACGCTCGACTGGATGCTGGACGTCGCCCGCTCGCTCGGCCTGGTGCTGCGCGAGGATTATGTCGAGCGGCAGCTCAGGCCCGATCACCTGGCATCCCTGCACGAATCCTACACCACCGGCTGGCGCCTCGCGGACCGCATCCCCGGGTTCACCAGGGGAGGTGCGCGGCCGATCGGCAACGAGCAGCGGCGGGCTCGGGGGCGTGGCCCGATAGCGCCGACCGAGGTGCTGCACTGGACGGCGTCGGCCCGGGCCGCGGCGGCCGGGGCGCGGCTGCCGTCCGGCCGCTCGCCCTACTGGCCCCTGAACCTGTGCGACGGCGAGGGGGCCCTGCATCCGACGCTCGCGGGGCTGCGGCACGAGAAGCGGCGGGCGGCGCGACGGCTGCTCGACGAGGTCTGCACGCTGGACGGCCGGGCGGCCGAGCTGGTCGATCTCTCGCGCGCCGGCGCCCGGGTCCGGCTCGCCGCCGGCACGCCGCCGCCCTCCGGGGCGGGTGCGCTGCGGCTGGTGAGCCGCACGACGGGGGCGCGTCTCGGCAGCGTCGTCTGGCGACGCGAGGGGCTGATCGGGCTCGTCTTCGAGGATGCCGCCTGAGACGTCCTACCCGTGGCGGGCGCGGCTGTCGGCCGGGGCTTCCGCGCGATCCGTCAGGCCGTAGTCGCGGCTGACCTCGGCGACCCTGAGGCGGTAGTCGGCGAAGATCTGGCCGCGGCCCCGGGCCTGCGCCAGGCGGTGCTCGGCGAGGCTGCGCCAGGCGGCGACGGCGGCCTCGTCGCGCCAGAAGGAGAGCGAGACGAACTTGCCGGGCTCGCTCACACTCTCGAAGCGTTCGACCGAGATGAAGCCGTCGATCTGCTCGAGCAGGGGACGCAGCTCGGCGGCGAGCTCGAAATAGGCGTCCCGCTGCTCCGGCTTCGGCCAGAGCTCGAAGATCACGGCGATCATCGGCGCGCTTCCTGCTGGTAGAGGACCACGGAACGGGCCGGCAGCGATCGGGTGCTCGCCTCGCCGCTGGTGTCGAGGCGGACCGACCAGTCGCCCGGCGGCAGGTGCAGCTCCAGGGCCACGCGGCCGGCATTGAGCGCCAGGACGAAGCGGGCGTCCAGGGACGGGTGGCCGTCATCGTCGATCTCGGTCGGCGCGTCGCCGGCCAGCGCCAGGAGGATGGCGCGCGCGGCGGGGTCGTGCCAGTCGTCGGGCTCCAGCGCCGTGCCGTCGGGCTTCAGCCACTGCACGTCCGGCGTGCCGTCGGCGGCGGCGACGCTGCCGTGGAGGAAGTGGCGGCGGCGCAGCACGGGGTGTGCCCGGCGGATCGCCGCGAGCTCGGCCGTGAAGGCGATGAGGTCGGTGTCGGCGGTGGCCCAGTCGAGCCAGGAGAGCGCGTTGTCCTGGCAGTAGGCGTTGTTGTTGCCCTGCTGCGTGCGGCCCAGCTCGTCGCCCATGGCGAGCATCACCGTGCCCTGGCCGAGGAAGAGGGTGGCGAGCAGGTTCCTGACGTCGCGGCCACGGGCGGCCAGCACGGCGGGGTCGTCGCTCGGCCCCTCGACGCCGTTGTTCCAGGAGAGATTGTGGCCGTGGCCGTCGCCATTCGCCTCGAGATTGGCCTCGTTGTGCTTCATTTCGTGGGCCACGAGGTCGGCCAGGGTGAAGCCGTCATGGGCGGCGACGAAGTTGATCGAGGACCAGGGGCGGCGGCCCTGATGCTCGAAGAGATCCGCCGAGCCGAGGAGGCGGGCGGCGAGCTCGGGCAGCAGGCCCTCGTCGCCCCGCCAGAAGCCGCGCACCACGTCGCGGTAGCGGTCGTTCCATTCCGACCAGCCGGGGCCGAAGCCGCCCATGCGGTAGCCCTCGGGGCCGATGTCCCAGGGCTCGGCGATCATGCGCACATGGGCGAGCACCGGGTCCTGCTTCAGGCAGTCGAAGAACCCGGCCCCCTTGTCGAAGCCCAAAGGCTCGCGCCCGAGCGTGGCGGCGAGATCGAAGCGAAACCCGTCGATGCCCACCACCTCGACCCAGTAGCGCAGGGAATCCATGATGAGCTGGAGCACGCGCGGGTGGCTGGCGTCGACGGTGTTGCCGCAGCCCGTGAGGTTGGCGTAGCCGTCGGCCGCCTCGGCATCGAGACGGTAGTAGCTGGCATTGTCGAGGCCGCGAAAAGCGAGGCAGGGGCCCTGGCCGTCGCCCTCGCCGGTGTGGTTGTAGACGACGTCGAGCAGGACCTCGATGCCGGCCGCGTGCAGGGCGGCCACCGCCTCGCGGAGCTCGCCCAGCGGATCGGCGGTGGCGGCATAGCGGGGTTCGACCATGAACCAGTTGATCGGGTTGTAGCCCCAGTAGTTGGTGAGGCCCTTCTCGATCAGGTGCGGCTCGTCGACGAAGGCCTGGACCGGCAGGAGCTCGAGGGCGGTGACGCCCAGGCGCTGCAGGTGCTCGACGACACGTGGGTCGGCGAGGGCGGCGTAGGTGCCGCGGCGGTCGGCCGGAACCCCCTCGTGCAGGCGGGTCAGGCCCTTGACGTGGGCCTCGTAGATCAGTGTCTCCGGCCGACCGTTGCGGGGTCGGGACCAGGCGCCGGGGACATGCTGGTCGGGCCCGGCGACGACTGCCTTGGCGACGTGGGGTGCCGTCTCGGCGCCGAAGCGGCAGGCGGCGCCGCCGGGGCGGAGGGCGGCCCGGTCGAAGGCGCCAACGGCGTGGCGGGCGTAGGGGTCGAGCAGGAGCTTCGCCGGGTCGAAGCGATGGCCGGCCGCCGGGTCATCGGGCCCGTGGGCGCGGTAGCCATAGACGAGGCCGGGGCCGGCATCGGGCAGGAAGCCGTGCCAGACCTCGTCGGTCCATTCCGGCAGGGTCAGCCGGGCCTGCTCGATGCGGCCGGTCGGGTCGAAGAGGCAGAGCTCGACCGTCGTGGCATGGGCGGAGAAGAGGGCGAAGTTGACCCCGCCCTCGGTCGCCGTGGCGCCGAGCGGCCAGGGGTGGCCGGGGCAGAGGCGGCGGGCCGGGCTCGTCGCCTCGGGCCGGCCGGGATTGGTGGCGAGCCGGTTCACGCGATATGACTGACGGGTGGACGTGGCTGCGGGGCTATGGGCAATGACCGAAACTCTCCAGGGCGAGGTTGAGCCGGGGCCGGGACTCCGGTCCGGGCAGGCGTGGGCCGACCAGGGTGACGCCATGCTGATCGATCATCCCGACACATTGCAAGCACCGGCCGAGGGGGCGTGATGGAGGGCGACCCGGCACGCGCGCTCGACGAGCTGCGCCGCCGGCTGGCGCCGCTCCTGGAGCAGGCGGGCCCCGGGCGGCCGGCGCTCGAGGCGCGGCTCGAGGCCGTCTTCGAGCAGCTCTTCGCGGCGCTTTCCGCGCTCTACGGGCACCGCTGGGACTTCGCCTGGCAGCTCGAGGCGGTGCTGCGGACGGCGCTGGAGGCAGCGCTCGCGCGGCCGGAGCGGCTGGCGGCCCGGGACAGGGAGCGCCGGCCCGACTGGATCCGCGAGAGCCGGCAGGTCGGGGCCATGGGCTATGTCGACCGCTTCGCCGGGAGCATCGTCGGCCTCTTCGACCGGCTGCCGCATCTGGAGCATCTGGGGGTCACCTACCTGCACCTGATGCCGCTCTTCGCCGTGCCGGACGGGCCCAATGACGGCGGCTACGCGGTCTCGAGCTATCGCGAGGTGGCGCCCCGGCTGGGCAGCATGGCGCAGCTCGCCGATCTCGCCGCCGCGCTGCACGACCGGGGCATGGCGCTGGTGCTCGACTTCGTCCTGAACCACACGGCCGACGACCATGCCTGGGCCGAAGCGGCCAAGGCCGGCGACCCGGCGATGCAGGCCTTCTACTGGATGTTCGACGAGCGTGGCGAGGTCGAGCCCTTCGCCCGGAGCCTGCGGCAGATCTTTCCCGATCGCGGCGGCGACGCCTTCGTCTGGCGGGACGACGTGGCCGGGGGGAAGTGGGTCTGGAGCACGTTCTATCCCTTCCAGTGGGACCTGAACTACACCAACCCCGAGGTGCTCCGGGCGATCCTGGGCGAGATGCTCTTCCTCGCCAACCAGGGGGTCGACGTGCTCCGGCTGGATGCCGTGCCGTTTCTCTGGAAGAAGGCCGGGACCCCTTGCGAGAACCTGCCCGAGGCGCATCTGGTGGTCCGCGCCTTCAATGCGGCCGCGGCGATCGCGGCACCCTCGCTGGTCTTCAAGTCCGAGGCCATCGTCCATCCCGACGAGGTCGCCCGCTACGTGCGCGTCGACGAGTGCCGGCTCTCCTACAACCCGCTCCTCATGTGCTCGCTCTGGGACGCGCTGGCGACCCGCGACACGCGGCATCTGCGCGACGTGCTGGCGCGGCGGCTCCGCACGGCCGAGGGGACAGCCTGGGTCAACTATCTCCGCTGCCACGACGATATCGGCTGGGGCATGGCCGACGAGGACATGACGGAGCTCGGCATCGCCCCCGAGGATCATCGCCGCTTCCTCAACGCCTTCTACACCGGGCGCTTCCCCGGCAGCTTCGCCCGCGGGCTGCCGTTCCAGGAGAACCCGCGCACGGGCGACTGCCGGGTCTCGGGCACCTGCGCGGCGCTGGCCGGGCTCGAGCAGGCCGAGGAGCTGGGCGACGCGACGCTGCTCGAGCATGCGGTGCGCCGGATCGTGCTGCTGCACGGGCTGGTCTACACCATGGGCGGCATCCCGCTCCTCTATCTCGGCGACGAGATCGCCCAGCCCAACGATCCCTCGTACACGAGCCGGCCGGCCGAGGCCGCCGACAATCGCTGGGTGCACCGGCCTTTCTTCGACGACGCACGGCTGCAGCGGGCGCTCGCCGAGCCGGCGACGCCGGCGGGGCGGGTGCTGGAAGCGCTGGTGCGGCTGAAGGAACTCAGGCGCTCCGAGCCGGCGCTGGCGGTGGGGCCGGTCGAGCTGCTCGAGCTCGACCCGCGCTACACGCTCGCCTATCGCAAGCGGGCCCAGGGGCGCAGCCTGACGGTCGTCGCCAACCTCTGCGAGCACGAGGTCGACATCGAGGCGGGCGGGCTCGGCCCCGGGCCCTTTCTCGACCTCTGGGGCGGCCGAAACCTCGAGCCGGCCCGGCTCCGCTCGCTCGAGGCCTACGGGCTGCTCGTCCTGAGGCGGGACGGCTGACGGGAGCGAGGGCGGCAGACGCGCGGCACGCCCTCGCGAGCCGGATCAGCGATACAGGCTCTTGTCCATCAGGTTGGGATAGAGGCCCGCCACCTCCTCGGCATAGCCGTTGAAGAGGAGGGTCGGGACGTCCTCCTGCGTGCCGAGCAGGCGCTCGGTGGCCTGGCTCCAGCGCGGGTGCGGCACGGCCGGGTTGACGTTGGCCCAGAAGCCGTACTCGTTGCCGTCCACCACGTTCCAGAACGTGTCGGGCCGCTCCTCGACGAGGCTGATTCGCTCGATCGACTTGATGCTCTTGTAGCCGTACTTCCAGGGCAGGGCCAAGCGCAGCGGCGCGCCGTTCTGCCTGGGCAGCGGCTTGCCGTAGAGCCCGGTGACCATGAAGGCTAGGTCGTTGCCGGCCTCGGCGAGGGTGACCGCCTCGGTGTAGGGCCAGGGATACCAGAAGGCCCGCTGGCCGGGGGCCACGGCGGAATCCTCGAACGTCTGGAACAGCACGTAGCGAGCGCTCGCCAGCGGCTCGGCGAGGTCGAGCAGATGGCGCAGCGCGAAGCCGCTCCAGGGCACGATCATCGCCCAGGTCTCGACGCAGCGATGCCGGTAGACCCGTTCCTCGAGCGGCATGCGCCGCAGGAGGTCGTCGATGTCGATGGTCATGGGCTCGGCGACCAGGCCGTCCACCGTCACGGTCCAGGGCCGGGTCGGCAAGGCCTGGGCGGCGCGCTGGATGTTCTTGTGCGAGCCGAACTCGATGAAGTTGTTGTAGCCGGCGGCGAGCCGCTCGGGCGTCCATGGCTCGGGCAGGTCGAACGCGGCATTGCGCGCCGCCGGATAGAGCGCGGCCGAAGGGTCGGCCGGTGCGGCCGCCTCGGTCGCGGCGACGGCTTGCGACGCCTCTTCCTTGCAACCCGCGACGGCGAGGCCGGCGGCGGCCGCCATGCCGCCGATCAGCCGACGCCGGCCGAAGGCCAGACGCTCGTCGGTGACGAGGCTCTCCGCGAGCTTCCAACGTGGCCGACGCGAGGGCAGGAGCACGGCGCAACCATCCGCTGATTGGTGATATTCCGGATACGGTTAGCAGCTCGCAACGGATTTGTCTCGCCGGCGTGATTTCCTCACGGGATCGCGACCGGTCGCGAGCGGTGGGACCTGACATCCTGGCAGGCTCTGCCATTTTGTCATGGCCTGCCATTTTGTCAGGATGGTCGATTTGCGCCGTGGTTCCAAGAGGTTGGCCATCGACGGCCCCGGCGCTCCTGACATTCCGTCATGAATGCCCTTCGGCACACACCGGCCAGCTCGAGGAATTTTTCTCGATAAAACAGATAGTTATCAAGAAATCGAGAGCTGGCACGGTGCTTGCTTGGCTCTCGACGTGAAACAACGAGTCGGGTGGGCAGCATGCGCTTCCTGGGGGCACTGAGCTTGGGTCTGGTGGGGCCGGTCGTGGTCGCGCCGCTGGCGGTCGCCTTGCCGATCGCGGGGACGGCGCCTTCGGCACGGCCGGAAGGGGCGCCGACGATCGAGCAATTCGATCCGCCCGAGGGCTGGATGGAGCGGGCCTTGCGAGGGATCAGCGAGCCGATCCCCGGCGGCCTGGAGTTCCTGCAGGACCAGGGTGCGTGGTTCACGCCCTTCAATCATCCGAATGCGACCGGGCGATACGACATTCGAGGCCTCCACGGCAGCGAGGGGACACCTTCCGGATAAGGCGAACAATGGCCTGTCGGAACGGCAGGGTGAGCCGTTCCGGCCGGCCCGAGCTCGTTCGGCGAGCAGCCGAACGGTCGGATGGGGGGAGCATCCGCATCGTGAACCGGCCCTCAAGAACTCCCGACGATTCGCGGGCCAATGTCACAGGGAAAAGTTGGATGTCGAGCAAGAAAGAGCGGAATCTGACGCTGGCGGCGCTGTGCACGGCCGCGCTGTTGGCTCTGCCGGTCGCCACATCCGCACAGGGTATGGGCGGCATGTCGGGCATGGGTGGCATGGGTGGCATGTCCGGCATGGGCGGCATGGGCGGCATGTCCGGCATGGGCGGCAACAGCATCGGCCAGTGGGTCTGCACGCAGTGGACCTCGACCGGCATGGGCGGCATGTCGGGCATGGGTGGCATGTCGGGCATGGGTGGCATG
>ERZ795053.3263-NODE-3263-length-18631-cov-17.900194_pt1 | contig 18631 bp, 14 predicted proteins | sample MGYA00375137_ERZ795053 | MGnify/ENA primary metagenome ERZ795053 (study PRJEB30182, sample SAMN05720284) | activated sludge metagenome | isolation source: Anaerobic digester | place: Hong Kong | collected 2014-12-17 ...
ATCAGCCCGGCAGCCCTCTCATTCTTCCCGCCTTTAGGAACGATCAGATTGGCATGCAGCCTGGAGGGCCATATATGTTCATCGTACATAGGGGCAACGGTTGCCAGATAGCGCTCTCTGACCTCTTCAGCCGTGCGGCCACGTTGTTTCATATCACGTCTTTCCAGCCTTTCATAACGGTGCGCCTCATCCACATCGAGGAAGACCCGCAGATGTATCTGCTCTCGCAATGCAGCGTGTGTATATATCAGAATGCCCTCCACCACGAGAATATCTGTGGGGTGCATATGGGTGATCTCTTCTGTTCTGGTGCAGGTGAGCATGCTGTAGGTAGGCACCGGTACGGTCTGTCCGGAAAGCAGCTCACCGAGATGAGCAGACATCAACTCCCACTCAATACTGTCAGGATGGTCATAATTCTGCTTTTTGCGTACCTCTAATGGCAAATGGCTGCTGTCGCGGTAATAGGCATCCTGCGGCAACACGGGCAAGTGTGGTACCTCCAGTGCTTCCCTTAGTTTGTTCACAAAAGTGGTCTTACCGGAACCGGATCCGCCGCATACACCTATTACGATCATAGTCCTTCATTCTCAGGTTCAACAGGATGCGCCGCCATGACCGCTTCCACACGGGGGTCCATCACCCGGAACCAGGCAGGTGGCAGCAGTGCCAGCAGCATCATGGCCGGATAGCCTGCCGGTAGTTGTGGTGCCTCGTCCATATGACGCAGTATCTGATACTCCCTGCTGGCCAGGTAGTGATGATCAGAATGTCTGGTAAGCTCGTACAGGATAATGCGCCCCAGATATTGATTACTGTTCCAGGAATGCCAGGGCATGACCCTTTCATACCTGCCATTGTCCAGCTTCCTTCTGCGAAGTCCGTAGTGCTCCACATAATTGATGGTTTCCAGCAAGAGCATTCCTATGGCTGCCGAAAGCATATATGCGCCCAACGCAAACAAGCCGAAAAACCAGCCAATGGCCACCAGAAACAAGCACTGAAACAGGAAAAAACGAAGCATTTCATTCTGCAGAGACCAGATCTTACCCCCTTTATGTAGCAACCGTTTTTTCTCCAGCTGCCATGCTGATCCGATACTCATGATCAGGGTGCGTCCGTAAAAGCTGTACAACCCCTCTCCTTTTCTGGCAGAAGCAGGATCTTCGGCAGTACTGACCCGCTTATGGTGACCTCTGTTGTGTTCAATGATGAAGTGCATATACAAGGAACTCATCAGCAGCAGTTTGGCCATTACCCTTTCATAAGGTTTCACCCGGTGCCCCAATTCATGGGCCACATTGATACCGGTAACGCCGCAGCTTAGTCCCATGGCATGAACCTTCCCCACCAGCTCCCACCAGGTGAACGTTCCCGTGGAAACAGTATCAAGAAAGAACCAAAGCAGTCCGAACTGTATGGGTACATTGAGATACAGCATCCAGTCATAGATCCGGTCTTTTTTTGCCAGCTCTTCCTCCGTCGCCTCCAGGTTAGACGGATCGTCTGGCAGGAACAACTCCAGAATGCTGATCAGAACGAAAGCGTAGGCAAATGCCGTGAAAGACCACAGTCCGTCCTGCGAAATACTGACCCAGACCACCACTGGAATGGTATAGCCTGCCAGGTATTTCAGAAACCGCATGCGCATGATGCAAATCTAAATAATGGAAAGCCTATGTCAGGAACCTACAGCGCCCTTCTGTTGTTTCATCATGTAATAAGCATCCTGTACATGACCGGTTTTATGACACCTATTCAGTTTAGTGACCTCGACCTTAGCCGTGCCGTTGATTTTGATACCTACCTCCAAAAAATGCAGGAGTGGGTAGCTCAAGGCGCTACAAGCGGACCGGTGCAGAGTGAGTCTCTTATCCAGTACACCAAACTTAACCTGGCCAGAATGGAACGACAGTTGAAAACTATTCAGCTGTTGCCTGAGCAGGAAGTGCTGGAAGGAAGACTTCGCCCCATGGAATGGGTGGTCATTACTGAATCCTGGTGTGGTGATGCCGCCCAGACCCTGCCACTCATGCATATTACCGCTAAGTTTCTGCATATTCCCATGCACCTGGTGCTTCGCGATGAACATCCCGAACTCATAGAACGATACCATACCAACGGCGCACATGCCATCCCGAAACTCGTGATGTTCGACCGGGAGACCGGAGAAGAACTGGCCGTGTGGGGTCCGCGACCGGAACCTGCGCAAACTATGGTGCTTTCAGCTAAGCAGGCAGGCATTCCGCACGACGACTATCTCCGGGATCTGCATACATGGTACGGCCGCGACAAAAATCTTACCTTGCAGACTGAGTTGGTGGAACTGCTCATGCAATTCCGTCGTACAGCATGATATCCTACCGCAACGTCAATCCCAACAAGCGTTTTTCCGCAAGCAGAGAAGAAGAGAACAGCCTGCTCTTTACCAGTTTCTTCATGCCTCTTGTGGCCATTGCTCTGATGTGGCTCGTCAAAGCTTTTGAACATGTTAGCGGATATGACCTGGCTGTGCATGGCATCTTTCCCCGAACACTCAAAGGACTTCAGGGTGTGTTGTTCAGTCCGTTTTTACACGGCGACTGGCAGCATCTGGTATCCAATTCCCTGCCCTTCCTCATCCTGGGTTTTCTGATGCTCTACAGTTATCGCAAGGTGGCATTCAAAAGTTTTGTGTTCATCTGGTTCGCATCTGGTTTCATGGTCTGGCTGACCGGGAGACCTTCCTATCATATTGGTGCCAGTAACCTGGTGTATGGCTTCGCTTTCTTCCTCTTCTTCAGCGGCATCTTTCGTCGCGATATACAAAGCATTGCCATGGCCCTGCTCGTCACCTTTATCTATGGCAGCATGGTCTGGGGCATCTTCCCGTTTCGCTGGGAGATCAGCTGGGAAGGTCACCTCATGGGTGGCATTTCCGGAGCGGTAATGGCCTGGTATTACAGAAAGGTTGACCTGCCGGAGCCGGTAGAGCTGGAAGACGAGGAAGAGGACGATGATGCATTCTTTGACGACGACGATGACAGCCCTATCCGGTACCTTTACAAAGAAGATGAAGACCGAGCGCATCCGGACGGGCGATGATTCCTATACCTTACGGGTTCCTGAACTGGACGAACACTACCACTCCATCCATGGTGCACGGGCCGAGTCCATGCATGTGTTCATCGATGCCGGATTGAAGGCATTGAAGAACAAGCCATCCATACATTTACTGGAAGTGGGTCTGGGTACAGGATTAAACTGCCTGCTCACCGCAGCACATCAGCAACCGGAAACTACCATCAGATACACAGCACTGGAACCATTCCCGCTGGAAAAAGAAATACTGGATTCCATTGCTCCTGAAAATGAACCGGAGCGGGGAAGATTCTGGCAGATACACCATACCCCGGCCGATGGTGATGCACAGATCACACCGGGATTTCTGCTTCATCGCTCCATGCAAAAACTGGAAACTCTGGCCTTGCATGATCCGGTCGATCTCGTGTATTTCGATGCTTTCGCACCCAGGGTGCAGCCGGAACTGTGGACGACGGAGGTGTTCCGTTTGCTGTATGACCTGATGTCAGATAACAGCATACTGGTGACCTACTGTGCCAAAGGCGATGTAAGACGTGCCATGCAACAGGCAGGATTTCAGGTGGAGAGACTTCCGGGTCCGCCTTATAAAAGAGAGATGCTTCGTGCCCGAAAAAACAGCTGATATACTCATCATTGGTGGAGGCATTGCAGGGCTTTCCATGGCTGCTGCACTGGATATGAAAGGTATGCCCTTTGTTTTATGCGCATCACCTTCCACAGAGCCCGCTTCTGCTGTAGCTGCCGGTCTGATCAATCCGGTTACCGGCAGAAGATATACTTTGCAAACACGATATGAGCAGCTTATGGCATCAGCAAAAGAAGTGTATGCGCATCTTGCTGGTGTCAGTGGTAAAAGTATTCTGGAGGCGATCAACATCACACGTTTGCACAGATCTGCAGAAGCCAGGGAAGCATTTGATGCGCTTACCGATATTCCGAATGCATACCTGAATACCAATGCTCCTTTACATGCAGGGCAGGTGCATACTGAATACGGCGGCATGCAGGTACTGAACGGGTTTCGTGTGGATGTGAGCGCCTTATCCGGCAACCTGGCCATGCTGCATTTTCAACATGGAACTGTGCAACATTTCGTCCTGGATTTTCCCATTTCATTTTCGCAGGAACGCTATCATACAGCCCTCGGATCATTTCACACCATCATTGATTGCAGAGGGTATCAGACCGCCTTTGATCAAAGCTGGCAATTCATTCCGTTCAGACAGAACAAGGGCGAGGTGCTTCGCGTGAAGATCACAGATCCACCGTCGGCCGGTGTATATATCAAAGATTGCATTCTTGTTCCTTTGCAGGACGGAACATGGTGGGCCGGGGCGCACAACTCATGGACTGATCATTCACCCTTCCCCACAACTGCCGGAAAAGAATCGCTCGAAAACGCATTGAACAAACTGCTGTCATCTTCCTATAAGATCCTGGATCACCAGGCAGCTTTCAGACCGGCTATCCGCGACAGAGCACCGGTAGTGGGCAGACATCCGCATCTACAACGATACTATCTGCTGAACGGACTGGGCACCAAAGGATACTCACTGGCACCTTATCATGCACTCATGCTGGCCGATCATATTCTGAACGAAAAACCCATCGACCCGAAAGTGGATGTCGCCAGATTTTATTAATTATGAGCACCAAAATTCAAACCATGCGCTTGCAAAGACTTCTGCTTACTGTCCTGATCACACCACTTATTTCTGTGGCACAGGTACATACCGAACAGACCTATGTGGTTGATCGTTTCGGACAACCGCGTGACCATAATGTGGACATGGAACACCTCTTTCTGGATATCGCCATAGATCCTTACCAGGGTATGGTAGCCGGGGTGGCCAACTATGTATTCCATCCGATACAGCAGCAGGTAGATACACTTTTTCTGGATGGACCCGGCATCGCTGTCAATGCAGTAAAAGTGGATGGCAACAGCGCACGTTTCCGTGTGGACTCTGCAGGTGTGACCATCTTCTTCTCTCCTTCGCTGTCTTGGGGCAGCACCCACGAACTGAATATTGAATACACGGCACATCCGAAGAAGGGCATCTATTTTGTGGGTTGGAATGAAGACACCAAAGACATTGCAACAGATCCGGATCGCATACGCAACCAGGTATGGACCCAGGGACAGGGAACGGATAACAGATTCTGGATACCCTCTTTTGATGATGTGAATGATAAGCTTCTGACCTCGCTGCGCATCACCTTTGATAAGAACTACCGGGTAATCAGCAACGGCAACCTGACCGACGAACGCAACAACAGCGACGGAAAGACCAAGACCTGGGTGTATGAAATGGCGCATCCACATGCCAATTATCTGATCATGCTGGCTATAGGCGACTATGCATACCGCGATTACACCTCTAAGAACGGCATCGTTTCCCGTCAGTATTATTATCCCGATCTGGAAGACCGGGTGGAACCCACTTATGCCTATTCAGCAGAGATGATGGACTGGATCTCTGAAGAGACCGGACTGAACTTTCCGTGGCCAACCTATGCCAATGTACCGGTGCAGGAATTTCTCTATGGTGCCATGGAAAACACTACCGCTACGATCTTCACAGATGCCCTGTTCCAGGATGCAGGCGGGCAGAACGACCGCAGCTATGTGGCAGTAAACGCACATGAGCTGGCCCATCAGTGGTTTGGAGATTATGTGACGGAGTGGGGAAACCGTGACCATTGGTTGCAGGAAAGTTTTGCTACACACTACAGCAAGAAGTTCAGACAATCCGTTTACGGTGAGGATGAATTTCAATGGATACGCAGAGGAGAAATGCGGGCAGCCATAGCAGCTGACAACAGAGATACCTATCCGCTGGCCCATTCACTGGCAGGCTCTTCCAGACATTATCCCAAAGGAAGTTTTGTGCTGGACATGATGCGTTATGTGCTGGGTAATGAACAATACAGAAAAGTGATCAACGACTATTTACTGGCGCATCCATACGAAAACGTGCGCTCTGAAGATCTGGAGATACAGTGCATGAAAAGCCTGGGCATCAACATGTGGTGGTTCTTTGACCAGTGGGTCTATCGAAGCGGTTACCCCGTCTATCAGGTGAACACCACATTTACTTCAGATACCACCACCATTACGGTCGTGCAGAAACAAGACAGCACAGCCACACAGCATCTGTTCAGAATGCCGGTGGTATTTCAGGTGCACTACAAGGATGGTGGATTTGATCAGGAAACACGCTGGGTGGAAGACAGCACCACGGTGGTGCAGATCCCGAACATCCTGAAGCGGGAAGTGGCATTCGTTCTCTTCGATCCGGGCACCCAGATCATCAGCCAGGTGGAGTTTGAGAAGTCATTCGATGCTTACAAAATGCAGGCATACAATGCGCCGCTCATGATAGACCGGTATGACGCCGTAGTGGCTATGCAGAAGGTTGCGATCGATGATAAACGAGACATCCTCATCGATCTGTATGACAAGCAGAACTACCACGCCATCCGGGAGGAGATCATTGCACAGCTTGCCAATGACGATCACAAGAAGAGCATCGCACTGTTGAAGAGGGCTCTGAAAGATACTGATATCAATGTTCGTCGTGCGGTCGTGACCAATTTGAAAACACTGCCAAAAAAAATGGAAAAGGATATCGCTCCCATGCTCGACGACAGTGACTACACCAATGTGGAACTGGCATTGCGATTCCTTTGTGAGCAGGACAAGGAACATGCAGAAAAATACCTGGAGCATTGTGCAGATAAATACGGAGCTGCCAAAAACATCCGCATTGCCTGGCTGGAATATTCTTATGCCAACGGAAATATCATTGCAGCACCTGCAGAACTGGCCAAATATGCCAGCAACCTGTATGAGTTCAGAACAAGAGGCAATGCCATCCAGGCCATCAACAGACTGAACATCTGCGATGCAGCTATTGCGGCCAGTCTGGTGGAAGCCACCCAGTCGTTCAATCGAAGGCTGGCCGGGCCCACCACCCGGGTACTGAAGGGTTTTTATGAGAACAAACTATACACGAGCATCATTGACAAGGCTATTGATGATGCTATTCAGGCCAGCGGCGACAAAGAAAAACTGGAAGCACTCAGGAAGAAAGACTGATCAGATCTTCTTCTCCATGTAGCGATGGGGAATACCGATCTCTTCAAAGGGTTCCTTGTCGATCACATACCCTTGTCTGAGATAGAACGGAACAGCATTTTGGCGGGCATGACAGAACATGGTGTGCGCACCATGTGCACGGGCAAATCGCTCAGCGAAAGCGATCAGCCTGGCCCCTATTCCCTGACCTTGCAGTGTGTCATCTACAGCCACCTGTTTCATCTGCATGCTTCTGTTTTCGGTTACAGGCAGCAGCATCAAACAGGCTACCGGAGTTTCTCCATGGAATAATGCCAGGTGATGATTCTTACTTTCTGCTGCAAGTTGTTCTGTTGTGAACTGCATGCCTAGTGGCTTGCGCAGAATGTTGTAACGCAGACCAACTACCAGGTCGTATTCCGGTGAGCCGTGCTGTACGATCACTTCCTGCAGTTTCATATCTCTTTTCCTTCGTGTATGAAGCTGATGCCAAAATCCTGTTCCAGTTCATGCAGAATGGGCATATATATATCGGGTGTAACCGGTATGACCACTCCTGTTCTTTGGATCTTTCCTGCAAGCACATTCTTCGCTGTGATGGCCAGAGGCAGGCCCACGGTCTTGGCCATGGCAGTGATCATTTCATCGTCACCACAAACAGCAAGACTCATCTGGACCTCCCACATCTTCTGATCCATCTCCACCTCCATCTTATGCAGCATGACGATCATATCCTTATCACCAGTATCCAGTTTCCATTTATCTTCCAACAGATCCTGGAATATCCTGGCAGGACTTCCCTGAAAACGATCCAGCTTTCTGTCGGAAAACAAGCCCAGCCACTCCAGTTTCTCTACCACTTCAGGCAGTTGTTCCAGTTGGAAATATCGGATATATTTTTCCTTTAATGACAATTCCGGATCAAAAGGCAGATAGTTGTCAATGAACTGCGCCCAGGTGGTTCCTTGAGGAAGATCCACTTCATAGCTTTCATCGGTGATACCCAGTGCCACCAGTGCGTTCCAGGCATCACAATATCCCTTCTTCCGGAGGGTACCCCGAACCAGAGTGTGTGTGCCGTCCAGCCCGTACAGGCTTTTGTATTTGGTAGAATCACGATTGGGGTAGCCTTCAAATGTACCGTATCCCGGCACTTCCAGCAGATCATAACGCTGAAATAGTTTGTTGTAAGGGATGAGTTTCAGCTGGTCCTTCCAGTAGAACCTGGCCACACCCTGTCCGGACAGCACGATATTCCTGGGGTTCCAGGTGAACTTGTATTTCCAGGGATTGTTGTCGCTTTCCGGAGCGATGAGTCCGCCGGCATAAGATTCAAATGAATGGATGACCCCTCCACGTGCCTGCGCATCGTGAATCATGCGCATGGCACTCATATGATCGATGCCGGGATCCAGACCACATTCATTCAAAAGCAGCACACCTCGATCTACCGCTGCTTCATGCAAGGCCGACATCTCCGGGCTGACGTAGCTGGCTGAAATGAAATTTCTGCCATAGTGCACGCAATCAGCTGCAACCGGCCCATGCATGTTTGCAGGTAACAATGATATGACCAGATCAGACTGCCTGATACTGCTAACCCGCTGTTCATCATCCAGTACATTGAAGGTGACCCCTTCTCCACATGGATGTCCTGCCACTTTCTGGTTGGCAAGTTCGGCCGACATATCGCCCACAGTAACGAACCAGTCGTTGGCGGCAGCGTGATCAAGGAGGTATCGGATGAGAACGGTACTGGACTTGCCGGCACCGATGACGAAAATCCGTTGCATGATTGTGGTTTCGGGGGCGAAGTTAGTACTTTAGGGCGTGGGCAATTCAAAAGCCCTGTGGAAATATGGAAGTGATCAGGCATACTACCGAACTCCGCCATTACAGTTCTGTAAATGAATTAAGCAAGCCGCTGGCTGCGCTCCTGGCCGAGGCTGTGCGGGTGGCAGGTCAGGCCTATGCCCCCTACTCCAGCTACCAGGTGGGCTGCGCCATTGAACTGGCCAACGGAGAGATCATCTGTGGCAGTAACCAGGAGAATGCTTCTTTCCCGGCCGGCACCTGTGCTGAAAGGTCTGCCCTGTTCTATGCCGGCTCCAGATATCCGGGTGTTGCTATTGTCCGGGTAGCGGTGACCACCCTGTTCCCTGCCGCGGACCCTGTGGCACCCTGTGGCATCTGCCGCCAGGCTTTGCTGGAATATGAGAACCGACAGGATCATCCGATAGAACTGCTGATGTCGCACCCCGGCGGAAGGGTGTACGTATCTGATTCGGTAGCCAACATCCTGCCGGTGTTCTTCCGGTATAAGAAATAGGGGGGATTGGGAAATGTGAAAATGAGAGAATGTGGAAATGGGAAAACAGGATTTTTTTGTTACCTGAAGACCCCATTTCTACTTGCGTATTTTCACATTCACACATTTTCTCATTCAACCATAAACGGAACCTTCTTCCAGGTGTTTCCCGCTTTCAGCACCGCCACATACATGCCTGAAGCATACTGGCTGACATCCATGTGAAGGGTTTCGTCCTGGATGCGTCCGGGTTTTTCAGTGTGGATCAGGTTTCCTGCATAATCATAGATGAATACCTCGGCTTCTCTTCTTCCGCTCAGTCTGATCTTCAGATACAGGTGATCGGCAGCGGGGTTCGGATATACTTCGAATGCATCCTCAGCATCAAGAGGTTCGTCTATATCCACATAGGTACCTACCGTGAACTGCTGGTAGATCAGACCACCAAAATCTGGTTCAAAGCTCTTCAGGATAGTGCCCGTATTAGCATCCTTGATTCGGAGATAGCCGGTTCCATCGCTGTTGGCCCACCAGGAGATACCATCTTCATCCCAATCCCACAGATAGAATTCATAGCATCCGTCTTCCAGGTGAATAGTATCCTTATGGATGGTACCGGCAGTGAAAGTAGTTCGGCTGTATAGTTCGTTGCCATTGGCATCATATACAAACCAGTCATTTTCATTCGGTTTGTTGTTGGCCTTGAATTCAATGATCAGGTCAGCAGGATAGGAAACCGGGAATGCCACTTCTGATGTCATGGTATTGTTCAGTTCATACTCATCGGCGCCGCCATTGGGTTCGGAGATGGTCACCACGAACTGATCTGCAGGCTGATACACATAATCCGGCAGGGTCACCTCCTCCCACTCCATCGGCTGCAGTTCTCCACTCCAATTATAGGTGCTGTAAGGTGCATCCTTCAGTCCGAATTCGACCTTCAGAGAGGTGAGCGTTGAAGCGCCTGTATTCTGAATACGAATAATGGGATTGTTACAAATGGGATTCATGCGTCCCCACATGTCATCACCGGATGGTGCAAGAATATCTGTCACCGCAGCATCCAGATCAAAATTGTAAGGGCCGTAAGCTACCAGCTGTACTTCTGTCTGATAATATGGAAAAGATCCTGATCCGTTCCAGTTGTAATCTTCTGCTGCGTAATCAAAGGTGTAAGTACTTCCTGGTGTTACAAAAGGCGTCAGTTCAAAATCATAGGTCCACACTTCTGCTCCAGGGCACCAGTTGGCACGGTCATATACCCAGGTACCACCTTGCGGATAAACCGGATTGAGATCACAATTGTCACGCCATACCTCTCTGGTCCAGACCACATCGTCGTTCACTTTGAAATAGTGTTCCTTGGCACAGAATTCTGCACAGTTGGCGGTACCTCCAAAACCGTGTCCGCTTACCCTGGACTTGATGCGGAATTCACTGGCATCTGCAGGAAGGTTCATGGTGATGGCAGGAGTATTGTCATCAAATGCTTCATCGGTATTGTATCCCTTGTATCCGGTCCACAGGTTGGTCACGGAGATCGGATCGCGGGGAGGTGTACCCTCAATAAACCAGAGCTGCATGTCGAGCAATTCCTGCCAGTTACCAGCTGCCAGACGAACGCTGTCATGCAGCAACGGCCGATAGTCACTCACATCAAAAGTCCATGTGAATCCGTCGCCCAGATCGAGTCCAATGCCATACGGCGTGATATAGCGGCCTAGTTCATAGCGGTTCACTACTTCAAACGGGGCAGAATAATATTCATAGTATTCTACTGCGATATTATCGGTTGCAGGAACCAGGACAGAATCTGCAACCACTCCATATTCGTCATAGAGGTAGGTATAGACATCACCCGGCCATACCAGAATGGTATCGAGGCCACTGGTGGGATCGGCCGGATCGAAGGTGACCAGCGTGACCGGATCCATCAGCACGGTATCGATCACCAGAACCGAGTCCAGATGACTGGTGAATACCCCCTGTTCCCAGATGACATCCGGACGCAGGTTGCTCATGGTGGTATAGCGAAAGAGTGTTGCCGGATCATATGGTCTGGACACCGCTCCGATCAGTGCGAGGTCAGCGTTGCTGGAAGAAGCGTCAGACTCATAAATGCCATCGCCATCGTTGAAGGAGTAATACAGGATGAGATCATCGGCATTCGGGTGGGCTTCATCCAGGTCCTTATACAGGTATTCCTGAATGGTGGCTTCGTCCAGTACGGCATCCCACATGGCAAATTCATCCATCCATCCGTAATATGACTGAGATCCTGCCCAGAGGCCTTTCCCGATGCGCATTTCTGTTCCACCTGCCATGCTGCGGGTCTTATCTGTACCACTGTGCCACAACACTCCGTTCTTGTAGATCTTCATATCGCCGGTGGAGGCATCTTTGGTAAAAGCCCAATGCGTCCAGTTGCCTTCGTAATCAGCTACGGCAGCGGCCTTGTTAATGCGGTCATAGCTTCCGCCTCCGTCATTGCCGGCATCTCAGTAAAACACACCGTCGCCCCAGGGTCCGTGCACATTCACAACCCTGTAGGCATTATCGTCGCGGATCTCAAAATCGGTTCCGCTTTGCGGCTGGTAAACCGGATCGCCGTAGGTCCAGAAGGATACGGTGATCTGCTGATCCAGACTGTTATAAGGAGTACCATCCACCGCAGCATATACAGGATTCCATAGATCGAGGTAGCGATCGCTGGAAGATGCATATATACTTCTGTTGGCACCCGCATCACTGGCCCTCAGCCAGGTATCATCTGCTCCGGCTTCATTGGCGTAGGTAACCTCCACCAATATATCAGAAGTGCCATCCCAGCTGTAAGCAGCAGTAAAAGCCACATTGGCCCAGCCGGTAAAAAATGGCAGGACATCGTTATGATATACCGTGGTCCAGTCGGCAGTATAAAAATGACTGTTGAAGGTATCTGCCGGAGCTACCGCCATGCGTATGATCAGATCCTGTGCCAGGCTTCCTGCTTCATTGATATACACCTGCATACCGGTGATATCACCAGCATTCATACCTGCTGCCAGCAGTTCATCGGCGGTCCAGATATACTGGGTGCGACCAAGCGGCTAGGAGGTGGAGAGCGGATTGCTGACAGATGCTGCTCCGTCGCCGATCTGGTATTCATTCAGAGAGATGGTATCATCATAGACCATGTTGTACATCCAGGATGGCACATACTGATAAACCGGTTCTGTGGAATAGGCATAGCTATCGAATGTCTGTCCGTTCACCTCATAGTTGGCATGGGTAAGCAGGGTGCTGTCAAGTTGCCCGGTATGATCATAGAGGTAGGAATAGGTCAGGTAATCCCATTCGCCGCAGGCAGGACTCTGATCCGGATTACACTTAAGCGTGTATTTCATCAGGATCTTCTCCACATCCACATCAAGGTCTGGTAAAACGAACCAGGCATCCTGCGGAGAGCCGAAGGTGAAGGTCTGCACTTTGATGGTATCTCCCGGTCCGGCAAAGCTTGTCTGAACGATCAGGAATGAGGTTAACAGAAAAATAATACGCTTCATATGTGAGATATAGAACAGCAAATATAAGGCATGCCCGTTCGTCTGATCTGATATGCCCCTGATGGACTACCTTTACAAGCACATGATACAGGCTGAAAACATCCACAAATCTTACGGTTCATTGCATGTACTTAAAGGTCTCCAACTGACGGTACAGGCCGGAGAGGTCATCAGCATCATGGGATCCAGCGGAGCGGGAAAAAGCACCTTGCTACACATCTTAGGCACCCTGGATCAGCCCGATTCAGGCACCCTGCAGATCGCAGGTCAGGATCCGCTGAAGCTTTCAGCTAAGGAACTTGCCCGGTTTCGAAACAAGCGCATCGGATTTGTATTCCAGTTTCACCATTTGCTCCCGGAGTTCACAGCTTTGGAGAATGTTTGCATTCCCGGAATGATCGCCGGCAGAAAAGAGGATGAAATCCAGAAAGCTGCCATAGAACTACTGGACTTTCTGGGACTGTCAGACAGGCAGGATCATAAGCCTGCAGCCCTGTCGGGCGGTGAACAACAAAGAGTGGCCGTAGCCAGAGCACTCATCAACAAACCGGATATCGTACTGGCAGATGAACCTTCCGGCAACCTGGATACGCATAACAGCCGTGAGTTGCATGAACTGTTCTTCCGGCTGAGAGATGAATTCCATCAGACCTTCATCATAGCCACGCACAATGAGGAGCTGGGTAACATGGCCGACAGGAAGATGGTGATGAAAGATGGGGTGTTCATTGGAAGTAGTGAGTAGTGAGTAGTGGGTAGTGGGTATTGAGTAATGAGATAACAGTTAATTGAACACTCCCCTCCCACCAACAACCAAAAACGAATAACGCATAACGAATAACGAACAACGATTAACGATCAACGAACAACGAATCCCCCTCTTGCCACTATTTGAATACATATTTTACCTGGGTGTCATCATCATTGTGTTCACCACCATCTGGAAGTTGCTGGCCAGTATCATTACTTCTTTCCTGAAAGACCTGGGTGTATCCAAAGACTATTCTTTCCTGTTCTTTAAGGCAGTGAGTTACTATCTGCTGGTAAGTATCACGGCACTAAAGACCAGCCAGCAGATGGAACTGACCCATCCGGTCATAGCGGTCATCTATGCCATCAGCGGCACGTTCATCATCTATACTACCATCGCAGCCAACCTGGAAAAGAACCGCTGGCGGGCAGTCATGAATTTTGAACGCAAAAGGATCAGGGTAATGCGGTATGACGGCTACCTGCTAATGGCCTGCATCGTTCTGTTCATTCTGACTCTGTTCAAACCGCAGATAGCAGATACCCCTTTGCACAACTGGATCCTGCAAACCATCCGCAACATCTATACAACTCCGGTATTGCAGTTCTTCATCGCCATCTTCGCCTTCTTTTATATGATCAACATGATCGTCCGGGGTGTCAGGGCCACAGAAGAAGTGCTGCAAACCCTGTTCATTCGCAGACAGCCTACCGCAGGTGATCAGTCAAGAACGGATGCCGATGGCTATACTGATTATGAAGAGATCGTAGATGATGACCAATAAATGGCATACTACCTGCAGGAAGCCGGCGTTTGTAATGCACATGAAAAAGCCTGTCTCCCTCCTCTTTTTCGTCTTGTTTTATTCCATTTTATTCAGCCAGGAAGTGCAGTGGGCCAGCGAACTGGTGCGCTTCAGCACAGAATACAGCCGGACCATGTACAGCGCCAAACAGGTTCTGGGAGCTCCGGACAAACTACCTGCCACCGGCGAAAGTGCAGTAGCCTGGGCACCCTCCACTCCGGAGAATCCGGCTGGTGAGTTCATTCATGTGCGCTTTGCGCAGCCTATGGCCATCAGACAGGTGGCGATCGGTGAAAGCAATATCAGCGGGGCTGTCAGCAAGGTCACCCTGATAGACGACAACAAGAAGAAACATGTGGTCTATGAGGATCCGGATATAAAACCCTCTTTCGGTTATGAAGGCGGACTCACCCACATCACATTTCCTCTGACCGATTACCGGGTGGCAGAGGTCAAAGTGGAACTCAATACCAAGGCAGTAGCGGGAATGAATCAGATCGACTGCATCGGTATCAGTGCTGCGGAAGAACCGGTACAGGTGAAAGTATTCGAGATGGAGACGACGGAAGAGATCGGTCCGCCGGAGAATCTCGGACCCCAGGTGAATTCATTTGCTGATGATATGCTGCCCATCGTATCGCCCGATGGCAAGACCCTGTATTTCGCCCGCAAACGACATCCGGAAAATGTAGGAGATGAGAAACGTGACGACATCTGGTATTCCAAACTGCAGGCCGACGGCAGCTGGGGCCCTGCCATTCACATGGAAGACCCACTTAACAACGAACACCATAATTATGTGGCCTGGGTGAGTCCGGACGGTAACAGCCTGGCATTAGCCAATGATTATAAGAATCCCACCATCGGACAAAGGGTGTCCATGTCGGTCAACAGGAACGGCCAATGGGCCTTCCCCTCTACCCTGCCGGTCAACGACATGTATAACAAGAATGAATTTTCCTGTTACCACATGAATACTGAAGGCAATGTGTTGTTGCTTGCTATAGAACGAGGCGATACAGAAGGTGATATGGACATCTATGTCAGCTTCAAGCGCAGCAACAATGCCTGGACGCGGCCCATGAACATCGGACCGGTGGTGAACACTGCTGCCACCGAAGGTTCGGTCTTTCTGGCAGCTGATAACCGCACGATCTACTTCGCTTCCAACGGGCACAGCGGCTATGGCGGATTCGATATGTTTGTGAGCAAGCGGCTGGATGATACCTGGACCAACTGGACAGAGCCGATCAATATGGGCAGCCGTATCAACACCAAGGGCGATGAGTTCTATTATACCGTTCCCGCAACCGGCGATTACCTCTATTTCTCTTCCAGCAGCAACAGCTATGGGCGTGCCGATCTGTTCCGGATGAAACTTCCGAAAGAACTGCAACCCGATCCCATCGCCATGCTCAAGGCAAAACTCATTGACCGGGAAACCGGCGAACCTGTCATTGCAGATATTGAATTTGGCGGACTCATCTCAGAAGAACCGCGGGCCATCACCACCAGTACAAATGGAGACGTACAGCTCATCGTACCCCGGAACGATTATGAGATCACCATCAAGAAACCCGGGTACATTCCTATCAGCACCACGATCGATGTAGAAGAGACCACTCCAGATCTGGATTTTGATGCTACAGATCCCATACAGACCATGGAACATGAACTGCGATTTGAGGTGGTTCCTGAACTGAAGAAGCAGCAATATAACACGGAAGAGATCATCGAAGAACTGAAGCGCAGCATGGAAGATATCACCCAGATATCAGAGGAAGACAAGGACAGTATCATCACCAATATCACCCGCGATCTGGATAAGGAAGACCCGGTGTACCGCGAAGTGGAAGACAGCATATACATGGTACCCATCCGCGAAGGACAGGTGCTAACTCTTAACAATGTATTCTTCGATGCCAACAAGTCTAAGATCAAGGAAGAGTCTTTTAGCGAACTGAATGAAATAGCTGTCTTCCTGAAAGAGAACCCAAACATCTGGGTGGAGATAGGCGGACATACGAACGGCCTTCCGGAGGATGATTTCTGCAACAAACTCTCCAATGACCGGGCAGAAAGTGTGCGTCAGTACCTGATCGGTCAGGGTGCAGATGCCGATCGCATCACCTGGAAAGGATATGGCAAGACCCAGCCCATTGCCGACAACAGCACCCTTGCGGGCAGGACGAAGAACCAGCGGGTGGAACTCAAGATCATCAAGGTAGAGGGTCGCTAAGCACCCAGCAATTATATTTGCGGCTGATCCCATGAATATGTTGTTATCATTAGCACTGCTTATGTCTTCTGTTGCAAACTCTCCGCAGATCACCTATGTGGTCAGCATGCCTCAGCCTGAAAATCATTATTTCCATATAGAGATCACGGTCAAAGGACTCAAGGGAAAGGAACACGACTGGTTCATGCCTGTATGGACACCCGGCTCTTATCTGGTGCGTGAATTTCCGAAGAACGTCACCGAGGTCAGGGCCTGGGACCTGGACTATGTGACCATTCCGGTGCACAAAAAAGACAAGAACACCTGGACCATAGCCCACAATAAAAAGGACTTTGTGATCAGCTACTCTGTCTATGCTTTTGAAGAGTCGGTCAGAACTTCTTTTCTGGATGCAGACCGTGCCTTGTTCATGCCCAGTTCCACTTGTTTGTATCCGACAGAGCTTGATGTGCCTGTCACCCTGAAATTCATTCCGCCATCCGTGTCTTCCGAGTTCAATCTGTCACAGGTGGCTGTTCACTGGAAGGATATCAGTACGCCGATGGAACAGGGTTCAGATCCGTGGACCAGAATTTGCCACAGCCGCGATGAATTGTTCGACAGTCCGGTAGAGATGGGCAACCACGCGGTGTTTCCATTCAAGGCAGGTGGCAACGACAATTACCTAGTCATGACCGGTGAAGGCAACTACCACGCCGATACATTGGTGGACTATCTGCAGAAGATCATAGATGAAGAGACGGCCGTGTTTGGCAGCAATCCTGCCCAGCCTTATTATTTTCTGGTCAACAATACCCAGCAGCGAGGCGGCGGACTGGAGCACAAATTCTCTTCCGCCATTCAGTATTCCCGCGACGGATATGGCGGCGACAGTTACAAAAGTTTTCTGGCCCTGATGGCGCATGAATACTTCCATATCTGGAATGTCAAGCGTCTGCGGCCGGAAGCCCTCGGACCCTTCGATTATTCTCAGGAGAATTACACTACTTCACTCTGGATAGTAGAAGGATTCACTTCCTATTATGATGACCTGATCCTGCAAAGAACCGGCATTTACAGCAAAGACGAATACCTGAGTATAGCAGGAAGGAACATCCATAATGTGGTGAACAACACCGGTGACGTGTATCAAAGTGTGGCAGATGCTTCCTTTGACGCATGGATCAAAGCCTACCGGCCGAATGAGAACAGCGGGAATGTGGAGGTCAGTTATTATTCCAAAGGTGGCGTGCTGGCTATGTTCCTTGATATGTATATCATCGGGCAGTCAAACGGGAAATATTGCCTGGATGATGTGATGCGTGCAGCTTACGATCGCTTTTATCTGCAGCGGGACAAAGGATACACGGAAGCCGAATTCAAAGCGGTGCTGGAAGAATTTGCAGGCTCATCACTGGATAATTTTTACAGAGATCATGTACACGGCACACTACCGCTGAATGTGAACTCTTTCGTATCGAATGTGGGTCTGGAATGGATCCCCGGCGAAGCAGATAAGACTGCCTGGTTCGGCATGCGGGTCACAGGCAACAATACGATCTATTCGGTACAGCCAGATGGTCCTGCAGCTATGTACGGTCTGAACGCCGAAGACATCATCGTTGCCGTGAACAATGTGGCGCTGACCGAAGGATTTGAAACCATCCGGCAGACCTTACAACCGGGAGAACCCGTTCAGATCACTGTGGTGCGCCGCGGACTACCCAAGACCTTTACGGTGGTGCCAACCATCAACCCCAGACCACGCTTTACTTTGCAACCTGTAGCATCTCCTACTGAACAACAAAAGATGAACTTCAGGAAGTGGATGCAGGAAGA
>ERZ795053.3264-NODE-3264-length-18627-cov-8.102143_pt1 | contig 18627 bp, 10 predicted proteins | sample MGYA00375137_ERZ795053 | MGnify/ENA primary metagenome ERZ795053 (study PRJEB30182, sample SAMN05720284) | activated sludge metagenome | isolation source: Anaerobic digester | place: Hong Kong | collected 2014-12-17 ...
AGCACTTGATATGGGAATGGGAATACATGAAAAGTTTATCAGTAAATATTAAACTTACTGAAATGATTTGTTAAATAATGATTGTGTCATTCACAGTGGAACAGAAGATGAATGAATGTTGATAAGTGATATATGATACGTATTTTAGTGTGGTAGTGTAATATTCAGAATAACTTGTGGGAGGCAAATGTTCCGTAAATTTAAACACAACAATTTCTGAATTATCACTCGCACAAAACAATATTAATTATTTGTTGTTCTATTAACTGGATCGTGAACGAAGAGAAAATAAAATAAAAAAAAATTCAAATCTTCATTGTTTGTTAAGAAATATGTTGTACTTTAGCATCGCAAAATTGAAGTAACACACACAAAGATATTTTTTTCATAGGGTTAGTTTTAGGTTACGAATAGGGGGCTCAACGGAGCTCCCTTTCGTTTTTTAGTCACTTTGTGTTTGGTCTAATAAATTATTTTTGTACTATGAAAAAACGAATAGCATTTCTTTCATTGAGTCTGATGCTGATTGCTGCATTGAAATTGAATGCGCAGCAGGCTCCTACTACCTCAGCAGAATATCTTTATGGGTCGGTTGGATATAAACTGCAGCTTAATAATAAACTGCCCATGAAAGAAGGTTATACCCTTCGCGATTTTTCGCCTGTGGTAGAAGATACTCGTCAGGTAGAATTCAAAGGTTTATATCGCAATGGAGAAAAAATTCCCTGTGCAGTGATTATGATTTACACAAGGCTTCGCATGGCACCTCAGTATTATTGTATTCCATCTGCCGATGCTGATGCAGAATTGTGGAAGAAGTTTAATGCAAGCTTGCTTGACGACTCTGAAAATCAGCAACCGCAATTGCAGTTTTTTGCATACTGCATAGCACATCTTTCTGCTCAACTTGCAATGAACAATGGGAAATAAAATGTCGGCAATAGCTGTTATCCCTGCACGATACAACAGCACACGCTTTCCGGGAAAGCCATTGACCGATATTGGCGGACAAAGTATGTTGCAGCGCGTATATCATCAAACTCAAAAGGCAAAAAATATTCAGCGCATAATTATTGCTACTGATGACAACAGGATTCAGGAACATGCATCATCTTTTGGCGCAGAAGTAATGATGACATCAGATCGACATCCTTCAGGCACTGACCGCATTGCCGAAGTAATATCCAAACTGAATGAGTTGTATGATATTGTAGTAAATGTGCAGGGTGATGAACCGTTTATCAATCCATCGCAGATTGATGCACTGGTTGATTTGTTCAGCAATGTGAACGTTGACATCGCTACGATGGTGAAACCACTCAGTGGAATTCAGGAATATGAAAACCCAAATGTGGTGAAAGCAGTGATGGCCGATAATGGGAAAGTTCTTTATTTCAGTCGCAGCAATATTCCTTATTTCAGAAAGGGATATAATGATCAGACATTCTCGTCCGTTACAGGATACAAGCACCTTGGTATGTATGCATACCGCAGCAGTGTTCTCAGTAAACTTGCCAAACTTGCACCATCGTCACTGGAACAGGCAGAACAACTGGAGCAACTTCGCTGGCTTCAGAATGGTTTTAGTATCAGTGCCTGCATCACCCATGAAGAAACCATTGCCATTGACACACCGGATGATTTACAACGGGCAGTCATGTTTTTGAAACAGAGATAGAATAATCATTTACTTAAAGCAAATGTTTTTTTACATTCAAAGTTTTACTTTTACACCTCTTAATATTTATTGTTATGCTAAAAAATTTATGTGCAGCAGTATTGCTGCTGATTGCTACAGGCGCACACAGTCAAAATAAACTTACTCCCGAAACACTCTGGAAACTGGGTCGCGTTGGCGAAGCAGCATTATCACCTGATGGGAAAACAGTAGTTTATACTGTGCGTACTTTTGATTTACATTCTAACAAAGGCAATACGGATATTTATAAAATTCCTGTTACTGGAGGGCAACCTACCCGACTGGCAGGAGAATCAGCTGATGAAACTGCACCACAATGGAGTGCTGACGGAAAGAAAATTTATTTTCTGAGTAACAAAGGAGGAGTGAATGGACTTTACGTAATGGACGCTTCAGGTTCAGGTATGAAAAGACTGACCAATTACGGTGATGATATTTCTTGTTTTGGAATATCACCTGCCGGAAACAGAATCTGGCTTACACGTGATGTTAAAATTGATAAGAACGCTCACGATTTATACCCTGATTTACCTCTGGCAACAGGGCGTATTTACGATGACCTCATGTATCGCCACTGGACACAATGGGAAGATGGATTGTACTCACATGTTTTTGTTGGAAGTTTTGTAAATGATGAAGTAGGTAACCTAACCGACATACAAGCCGGTGAACATTTTGATACACCTATGCAACCACATGGAGGTAGCGAACAAATAGCATGGAGTGCTGATGGAAAAAAACTGGCTTACACCTGCAAAAAACTTTCAGGAAAGGAATATGCGGTAAGTACCAATTCGGACATTTACCTGTATGATTTTGAAACAGGAAAAACTGAAAACATATCAGCAAGTAATTTGGGTTATGATATAAATCCTGCATTTTCATCTGATGGCAACAGTATGATGTGGCTCAGTATGAAAACACCGGGCTACGAAGCTGACCGCAACAGAATTCTTATTTATCATCTGGATTCAAAAAAAATTATTGAAGCCACAGCCGGATTTGATTATAGTGTGGAAAGTGCAAAGTGGGCGGCTGATGGCAAACGTATTTATTTTATTTCAGGAATTAATGCTACTGAACAGTTGTGGGTGTATGACGGCCGTTTACGCAGTTATCCGCCTGTAATGCAACTCACACATGATGTGGCTGACTATACAGATTTTTCATTCGCTGCAGATCCTAAAATTACCTACGCCATCACTACAAGAATGTCTATTTCATCACCTTCGGAATTATATAAAACAGATTTAAAAACCGGTGTGTCAACTCCGCTTACTGCAACCAACGAAGCAGTACTTAAAAACATCAAAATGGGAAAAGTAGAAAAACGAATGGTGAAAGCGACTGATGGAAAAGAAATTCTTACCTGGGTAATTTATCCTCCCGATTTTGATGCATCCAAAAAATATCCTGCACTGCTTTACTGTCAGGGAGGCCCACAGAGCACGGTATCACAATTTTTCAGCTACCGCTGGAATTTTCAACTGATGGCAGCCAATGGTTATATCATTGTTGCACCCAACAGAAGAGGATTACCTTCTTTCGGAACAGAATGGAACCATGAGATTTCAGGTGACTGGGGAGGACAGTGCATGAGAGATTATCTTTCAGCTATTGACTCAATGAGCAACCTTCCTTTTGTTAACAAAGATAAGCTTGGAGCAGTGGGCGCCAGCTTTGGTGGCTACAGTGTTTACTGGCTTGCAGGGCATCATCAAAAACGCTTTAAAACATTTATAGCCCATTGTGGAGTATTTAATCTCGAGAGTATGTATGGTACTACCGAAGAGTTGTGGTTTACGGATTATGATTTGGGAGGACCATACTGGCAGACTCCAAAACCAAAATCTTACACACAGTTCTCGCCAAATGATTATGTAAAAAACTGGGATACTCCCATACTCATCATTCAGAATGAAAAAGATTTCAGAGTGCCACTGGGTCAGGGAATGGAAGCATTCACTGCAGCGCGCTATCAGAATATTCCTGCCAAATTTCTTACTTATCCTGATGAGGGGCATTGGGTTACTAAACCACAAAACAGTGTATTGTGGCAACGAATATTTTTTGACTGGCTCGATCGTTATCTGAAGTAATTACGTTTCTGTTAAAAAGAGATTCTTCAGAAAAAATTATTGCAGTGTAGATTTTCTCAGCTGAGTGAATACATGATAAAAAAGTATTCACATACAAATCCTGCAAGAAATCCTGCATACAACTGCCAGGGAGTGTGTGCTCCATGCAGCAGCCGGGCAGATGCTACTAAACCTGACAGAATGAAACATAGTATCATTGGTAATATGAACTCATTGCCTAACAAAACAGAAAGTACATAAAGTGCTCCTGTCATTCCACCTAAACCAATGAGGTGAATACTGATTTTCCAGAAAAAGTTAATGATAAATGCAAGTGCAATACAACAGGCTGCAGCCAGAATAAGAATTTTGATGACGGAAGAAACAGGAAGTTTCAAAAGAAAATAATAGCAGGCTACATAATAAATCAAGGTAAAGAAATAAGGAACATAACGCGATTTACGGTCTTCCAAAAGCAGACTTTGCAAACCTCCTCTGCGCAGTAGCAATACCGATGAAAGCAATGGCATCAGAAAGGTAAGAACAAAAATGGTGATGAGAATAATGCGCTGTAAGGAAGGTGAAAGCGTATAAGCTAAATAAGTATTACTTCTGAACAGAAGTAAAATGAGATAAGTGGGAATCAGCAACGGATGCGACAACCAGGTCAGTAAATTTAAAAACCGGTTGAACATTTTCTATAATTCTTTTCGTAAACGGGCAACAGGAATATTCAACTGCTCACGGTATTTTGCAATAGTTCTTCGTGCTACATTATAACCTTTATCATTCAGAATTTTTGCCAGCTGATCATCAGGTAGTGGTTTGCGTTTGTCTTCGCCTTCAATAGCATCAGAAAGTATTTTCTTTACTTCACGCGTACTCACTTCTTCGCCTGAATCGGTTGCCATTCCTTCAGAGAAAAATGTCTTAAGCAAAAATGTTCCGAATGGTGTTTGCACATACTTGCTGTTGGCAACACGCGAAACGGTAGAAATATCCAGCCCCACAATATCTGCAATATCTTTCAGGATCATCGGCTTAAGAAGTTTCTCATCCCCTTCCTGAAAATAATCAATCTGATAATTCATAATAGCCTGCATGGTATGCAGCAATGTTGCCTGACGTTGCTTGATGGCATCAATAAACCATTTGGCCGAATCAATTTTTTGTTTCAGATATAAAATAGCTTCTTTTTGTGAGCGGTCATGTTTTTTGCTGTTTGCATAACCTTCCATCATCTCATTATACTCTCGGTTTATTCTCAGTTCCGGAGCATTTCTCGAATTGAGTGTAAGTTCCAGATGTCCATCATGGTTGGTAATGATAAAATCAGGAACTATATGTTGTACAGTTTTTGCATCTGCAGAAATATCACCACCCGGACGTGGATTCAGTTTCAGAATTTCCTGCATTGCTTCTTTCAGATATTCATCAGGAAGATTCATCAACCGCGCAATTTTCTCATAATGTTTTTTGGAGAATTCGTCCATATAATTTTTGATAATTTCTATGGCACGCTGAATGGCTTTGTTGTCTTTGTTTTTTCGTTGCAGTTGCAGCAGCAAACATTCCTGCAAATTACGAGCGCCTGTTCCCGGAGGGTCGAAGGTTTGAATCACCTGCAATACTTGTAATAACTCGTCAGATGTGGTATGAATGTTTTGCGTAAATGCAAGATCGTTGACAATGGAATTGAGATCACGTCTGAGATAGCCGTCTTCGTCAAGACTGCCGATGAGGTGATGTGCAATGAGCTTTTGTTTTTCGTCAAGGTTCATCATTCCCAATTGCACCAGCAAAGTTTCCTGAAAAGTTACAGAGGCTCCTAAAGGCATTTCTGTACGCTCATCGTCAGGCGAAGAGTTGTTGGCATTGCTCTTGTAATATGGTACATCTTCATCCGTAATATAATCATCTACATCAAAGTCATCAGTATTTCGGTCTTTAATTTCTTCTTCAGCACTATTGTCAAATTCATCTTTTTTGTTGTCGTTGTCGTCTGAGCCTTCTTCTACTCCGTCATCAAGTTGAGTCTCTTCTTCGTCCTGCAGTTTTTCATCGTCAACATCTTCAGGGGCGCCTTCTTCCAGTGCTTCATTTGTTTCAAGTTCTTCTTTTATACGTTGTTCAAGGGCAACAGTAGGCAGTTGCAGCAGTTTCATCAGCTGAATCTGCTGTGGAGAAAGCTTTTGTAGTAATTTCTGTGATAAACTCTGCTTTAACATAATGAATTATCGGTGCCAAAATTAAAATTTTATACGTGGTTTTGGCTGAAATGGTTCTCAAACAAGTAAAATTAAAAATTAAAAGAAGAAATGAATAGTAAGTATGATTTTTTACTTGTGTATGAGTGAAAAAATGTTATACATTTGTACATTCGTTAAGCCTTCTGTACAGAGGGCTTAATTGTTTGATTGAATTTTTAAAGTGATTAGTAACATGTCAGAAATTGAAAAGGATTCTGCATTGAGCGAGAACCAAACCGTAAACGAAGTAAGTACAGAAAAAGAACTTACTGAGCAACCCTTGCATGAGGAGCATCAGGAACATGTGGCGGAGCCGGCTGAAAATTTCAGCAATCTCTCAAAGGAAGAGATGGTTAAGTTAGTCGAATCTTTTGCCGTTGCAGATATTACAGAGGTGAAATCTAAAGTACCTGCACTCAAGGAAGCATTTGACGCACTTTTGGAAACAGAAAAAACTGCAGCACTGTCAGCACATCTGGAGCAAGGTGGAGCCAAAGAAGATTTCAAATTTGAATACAGCAAGGACGATGACCGGTTTCAGGAAGCTTTAAGAAAATTCAATAAAAGAAAAGCAGAATATACTGCCGAGCAGGAAAAACTGCGCGAGGATAATCTGAAAGTAAAACAGGATATTCTCACTGAAATGAAAAACCTTATTCAGAATGAGGATAACATGCAACGCGCTTTTGAGCAGTTTCATGAGTTGCAGGCACGTTGGCGAAGTACAGGACCGGTACCTCAGGGCAAATTGCAGGATTTGTGGCTGACTTATAAACTTTACACTGACAAATTTTATGAGTTACTCAAAATAAACCGTGAGTTACAGGAGCTGGATTATAAAAGAAATCTGGATGCTAAAATTACTATTTGCGAAAAAGCAGAAGAACTGGTGAATGAACCATCTTTAAATACTGCATTACAGACACTGCAGTTTTTGCAAAATAAATGGCGCGAAACCGGACGTGTAAGCCATGATAAAAGTTCTGAAATATGGGAGCGATTTAAAGCTGCAGGTGATAAAGTATATGAGCGAAGAAGAGAATATTACAATCAACTGAAACAACGTTATGCTGAAAATCTTGAAGCAAAAAACAGTTTGATTGGAAAGCTGGAAGAGCTGATGAAAGAAGCACCTGTAAAAGCCAATGATTGGGTTGAAAAAGGAAAAGCTATTGTAGAATTGCAAAATGAGTGGAAGAAGATTGGTTATGCAGATAAGAAATCCAATGATGAAGTATGGGAAAAATTCAGAGGTATTTGTGACAAATTTTTCTCGGGTAAGAATGAATTTTTTACCAATCTGAAGAGAGAACATGCCGATAATCTTCAGGCAAAAAATGAACTGTGTATGCAGGCTGAAGCATTGGCAGAAAGCAGCGACTGGAAAAAAACTACCGAAGAACTCAAGCGGCTGCAGCAGGAATGGAAAAAAACAGGATCGGCAGGAGAGCGTCATAACCAAAAAGTGTGGGAACGTTTTCGCAAAGCCTGTGACGCATTTTTTGCACGCAAGAGCGAACATTATACTTCACTTGAATCAGAATATAAAGAAAATCTCGAAAAGAAAAATGCACTGATTGAAAAAGCAGAGCAGTTTGTAGCCGGAGATAATGGTGACGAAACGGTAGAACAACTTAAAGAGTTGCAACGTGAGTGGAGTGCAATAGGAATGGTTCCGTTAGAACACAAGGACACTATTTATGCACGTTTCAAAGCAGCTATTGATAAGCATTTTCAGGCTTTGCGTCAGCAAAATAAGGAGCGTTTTACCTCTCACAGCAGACCTGCATACAGAAGTGGGAAGCCCGGTAATGAAAAGAACGACATCAAGCATCGCATGAATCAGTTGTCAAGCGAAATCAATACATGGGAAAACAATCTTGGTTTTTTTGCCAAGTCGAAAAATGCTGATGGCGTAAGAAAAGAATTTGAAGAAAAAATAAACAGAGCAAAAGAAGAAATTCAGCGCCTGAAAAAACAACTGGATACGATTGCTTTGCCGGCAAAAGAAGAAAAACCGGAAGACAAGCAATAATTAACCTTCGAATTCTATCTCAGTATTCAGTTTTTGAGCAAGCAGCTTAAGCAAGTCAGCTTTAAGTGCATCATTATTGATTTTTTCAATAACGTCACCTGCAAAAGCATAATTCAGCAATGCGAGTGCATCTTTTTTGCCAATACCTCTTGAACGGAAATAGAAAAGTGCTTCTTCGTCCAGCTGTCCTGTGGTAGCACCGTGCGAACATTTTACATCATCGGCATAAATCTCCAGCTGAGGTTTTGCATTCATGACAGCCACATCGCTTAACAAAACATTTTTGCTGCTCTGAAATGCATTGGTTTTTTGTGCATCCTGACGAACAAATATTTTACCGTTGAAAATACCATGAGCATTGTCGTCAAGAATGTTTTTATACAACTGAAAACTTTCGCAATGCGGGCTTGCATGATCTACCAGAGTGTGATTGTCAACAGTCTGATTTTTTCCTCCTACAGTAAGACCGTTCAGGTGAGCAGTGCCACCGGTTTCAGTGAGTGCAATGTTCAGATTATTTCTGACCATTTTGCCTCCGATGGTTACAGTGGAAATATCGAAAACAGAATCACGTTTCTGTTGTGCATACACATAATTTATCTGAAGTGCTTTTTCATTTTCATCCTGTTTTACATCATACTCTACAAAAGCATTTTCACCCACAAAAAATTCAGTTACGGAATTGGTAAGTGAAGTGAAATTATTCAGCGAATGGTAGGTTGCTATCAGCTGAACTTTGGAATTTTTTTCGGCAACAACCAGATTGCGGGGATGTGCAGCTACGGCTTCTTGTCTTGAATCGTTGAAGTGCAGCAGGTGAATAGTTTGTTTAACCTCTTGTCCTGCTTTGATATGTATGAGCAAACCTCCGTGATGGAATGCGGTGTTGAGTGCAATAAACGGCTCATCGGTTTTGGCAAGTTTTCCAAACCAGTGCGCAGCAAGTTCTGACTCTGCTGATTCAATGCTGAAGGTGTTATCCCGCTGTTGAGAAGATAATTCAGGACAATAAACACCATTGATAAAAACCAGTGTGATGGCATCGGCACCTGCAACTTTATATTTTTCAATATCAGACAAAGTTAATTTGGTGCAGGCCGGGGCCTGATGGTTAAATGGTGTATTTTTCAGAACTGACAAATCAAGATATTTCCACTCTTCGTCTTTCAATGACGGAAATCCTGACTTGTTGAAGGTATCAATGGCAAGTTTTCTTTCGGGAGTAAGTTTTTCCGAAGCTATATTTTCAAACGATATTTGTTGTTCTGTTTCTGAAATGGTTTCTGTAAGCGTATTCACGTCAGCAATTGTTTTTTTAGATTTCTACTTCTTCTTTTATCCAGTCGTAACCTTTTTCTTCAAGTTCAAGAGCAAGTTCCTTGGTTCCGCTTTTTACAATACGGCCTTTGTAAAGCACATGAACAAAATCAGGAACGATATAATCCAGCAATCGCTGATAGTGTGTAATGACAATGAAAGAGCGTTTGCCGTCACGCAGTGCATTTACACCATCGGCCACAATACGCAATGCATCAATGTCAAGTCCTGAGTCTGTTTCGTCAAGCACACCAAGTTCGGGTTCGAGCATTGCCATCTGAAAAATTTCATTTCTTTTCTTTTCACCTCCGCTGAATCCTTCATTCACACTGCGCTGTGTCATGGTTTTATCTACCTGCACCAACTGCATTTTTTCACGCATCAGTTTCAAAAACTCTTTGGAGTCGAGTGGAGCAAGTCCTTTCGATTTGCGTACTTCATTCACTGCTGTTTTCATAAAATTGGCATTGCTCACGCCCGGAATTTCTATCGGATACTGAAATGCCAGAAATATTCCTTTGCGTGCGCGATCTTCAGGAGCCATCTCCAGTATATTTTCTCCATTAAAAATTACTTCTCCTTCAGTTACGTTATACTCTTCGCGACCTGCAAGTACCGATGCCAGCGTACTTTTTCCTGAACCATTTGGTCCCATGATGGCATGCACTTCTCCGGGGTTGATTTCAAGATTCAGACCTTTCAGAATTTCCTTATCTTCAATGTTGGCTTTAAGATTTTTAATTGATAACATTTCTTTTTTTTGATTTAAAATTATCCGACACTTCCTTCTAAACTTACTGCAAGTAGTTTTTGTGCTTCTACTGCAAACTCCATTGGCAGCTGATTAAATACTTCGCGGCAATAGCCATTCACGATTAACCCAACAGCATCTTCAGTTGATATTCCTCTTTGGTTGCAATAAAATATCTGGTCTTCGCCCACTTTAGATGTAGTGGCTTCGTGCTCCACTTTTGCAGTAGGGTTCGAACATTCTATATAAGGGAATGTATGTGCACCGCATTTATCGCCAAGTAAAAGCGAATCACATTGCGAAAAATTTCTTGCGTTGAGAGCATTTTTTCCGATACGTACCAAACCACGATAGCTGTTGTTGCTTTTGCCTCCGCTGATTCCTTTTGATACAATGGTGCTGCTGGTGTTTTTGCCGATGTGAATCATCTTGGTTCCTGTATCGGCCTGTTGCATATTGTTGGTTACTGCTACAGAGTAAAACTCACCAACAGAATGATCGCCTTTAAGAATTACACTTGGATATTTCCAGGTAATAGCACTTCCTGTTTCAACCTGTGTCCAGCTTATTTTGGCGCGTTCGCCTGCGCAAAGCCCTCTCTTGGTAACAAAGTTATATACTCCGCCTTTACCATTTTTATCTCCGGGATACCAGTTTTGTACGGTACTGTATTTTACCTGAGCATCTTTATGCGCATAAATCTCCACTACTGCAGCGTGTAGTTGATTTTCGTCACGCTGAGGTGCAGTACATCCTTCGAGGTAGCTTGCATAAGCACCTTCATCTGCAATAATCAGTGTACGTTCAAACTGGCCGGTACCTGCTGAGTTGATGCGGAAGTAAGTACTCAATTCCATCGGACAACGAACACCTTTAGGTATATAACAAAAGGAGCCATCGCTGAAAACGGCACTGTTGAGTGCTGCATAATAATTATCAGTATAAGGCACTACACTGCCCATATATTTTTTTACAAGGTCGGGATGTTCGCGTACCGCTTCGCTGAAAGAGCAGAAAATAATTCCAAGTTTTGCTAATTCATCACGAAAAGTTGTTTTTACACTTACACTGTCAATTACAGCATCTACTGCCACTCCTGACAAACGTTTTTGCTCTTCGAGTGAAATACCCAACTTATCGAATGTGGCTTTCACTTCGGGGTCTAATTCATCCAGGCTGTTGAGTGTTTTTTTGGGTTTGGGAGCAGAGTAATAAATGATGTCCTGAAAATCAATTTCAGGATAACTGACGTGTGCCCAAGAGGGCTCTTCCATTTTTTTCCACTGATTGAATGCTTTGAGCCTAAAGTCGAGCATCCACTGAGGTTCATTTTTCTTGGCTGAAATAAACCGGATGATATCTTCATTCAAACCTTTAGGCGCAGTATCAGCTTCAATGTTGCTTACAAAGCCCCATTTATAATCGCTGCCGGTTACTTCGTCTATTATTTTTAAATCCTCACTCACTGTTCTTTATTTTATTTGGTTATTTAGAATATGTCTAAATTTAATATGTAGTCAAAAAAAATTTATCCCTTCCGGGTTTTATTTAGATGCTGGAAATATGTTTTTAATGTTTTCAATCAAATTTGATTTTATACTGCAAAACTCTCACCGCAGCCACAGGTACGCGATGCATTGGGGTTTCTGAAATGAAAACCTTTCCCATTCAGTCCATCAGTATAATCGAGTTCTGTGCCAATGAGATAAAGAAATGATTTTTTATCACAAACTATTTTAATCCCTTTATCTTCAAAAACTTTGTCATCAGGTTTTATGACTGTATCAAATTCAAGCAGATAGGTTAACCCTGAACAACCTCCGCCATCCACCCCAACACGGATAAAAGCATCAGAGCCTTTGTTTTCGGCTTGCATCAAACTCAGTGCTTTGGTTTTAGCAGTTTCGGTAACGGTAATCATAATCTCTTGTATGAATATTTGAAAATGAGGCTACAAAAATAGCGTATATATACAGACATTCAACAGAAATCACCATTAAAAGTTTGTAAAAAGATATTCTTTAAGTTGTTTTAGCCGGGTTTAGAAATTTCTGTATCAAAATGAATAAAAGCTGCCACAATTCAGGAATATTGAGATTGAAAATTTAGCAAAATCCTAAAAAGATAATCAGAATATCCGGAATTTATTTGATATAAAATGTTGTAACAAAAATAAAGTACCACAAACTCAATATCTTAATTCAAAAAAACGGTTCTATGACAAAAAACAGTTGCAAAGCCATTGTTTAATTTAGAGTTTATTCTACATTTGAACCCGCTAAACAGAACATAATCCACGCTTTTTATTATTAGTGGACTTTTAAAATCAAATTAAAAACAAGGAGGTGTATTGAGAGAATATATCCTCCGGAATTCATTAACAAAACATGCTGATGACAGGAGGGGATATGTGCGTCTTATTGGTTTTTGCCACGAGACAACATGAGGATGGGCTTGTAATGCTAAAGAACAGTTCGTTTTAAATAAGCCGCTTTTCAAAGTAGAAAACAATTAAATTAAGTATTACTAAAAATCAAACGTATGACAAACAAAAACAAGTCAAGAAAAGGATACTACTTAAAGTATCTGATGAGTTGTTTCGTAGCAATAATGCTATGGACAACGGGCGCACGGGCGCAAACGGTAACTATAGGAAATCCTGGTTCTTCTACCAGCACCTATTATATTCCGATTAATAACTATTATGGTTATACCTATTCACAACAAATTATTCTGTCGTCAGAGATTGGTATGGATGGGAATATTACCAAAATCAAGTTCTACTGGCTTGGAGTAGGGAACCTCAATAACGGACAGAACTGGACTGTTTATCTGGGTTATACTACTGCAAGCACATTTACATCTGGAACTTCATGGGTGCCATTAGGCAGTTTAACACAAGTGTTTTCTGGAACAGTTGCACAACCTTCAGGTGCAGGATATACTTGTGAAGTAACACTTACTACTCCATTTCTTTATGAGCAGGCAAACGGAAATTTGGTAATTGCCGTTGATGAAAATCAATCAGGTTATTCGAGTTCTACCAATGTGTTTAAAACTACTGCGGGTGCAAACCGTAGTATCTATTACAGGAGTGATGGAACCAATCCTAATCCTGCAAGCCCACCCACAGGAACTCTTTATGGATATTATAACAATATGCAACTGGAGATGGTGTCAAATACGCCTTGTGCCGGTACTCCTGCACCCGGAAATACTGTTGCTTCTGCAAATCCTGTATGTTCCGGTTCAAACGTAAACTTAACATTGCAAAACAGTACATCGGGTTCAGGTGTAGTATATCAGTGGGAGAGTGCAGATGATGCTGCATTTACCGTTAATCAGACAAATCTTGGTACAGCTAATAGCCAGTCAATTACAGTAACTTCAACAAAATATTACCGTTGTTTGGTAACCTGTGTTGCAAGCGGTCAAAGTGCATACTCCAATCCTTTACAGATAACTCTTAATCCATTCTCTAATTGTTATTGTTCTTCATCAGCAACTTCAACAGCAGATGAGGAAATATTTGGAGTGCAGGTGGGAAGCATGAACAATATATCCACATGCAGCACTACTGCGCCCGGCCCCGGCTCAGTAAATAGTATGTATTCAAATTACAAAGGATTTGTAACTTCGGCCACTGTGTCACAGGGACAATCTGTACCATTTTCTTTAACTCTTGGATATTGTGGTTCATCTGCTTATGGTAATATAGCTGCCATATATATTGATTATAATCAGGATGGTAATTTCACAGGTACAGGTGAGTTGGTTTATCAGAAGACTTATGCTTCGGGCACTTATCCCAGTTTTGTGGTAAGCGGAAATTTCACTGTTCCTTTGACAGCAGCTCTTGGAACAACAGCAATGCGTGTCGTTTATACTGAAGCATCGACAGTTTCTCCATGTGGAACATACAGTTGGGGAGAAACTGAAGACTATTTGATTGATATAGTAGCTACAAACAATTGCAGTGGAACACCTGCTGCAAGTACCACTTTGTCAAGTGCAACCAATGTTTGTCCTAGCGTATCCTTTAACTTGTCATTATCAACTTCATATTCTGAAGCAGGTATGACTTACCAGTGGCAAAGCAGCACTGATGGCGGACTTACATGGACTAACTTTGGTACCAATGACCCTTTTGCATCCGTATCATTGACAGCTACTACAATGTATCAGTGTATCATCACTTGTACATTCAGCGGTCAAAGTGTAACCAGTACCCCTGTTACTGTGAATGCAAATCCTTTCTATGATTGTTATTGTGCATCCGGAGCAACAACAACAGCAGATGAGGAAATATTTGGAGTGACAGTAGGAAGCATGTCCAATACATCAACCTGCAGCACTACTGCACCGGGACCAGGATCCGGCAATTCAAAGTATTCTAATTATAAAGGATTTGTAACTCCGGCAACAGTTGCACAGGGACAAACCGTACCATTTTCATTGGAGTTAGGTTATTGCGGTTCTTATGCTTATAGTAATTTGGCAGCAATTTATATTGATTTTAATCAAAACGGATTATTTACTGATGCAGGTGAAAATGTATATACAAAGCCTTATGCAAGTGGTACATTACCTAGTTTTACAGTAAGTGGAACATTTACAATCCCCTTATCAGCTACTGTAGGTCAAACTTCAATGAGAATTGTTTATACTGAATCATCAACAATCAGTCCATGTGGTACATTCAGCTGGGGAGAGACAGAGGATTACTTAATTGATATAATTCCGTTGGTTAATTGTTCAGGAGCACCTGCTGCAAGTAACACTTTGGCTGATGTAACTACTATATGTTCAGGTACTAACTTTAATCTTTCACTATCTACCAACTATACTGATCAAGGTTTAATATATCAGTGGCAGAGCAGCACGGATGGTGGATTGACATGGGTTAATTTTGGAACAAACACTCCTTATCAAACAGCATCCCAAACAGTTGCAACGCAATATCAATGCGTGGTAACATGTAGCAACAGCGGTCTTAGCATTACTACTTCGCCAGTTTCGGTAAGTATGAGTCCTTTCTATAATTGTTATTGTACAACAGGCTTGGGAGGAAGTTGTTCTATAAATTCTATGAGCAGTGTTGCAATTCCATCCACTACTTTGAATAATGTAACAAACGGATGTACAGGAACCTATAATGCATTCCCTGCATCAGGCTCTACTACTGCAACCTTAACTCCAACTGTTCAATATACATTAAATGTTGGTATCATTTCAGGAAGCAGCAATACTCAAGTGGCTATCTGGATTGATTACAACCAGAATGGAATTTATGAAGCATCAGAGTTTACTTTAATCAACAGCAATATAGCAGCCCCGGGTCCGGGTTCAGGAACATTTACAATTCCTGTTTCTGCATTGCCGGGTAACACAGGTATGCGTGTAAGAAGCGATTGGTACAGCTCTGCATCATGGACAGCTGCAGATGCATGTACAAGCCGAGATTATGGCGAAACAGAGGATTATATTATTACAATCGGCTTACCACCATCATGCTTGCCTCCAACATCACCGACTATAGCAGTCACTTCAACTACATCAGCTGACTTAAGCTGGACAGCACCATCACCTGCACCGGCTGTCGGGTACGAATATGCAGTAACAACATCAGCCACTCCTCCTGTTTCAGGAACCCCTATTGCAGGTACAAATACAAGCGTTAGTGGTTTGACCCCAAATACTACTTATTATTTGCATGTAAGAAGCGATTGTGGCAGCGGAAGTTATAGTTCTTGGACAACAAGCGGTAGTGCTTATACAGGATATTGTCAGGTAAATACTACTACCAATACGTATGGTATCAGTAATTTTACAACTACAGGTGGATTTTCAAATATAAACAATTCATCAGGTTTAACAAACTATTCTGACTTTACTGCACTATCAGTAAGCCAGACTGCAGGCGGTGCAATCAGCTTTAGCATGACATCAGGTAGCGGAACCTGTGGTGCTGCAATCTGGGTTGACTGGAATAACAATATGGTTTTTGATGCATCAGAAAAAATGTACAATGCAGGTGCATACGTAAGTGTGGCTACCGGTACATTTAGCGTGCCTTCAGGGCAGGCAGCAGGAAACTACCGTATGAGAATAGTTATGAATTATCTTTCAACGAATCCAACTGCTTGTGGTGATTTAGGCAGTGCAAACTATGGAGAGGCGGAAGATTATACATTTACAGTAACTCCTCCTCCTACATGTATTGTACCTTCAGCCTTAAATGCAATACCATCACTGAATGCTGTAAGTTTGAGTTGGAGTGCTCCATTATCGGGTAATCCTCCTGTACAGTATCAGTATGCTGTTACAACATCATCAATACCTCCTGTTTCAGGTACCAATATTTCAGGTACCTCAACAGTGGTTGGAAGTTTAACACCAAATACAACGTATTATGCACATGTAAGAACAGATTGCGGAAGCGGTGATTACAGTGCATGGGCTACAGTGTCATTCATGACAGGATATTGTGCCAATACCAATTCATCAAGTTCAACCTATTACATCAGTGATTTCTCTACAACTGGAGCTATTGCAAACATTACCAATAACACCTCAGGATTTTCTCCAAACGGTTATGGTAACTACACCGGCTTAACAGTTAGTCAGGTTCAAGGTCAAAGTTTCAATTATTCCATTACATCAGGATATGGAACAATGGGCTTTGGTGTGTGGATAGACTGGAATCAGGATCTTGATTTTAATGATGCAGGTGAACAGATTTATGTTTCAGGTACATATTTATCAAGTGCTGCAGGAACCATAACAATCCCAGTAACTGCTGCTCTTGGTACTACACGCATGAGAATTGTAGGAAATTATTTAAGTACATCACCAACAGCTTGCACAGGAACATCATATACAGAATGTGAAGATTATTCTATCAATATTTTGGCACCAACCTGTTTGTTTAGTCCAATAGCACCTGCTAATGGAGGAAGTGCATGTCCTGATAATGGAATGGTTCATTTAAGCTGGCCATCACTTTCAGGAGCTACAGGATATGATGTATATTTTGATACGAATAATCCTCCGACTACCTTGGTTTCTACCAATCAGGCAGATACTACATTCGATGCAACAATTGTTTCAGGAACTACATTCTACTGGATGGTTGTTCCACAAATCAGCGGTGGCGGAACTTCTTGTTCTGTTTGGTCATTCAATCTTTCACCTTCACCAATTGCTGTTGCTTCATCAGGTGGAGATGTTTGTCAGGGAGCAGATATTTATCTGACAGGTGACAACGTTGACCCGGGTCAAAGTACAGGTAACAACTATTCATGGACAGGTCCTAACGGCTTTACCAGCAGTGATCAGAATCCGGTAATCTATGGACCTGGATCAATAAACAGTGGTACATACACTATGGTAGTTACCAATCAGTTTGGTTGCTCAGGAACTTCAACTACAACTGTAAATGTAAATCCAAATCCAACATTGACGATATTAAGTCAGCAGGATGTGGGATGTATAGGTGGCAGTGACGGTTCAGTAACCATAGGTGCCAGCGGTGGAACAGCAAATTATGACTTCACAGCAGACTTCGTAAACTATTTCAATGATCCTTCACAGGCAACCATTGATAACCTACCTGAAGGTACAACAGTAGTATATGTAAGTGATGCCAATGCATGTTTGACAACCATACCTGTGACATTAGGCCACATCAGTACAGTGCCGCCATCACAGAATGTAATAATGCCATTTGCTGGTATGCCTGCCAATGCATGCCCCGGAACTATTGTTACTTTAAGTATTCCTTCTGTTCCAAATGCAACCAAGTATATCTGGGATGGTCCTCCGGGTACTTACTTTAATGGTAATCCATCACCATATACTTCAAATGTATCCAGTGTTCAGATTTTATTTGGTACACCAAGTACATCACTTTATCAGATAGGTGTTCAGGCAGCAAATGGATGTGGTGCTTCAATTCGTAAGATTCAGAAGGTACGTTACAGTGTATCTGTACCATCAGCTATCAGCGGAGATGCAACAGTGTGTGCCAACACCTCCGGCAAAGTTTATAGTATTCCTGCTGCTCCTACAGGAGCCACAGAATATCAATGGACCATTTCAGGAGATGCAAGCATCAACGGACAGGGTAATACAGTAACAACAACAGCGTTGAATGTAACCGTTGATTTTGGACCAGGCTGGACAGGCGGTACGTTGTGTGTAGCAGCCAAAACAAGTTGTTATACATCAGCCTACAAATGTTTCCCAATCAGCACGGCTTCAGGCAATTTTGGAATCATTTCAGGCTCGTTTAGCGCATGTGCTAACACATTAGAGAATTACTCAGTAACACCGGGCCCCGGAGTGGCTACTTATAACTGGACAGTACCTGCAAATGCTATGGTAAGCAGTGGACAAGGAACCAATTCCATCATTGTGGACTATACACCATCGTATAATAATGTTGGTAATATTTGTGTAACAGCAACCAGTATTTGCGGAGTAACTTCAGCACCTAA
>ERZ795053.3265-NODE-3265-length-18627-cov-4.641180_pt1 | contig 18627 bp, 16 predicted proteins | sample MGYA00375137_ERZ795053 | MGnify/ENA primary metagenome ERZ795053 (study PRJEB30182, sample SAMN05720284) | activated sludge metagenome | isolation source: Anaerobic digester | place: Hong Kong | collected 2014-12-17 ...
ATGCGTCGCTGTTGCCGCTGGAGCAAAATATCGCCATTAGTAAGAAGGTCGTGGACCTGGCCCACTCGGTCAATGTGTCAGTGGAAGGTGAGTTGGGCACTATTGGCACCACCGGTCCCGAAGCAGAGGCCGGTACGGAAGAAATTATCTATGTCAATCCCGACGATGTTGAAACGTTTGTTGAGGGCACCGGTGTGGATACCTTGGCGGTAGCGGTTGGTACCGCCCACGGGATTTATCCGAAAGATAAGAAGCCCGAATTGAAACTGGACTTGCTGAAGGAGATCACCTCCAGAGTCGATATCCCGCTGGTGCTGCATGGCGGCTCGGCTAATCCTGACGAAGAAATTGCGATGGCGGTTAAACTGGGTATCAATAAGATCAATATTTCCAGTGACATCAAGGATGCTTTTTACCAGAAGTGCCGTGAAGTGCTATCCAATCCAACGCTGCGAGAGCCGAACTCCATTTACCCGCCTTGCATTGCAGCGATGAAAGAAGTGGCTCGCTATAAAATTGACCTGTTTAATGCCACCGATAAAGCAGCCCTATATTAACCAAGGGTGGAAACTATTTATGAAAGGGACAGATCCGGTGACCGGCGCTTTAGCCAGTGCCCGTCACCGGGTCTGTTAAATAGAACCTATGAATGAAAAAATTGCCTTGGGATTTGGTAACAACATCGATTATGAGATCGTCTGGGACTCTCAGGTTTTTGAGAACCTGATCATCCAATACAACATCCATCGTGATGAATTAGATACCAACATCGTTGTCAACAGCGAACGTGATTTGGTGATCTCGATCCTCAGTTTCTTGCAGTCCGGCGTCGGCGGCGAACGAATTATCGCCTCGTCGGCCATCATCGAGCATTTTTCGCAGAACTTCGAAAAGAAAATCACGCTTGGCGGAACGTCGGTACGCTCGGCCATAGCCATGCGGAAATTCGGCTATACCTCGGTGCTTCATCTGGCCACCCTCAATGACGATGTTCGTAGATTGATTCCGCAGGATAGTCCCTACGTTTGTAGCAATACTGAAGACAGCTTGTATCCGCATTTGATTGTCCAATTTGGGCAAGATACCTGCGTGAAAGCCGGTGATATCGACCTCTGCACCCACCAGGCCAATCGGATTATCTATCATAATGATGTTGACAATATCATTATGAATCTTAATGAGGACTTTGCCAACCTGATTACGGAGGCCAAGGTATTGTTGATCTCAGGTTTTAATGCCATGCAGAGCGAGGCGCTTCTGAGCGATAGGCTGGCCGCTCTTTCAAGAATCATGACTAAACTCCCCCAAGGTGCGTTGGTCTATTGCGAGGACGCGGGTTTTTACGAGCCAAGGTTTAGCCAATTGATTTATCGGACTTTAGCGAGCTACATTACAATTGTCAGCCTCAATGAGGATGAACTTCAAGACTATGTCGATAGAAAACTAGATTTGCTAAATGCCCTTCAGATCAAAGAAGCCCTAGCAGATTTTCACGAACTCATTTCTATTCCCATAATTGTAGTCCATTCCCGGTATTGGGCGCTGGCTTATGGCGAAAATGCGTCGAGGTTTTCAAAAGCCCTTAAAGGGGGTGTGACGATGGCCACGACTCGCTTCCGTTACGGCGATGATTTCACCGTAGAAAATTACAAACAAGTTGAAGGCCTTCCACCTAATAAGGCAGGGGCCACATTTGCCGAGGCCATAAATGGGCTACTGGGCGATAAAATCTATTGTGTGCCGGTCGCCCAGGTTGAGCAGGTAAATGCCACCACGGTTGGTCTGGGCGATGCCTTTGTGGGCGGATTTCTACCAGCGCTTTTAAAATGAGAGCGAAAAAGCCTTAACTCGCTCTCATTATCCAAAGCGCTGGTCGCTTCATCGAATTAGTTATCGATGTTTCTTCGGTTACAATATCGATATCGATCGTAAAGAGCGCTATTGAAGCAAGCGTAAGCGTGGTACGAAGTCCAGATAAATCTCATTGACAAAAATATGACCTACCAAATGATGTACCGCAATATTAGCCAAACCTTATACTTTTCACTAAACAAAAGATGGACATCTCCGAAATTCGCTTAGACATTGAAGCCATCGAGCAGAATGCTGCGCTCTCCGAGGAAACAAACTTCAACAGTCGCGCAGATGCCATCGACAATCTTGAGTTCAACGTCATTGATCGGATTGAGGGACTGCTTCATACGATCAATCGCCCGGACGAACTGATCGCCCTGAAACAGTATGCGGACCGCGTCAAGCGTCGCCTGGAAGACATTAATAATAATTTGTTTCGACGACTTCGGGCAGACATCCAGGCCGGTGTTTGCCGTGGAGCCGTCTTCAAAAGCCTGATTGATCAATATGTCGGGCGTGTCTCGAGCGGTGGTAGCCAACCCCCAGATGAGATCGGTTATGACAGTCTCGATCTGTTTATCAATGGTCTGTTGCTCAGCCAGGCTGCCCCTACGGAGACAAAAGATAGAGAACCGGAGATGGTGTATTACCAACAGACTCCGGCTAGAATCATTTTAGAGTTAGTAGAGAAAGCCCACCTTACGGAAAAAGATATTTTCTATGACGTGGGTTCCGGCTTGGGCCAAGTGCCTATCTTGGTGCATCTACTCACGGGGGCTACAGCTAAAGGGGTCGAATTTGAGCCGGCTTATAGCGATTATGCCAGAGAGAGCGCGGTGGACCTCAACCTATCCGGCGTAGAATTCATTAATACCGACGCCCGTACCGCGGATTTTTCCGATGGAACCGTTTTCTTTATGTATACACCCTTTGCGGGCAGACTATTGCAAGCCGTGCTGGATAAGTTGTTGGCAGAGTCACAACAGAGGGTAATTAAACTCTTCTCGTATGGGCCCTGTACTCCCCAACTAGCCCGCCAAAGTTGGTTAAAGTCGATAGACCAAAATGAGGCTTACCTCTACAAATTGGGTGTGTTCACAACGCTTTTATAATTATAAGGCTAAAAAAGGAGTAGTGCCCTATGTCTACACCGAACCAAAACCCACCTATTATCGAACTGCGCGTTGCTGTTACCACCGGTGATTATGAGCGGTTGGTAAAATTCTACTGCGCCGGTCTGGGCATTGAACCGGCCCAAATTTGGAATAATGGTGAAGGTCAGGCGCTTATTCTTGATATGGGCCGGGCGACCCTGGAGATTTTTGACGAACCCCAAGCCCAGACCATCGATCAACTCGAAGCGGGTCAACGGGTTAGCGGCCCCATCCGGTTTGCTTTGCAAGTACCTGACCTGAAAGCAGCGATGGAGCGCTTACTCGCCCATGGCGCGATCTTAGTCCATCCTCCCGTTGTTACCCCGTGGGGCGATTATAATGTGCGGCTGCAAGATCCCGACGGCATGCAAATTACGCTATTTCAGGCACGCGATAATTTGGACGCCGCCGCGCTATATTGACAAATCCTCCTCGGCGTGATATACTCCGCTAAATTTTATGCCGACAAACCCTCGATGACGAGCCGCAATAGATTTATTGTGGTATTCGGTCGAGGGTTTTTTGTTTATGAGTGGTAGAGAATAGGGAGACTTGACCGCCGGTAGTCATCCGGCTAATCGTGTAAATTCTGTACCCTCAAAGATAGGCCATAATGACATAAACCGGAGCCGAGATGCTCTCGAATGCGGACTGCTTTATCGTGCGTATTTGAGGGCATTTTTGATTTAAACAAAAAAAGGAGACGCCATCATCGATGGCATCTCCTACAGGGTAACAGAACGACGGACTTACCTGGCCCGCCAAGACCAAAAGGTATGTCTTATCTATCGTCCTGCCTTTTTAATTATACCACACCGAAAAGCCACCCGGAAACGAAAATAGGCCGCAGGTGTTGTTGGGCAGGACCTCGGCAGCTAATAGCAAATCAGGTAGTGACTGTGCTCCCACAGCGAGGAGCGAGGGGTAAGGAGTGTGGAGTAAAAATGCACCCCTACTCCCTACTCCCTACTCCCTACTCCCGGTAATGGCAGCACAGATAATCTTTAAACAACAAACTATTCAATATCAACCCAGGAGGAATATTTAAGATGAGTGGTAAAGTAGCCCGATTGCAGGCAATTGCGCAGACGATAACCTACAAATTGCCGACCCCAATCAATTACACCGAAGAGCCGACCGGCGAGCTTTTCGGCGCGCACGTATTTAGCCTGCCGGTTATGAAAGAGCGATTACCCAAACACGTCTACAAATCGCTGTTAAAAACCATCAAAGATGGCACTCCCTTAGACATTACCACCGCCGATGCCATTGCCTCGGCCATGAAAGCGTGGGCGATGGAAAAAGGGGCCACCCACTACGGCCACATTTTCTATCCGCTAACCGGCTTAACCGCCGAAAAGAACGACAGTTTCTACTCCCCCAACGATGAAGGCGGGGTCATCTCCGAATTCTCCGGAGAAACCCTGATCCAGCAGGAACCGGACGGCTCCAGCTTCCCCACCGGCGGCATTCGCATGACTCACGAAGCCCGCGGTTATACCGCCTGGGATGTGACCAGTCCGGCCTATTTAATGGAAAACCCCAACGGCTTGACCCTGACCATCCCCTCGGCTTTTGTTTCCTGGACCGGCGAAGCGCTCGACAAGAAAACACCGCTGCTGCGCTCGATGCAGGCGCTTAACAAGCAGGCCAAGCGCGTCCTGAGTTTGTTTGGTCACGAGGAAATCAGCATGGTGACAGCTACCGCCGGCGCCGAGCAAGAATATTTCCTGATCGACCGCAACTTCTTCTTAGCCCGGCCCGATTTGGTTAACGCCGGTCGCACCCTGTTCGGCGCGAAGCCGCCCAAAGGCCAGGAATTTGATGATCACTACTTCGGCTCGATCAACGAGCGCGTGCAAGCGTGTATGTACGAATTTGAACGCGAACTGTTCAAACTCGGTGTGCCGGTCAAAACCCGCCACAACGAAGTTGCCCCGGCTCAGTTCGAGGTCGCGCCCGTGTACGAAAACGCCAACGTTGCCGCCGACCACCAGCAGTTGATCATGATCGTGCTGCAAAAAGTGGCGACCAAGTACGGCTTTGCCTGTCTGCTGCACGAAAAACCGTTTGCCGGCATCAACGGTAGCGGCAAGCACGTCAACTTCTCAATGGGCAACTCAACCCAGGGCAACCTGCTCGATCCGGGCGATACGCCGCACGACAACGCCCAGTTCCTCGTCTTTTGCGCCGCTGTTATCCGGGCGGTTCATAAATACGCTACCCTGTTGCGGGCCTCAATTGCCTCGGCCAGCAACGACCACCGCCTGGGCGCGAACGAAGCCCCGCCGGCCATTATCTCCATCTTCCTGGGCGACCAGCTCAACGATGTCTTTGAACAGTTCAAAAACAACGGCGGCGCAAAGTCATCGAAACCGTCCGGTATTTTGACCGTCGGCGTCGATACCTTACCGCCGCTGCCCAAGCACGCCGGCGACCGCAACCGCACCAGCCCGTTCGCGTTCACCGGTAACAAATTTGAATTCCGCGCTGTCGGCTCCAGCCAGTCGATTGCCGGGGCGATGATAGTTATCAACACCATTGTAGCCGAATCGCTCGATTACGTTGCCGGAAAACTCGAAAGCGCCGATGATCTTAACGCGGCTATCCAGTCGCTGCTTAAAGAAGTCATGGTCGAACACGGCGCGGTCATCTTCAACGGCAACGGCTACTCCGAAGAGTGGCACGCCGAAGCCGCCGAACGCGGTCTCCCCAACCTCAAAACCACCCCCGACTCGCTGCCCTGCTATATCACCGAAGAAGCCATCGATTTATTTGAAAAGTATGAAGTTCTGACTAAGCACGAGTTGGAGAGTGTCTACGAAGTATCTCTGGAGCAGTACATCATGACGGTCAACGTCGAATCGAATCTGGCTATTAAGATTGCCAAGACCATGATTTTCCCGGCGGCTATTCGCTACCAAAGCGAACTGGCTATGACCTGCGCCAATCTCAAGGCAGTCGGCTACGAGTTTGACACCAACACCCTCGATAAAGTGACAGAGTTGATCAAATTGCTTCAGGACAGCATCGCCGACCTGGAAGCCGCCAAAATGCACGAAGATGAAGACGCTTTGGCCCATGCCAAATACGTGTGCGACACCATCCTCCCGGCCATGCTCACCGTCCGCCAATACGCCGATGAGCTGGAAGCGTTTGTAGCCGATGATCTGTGGCCACTGCCAACTTATCAAGAGATGTTGTTTATTAAATAAAGTTCGTTGAGTTTTTGGAGTTCATAGAGTTTGTGGAGTGGGTAGGGCCGGTCAGCGGCTGGCCCTACCCCGGACAAATTGAGAGTTTGTCCGCTGATACCTATCTAACGGAGACGATTGATGCATCTAACCCAACGGGAGCAAGAACGGCTCATGGTTTTCCTGGCCTCGGAACTGGCTCGAAAGCGCCAGGCGCGAGGCTTGAAACTCAACTATCCGGAAGCGATTGCCATCCTGACGGCGGAAGTATTGGAAGCCGCCCGCGACGGCAAAAGCGTAGCCGAGATAATGAGTTACGGAACCACCATTTTATCCAAAGACGAGGTAATGGACGGTGTGGCGGAGATGATTCACGAAGTGCAAGTAGAAGCCACCTTCCCCGACGGCACCAAACTGGTCACCATCCACGATCCCATTCAGGAGAAGCTGATATGAAGCCGGGAGCCTACATTTTAAATGAAGCAGCCGGGCCGATTATCGCCAACGTCGGCCGCAATACAACCACACTGCTGGTTGAACATCACGGCGACCGGCCGATTCAGGTCGGCAGCCACTTTCACTTTTTTGAAGTTAATCGCGGCTTGGTTTTCAATCGCATTGCAGCCTACGGCATGCGGCTGAATATTCCGGCCGGCACCGCCGTCCGCTTTGAACCGGGCGACACCAAGGAAGTGACGCTGGTCGAACTGGCCGGCAGCCGCATTGTTTACGGTCACAACGATCTGGTTGAAGGTGGTTTGGACGATCCGCAGACCCAAACCGCCGCCATTGAAAAGATTAAGAGCGCCGGTTATGGCGATAAGGAGGCGAGCGCATGACGCTGCAAATTCCGCGTGATGTCTACGCCGATCTCTACGGCCCCACCACCGGCGATAAAGTTCGACTGGCCGATACCGATCTGATCATCGAAATCGAGCAGGATTTCACCCACTACGGCGATGAGATTGCTTTTGGCGGCGGCAAAGTCATCCGCGACGGCATGGGCCAAAGCAGCCGCCAGGGGCGTGAGGGCGAGTTCGGCGCGCTGGATGTAGTCATCACCAACGCGCTGATCATCGACCATTGGGGTATTGTCAAAGGCGATATCGGTATTAAAGATGGCCGCATCGTCAAAGTCGGCAAGGCCGGCAACCCCGATACCATGGCCGATGTCGATCCGGAGCTTATCGTCGGCCCGGCTACGGAGGTCATCGCCGGTGAGAATAAAATTGTAACGGCCGGCGGCATCGACAGCCACATTCACTTCATCGCCCCGCAGCAAATTTACGAAGCGCTTAACAGCGGCCTAACCACGATGCTCGGCGGCGGCACCGGCCCGGCCACCGGCACTAACGCCACCACTTGTACACCGGGCGCTTGGAATATCGCCCGTATGCTGCAATCCATCGAAGCCTTTCCCGTGAATTTCGGTTTCTTGGGCAAAGGCAACGCCGCCACAGCCGATCCGTTGATCGAACAGATCAAAGCCGGAGCGTTGGGCCTGAAACTGCATGAAGATTGGGGCACCACTCCCGGCGCGATCAACTCCTGCTTATCCGTGGCCGATCAGTTTGATGTCCAGGTCGCCATCCACACCGATACCCTGAACGAAGCCGGTTTTGTCGAAGATACCATCGCCGCCATCGCCGGCCGGACGATTCACACGTACCACACCGAAGGCGCGGGCGGTGGTCACGCCCCGGACATCATCAAGATTGCTTCATTCCCGTACATTCTACCGTCATCGACCAACCCGACCCGGCCCTACACCGTGAACACCATTGCCGAGCATTTGGACATGCTAATGGTCTGTCACCATCTCAACTCGCAGGTGCCGGAAGATGTGGCCTTTGCCGAAAGCCGTATCCGGGCCGAAACCATCGCCGCCGAAGATATTCTGCACGATCTGGGCGTCATCAGCATCATCGCCAGCGACTCGCAGGCGATGGGGCGCGTCGGCGAGGTGATCACCCGCACCTGGCAAACCGCCCATAAGATGAAGGTGCAGCGCGGCGCGCTACCGGAAGACAGCGCCGCTAACGACAATTTCCGGGTCAAACGATACGTCGCCAAATACACCATCAACCCGGCCATCGCCCACGGCATCAGCCACGAGATTGGCTCGATTGAGCCGGGCAAGCTGGCCGATTTGGTGCTGTGGCAGCCGGCTATGTTCGGCGTCAAGCCGGAGATGGTGGTCAAAGGCGGTTTCATCGCCTGGAGTGTGATGGGCGACGCCAACGCCTCCATTCCCACGCCGCAGCCGGTCTGGTACCGGCCGATGTTCGGCGCGTTTGGCGGCGCCACGGCGGCCACCAGCGCCACCTTTATCTCGCAAGCCGCGCTCGACGAAGGCATACCCGAACAGATCGGGCTGAAAAAGCAGGCCGTCGCCGTGAAAAACTGCCGGGCTATCGGCAAAGCCGATATGGTCCACAACGATGCTACCCCCGCCATCGAAGTCGATCCCGAAACCTATGAGGTCCGCGCCGACGGCGCACTACTCACCTGCGAACCGGCCGACGTGCTGCCGCTGGCCCAACGATATTTTCTGTTTTAGGAAGCAAGCCGGAGCGACAAAGCTTGCTTTGTCACCCATGATCAAAGCAAGCTTTGATGCTCCAGTCGTCCGTAGCAAGACGATGGCGTTTTATACACTACACACGTTAAGATCTTTATCAGAAAATTACCAATACGCAAAACAAGGAGTTAACCTTTGAGCGATTCAAATCCCCGCTTTGGGAAATTACGTCCGGAGTTAGAAAACAGCCAGGCCGCCGACGCGCTGCGCAAAGAAGCCGAACTGAGCAGCCAGGGCTGGCTGAACGAAGTCAAACGCAACAAAGAACTGGGCCTGGAAGCCGCGCCCAGCATCGAAGACCGGACCATCTCGACTTTTGCCCGCGGCGAGCTGCCTCACTTCGCCGGAATCAACACCTTTTTGAAAATGCCCTATATCGAAGATGTCCACAAAGCCGGCGAGTACGACGTGGCCGTCTTTGGCATTCCGCTCGATACCGGCACCACCTACCGGCCCGGTACGCGCTTTGGGCCGCAGGGCATCCGCAAAATCTCGGCGCTGTACGGCACCTACTACTTTGAAATGGGCGTCGATCTGCGCGAGCAGATCACCATGTGCGACCTGGGCGATGTCTTTGTCATCCCGGCCAACATCGAGAAGGCGTTCGATCAGATCAGCCGGGCTGTGTCGCACGTGTTCGCCAGCGGCGCCTTTCCGGTGATGCTCGGCGGCGATCACTCGATCGGTTATCCCTGTGTGCGGGGTATCGCACCGCACGTTAACGGCAACATCGGCATTATCCACGTTGATCGGCACGTTGACACCCAAGAAAAAGATATGGACGAGCGCATGCACACCACGCCATGGTTCCACGCCACCAACATCGACAACGCGCCGCCCAAGAATCTGGTGCAGTTTGGCATCGGCGGCTGGCAGGTGCCGCGCCCCGGCGTCAAGATCAGCCGAGAACGCGGCACAACCATTATGACCATCACCGATATTATGGAGATGGGGCTGGACAAAGCGCTCGATCTCGCCATCGAGGTCGCTTCCGAAGGCACCGAGGCGGTCTACCTCAGCTTCGACATCGACAGCGTGGACGCCGGTTTTGTGCCGGGCACCGGTTGGCCCGAACCGGGCGGCTTGCTGCCCCGCGAAGCGCTGCACATCGTCAACCGCGTCGCTCGCGAGACCAATCTCTGTGCGATGGAGTTAGTCGAGGTCTCGCCGCCGTACGATGTGGCCGAAACCACAGCGCTGCTGGCCACCCGCGTCATCGTCGATGTCTTGGCCGCGCTGGTCGATGCCGGCAAGTTGCCTCGCTCGACCCCGCCCTGGTTGAAGCCGGAGCCGGCTACCGAGCCGTGGGCGCTGTAGGAATGATGAACGATGAATGATGAATTGGCAGCGATAGGGGGATTTAAACTATCAATCTCCTAATCTCCAGTCTCCCTATCTCCTTATCGCCAATCTCGTCACTCTCGCAGAAAGAGACGTTATGCCTCACGAAGTTGATATGACCAAAGCGCTCATCCTCAGCTTGAAAGAGTGGTGGGCGGAAGCGCAGGAGGCGCGCCAGGTAAGGGCGGTGATTTTGCAAGTGGGCGATTTCACCTGCGTCGAGCCGGATTTGTTGACCCGCAGCTTTGCTCAGCAGCGGTTGAGCGTGCCTTTCTTACAAGATGCTGAATTAGTTATCCATCCCATTCCGTTTGTAGCGCACTGCCGCGCTTGTGTTCAAGATTATCGACCTGATCTCGGCTTGCACTACGCCTGTCCTACCTGCCAGGCCCCGCTGCACGATATTCGCTCCGGAAGAGAACTTAAAATTGAACGAGTCGAGTGGATCGATGAGATAGAAAAGGCCAATCGTTAACGTTATTTTATAAAAAGGGGAGATTAAGATGCAGGCTGTTCAAGAAGGTGATTTAGGTGTAATCGAAGTTCCGGCGGAAGAGTCGACGCTGGAATCTGAGGTTATTTATGGATTGGAAGCTCGGCCGCCGCTGGGCGAGACGGTTCTGGCCGCCATCCAACATTTGTTGTCAATTTTTGTGGGGATCATCACCCCGACGCTGGTTTTGAGCGGGCCGTTGGGGCTTGATGCGGAAACCACCACTTATCTGGTCGGCATGGCCCTCTTTGTGTCCGGGGTGGCGACCTTTATTCAAGCCAAACGGTTTGGGCCGATTGGCTCCGGGCTGCTGAGTATTCAAGGCACCAGCTTTGCCTTTTTAGGCCCACTTATCGCCGCCGGAACGGCCGCCGGAGGAGGCTCGGCCGCGTTAGCCCTGATCTTTGGCGTTTGCTTCGTGGCCTCGCCCATCGAAATGATCTTAAGCCGGTTCGTCCATTTTGCTCAGAAAATTTTGACGCCGCTCGTTACCGGTTCGGTGGTGACGCTGATTGGTCTCAGTCTAATTCAAGCCGGAATGACGGACATCGCCGGTGGGGCCGGCGCGGAGAACTTCGGCAGCCTGTTGAATTTGGGCCTGGCCGGGACGGTCTTAGTGACGGTGGTCATCTTAAACCGCAGCAAAAATCAATATTTACGAATGGGGTCGATTGTCATCGGCCTGATTGTCGGCTACATCATCTCGCTGTTTTTAGGCTTGGTCGATTTTAGTTCGCTCAGCAGTTTGCCGGCCTTCAACGTGCCGATCCCGTTTCGCTACGGTTTCAGTTTTAGCCTGGCCGCCTTTGTTCCGGTGGCCTTGTTATTCCTTATTACCACCATCGAATCAACCGGCGACTTAACCGCCACCTCGATGGTTTCCGGCGAACCGATTGAAGGCGACCTGTATATGAAACGGATTAAAGGCGGTATCTTGGGCGACGGCCTCAACTCGATGATTGCGGCGACATTTAACACCTTCCCCAACACGACCTTTAGCCAAAATAACGGCGTAATTCAATTGACCGGCGTGGCCAGCCGCTACGTCGGCTTTTTTATCGCCGGGTTTCTGGTGCTGCTGGGTATTTTCCCCATCGTGGGCGGCGTCCTGAGCGCGATGCCCCGGCCGGTGTTAGGCGGCGCGACGATTATCATGTTCGGCACGGTAGCCGCGGCCGGCGTCAAAATCATCGCCACAGAAAAGATCGACAGCCGCGCCTTGATGATCTTGGCTCTGGCTTTTGGATTGGGTTTAGGCGTCCAGTCCGTACCGGAAGTAGTGAGCGCGATGCCGCCGCTGATTCGATCCGTTTTTAGTTCGCCGATTACCACCGGTGGTCTAACGGCTCTCATCGCCAACATCGTGCTGCCCAGATCGGAATAGACAGCTTTTATCGGTTCAACAATGGAAATTTACCGGAGCGACAAAGCTTGCTTTGTCATTCACGGTCAGGTCAAAGTTAACTTTGACGCTCCAGATCACTATTTTTAGAGGATCCCAACAGTCTCAGTTGAGACAATACCAGGGATGAAAACGGAATGAAAATCTTTAGCCCTCACCCCGTCGCTGGCGCGACTCCCCTCTCCCTTAGGGAGAGGGGTTGGGGGTGAGGGGCATTTTCACGGGAGGTACGATGTGTACATCAAACGGTAACCATAATCATTCCACCACGAACGGCACCATCCTGAACCTCGATCTAATGGACGGCAACCAGCAAACAGCCGCCGCGAACCGGACGCGCTTTGACGCCGCCGGGGTGCGCTGCCTCAACCTGATGAGCAGCCCCGGCACCGGCAAAACAACGCTGCTGGAGAGTACGCTGGGGGCGCTCGACATCAATCTCCGTACGGCGGTGCTGGAAGGGGATATGACGACCGAACTGGACGCCGACCGGCTGCGGGCCTACGGTGTGCCGGTGGTGGCCATTACGACGGGCCGGGCCTGTCATCTTGATGCAGACATGATCGCCGCCGGGCTTGACCGGCTCGATTTGGCGGCGCTTGACCTGGTCTTCATCGAAAATGTCGGCAACCTCATCTGCCCGGCGGAATATCCGCTGGGTGAACACGCCAACGTGGTGCTGGTCAGCCTGACCGAAGGGGAAGACAAGCCGCTCAAATATCCGGTCATGTTTTATGAGGCAGACTGCGTGGTCATCACCAAGACCGATCTCAGCCCCTATCTCAGGGTTAATGTCGAGCAGCTCAAAGCCAACATCCGCCAGATTTGTCCCGATGTCCCGGTCTTCGCTCTGTCCGCCGAAACGGGCGATGGTCTACCCGACTGGCTGGATTGGATTCAGAATCAGCTTACAACGCCGGTTATCTCTCGGCGCGATGAACCGGTGATTGTTTCCTGATTCACCTTTAATTCACACTTGTCAACGCCATCTATCTATGGGGTTATAGCCGTAAATTTGAGTGATATGCGAGATTTTTACCACAGAGGACGCAAAGAAGTCACAGAGTTCACCGAGGGTTGCTTGGTGTTCTTTGTGTCGCCTCTGTGTCCTTTGTGGTGAAATTTTTTAGTTAGGCTAAGCCCCTGTATGCATTATGGACAACTGAGGACGTTAATTTAGTCAACGATCCTTAGTGTCAAAAAGGAGAAGAAGAGATGAAACTAGTAAGAGTTTTAGTACTATTGATAGCGGCGGCCCTGATTTTTACGGCTTGTGGTGGGTCTCAACCGGCTCCGGCGGAAGAACCGGCCGCGCAAGAAGAAGCCGCCGCGCCGACGGAAGAGGCCCCGGCGGAAGAAGCTGCCGCGCCAACAGAAGAGGCTCCGGCGGAGGAAGCCGCTGCGCCGACAGAAGAAGCTGTGGCGGAGGCCGACTCCGGTGAAGCGCTCCCGCCAATCAAACTGGGCTATAGCAGTTGGCCCGGCTGGTGGCCGTGGTACATCGCCGAGAAGGAAGGACTGTTCGAGGCCAACGGCGTCGATGTCGATCTGATCTGGTTCGACGGCTATCTGGAATCGATGGAAGCCTTTGTCGCCGGCCAGCTTGACGGCAACACCCAGACCCTGAACGATACCATCTCCTTTGCCGCCGATGCCGTCAACGGCGAGGTGGTGGTGCTGGTCAACGATAACTCGGCCGGGAATGATAAGATCATCGTAACCGAAGATATTCAGACGATCCAAGATTTAGTCGGCAAGAAGGTGGCGCTGGAAGAAGGGGTGGTCGATGATTTCCTGCTGACGCTGGCCCTGGAAGACGCCGAGTTATCGCGGGATGATATCGATATTGTCAACCTGGAAACCGGAGCCGCCGCCGCCGCGTTTGCCACCGGCAGCGTCGATGGTGTGGGCGCGTTTCCCCCGTTCTGGCTGACCGCGCTGGAGCGTGAAGGCAGCCACGAACTGCTTAGCTCCGAGGCGTTCCCCGGCGCGATTCCCGATTTGTTGGTGGTCAGCCAGACGCTCATCGACGAACGGCCGGACGATGTCCAGGCGCTGGTCAACACCTGGTTCGATGTGATGGCCTTTATCGCCGAGAACCCCGAAAAGGCCGATGAACTGCTGGCCGAACGGGCCGGCGTTAGCTTGGAAGAGTTCGAACTGTTCCGTGAAGGTACGCGTATGTTCACGATTGATGATAACCTGGAAGCCTTCAGCGAGGGCGACAGTATGGTCAATATGCCCTTTGCCGCCGTCGAGATGACCGACTTTATGGTCAGCGTCGGCTTTATTCCGGAAGGGCCGGATTTAAGTATCATTTTTGACGATCAGTTTGTCAAAGCCTATGCAGAGTCAGCGCAAGAGTAACCCGGCCTCACCCGTCTTGTTTGAGGCCAAAACAGAAACTCAATCACGTGAACGGCCCAGCCTGAAGCCGACCGTTTTCTGGCGGATCGGCGAAGATATCCCGCGTGGGTTATATTGGACCCTCGTGACGATTTCGATTGCTGTGCCGTTCGTGGCTTGGTGGCTGCTGGCCAACGCCGGGCTGGTCGCGCCGGTCTTTTTGCCCACCCCGGCTGAAGTGTGGCAGTCGCTGGTCGAGCTGGCCAATGACGGGCTGCTGTCGAAAGATATCCAGGCCAGCTTCTTGCGGGTGGCGGCCGGTTTCTTGCTGGCGGCGGTCGTGTCGGTGCCGATCGGCATCGCTATGGGGACGTTTGCCAGCATCCGGGCGCTGTTCGAGCCGATTATTGGCATCATCCGCTATATGCCCGCGCCGGCGTTCATCCCGCTGCTGATTCTGTATCTCGGCATCGATGAAACGACCAAGATCGCGCTCATCTTCATCGGCACGGTCTTTTACAACACGCTGATGATTATGGACGCGGTCAAATTTGTCCCCAAAGAGTTAATCGAGACCACCTACACGCTGGGCGGCAACCGGCTGCAAACCCTGCTGCAAGTCATCACGCCGCACGTCGTACCGAACATCATCGACACCTTCCGCATCAACGTAGCCGCTTCGTGGAACCTGGTCATCGTGGCCGAGTTAGTGGCCGCCGAGGTCGGGCTGGGCAAGCGCATTCTACTGGCCCAAAAGTTCCTACACACCGAGCAGATTTTCGCTTACCTGATCGTGTTAGGCGTCATCGGCTTTGCGATTGATTTGCTCTTCCGCTGGCTGCTGCGAACGACGTGCCGGTGGTCGTTTGACTGAGTTATTCACCTTGTTGGTGATAGTTATATCTAAACCGGGGTAGGGGGTAGGTAGTAGGTAGTAAGGGAAAGTTCTTACGTCTGTCGTATCCGATGTATAGCGTGACGCCGTATTGAGCCGCGATCAAAACATTAAACCACAGAGGGCACAAAGCAGGCACAAAGCTCACCAAGAAACCTCTGTGAACTCTGAGTCTACTTAGGGTCCTCTGTGGTGAAGCTTTGCGTCCGATGCAAATGTACGGCTGTAACAGTGTCTTGCCCTTAATCCCTACTCCCTACCCCTTACCCCCAACTCCGGCAACGGAATTTCGAAGGTAAACGATGCACTTAGAACTCCAAAACGTCAGCAAAGCCTTCTACACCAAAAAAGGCACGATTTTGGCCTTAAAAGATATCAACCTGCACGTTGAAACGGGCGAACTGGTCTGCGTGGTGGGCGCGTCCGGTTCCGGTAAATCGACGCTGCTGCGGCTGGTGGCCGGGCTGGATTTTCCCACGGCCGGCGTGATTGAAGTCGATGGCGCGCCCGTGATCGGGCCGGGGCCGGATCGGGGTATGGTTTTTCAACATTACACCCTCTACCCCTGGATGACCGTCAAGAAAAACGTCGCGTTTGGCCTGCGCTTGCAGGGTTTCTCCAAAGCCGAGCGCGCCGAGCGCGTAGCCGAATATCTCAACGTGGTCGGCCTATCGAAATTCGCGGGGGCCTATCCAAAAGAGCTGTCGGGCGGCATGAAGCAGCGAGTGGCCATTGCTCGCGCCCTGGTCTGCGAGCCAAAAATCCTGCTGATGGACGAACCGTTCGGGGCGCTCGACGTGCAGACCAAGGAGTCGATGCAGCAGTTTTTGCTCAAAATCTGGCAGCGCACCGGCACCAGCATTATGATGATCACCCACGACGTGGCCGAAGCCGTGTTTTTGTCGCAGCGGATCTATGTACTGACCACCCACCCCGGTACGGTTCGGGAAGAGTTCAAGATCGATCTGCCGCTGCAGCGGACGTATAAGATCAAAACCACATCTGGTTTTCAAGCCTACCAAGAAGACATTTCCGAAATAATTAGAGAGGAAGCGGCGCTTAGTCTTGAAGCGGCGTAGAGTTGATAGAGTTGGTAGAGTTGATAGAGTTTGTAGAGTTAGTGGAGTTGGTGGAGTTTAAGGCGGTTTCAGATCGATGACTGAATCCGATAGCCGGAGGCGACGGACGGTGTGATCGACCGCTCGATCGTATGGTCAATCGTGTTTGGAGGTGTGATCGACCACTCGATCGTATGGTCTTTCGTGTTTGGAAGTATGATCGACCACTCGATCGTATGGTCTTTCGCGTTTGGAAGTATGATCGACCACTCGATCGTATGGTCTTTCGCGTTTGACCGTGTGATCGACCACTCGATCGTATGGTCTTTCGTGTTTGGAAGTATGATCGACCACTCGATCGTATGGTCTTTCGCGTTTGGAAGTATGATCGACCACTCGATCGTATGGTCTTTCGCGTTTGACCGTGTGATCGACCACTCGATCGTATGGTCTTTCGTGATTGACCGTTTGATCGAGCAGTCGAATAGAATATGTAATGCCTCGGATCGAGCCGATGGCGGCGGATATCCAGCCCGTCACCGGTCATGCCGAGATTTTAATCCGGCGTTGGCCGGCCGGAGTCGCGGCTTTAGCCGATTAAACGAACCCCGTCCCCGGCTTAAAGCCTGGACTCCGTTATACTAAACCGGTGACCGTTAGCTAATGGTCACGATCAGATTTAAAAAGAGATAGCTGCTGAATATCGATACAGTTCTACCATAGGAGCAAGCATGTTTAATACCAACTTAGATCAACTTTTCAAGGTCGGCATTGCCGGGCCGGTGGGCAGCGGCAAGACGGCGCTGGTGGCTAAGCTGTGTGAGAAGCTGAGCGATCAATACAACCTGGCCGTGGTCACCAACGATATTTACACCCGCGAAGACGCCGAGTTTCTACTGCGCCAGAACATCTTGCCGATGGAGCGGGTGCGAGGGGTCGAAACGGGCGGCTGTCCCCATTCGGCCATTCGCGATGACGCCTCGATGAATTTGGAGGCCATCGAAGAGCTGCAAATGTCCCTGCCGGGGTTGCAGATGGTCTTTGTGGAGAGCGGCGGCGATAATCTGGGCGCGTCGTTCAGCCCGGAACTGGTCGATGTCTGGATTTACGTCATCGATGTTTCGGCCGGGGATAAGATTCCACGTAAAGGCGGGCCGGGGATCATCCGCTCCGATTTGCTGGTCATCAACAAGATCGATCTGGCTCCGCTGGTCGGCGCATCGCTGGCGGTGATGGAACAGGATACCATACGGGTACGCGACGACTTTCCCTTTTTCTTCACCAACCTCAAGGACGAGACCGGTTTGGACCAGGTCGTAACTTGGGTCGAGACGCAGTTTGCCCACCCCACGCCGCGTTGGTACGAGCCGGCGAGTACGTATAATAATCACGTGCTGGCTCATCATCATTAGAGATAGGGCGATAAGGCAATTGCTAACTTGAGTTCGGAAATAGATGGGCTTCGTGTCATTTCGGAGCGTCAGCGAAGAAATCCCTGTGACAATACAAGGAAACGTGGTCTGGCTGGGAAAATTTTGAAATGACAACGCCCCATCTTCCCGGCGAAGGCTTCATTTATGGGGACGTCTGAGGGATTTCTCCGCCTCCGGCTACGAAATGACATGCTCGACTTTAATTGTCGAAATCCGGTTACTACATTGGGTTTACCTCAGAACCAAATTGCCCTTAGTCGTACTTCGACGCCTCATCTAACTTAGCTATATCATCGACGCTTAGGTCGATTTGAACGGCTTCGATGAACGATTGTAGGTGGTGAGCCTTGGTGGCGCTGGCAATCGGCGCGGTGACGAGCGGACTGTTGATGAGCCAGGCCATGGCTACCCCGGCCGGAGTGGCCTGGTGCTTGGCGGCCGTTTCGTCTAGCGCGTTCAAAATACGATGGCCCCGGTCATTGAGGAATTTCTTAACCCCGCCGCCCCGAATGCTTTTACTCAAGTCTGCCTCGCTACGGTATTTCCCGCTAAGAAACCCGCTGGCTAACGCGAAGTAGCTGATAACGCCCAGGCCGTACTCTTGACACAGCGGAGCCACACCTTGTTCAAACCCCTGACGATTATAAAGGTTATATTCCGGCTGGAACACTTCGTAGCGCGGCAGTCCGTTCAATTCACTGGCCATCATTGAGGCTTGCAGCCGCTCCGGCGAGAGATTGGACGCGCCGATCCAGCGGACTTTGCCGGCTTTGATCAGTTTTTCATACGCGCCTAACGTCTCTTCAACCGGGGTTTTGTCGTCGTCAAAGTGGGTGAAGTACAGGTCGATATGATCGGTTTGCAGCCGCTTTAGGG
>ERZ795053.3266-NODE-3266-length-18625-cov-5.991384_pt1 | contig 18625 bp, 7 predicted proteins | sample MGYA00375137_ERZ795053 | MGnify/ENA primary metagenome ERZ795053 (study PRJEB30182, sample SAMN05720284) | activated sludge metagenome | isolation source: Anaerobic digester | place: Hong Kong | collected 2014-12-17 ...
GGAGGAATGACGATGGGGAAACCCACAGGCTTTATGGAGTTTGATCGCAAGCTTGCCGATGAGCGCGATCCGCTGGAGCGGGTGAACGATTACAATGAGTTTCACCTGCACATCAGCGAAAGCACATTGCAACAACAGGGGGCGCGCTGCATGGATTGCGGTATTCCCTTTTGTCACACGGGCACGCTAATCAATGGATTGGCGTCGGGGTGCCCGATCAACAACCTGATTCCCGAATGGAACGATCTCGTCTTCAAGGGCAAGTGGCGCGAGGCGCTCGATCGCCTGCACAAGACCAACAACTTCCCCGAGTTCACGGGCCGTGTCTGCCCGGCGCCATGCGAAGGCTCTTGTACGCTAGGGATTATTGAGCCGCCGGTTACGATCAAGAGCATCGAATGTGCCATTGTGGACAAAGGCTTTGAAGAGGGCTGGGTTATGCCGCAGCCCCCCAAAGTGCGCACCGGTAAAAAGGTAGCGGTGGTTGGTTCTGGACCATCTGGATTGGCCTGTGCCGCGCAACTGAACAAAGCCGGCCACAGCGTCACCGTCTATGAGCGGGCGGATCGCATCGGTGGCTTGCTCATGTATGGCATTCCCAACATGAAGCTCGACAAAGGCGTGGTACAGCGCCGTGTCGATCTGATGGCTGCCGAGGGCGTTGAATTTATCACCAACTGTGAAATCGGCAAGGATATCGACGCCGGCGAGCTGAAAGCCCAGTACGATGCCGTCGTTCTGTGTACCGGCGCAACCAAGCCACGTGATCTGCCGATTGAAGGGCGCGAACTCAACGGTATCCACTTTGCCATGGATTTCCTGCGCGGTAACACCAAAAATATTCTCGACAACCGGCGCAACGGCCAGGTGATGGTCAATGGGCTGCCGTCCGCACCGATTTCAGCCGAGGGCAAAGATGTCATTGTCATCGGTGGTGGTGACACGGGGACTGACTGCGTGGGCACCTCGCTGCGCCACGGTTGCCGTAGCCTCACCCAATTTGAGATTCTGCCCAAGCCGCCGGATGAGCGGGCACCAGACAATCCCTGGCCCCAATTCCCACGAGTCTATAAGCTTGACTACGGCCAAGCCGAAGCCGCTGCCCGTTTTGGGGACGACCCGCGTGTCTATCTGATCAACACCAAGCGCTTTGTCGGCGATGAAGAGGGCAATCTGCAAGAACTGCATACTGTCGAGATCGAATGGACCCGCGATGCCAATGGGCGATTTGTCATGAACGAAGTGCCCGGTAGCGAAAAGGTCTGGCCGGCGCAATTGGTGCTGCTGGCGATGGGTTTCCTCGGCCCTGAAGAGGCGGCGGTTCAGCAGTTGGGGCTGGCCCAAGATCCACGTTCAAATATTCAGGCCGAGTATGGCAAGTTCCACACTAGTGTCGAGGGTGTCTTCGCCGCCGGCGACTGTCGGCGTGGTCAGAGCCTCGTCGTCTGGGCAATTAATGAGGGGCGGGCCGCCGCCCGTGAGGCGGATCGCTGGTTGATGGGTGAAACGAGTTTGCCGTAAGAAGCAGGATACAATCAAAAAATCCGCAGCGGCGCTGCGGATTTTTTGATTGGGCTGATTCATGAAAGACGGCAGAATACTAGTACATAGCGGCGTAAATAAGCCAATAGCTCAACCCCTCCCTAACCCTCCCCGACATCAGGGAGGGAACTGTGGGTTTATTTACGCCGCATTGTACTAGCGCTGAATCAAGGGCAAATAAATGGTATCGGCCGGCTCAACAGGGATCTCCTGCACGCTGACAAATGTCTCTGCGCTTTCAGTACTGACCAAATTGCTCGCTGTCACGGTCGCCGTGTACACGCCGGCCGTGGCGTAGGTGTGGCTAATGGTCTGACCGGCACCAATCGTCCCATCCCCGAAATCCCAGCCATAGCTGACGTCGCTGCCCGCTGTAATGGTGGCGGCGAAGAAGGTGGCATTGCCCAGCGGCGTTGGGCTGCTATTGGTGGCAGCAAGGCCACTGATGGCAGTGTTGCCTTCGGTAACTGTTACCAAGGTCATCGCACGTTGACTGTTGAAACGATTGGTCGCCGTCACCGTTACCGTGTAAAGACCAACGATGCTGTAGGTGTGACTGAGCGTCTGTCCTGTGCCCACAGTACCGTCGCCAAAGCTCCAGTTGTAAGCGACGTCGCTGCCGCTGCCAATGGTAGCCGCGAAGAAGGTGGGGTTGCCAAGCGGCGTGGGGCTGCTGTTATCGACCGTGAGACCGCTGACCGGTGTGCCGCTCACGGTGAGATCCACCGCTGGGCTGGTGACTTCCCCATCGCTGTTGCGCACAACGGCGCGATAACTGCCCGCATTGCCGCCCTGTGTGCTGGGAATCACCAACTCCGGCTCGGTTTCACCGGCTAGATCCCGCCCCTCAAACTGCCACTGCACTTCGGGAATGGGGAAGCCGGTGTAGGCGACGGTGAAGGTGGCCGGTGCGCCGGCTTGAACAGCCTGTGGTGCAGGTGGCGCGGTTACTAAGGGTGCAGTGGGGATGGCTGTAACATTGTAGATCACCGTCGCCGTATTGCTGGCCGCATAACCGGTACGGAAGCAGCGGGCGTTTACCGTCGTTGCCCCTTCGCCCAGGGTGATAGGATCAGTGTACTCCGGGGAACTTTGCGTCACCGCGCTGCCGTCGGTGGTATAGCGGAGGGTTGCATTGGCCGTTGCGCTGCTCATCTCTACCGTGACGGAACCGCTGTAGATGCCACCTGCAGTCAACTCGGGCGTGGCACATTGGAGAAAATAACTCGCCTCGGTCACCGCGCTGCCGTAGTAGGCCAACTGCGTTGCCCGCGCCTTCACGGTGGTTGAAGCACTGATGGTCAACTGCCGTGGCGAAGAGACCCCCGTTGTGTTCGAACTGGGCACGGGTTCGCTGCCGTCGGTCGTGATATGGAGCTGACGCACGGTGAAGGGTGGATTGGTGTGACCATCAACCGTGACTGTTAGATCGTTGTGATAGATGCCCGGCGCCGGTGTGATGTCCGGTGGCTCGACCGTACCGACCGGTGTAAAGACGTTGAAGCTCGCCTGTGCAAAGTCACTGTCGGCCATGCCGCTCTTGTACGCCTTGGCGCGCAGCACGTAGGGGTTGGGGTCATCCGTCAGCACAAAGGGTGTGTTGTAGGTTGTCCACTGTTCTTCGGGCAAGAAGATGTCAAAGGTGTACTTGATGGTGGCACCGGCCGTATCCGTGCGCAATGTCACCGTGACCGCTGCGGTGTGGTTGCCGCCGTTGGGGCCGATGACCGGCGCTTGGACCTGCTCGGTGATCGGGCTGTAGACGGTAAAAGCGGCGCTGGTGGTGCTGCTGGGCGCGGCATTGCCCAAGAAGGCTTTGGCCTTGACCATGTGCTCGCCGACCCCCAATGTGAATGGCCCAGTGTACGCGGTGCTGTAGGTGGTCGGTTCTGCGCCGTTGGTGGTGTACCGCACCGTGGCACCACTTTGCGGTGCGTTGAGCGTCACCACAACCGAGCCGGTGAATTCACCGCCATCCGGCTCGATGGTTGGGGGTTGTGCCTGCTGCGTTACGTTGAACTGTTTTTCCACCACCGCGCTTGGCGTGTAGCCATCCAGGTAGATTCGCGCTTTGACCGTGGTCGAGCTTTCTACTGTGATCGGCTCGACAAATTGTGGTGATGTCTCATTGGGCGTACTGCCGTCGATCGTGTAACGGATGGCGGCGCCCAGCACTGTCGAGCCGATGTAGACCGTGACGCTGCCGTTGAAGTTGCCGCCATTGGGATAAATCGTCGGTGACGGCAAGACGATTTCATTAATGACAATCGGCCCGGAGTAAAGCGCATCGCTTTTGTAGTAGCCATCTTTGTAGCCGCGCGCCACGATCTCATGGTCGCCGGGACCGAGAGTAATTGGGCTGACATAATCTGTGCCCGGATAGAAGAAGGAAGGTGCGCGGCCATCGGTGCGATAACGAATGGTGGCACCGGGCGTCGTCGTGCTCAGCGTGAACTGCTGCCCCTGGCTATAGGTGCCCTCTCCTGGGGCAAGCGTCGGCGTCGCCACCTTGGGCGTTGAGCTGAGATAGATCGCCGTGGCCGTTTCACTTTCATAGAGACGCCGTGTTTGGGGATCGCTGACAAAGGCTTTGGCCTTTAGGGTCACGGCGTAGTTGAGATAAAGAGAATCGCCCTGCTCCGGCATAAAGAGAAAGCTATCTGCGGTTGGTTCGCTGCCGTCAAGGGTATAACGCAGGTTGCGGTTGCCGGCCGGCATATTGCTACCATAGGCAATTGTGACTTGCAGTGGCATGGCGTAGGTACCGTTACCCGGCGTTATGACAGGCGGTGGGACAGTCAACACATTGCTGCCGAGCACCGATAGAATGGCCGCCCGCAAATCGGGCAGCGGCCCGATCTGCTTGGTGCCGACCTGTGGTGTGCCGGTGTCACGTAAGATCTGCTTGATCTGGGCCGGTGCTGCCGCGGTCCCGTTTTGCGCTTTATAGATGCTCTGTAACAGTGCTGCCGCCCCCGCCACGACTGGTGACGCGCTGGATGTACCGGCAAAGGAACGGCGATACCAGAGATTTTTGGCATCCGTATCGGGTGGGTTGGCACCGGGGAAAAAATCTCCGTAGCCGGTGGTGACCACGCCGCCACCCCACCCCTGCAAATCGACCGTCGCCCCGTAGTTGCTGTAGGAGGCTGCCGAACGCGCCGGTGAACCCCAATCACCATAGGGCGAGCGGCCACCACCGACGATGAGCGCACCCGAGTCATTCGCCGGCTGAAAGGGATAGTGACCACCGTTGCCGCTCTGATAGTCGCTGCTGTCGAGATCCTGGCTCCCGTTGGCCCCCGCCTCGACAACCACGAGATCCTTGGCAACCGCAGTGACGATTGTGTCGTAATTTTCCTTATTCCACTCAACCGGCACACAGCCAAAGCAGCCGCTCTGACCATTGACAAAGTTGGGGCCGCGGATCTGCTGCTCCAAAATGATGACATCGCCCGGTTTCAGTATGGTCATGCACTGTTGGATTGCGGCGGCCACATCGTACCCATTCTGCGCCGTGTCGGCGGAGGCAAAGTAGAGCGTGGCGCCGTGGGCAATGCCTTTGACGCCGCTGCCGTCGTTTTTGCCGCCGACCACACCCATCACCGCGGTGCCGTGGTTATCATCCTGCGTGGGGTCGGGGGTGGGGCCAAGTAAGGTGATCGGATTGATATCGCTGTGGTTGAAGTTGACGTTGTACTCAACATCGCAGATCTTGACGCCACTGCCGGTGCCATTGTTGCCCAGCCACGCATAGCGCGCATCAATGCCGTCGGGGGCGGCATCGAGGTAGCGCTGGTAGCGGTCGGTCGCCACGTTGCCGGTAATGGCGCCGGCTTTGGTATAGTCGGGCACATCCGCAGGCGGCGGCAACGGTTTTTCAATCAGCAGCGCCCGTTCGACAATGGGCAAGATCTCAAAACGAGCGATGGCGGCCAACGCATCGTCGCCCGGTGCAAGCTGCAAGCGCAGGTAGTTATTGAGATCGGGCAGTTGGCGTCCGCTATTGGCCATGGCCTCGGCCCGGAGTTGGTCGAGCGTGGCCTCAGCAACGGTCTGGGAGCGCTGCCATTTGCCGCCCAACGCCGCCTGTTGCACGGCGTCAATCGCCGCCGCGCCGACGGCATTGTCGATGTCAACGGGTTGACCATCGAGCAGACGGACACGGGAAAGATCCCGAAATTTGACCTTGATCTGATGCTGTTCGTAGTGATCGTACACCGTGGCGTGGAGTGCCAGGGGCACGTGGGTGGCTAAGGTCTGCTCGCGCAGCGTTACCATCTTTGGCGTACGTGCAATGGTGGCTGAAGGGCTGAGCGTTAGCAGCAACACCGTCAACAGCAGCCAATGGAGGGTAGGGTGTATTATGTTCTCGCTTCGTCTCATGGTTACTCCAGAAGTTCAAAAGCAATCTTCGCTCACTATCCACAAACCCGAAGCCTATGGCAACGGGTAACAATTGCCCGTGCCCTGTTGCACCGTGTGATCGTTGTTGGCGACCAGGACACAGAGTTGCGTGGCACCGCTGGGCCGGTCACTGCGCTTGATGCCGCTGAAGGGACTCGGCGCTCCGTTGAGCCACCACGGGCCACTGCCGGGCATTCCTGCTTCGGTGGCGGGCGTGGTGTTGAAGTAGAAGTGCATGTGGGTGCCGGGGAAGGCGGGCGTGAAGCCGCTGGTCTGGAACGCAATCACGTAGTTTTCACCGGCGATCCCGATATCGCTGATCTGCACCGCTAGTGACGGCGCCGAGGATGTGCCGTTCTGCTGGACCAGCGGCAGGAAGAGCTGATGCTCGGTCGGCACAATCGCCTTAGTGGCCAACAAGGCAAAATCGGTCATCGATGGTGTGTCGAGCGTGCAGTCGGCGCGGTTGGCGGTCGTGTCGACGGCACAGTTGAGGCCGCTATCGTTCCATGCACTGCCATCCCACTGATAGAGCGCCAACGTGCTTTCGTCGCTGTCACCAAGGACACTGTCATCGTAGCCGAGGGTCAACGAAATTGTCTCCGCCAGGGTAAAGCTGGGTAGCCGCTGGTTGGCCTGGTAGGCGGCCAGCGTGAACGCCCGCCCCGCGAAGTTCTTGTCGGTGGGCAGCGTATGACCCGCTCCGTCACGTTCCATCAAGGTGATCTGCGTTGTATCGGCGACGGCACCGGCGGGGATGGTCATGCGCAGTTGGGTGGAGTTGGCGGCACCGATGGCGAGCGTGCTGGTGGTAAGCGCGGTTGCCTCCTGTTGGGCAGCGACGACCTGCGTGACCACCGGCGCCGCGCCATCGGCACGATACCCACCGTTGGCGTTGACCGAGTAGTTGGTGTTTGTCAGCGTCGTCGTTGTGCTGACCACATACGTCGTCTGGGTGACGGTGCCATAGCCGGCCAGCGTGGGGATCTCCCAACGCACGACATTGCCGTCGCGGGTGCCGCCGGAGAGATAGCTCGCCCCCGTCGGAAGCTCATCGATGACAAAAAGATTGGTTGCCGTGGTGGCACCGCTGTTGGTAATGGTCAGTGTGTAGGTGAGGGGGGCGCCCGCTACCGTAGTTGCCGGTGCCGCCTTGTGGATCGTCAGATCCGGCTCGGTGCTCGTGTGAATCTGCACCGAGCGCAGATCCGCGGCAAAGCTACCACAATTTTCTATCCCGAGGAAAATCGGATAATCACCCGCCTTGGCAAACGCATAGGTCGCATTGGCCGTGCCCTGTCCACTGGCCGGCTCGGGCGACCAGGTGTAACTGATCGGCGCAGTTGCATCGACCGGCTCCACCGTTGCGCTGTAGTTGTAGGGCGTGTTAACCACCCCGTCCGTCGCCCCGCTGACAGTGACACGCTCGACGGCAAAAGGACATTCGCCCGGTACAATCTGGATCTGGCCGAGCACATCGTCGGCCTGGATTGCACCGTCGGGGCTGTCAACCTGAAATTCAATGTTGTAAACGCCGACCGCGGCGGAGCCAAAGGTGACCGTGGGAGTCATGATCGCGGTGCGTCCGGAGCCGGCAAAGGCGCTTGCGGCCAGATGGAGGGTGACCGTATCGGTAATTACCAGATTGCGTGCTTCGCCCGGTAACCCTTCATCGGGCGTACCAAGCTCATCGACCGTCGCACTGACCTCGGCGCCGTTGAGCAGCCGATAAACGCTGGTTGCCCCAGGGCGCTCGACCACGCGAATCCACGCCGCCACTTTGTTATTTTGGTCGCGCAACCGCAGGTCCATTTGCTGCATCGTCCGCCACGATTCGGAAGGGTGGGTCCAACTGAGGACAAAGGTGGTCTGGATGCCAGTGACCACAGTCGCTCCAGACTCTGGTTGTATCAGTTCACTGGTCCCTAAGAAAGGGAAGGTGATATTGAAGGTGCGTGGATTGGAATAGCCACCGCCCGGCTCTGGATTGCGCACCTGGATCGTTGCCCCGCGCGGCCAGGGGAGACCGAGATCGCTGCCGCGGACACGGATCCACATGCGGGTTGAACTGGAGTAAAACGGGGTGCGGCTCTGGCCATTCCAGTAGGCTAAGGTCTGTGGCGTAAAGCCACTCCCGCGAATCTGCACCCAGAAATCGGAGCCGGTAAAGGTACCGGTCGCCGATGATGGGCTGAGGCTCGAGATCTGTGGCAGCGGGTTGAGGATCACGCTCTGCTGTGAGGTGCGGAGCGAGTAGCCACCAACCGTGCTGTTGGCGCTGCGGGCAATGAGTTGATAGCGTCCGGTCTGCTGGAAAGTGTAGCCGTTAATCAATGCATTGCTGCCCGTGCCACCATTGTTGTTCAACGCCACGCGGTTCCCATTGGGATCATACAGTTCCAGATAGGGATCGAGAGAGCCGCTGGTGCGGTCCATGTGCAGCGTAACCTGGGTGCCGGCCACGTTGTAGATGAAATAGTGGTCACGGTCGTTAGCTGGATTGATGTTGCCGCTGACGGTTTGGGGAATGTTCAGGTAGCGGTAGTCGTCGCTATCACAGGTGATGAGTTGGCAGAGTGCGCTGTAGACATCGAGGCGCCGTTTACTGACCGTACCGCCGGCACGCTGATCGCTGATCAGGGGACCCGTGCCTTGCAACGCACTGCGGAGCTGGGTGACCGATACTGTCGGTAGCGCCTGTTTCAACACGGCGATGGCACCAGCGACATGGGGTGCGGCCATGGAGGTGCCATTTTTCTCATCAAACTGGTTGGAAGGCACCGTCGAATTGATATCGGAGCCTGGCGCCAGCAACGTGGTCAGGTTGGAGAGATTTGAGTAACTCGCCACCAGATCGGTCTTCGTCGTCGCACCCACGGAGATCGTGGCGGAAATGCAGGCCGGCGCGCCCATCGCGCTCCGATAGCTGCTGTTACCGGCCGAGACGACAGTGGCAATACCGGCACCGCGCAGCAATTCAATAATACTCTTGCGGCTGTCGTTGTCACAAGTCGAGCTGTTTTGACCAGCGCCGAGGCTCATGTTGATCGACGCGATGTTGAAGGAGTTTCGCAGCGCATAGACACGGTTGAGTGCGCTGAGTTGATCGGAGACAAAGCTTTGGGTGCACGGACTGGGCCTTCCCGAATTGGCACAGGGGGTCGTTGTGCTGTTGTCATCCATGCGGGAGAAGACCTGCATACTCATGATTTGCGCATCTGGCGCAACCGCTGCGGCAATGCCGGCAACATGAGTGCCATGATCGCAGCCGCTAATCGATGCCGTGCAGTTTAATCCTGCGTTGTTTGCCGTGGAGCTGGATGTGCCACCGGGACAGATCGCAGTGCTGTTGAAGGTGGCATTTGTCGTCGAATAGCAGGCCTCCGCGACAATTTTGCCGACGAGCGCGGCATGGTTTTTGTCGACACCGGTATCAAGCACAACCACAACTTGTCCATTGCCCCGGTAGAAGAGCGACTGGGCGCTGTCGGCGCGGATGAGCGGGATGCTATCGGTCAGCAGGGGAACCTCCAGCCGATCTTCTTCAATTGCCAACACGGCGGGATCATTGCGCAGCGCCTCTAATGCTGCGGGATCGTGAACCGTGAGGGCCAAGTAGGGGATGTAGGGAAAGGTTTTGACATTGGTGAGCACATATTGGGCCATGCGCCCCAGCAGCGCATCTTGCGCTGTGGCCACCGCAGCTTCTTGGACGCTTGCTGCCTGCACCTGGTCAAACGCAGCCGGGTCATAGCCGGGCACGTCGAGTTGGATGATGAGCGGGAGCGCACCCTGGGTGATCAGTTGTGTATGCAGCGCGCTTGTCGCTTCTTGCATTTGCGCCGCTGCCGGAACATTGCTCTGCGCGACCGATGTCTTGGGGAGCAGTATGATCAGGAACAGCACGGCGGGCCAACGCAGCCACACGGCGGCGCGTGGCGAAAACAGATCAAAGGCATGGAATAGTTGATTTGTCTCCATTCGATCCTCCTAAAATGATTCGGGGATACCACCTTCCAGGAAGGGGTACCAACAATCTTGGTAACAAAACGATCATTGCCCCTTCCAGGAAGGCTTGCTCCGTTCCATCACGACGGAACAGTTACCCCTCACGGCAAGGGATAACAGTTGCCGGTGCCCTGTTGTACTGTGTGGTCGTTGTTGGCGACCAGGACACAGAGTTGCGTGGCACCGCTGGGCCGGTCACTGCGCTTGATGCCGCTGAAGGGACTCGGCGCTCCGTTGAGCCACCACGGGCCACTGCCGGGCATTCCTGCTTCGGTGGCGGGCGTGGTGTTGAAGTAGAAGTGCATGTGGGTGCCGGGGAAGGCGGGCGTGAAGCCGCTTGCGTCAAACGCAACCGCATAGTTTTCACCGGCGATCCCGATATCGGTAATCGTCACACGAAGCGCTGTCGCTTGCTTGCCCTGCTGAATGTAGGGGAGATAGAGCTTGTTCGCCGCTGAAGAGGGCGGCGTGCCCGTTGTCGTTGGCGTGACGCTTGGCATTGCGGTCGGTGTTCCCGTCGTTGAACCGGGTGGCGTACCGGTTGTGGTGGCCGTCGGTGTCCCTGTTGGTGTGGCTGTCGGTGCGGCCTGCACAATGACTTCGCCGGCCATGCCGACACCACCGGGAGCCCCGTGCGCCTCACAGTAGTAGCCAACGGTACCCGCTTCAAGGAAAGTGTAACTCACTTCGCTCCATGCGTTGCTGACATCCCCGTTCTCATCGCCCAGACGGAAGAGCCCATCATCGGCGCGCACATTGTGGAAGCCTTCGACGCGCCGGAAGAGAACGGTATCGCCCACTTCCACCGTCACTGAGGCCGGTGAGAAGACATTGTTGCGCACCTCAACGACAATCGGTGTGCGTGTGGCCGTCGGCGTTGGAGTGGTCGAAGGAGTTGTCGTCGTGGTCGGCGTTGACGTTTCACCTGTTGTTGTCGCGGTACTCGTTGCCGTTGCCGTGCCGGTGGCGGTGGGGGTCGCCGTGGGTGGCGCAGCCTGGACGATCACTTCGCCGGCCATATTGATGCCGCCGGGCGCACCGTGAACTTCACAATAGTAAGGGACCGTTCCTTCAGTCGTAAAGGTGTGGCTGACTTCGGTCCAAGAGGAGCCGGGGCTACCGTCGGGTTCACCCAGGCGATAGGAATCGTCGTCCGCGCGTACATTGTGGAACCCTTCAACGCGTCGCCAGATCACCGTGTCCCCTACATTGATGGTCACTGAGGCCGGTGAGAAGAAGTTGTTGCGCACCTCAATGACGATTGGTGTTTTTGTTGGCGTGGCGGTCGGTGAGTTGGTTGCCGTGGGCGTAGGCGTGTGGGTGGCGGTAGCTGTCGCCGTTGCGGTTTCAGTTGTGATCGTCTCGGTCGTTGGCGTCGGTGAAAGGGTTGGGGTACCGGTGGCAGTGGGGGTGGCCGTCGGTGGCGTACTCACATACTCGTCGGCCCCGAGATCGGGGGTGGCATCGCGCGTGTCGTGATCAATATCATCGCCAATCCCCAGGTTGTTCACCCCTTGATCACGTGCGCCGGAATCGCCGGCGATATGGTAATTGCGGGCCGGCGCGTTGACGAACTTGGGATCGGCAGTCTGGCTGTTGATATTGCCACCGACTGTCCCCGTGAAGTCGGTGCCGTTGCCAAAGAAGAGATTGTTGTTCTCGGTCACCGCAGACGAACCGGCATTGGCGATCCCGACCGTGTGATAGGCGAGAATGTTGTTGATCAGGGTCAGCGGACCCTGGTCGACATAGAGTGCCTGGCTGCTGTTGACGCCATTGTTGGCCAGCGTGACATGGTAGAGATGGGCATCCTCGGCGGTGTTGGCATTAGCGTAGTAGATCTGTGCGCCCTGCGTTGCCAGGCTATCGGCGAGAATGCTGTTGGTCAGGCGCAGGTAACCGGGGCGATTGCTGTCATCGTTGCGCATGTAGATCGCACCGCCTTGTTGGGCGGTATTGCCGTAGAAGTGCACTTTGGCGGCCACAAGCGGTGCGCCGTTCACGCGTATGGCGCCGCCCTGCCCCATCGCCGCAATAGTGTGATGGGCGCGGTTATCGGCCAGCGTGCCACCGGTAATAGTCACTTTGGCAAAGCGGCTAAAGAGCGCACCGCCTTGGGGCGTCACATTTGTTGTGGCGCCGCCGTAGGCATCATTCCCGGAGAGTGTAATCCCTTCCAGTGTGCCGGTGAGCAGTCCCGTCGCATTGGCGTCGAGATAGATGGCGCCGCCGTGAGGCTTATCGGTGCTGCTGACGGTGGCATTGTTGGCGCTGTTGCCGGTAAACTCGTCGCCATCAATGGTGAGATAGGCGGCGCCGGTGGTCTGGACATCGATGGCGACGGCGCCACCGTACCCATCGCCGCTACCGGCCTCGCTACCCCGCGCCACATTGCCGCGCCAGGTGTTGGTGTAAAGAAAAACGCGGGTATTCGTTGTTTCGCCGGCAAAGAGGCCCCCCCCGTAGCCCGCTCCGCCCTTCACAATCGCCGTGTTGCTGTAGATCTGGCTGTTGCGCATGGTGAGAGAGGCCAGTGGTTCCGGAGAGAGATTGTCGAGCGCAAAGTCATCGACATAGATGGCGCCCCCTTTGCCCTGCCCACCGGTGTTGTTTTTCGCCACATTTTCATAGAGATAGGTCTCTGTGATGTAGACGGTGCTGTCGAGCGCGGCGATGCCGCCCCCAAAGCCGCTGCCACTGTTGGTGGCGGCCTGGTTGCGATAGATCCGTGTGCCATTACTCACGTGCAACTCAGCGCGGCCATAGACGCCGACACCACCGCCAAAGCCGCTTCCGGTACCACTGGCACGGGCCATGTTGTCGTACACTCGCAGATTGCGCAGATAGGCTGCCGTGAGATTGCGCACGAGAATCCCGCCCCCAATCCGGCCCGAGTTAACCGGTGGCGTAGCGGGATCCGCGGTGGTTGCATCGCCGTTGCGCACGGCCAGATCCTCGATGTAGATGCGGTGGCTGATTTCCAGAGTTGTGTCGATCGTCTCAGCGTCGGTCAACCCCAGCGTCAATGGGCGGTGAGTGTGCTCGCCATCCAGGATCGTCTGTTCATTGCCGGCGCCGCGCAAGGTGAGATCGCGTTTGATGACGATCGCTTCCGTGTAGGTGCCGGCCGCGAGTTCAATGGTGGTACAGTTGATGTCGTCGACCGCGGCTTGAACCGTGCTATAGTTGATTGAGGGCACGGTGCAGAGCGCAACGAGCGCCTGACTGCTGTGTACGCCCCAGAGCAACAGCGTCAGCACGAGCAGCGTGACAACAGCGGTGATACCGGGTAGAAGGGGGCGTCGCCGGCGCCTTGGAGGGGCGTGCGGCGTCACAAGCGGCACTTCTTTTGTTAAACCATTCATCTTGCTTCTTCTCCTGTTTCCAGAGCATTCCTTTGCGTCTTTCCCGTAACTTGCCGCCAGTGACGACGTCGAACAGGTATAGCCGGTGGCACTGCCGATAGGTAAACCCTCCTCAGGGCTTGCTGGGAATGGAGAATGGGGGAAGGTCCTTTATCTGCCATTCAACTCCTCCTGTAAAAAGAGGGTCAGCGCTTCCAGTGACTCGAATGTCCGCCGCGCACCGGTGTAGGGATGGATGAGAATCAGCTGCCAGTCAACAGCGGCACAGGCTGATGTTGACTCATTCTCCATGGCATCGCCATTCGGGGTTGCGTCGACCTCGGCAGAGGAGCGGCGGCGCAACCGCAACAAATAGGTTTGATAGGTGCTGGATGACTGTTCTGGTGACATTGGCAGCAGGTACGGAAACCGCTATAATCGCATTGTGAGATTGGTGCGTCTTGTATGGCTTCGATGTAGAGTTCTAGCGTACCGATCAAACGCTAATTTTGCGCTAATTTGTGTGTTCGCACGGTTGAAGGGAAACGCCACTTTCTATGACCGGCAGACTGGAACTGCATGTACTCGGCGGTTGCAAAATTGCAGATGCGGGTGAGGCGTTGGCAGAACTTACGCTCAATAAGGCACGTGCGCTCCTGGTCTATCTAGCTGTCACAAACCGGCAGCATGCCCGCTCCCATCTGATCGATCTGCTCTGGACCGATCTGCCGGAGAGCGATGCGCGGCGTAACCTGCGCGTGGTGCTGACAAAGCTGCGCCAGGCAATCGGGCCGCGGCTTGAAACCACCCGGACCCACGTTGCACTGGCGGCGGATGCGTTGCATCGAGTCGACGTGACTACCTTTGTTGCCGCGGAGTCGCTGCTGCTCACCGCCGCAGAGCCGTGGGCTGACAGCATGGTCAATACGATTGCCGTGGCCTTTGCTTTGTATCAGGGCGATTTTCTTGCCGGCCTAGAGGTTCCCCATGCACCAGGCTTTGAAGAGTGGATGTTGCTTGAGCGGGAACGTTACCGTCAACTGGCGTTTCAATATGGCGAACGGTTGGCGCACCATTACGAAGGTGTGAACGAGGAGCACAATGCCATCGATCTCTGCCGTCGCCTGTTGGCGATTGAGCCGTGGCAAGAGACGATCCACCGCCGGTTGATGACGTTGCTGGCGCGCACCGGGCAGCCGACGGCGGCACTACAACAGTATGAACAGTGCCGCCGTCTACTGGCTGACGAATTGGCGGTAGAGCCGGAAGGCGCGACCAAAGCACTCTATGAGCGGATTCGCCAGGACGCGGTGGGGGAAAGCACGCAGGGCGTGCAACAGACCACTGTGCGTCCCCCAGCACCACCGCCTGGCCCCTTGCGCAGTCTCATTGCCTTACCAACCACACCGTTCTTTGGGCGCGCAAAAGAGCTGGCCCAATTGGCCAATCTGCTGGCGGATCCTGCCTGCCGGCTGCTTACGCTCGTGGGCCCCGGCGGGATTGGCAAGACACGGCTGGCCCAGGAAGTGGCCCAACAGTTTGCCGGGGAGGCAGCGTTACAACCGATATCGGGTGGCAGCAGACGGTTTAGCGATGGGATTTTTTTCATCGCTGCGACATCTCTCCCCACCTTTGACGAGTTGATCTCCGTGGCGGCAACCACACTGAGCATTGCCTTCGCCGGCCAGGATGCCCTCGAAACGCAGTTGCTCAATCAACTTGCGGCGCGGCGCGTTCTGCTTGTTTTAGACAACTTTGAGCATCTCGTTCCTGTTGCCGACCGGATACAACGTTGGTTGCAGGAGGTACCGGGGCTAACGCTGCTTGTGACCTCGCGTGAACGGCTCAATCTCTCCGCGGAATGGCTCTTTCCAGTGCACGGGTTGCCGGTGCCTTTGCCCACCGATGACGAGGATACCTTAACCCACAATGACGCCGTGCAGCTCTTTGTGCGGCGGGCACAGCGGGTCAATCTCGCGTTTGCCTGGCCAATTGCATCGGCTGCGGAACGCACCGCACTGGTTGCCATCTGCCGGCTGTTGGAGGGTCTGCCGCTGGCGCTTGAGTTGGCCGCCGCCTGGACCCGCACCCACAGCTGTGTTGAAATTTTGCTTGAGATTCGAGCCAATTTGGACTTTCTGGCCGGCGATCTGCGGGATGTGCCGGCGCGCCATCGCAGCTTGCGGGCGGCCTTTGATCATTCATGGCGGCTGCTGGAACATGCCGACGCACTGATGGTACAGCGGCTCGTCCTGTTACCCGCCGGCTTTCGGGCCACCTTTGCTCGTCAGGTTGCTCAAGCCACACCGGCAGCCCTCATGCGCCTGGTCGACAAATCGTTTCTCCAGCGCAGTCCCGGCGGGCGCTACACCATGCATGAATTGCTGCGGCAATATGTGGTTCAACAGCTTGATGCCGAAGCGGCGGATGAAATTTTCCTGCGCTATGCCCGCGCTTATGGCCCCTGGATTCAGAGTCTGCGCGCGTCTTGCGAAAGCGCCGAGGAACCGGAGGCGCTGGAGACTGTCTCCACTGAATTTGAAAATCTGCGGATGGTTTGGCAGTGGCTTTGGGCCGGCTATCCCACATGGGAGTCAACATTGCACACGGTGCAGAGGGTCTCTTTGCGCAGTGTGCGAGACGAGGAAAATGAGGAGCGCATTGGGGCACTACAGATCTTTTTACCCATGATCACCTACTTTTATCTGCGGCGGAGTCGCTATCGGGAAGGTGTTGCTTTTCTAACCGCGGCCATTACGAGGCTGGAAGCGTGCGGCTGGTCAAGCCGCCAAGGGATATCCACGGCCCCTGATGCTGTGGAGAGCAAGAGCAGGTGGTTCCTGGCACAACTCACTGTGGCCTTAGCTGATATTCGCTTCCATCTCAGTGAATTTTCCGCCGTGGTTGGCATGATTGAGGAGAGCTTGCCGACCTTGCGCGTCTGTGGCAAACCGGCTGACGAGGCCAATGCGTTGACTATCCTTGGCAAAGCACAAATTCGGATGGGGCGTTATGAAGAAGCCGAAGAGACACTTCAACAGGGCCTGACCCTCTATCAAACGAATGGGAAACGTAAAGAGAGTGCGGCGACACTCAACGCTCTTGGTATTTTATACAGCAACCAGGGCCACTTCGCGAAGGCCGCCACCTACTATGAAGCCTACTTGGCGATCTGTCGCCACCATGGCTATCAACGGGGTATTGCCAACGCGCTCAATAATCTTGGCACGAATTATGCGCGCAATGGCGAACACGAACGGGCACTGCCCTTCTATCGTGAGACCTATGAGATGGCCCAAATCGTGGGGGAGGAGCTGATGTTGGCCGTCGCCCTGAGTAATTTAGGAAGCGCCGCCCGTGCACTGGGACGCTTTACCGACGCACAACAGCACTATGAAGAGAGTTTGGCGCACTGTCGGGCCATGGGTGAGCGCCGTTGGACTGCAGCGGGACTCAACGGGCTGGGGCTCACCCTGCTCGACAGTGGGGATACGACGGCGGCTATACCCCATTTTCGCGAAGCACTCACGATTGCGGAAAGCATCAACAGCACACCAGATCTGTTGGATGCGCTGGCCGGGATTGCGCTCGCTCTGGCCGCTTCTGCTCCAAGCGTTGCCGCCGTTGCGTTGCTTGCCTTTGTGGCAAACCATGCTGTCACCCAGGCCCTTTCGCGCCAACGGTGCAGTATTGCGGTGCAGACGATATGCACCGCAGCCGCGGCGGCAATCTACCCAGAGGCGCTGGCGTTGGCCGAGCGCTTGGATGTGACCGCTGCCGTGGTGCTGGCCCGTACCGACGTTTCTGCTGATAGTAACTATCTGGTAACAAAGGGTAAATAGACCGTCTCATCCATGTTGGGTGGGAGGACGATAGGTGTTGGTGTGGGCGTCGGTGTAACCGATGTAGCGCCGGCGAACACAATTGTATCGCTGCCGGCGATCACGGTATTCCCGCTCCGCACTTCAATGTCGACGCGCCGCTCCCCGTTTATGTTTTGCAGGGTCCAACCAAACTCGTTCTGGAAGGGTTGCCACTCACTCCAAGGCTGATCGTCGTTGCGCAGACGCATTTCCTGACCATCCCCATGAATGTAGACGGTGACCTGTGGCTCCAGAACCTGCACGGCTTCACGCGCAATGATGAGCGACGCCACATTGCGCCGGGTGCCAAAGTCCTGCACCCAGCGATTGTTGATAAAGCCGACGCCGATCTCCGTGTAATTTCCCAAGATATTACTGCGATGGCCGGAACTATCCATCCACCCTTGCATGACGCTTTCCGGTGAGCGATAGCCCCAGGCAATATTTTCACCCAGGCTCCAATAGTCGGTGTAAAAGTTCTTAATACGTGCCGACCATGTACAGACCTCCACCAATTCGCCGTTCACGCGATCTTGGCTCGCATGGGTAAAGTAGTCATCTGCCGCCATGTCGGCAGCATGGTAGCGAGCGGCATTGGTCAACTCAGGGATGAGCTTCATGGGGGGTAATCCCTGTTCGGCCCGCCGTTGATTCACCAGTTCGACAACTTGGGCCTCATAGCTGCTATTTTGGGCCGCCACCACGGCGCCGCTACAGCCGCTGTAGGTACTCTCCGCCAAGGCATAGGAGCAGGGCAGAAGCAAGAGGCAGCCCAAAATCGAGATGGAGACGAGATGAAAATGCAGATGTAATCGACCTTTCAACATATTCGCTACTCCTGTCATAGCAATGTTTCGTACTTAGATCTATCCGTAAATTCTCTGTTCCCGCTGGGCCACAACCGAATTTACGGAGTTTTGTGTTTGTCCGTAAATTCTCTGTTCCCGCTGGGCCACAACCGAATTTACGGTGTTGCGTAACATGCGTTGGACGGTGCCATTGGGAACGTTGACAGATGCAAAGAGCGGCAATGATGTTGGCAGGTGTATGCCCTGGAGATGAAGGGAGTGTTGAGGCGGAGCGTACAACCCTTATGACTCTGCCCGCGCACACTTCGTGAGCTCACGGGCAGATTTCAGCATTCCAACAAATATGTAATGTTGCGTTATCTAAGTGTACGTGGATGGGTGTCAGAATAGCATAACAAATTGTTGACAGCTTTGCGGGGAGCGCATGATTGGCGCGCGGTTCGCGTGCGTGGATGGGACGTCTATCTATCGTGCAGCAGTTGCAGGGAAACAAAACAAGAGGCGGGGGCGGGGATAAGAGCATCGTAGGACAAGGGAAACGGCGGCTGCACATGTCGAAGCAGATCCGACTTCAACACACGCAGTCGCCACCCTTTTTCTAGCTACCGTAGGGTTTTGAAATAGCACTGTCCGCCAGGGGCTGAAGACCCCT
>ERZ795053.3270-NODE-3270-length-18618-cov-10.875936_pt1 | contig 18618 bp, 16 predicted proteins | sample MGYA00375137_ERZ795053 | MGnify/ENA primary metagenome ERZ795053 (study PRJEB30182, sample SAMN05720284) | activated sludge metagenome | isolation source: Anaerobic digester | place: Hong Kong | collected 2014-12-17 ...
TTCATGAAAACCGAAGAAGGGTTAAAACGAGAAATTGGAACCGTAGGGCTTACTGCTAATATTATAAATTTGGTTGTTGGTTCGGGAATTTTTGTACTACCTGCTATGGTTAGCGAAGGTCTTGGTTCGGCCGGAATACTTGCATACCTTTTTTGCGGTTTCCTTATTACGCTAATTATGCTTTGCTTCGCAGAAGCGGGAAGTAAAATAACGGTTACGGGAGGTGCATACACGTATATAGAAAGAGCGTTTGGCAAGTATTTTGGATTTTTAACTACCAACCTGTTGATATTTGGAACTTCGTTAATGGCAACAGCTGCGGTAGCCAATGCCCTTGTAGATACTCTTGCGTACTTAATGCCGATTTTTCACGATACATATTTTCGTGTAGGTTTCCTAATATTGATATTTACGGGGCTTACCGTTGTAAATGTTGTTGGCGTAAAGCAGGGTATAACGCTGGTTAAGTTTACCACAATTGCAAAGTTATCTCCGTTAATATTATTGGTTTTGTGGGGTGTAACACGTATAGTTCCTTCGAATTTATCGTGGCAAAGTTCACCCGCAGTAAACGATGTTGCAAAGGTTTCGCTGTTACTATTCTTTGCTTTTCAGGGTGCAGAAAGTAGCCTAAGCGTTGGGGGCGAGGTTCGTAATCCGCGCAAAACGGTACCTAAGGCTATCTTGTTTGGATTTTTGGTCATTTTGTTGCTGTACATTTCAATACAACTTGTTTCGCAAGGAATTTTGGGAAATAGTTTTTCCAGTTATACCGATGCACCTTTAGCCGAAGTTGCCAAGCGTGTTATGGGGCCTTTCGGGGTAACCTTAATGATTCTTGGTGCTGCAATATCGATGTTTGGCTATTTAAGCGGAGATACGCTGAATATGCCTCGTGTGCTGTTTCGCACGGCCAAGGATAGAATTATACCCATAAAATCTTTGGCAAAGGTTCATCCGAAATTTGCCACGCCATACGTGGCTGTAATTGCCTATACTGTCTTGGGTTGTTTTTTTGCAATAACAGGGGAGTTTAAACAGTTGGCAATTTTATCGTCTTCGTCGGTGTTGCTGGTTTACATGGGGGTGGCTTTGTCCGTTTTAAAGTTGAGATTGCACGAAAAGCCCAATCAGAAAACTTTTAGAATTCCAGGAGGGTTTATTGTCCCAATTCTTGCTGTCGTTACAATACTCTGGTTTTTATCAAGTTTAACATGGCAGGAAATAGTAGGAATACTTATCGCTTTGGCAATTCTAAGCTTAATATACTTTTTGCTTAGGTTGTTTAAATTAAATACTGGAAACTCTTCAAATATTTAAATTTTATTGTTCATTAATTCTTTAGTGTTTTTTTGAATGCACATTTTACTTTTTGTGTAACTTGTGTGTACATTTTAATTCTATAAGTATGAGATCAACTGCTAGTTTTAGGATTTACTCAATCCTTCTTTTTGTTTTTTTCTTATTTACTACAAGTTGTAGTAAAGATGATTCTTCTGATAGTTTTGTTGATTATACGGGTCAAGTTGGAACGGTGACCGATGCCGATGGAAATGTGTACAACACAATAGGTATTGGCGGACAGATATGGATGGCTGAAAATCTTAAAGTTACCCATTATCGGAATGGCGATCCTATTGATAATGTTCCCGATTATACGATATGGTATGTTTCCTATTCCGGTGCTTATTGTGATTATAATGGAGATGAGGGAATTTCCAATACTTATGGTAAATTGTACAATTGGTATGCGGTAACCGATAGTCGGGGAATTGCACCTGATGGTTGGCATGTTGCAACCAATGACGAGTGGACAACACTGGTAACTTATTTGGGCGGAAAAGATGCTGTAGGAATAAAATTAAAGGAGGAAGGAACTACACATTGGGCTAGTCCAAATGCAAATGCTTCAAACAGTAGTGGATTTTCTGCGCTGCCTGGAGGGCAACGAATTAACATGGGGTATTTTTTTTATTTGAACGAGAGTGGATACTGGTGGACTAGTTCTAGTTTTTCTTCGTTCGGCTACTATTGGGGATTAAGTTACGATAGCGATACAATTACAAGTTATGCGGGAATAAAGCAAATGGGACTATCTGTAAGGTGTATCAAGGATAAGTAGAACTTTATGTTTAATGGGTTTCCCAAGTTATTGTTTGATTTTGTAATTGCAAAGAACTTTTAATTATACCTATATGAACACTCAAAGCGAGCATTTAAAAAATTTACAGGAAGTTAGGTCAACAATGGAACGTTCGTCCCGATTCCTTTCGCTTAGCGGCTTTTCCGGAATATTTGCGGGGTTGTTTGCTTTGTTAGGCGTGCTGGTTGTTTACATTTATCAGCAGGATTTTTTCTATGGAAAAAACATCACGCAGGGTATCTTTTTGGACGAAACCATGCTTAGTCCGAACGAAGTTAATGGGTTAATAGCATTTCTGTTTTTCGATGCCTTATTTATACTGCTTTTTGCCCTCGTTATGGCTGTTTATTTTGCTATGCGCAATGTGCGCAAAAATGGGTTGCCCGTATGGGATAGCATAGCAAAGCGAATGCTTGTAAGTTTATTTATTCCGCTGGTAACGGGAGGTGTTTTTTGTTTTGTGTTAATGCACCATCACCTTATATATCTAATAGCACCGTCAACGTTGGTGTTCTACGGGTTATCGCTGGTAAGTGCTAGCAAATATACTCTTAGTAACGTGCGTTATTTGGGCATAGCCGAAGTTATTCTTGGGTTAATAGCCATGTTTTATACCACTTACGGTTTAATTATATGGGCGGTTGGCTTTGGTGTACTGCATGTTATTTATGGCCTGTCAATGTTCGGGAAATACGAGAAAAATATAATACAGGCTAAAGAATAGCATATTTTAATTATTTAAGAAGCTTGCCGTTATAAATAATTTAAAGTTTTGCGTTATCCATAAGTTGAAACCATAATAAAACATTGCTTATGACTGAAAAAAAACAAAACTTTTTGGAAAGGAATGCGGTGGTAATCAAAATTGCAGCAATTGCTTTTTTAATTCTACTGTTACTAATTCCAATGGCAATGGTTCGTTCCTTGGTAATGGAGCGGCGAGGCAGACAAATTGAGGCCACAAAGGAAATTACCTCGAAGTGGGGAAATGAGCAATGCGTTACAGGTCCCATTTTAACAATTCCCTTCAAAACGTACAATGTCGATAAGGAGACAAATAAAACGGTTGTAAGCGAGCATCTTGCTTATTTTTTACCCGAGAAGTTACGCATTAATGGAATGTTGAATCCTAGTGTACGTCGTAGAGGAATTTTTAAGGTTGCTGTGTATAGTTCTACCATTGAAGTTGAGGGATATTTTAAATCTCCCGTTACGGATTTTAGCGATGGTGCCGATATCGATTTAAAAGGAGCATACATAACAGTTGGCATTTCCGATTTAAGGGGAATTAAGGAGTCTATTTCTTTTAATTGGGAAGGAATTCCCTTGAACTGTGAACCGGGAAGCAGAATTATCCAAATGGTAAAATCCGGGGTTACGGTTAATGACTTGTTTGCGAAAGAATTGGGAACTCAGGATATTCATTTTTCGTTTAAAATGTCCTTAAACGGTTCGGAAAACATAAAGTTTGTACCTGTAGGCAGGGAGACAGATGTGTTGTTGAAATCTTCATGGAATAATCCCAGTTTCGATGGCGCTTTTTTGCCGGCAGACAGAGAGGTGAGCGATAGTGGTTTTGTTGCAAAGTGGAAAGTACTGGAACTTAACCGAAATTATCCGCAAAAATGGGTCGATAGTCAGCAAGTTTTGGACAACTCTGCCTTTGGTGTTAGTTTGCTGTTGCCCGTAGAAACTTATCAAATTACCGAACGTTCTATGAAGTATGCCATACTTTTTATCGCGCTTACCTTTATGGTATTCTTTTTTGTAGAGGTTTTACGTAAGTTAAAGGTACATCCTATTCAGTATGGTCTTGTGGGGTTGGGATTAATTCTATTTTACCTTTTGCTGCTTTCACTGTCGGAGCAAATAGGTTTTGGATATGCATACTTAATTGCAAGCATTGCTATCGTACTAATGATAACGGGTTATTCTTATAGTATATTTAAAAATATACGTTTAACCCTGCTACTGGGTATTTTGTTAGCAGCCTTGTACTTGTTCCTGTACATCTTGTTGCAAATGCAGGATTACGCGTTGCTTATTGGTAGCATTGGCTTGTTTGTGGTGCTGAGTGTAACAATGTACTTATCGCGTAAAATAGATTGGTATTCAATTGGAAATGGGAAAAGCGAGTAAGTAGATATTTGGCTATTAAGAGTAAAGTATAAAAACGGGCAAATGTATTGCCCGTTTCCTATTTTATTATAAGCCTAAAGTTTATTTAATGCGAGTTATATATAAATCGATATAAATAGGGTATCTTTGTAAAAAGATAAAAAGGCATGAACCTTTTTATTTACAGTTAAGTATATAAATTGCAATTTAAAGATTATTTTATGACGGAGAAGAAAAGTTTTTATAGACGAAATGCTCTTGCAATTAAAATTGCAGCAGTATTGTTTTTGGCTTTATTGATATTAATTTGGCAATGGTTTCTTTCCTAGAATAGAAAGGCGATAAATTAGATTGATATTACATAAACTATCTCAAAGAGATAAAATTAGTAATACATTACGATTCTATTCTAAAAGAAATTCTTCGCAAAACATAAAGTTTTGACAAAAATGGTTAGGCAACCAACCTCTCTTGAGGCTGGTTGTTTACTTATGTTTATAATTGTTTCGTGCAGAGGTAAAAGCGTCGTGTAGCGAGTTGGCTGCTTTTTCGAAACCGTTGCGAATATCTTCCCATGAATCCGAATTGGCGTCACACATTTCTTTGAACTTCCCTTTTAACTTTTCGCCTTCAGCCTTCATTTGTCGAATGGTGTCGTCCATAGAACTGTTAATTTCTTTACTGCTATCTTTAAAGTTGTTTTCGAGGTTGTCTATCCCATTAAAAATATCGTCGAGTATTTTATGGGCTTTTTCCTGGTAGTTTTTACGATTTTGTTCCATACCTAATTTTGTTTAAAATTAACTGCAATTTAGTGATTGTTTTATTATACTTTATGTTATTTGAAGACAAAAAAATACCCGGACATTCACCGTCCGGGTAAAATTTCGAGTATAATGTTACTTTACAACCTCGGCAATAATAGTTGATTTGTTAGCCATGTTGTCGGCAATAGGACAACGTGCTTCAACGTCGCGTAAAAAAGCCTTCTTTTCTTCTTCAGTCATATCGGCATCAATTTTTACGTAACTGCGGATTTCGGTATATCCGGCACGACCTTCGGTCGTTTTGCCCATTAGGTAATCCTTGTCGATATCACCTTCAACGCTAACTTCTATGCCATTAAGTTTTATACGGCGTTGATTGGCAACAATACGGCCAATGGCACAAATGCAAGCAGGAAGTGCAGTTAGAAATACTTCTAGCGGGTTAGGACCTTCGTCGTTACCACCGCCTGCTTTGGGCTGATCGATTACAAATGGATGAGAGCATGTAACCTCGGTACGGAATGTGTGCTTAATAGAAGCACCTACTTTTATTGTTGAAATAGCCATAACTTAAATAATTTAGTAAACAACGTTTTTAAAAATTTAATTTTCAATGTTAAAACAATAACAGTAAAGTTCGGTTCAATAATGTTTATTAATATACCCGATTTTAAGGTATATTAACATTCAGGGTTATGTTTCAAAATGCCAAGCTTACTTTTTTAGTTGATTGTTTAGCCCAATTATTCTTTCAAAATACATAGCGAACGAACGATAAAGGAAATGTGTCCACTTTCCGAAAGGAACAATAATTAAAGCCCACTGAACAAGAACCGTAAAGTGTATGGTAAATACCCAAAATAGGGTATTAATAAGATTTAAGTCGATAAGCAGACGAACGGCAAAAGATGTGATCCCCATGAGAAATAGCCAGATTACGAAGAACCAGTCCGATGGTTGAGAGTGCTTATGCATTGCGTCTGTTTTTCGAACGCGCATACTCATGAAAACAGTTGTTATGATAAATATTGCAGCACTTTCTACGTATCCAAGCCAAATTACAAATGTGCTTGATGTGGAGAACCAATCGAGAAACACGGTTGTAAACAGTAACGAAAGGTAGCTGAGAACAAGTATAAAGTGTAATAGCCATCTTGTACGATTTTCTTTGGTATCCTCGCAGCCTAAAAAGCGTTTTTGGGTGAACATGTGAACAAATAGTTCGCTTAACGCTTTAAAGTAAACTTTTATTGGTGCTTTTACTTTGGGTTTGATAACTGTAAAATACCACATTCTGATAATGTTGGGTAGCAGAATTACTGCAAAAACGCCTGCAATGGCAAACATTTCGAAAAGGTGTCCGTAGTGCATTACCACCTCTTTGCTGAGTCCGGAATAGTATATAAAACCAACCACTGCGGCAAGCAAGGCTATCATGCCGCCTATGTAAACGCTCATGTGCTTGTAAAGTAATCCGGATAAACCTGTCCAATCGTACGTGGCTGTTAACCATCGCCGTAACGACATCATTAACTCGCCGGGATTGGCTTGTCGGGGACAGTCGGAACTGCATTCTCCGCAATAGTAGCAAAGCCAAGGTTTTAACGATGACTTTATTTCATCTTCAAGGCCCAGTGTGCTGTACCGTATCATTTCGCGAGGAAAAGTTGCGTCGTTTGTGGAGAGCGAACAAACAGCCGTACAGTTACCACAGTTAAAGCAAAGATTAAAATCTTTAGCGCCAAATTTTGTTATATCGTCTGCAAAATCAGGATTAATATGCGACATGGTTGTTACTTTTTGAGTTTATACATGTAATAGGCTTCATCTTCGTCGAGTCCGGCGGGTTCTACAACGCCATACCTGTTCATTGTCATGAGATGCCAGGTAAGAACATTACTTTCCACGCCAAGTTGTTCGGACAGTTGTGGGATGGTAAGCGTTTTATCATCAAGTGCCGATGCTATTTCCCGCCATATTTTTGGGAAGCCGTTAAGTTTTATTTGTTTGCCCGAGGAAATTTCATTTTCCTGAGAATCTTGCTTGGTGTTTATTTCGGCTTTTTCCATGAAACCGTCAATCATCGATTCTATTTCGTTATCGGTAAACTGTACAATTTCTATTGAGTTTGAAGGACAAACAGGGCCGCAAATTCCACAGCCTACGCAGGTTGACGTATTTACTTGGGCAATCATTTTACCATTACTTTCAATGGGCTTAATGGCATCGTATTCGCACACGGCAGCACATTTTTCGCACCATAAGCAGGTTTCTGCATTGACTCTGGCTACAATAGGCTCTAACTCCAACGTGCCTTTGCGTAGTATTGTGTTTATTTTTGAAGCAGCAGCCAGCGATGATTGTACCGATTCGGTTATATTCTTAGGTCCTTGGCAAGTTCCCCCAATGTAAACACCTTTAATAACAGTTTCTACAGGCTTTAATTTGGGGTGAATCTCGTTAAAGAAACGGTCGCTTCCTGTTGGTATTTTTAACTTGCTCGAAATATCGTTGCTGTCGCTTCGGGGAACCATTCCGGTAACAAGAACAACTAAATCTACATCGAACGACAGCTCTTTTTTGTATGTTAGGTAATCTTTAACCGTTATAACCGTTTTGTTGTTCTTTACTTCAACAGCGGGAGGTTCTTTTTCTTCGTACTTAATGTAGATGTCGCCCTTGCGTGACGATTCGGTGTAAAGTAATTCTTGCTTTCCGTATGTTCTAATGTCCCTGTATAGGTGAAAAGCCTTTACTCCGCTGAATTTTTCGTGAACGTTTAGCGAAGAGTGAATTGCTGCACTGCAGCATTGGCGCGAGCAGTACTTGTTTTCGCCTTTACTTTGACGGCTGCCTACGCAATAAATGTATGCAACGCTTTTTATGGCATTGCCATTATAAACAAGTTTGTCGTTACTTGTTTCAATAAGTTTATTAAACTGTTGAAGGGTAATTACGTTATCGGATAGTTTGTATCCGTACTCTCCTTCTTTAGGCTGATAAAAATCGAAGCCCGTTGTAACCAAAACGGCACCTACATTTAACTTCAGTGCTTCATCTTTAACGGAGACTTCAAGGGTAAAATCGCCAATGCTTCCTGAAACCTTATCTAAATTGGCGTTAGTAAAAACGGTAATTTCGGGTATCTCTTTTATCCTTTTGTAGAGCCTATCGATAACGTCCTTTCCATTTTCGCCAGTCATAAAAAGTTTTCCGCTTTCAGCAACACGGCCGCCAACATTGGCTTCTTTTTCAATAAGGTAAACATGGTTTCCCATACGAGCTAAGTCAACAGCAGCACGCATTCCCGAAATCCCGGCGCCTATAACACCAACTGCTTTTTGTGCGGTTATCTCGATGTTTTCGAGTGCTTCGGAATATTTTACCCTGTTTATTCCTGCACGAATAAGTCCATACGCTTTAATGGTTGCATCCATTGGCTTATCGGAGTGAGCCCAAGAACACTGTTCGCGAACATTAACCTGCGTGTAGTTGTAAGGGTTAAGCCCGGATCTTATGGCAACATTCCTAAATGTATGCGTATGAAGTTTAGGTGTACAGGAGGCAACCACAATTGCATCGAGTTTTTGGTCGTTAATGTCCTGAACCATATCTTTCTGAGTGGAATCGGAGCAGGCAAACATTACATCCTTGGAAATTACAACATTATCCTCGTTTGCAATAAGTTTACTCAGCTGTTCAACGTCAACATAATCGGATATGTTTCCACCGCAATGGCATATATATACTCCTATTCTTTGTTTCATTGCTATCCTAAATGAAGTTTGTTTTGTCAGGTAGAACGAAGAAGTAATGGAATCCTTATCATCGTTCAAGGGTGACATTCTTAATTTGAAAATCGTTTAATATAACTTGCTGCCTCTGACGCTGCCGATCCTGCAGAAAGAATCGAGTCCGGAATATCCTTTGGACCTGCTGCTGTACCCGCAACAAACACGCCTTCAATACTTGTTAACGAAGGGCTAACCAATTCATCAACTTGTTTAATAAAGCGTTGGTCGTCGAGTTCGAGTTTTTGGTTTGTAAAGGTTTTGACAATTCCGCTATTCGGAAGTACTCCCACAGAAAGAACTACTAAGTCGTGTTTTACTTCTTTTAATTTCCCGGTTGCAACATCTTCGTATCGTAGGATTAAATTTCCGCTATTATCCTCTTTTTGGGTAACCTTGGCTACTTTTCCTTTTATGAAGTTAACACCCATGCTTTTTGCCTGCTGGTAAAATTCTTCGTAACCTTTGCCAAAAGCCCTTATATCCATGTAATAAATGGTAATATCGGCAAGGGGTAAAGCTCCCATAAGCAGTTGTGCTTGCTTAATAGAGTACATGCAGCATATTTGCGAGCAAATAGGATTGTTAGAACATTCTGCACTACATCCCATTGCGTTTTCGATGCTAGAATCGCGCGATCCGGTACAGAGAATATAGGCTATATTGTCGGGGACTTTTCCGTCGCCGGGACGAAGCAAACTGTTATAGGGGCGGGTAGGAGCAATAAGCCTATCCATTTGCATGGCATCAATTACGTTTGGGTATTTACCGTACCCGTATTGAGGCTTATTTTTAGGCTTGAACAGGTTGAATCCCGTAGATACTATTACTGATGTTGCTTCTACATTAACTCTTTTAGGCTGCATGTTGTAGTCAATAGCCTTGGGTACACATACCTTTTCGCATTTTTTGCAATGCAGGCATTGCTCCATGTCTATAGCCGCAATTTTAGGATTAGCTAGACTAAAGGGAATGGAAATGGCTTTTCTACCAACCATATTGCTATTGTAACTATCCTCTACTACTTTAGGGCAAACCCATTCGCATTGCTGGCAGCCAGTGCATAGAGCTTCGTCCACATATCGTGGGCGTATGTTTAACGTAATGTCGAAATGTCCGTTTGTTTTTACCGTTTCAATCACATCGGTGTTTAGCATTAATGTGATGTTCGGATGCCTGGCTGTTTCCGACATTTTAGGTGTTGTAATACATGCCGCGCAGTCGAGCGTTGGAAAAACTTTACTAAGTTGTATCATTTTACCACCAATGGAAAGTTCTTTTTCAACTAAAAGAACCTTATAGTCCATATCGGCCAGATTTAATGCGGTTTCTTGTCCGGCAATTCCCCCACCAATAACAACGGCATCGTATTTATTACTAATGTTTTCAGGCATTATTGTCCAGTTTATAAGACTAAATGGAGTAGAAAATTTATTATGAAAGGCTTGGAGCCTTATGTTCAGCAATCTCGTTTTTGATACTTCCCAAATCCTGAAGGATTTTAGAAAAAGTTGAAATATGGTTTACAAATGGTTCTGCACAAACCGAGCATATTGCAGCCATACGTATTCTTTTTGTGTTGATGTTTCGCTCCTTCATAATTCTCTGAGCCTCAACAATTATGCTATTTGTATGTTCCGAACATTTGGAACTGTAGGAGCATTCGGTTCCGTCGGCAGCAATAAATACACCATCGAACCCTTGTTCGAAAGCGTGAAGAATCCAACGTGGCTTAATTCCTGACGAGCAGGGAATACTTATTGTATAAACGCTAGGCGAATAATGTATTTTTCTAAGCCCTGCCTGGTCGATTCCCGGATCCGAAATTTTATCGGTAGAAAATACTAAAATTCTGGGTTTGAATTCCTGGGTTTCCATTGCAGATGATTTTAATTATAAAAATGCGAGAGAGTTTTTCTCCCTCGCTTTAATTTTATGCTGAGTTAAGCCTTCTTTAAGAATAGACGAGAATAGCTATCCTCTTCAATAATGCCTAAAAATTCATGGTCCATTTTATCGCACCATTTTGGGATGTCGTTTTTAGTTCCTTCGTCGGAAGATAATACTTCCAGTATTTCGCCAGATTCAATTTCTCCAACGGCTTTTTTTGCAGCCAAAAGTGGGCCAGGACATGAAGTCCCTCGTGCGTCAACGGTTTGTTTTACTGTTAAGTTTTTTAATTCTTCTGCGTTCATGGTCGTTTTATTTATGTAGTTTATAAATAGTTGTTGTTTAAATACTAGATAAAGAATTGAACACTACTTTGGCTTGCTTCGGCAATGAACGTGCCTGCACCAGCGTAAGTGAGATTAGGATAGTCTATCATTTCTTCTTTCTTGAAGCCCATTAGATTCATCGACATTTCGCATACAATAATTTCAATGCCTAATTCTGCAGCTTGCTTAAACATTTCGTCAAGTGACATAACATTTTGCTTACGCATTAACCCTTTAATCATTAATGGTCCCATGCCCATCATATTCATTTTGGATAGTTTTAACTTGTTCCTTCCTTTTGGAAGCATCCACCCAAACATGGTTGAAATGAAATTTTTTCCTTTAACCGATTTTTTAGGATCGCGAAGTGCCGATAGTGCCCAAAACGAGAAAAACAGTTTTACTTTAGTGTCGCTTGCGGCAGCAGCTAACGAAATAATCATGGTTGCCAGCACCTTATCCATATCGCCGGAAACTATTGCAATTGATAGTTGATCCTGACGATTTTTTTCTAGTTTGGCAACTTTCTTTTTTAACTGTTCAAGTTCTTTTTCGATATCAATATCCATAATAGTAGTATTTAATAAACAGATACAATGATGATTAACAAATATTTTGTTATTGTTATAACAATAGCAAATATACATCTATTAACATATATATATTTTAATGTATGTGTGATATTATATTTATTTTTACGTGATATAAATCACGTTATAGTTGTATATTTACCAAAATTTTGGTTATGATACGGCCTAATTGTAAGTTTTGTAAGTTAAAATCGCCTGCTGCAGAGTTACTTAACGATGATGAGTTAGAAGAGTTAGAACAAAATTGTGCTCTTGTTCAGTTTAAAAAAGGGGAAGTTATTTTTAGGGAGGGAACAATGGCTACAAATATTGTTTACTTGCGAGAGGGAATGGTAAAGATTCATATGAAGGGGCCTGTAGGTGAAAAAATTTTAAGGCTAAATAAAGCTCCTGTATATTTGGGTTTACCAACCACCTTTGGCGATAGGGTTAATCATTATTCTGCTACCGCTGTAACCGATGCTAAGATTTGTTTTATTTCGCTTGAGACCTTCAAAGAATTTATTTTTTCGAATGGCAATTTTGCCTATGAAATAATAATGGATTTATGCCGAATGGAGTTGTCCGATTCCCAGCGATATACTAATATGTCGCAAAAGCAGTTACCCGGAAGAGTTGCTGAAATTTTGTTGTGTTTTTCGAATTCGTTATTTAAATCGGATACTTATGAGTTGCCTTTAAGCATAACAGAGTTAGCCGATTTTATTAGCGTGTCGAGAGAGAGCGTTAGTAGGCAACTGAGTGAATTTACCCATGGAGGGATAATTGCTCACGATAAGAAAAACGTTACGATCTTGCGTAGAGATTTACTCGAAAAGATTAGCGCTAATGGCTAATTTCCTTTACTACTTTTTAAAGCCCCATTTGTAGATGATTTTTCTGAGCTTATCGAAGTCTATTGGTTTCGATATGTAATCGTTACAGCCTGCATTTAGTGCCTTTTCTTTGTCTTCGGAATAGGTATATGCCGTTTGTGCTATAATGGGAACGGATTTATTGAATTGTCTGATAATGCGCGTTGCTTCAATGCCGTCCATATCGGGCATTTTAATATCCATTAATATTAAACTGATAGTAGGATCTTCCTGACAAAGTTCAACAGCTTCGGAACCCGTTTGAACATTATATATATTTGACGAAAAGTTGTGTAGCAACTCTTTAAGTAGTTTTCTAGTAGCCTCGTCGTCGTCAACTATTAGAATTTTTAATTTTTTACTTTTGCTCAGCCTTTTTTCTTGGTAGTTTTTCTCCGCATTTCTAAATGCGTTTTCATCCTTATAAAATGGTAAATTAACATAAAATGTACTGCCTTTGCCTTCCTTAGAATCGACAGATATTGTTCCTCCAAGTAAATCGACAAAGGATTTTACTATTGATAAGCCCAACCCAGCGCCTTCGTATTTTCGAGAAAACGAATTATCAACCTGCAAGAAGCGCTCGAATATTTTATCTTGTTGACTGGAAGGAATCCCTATTCCGGTGTCCGCAACGTATATTTCAATAAACCCGTTACCAATAATTGCCCCAAAATCGATGGTCCCTTTTTCGGTGAATTTAATGGCATTCTTGAGTAGGTTTGTGAGAATAGAATCGAATTTCATTTTATCCATGTACATTTTTATTTGCGGAAGTTCCTGTCCTCCCTGAAGAAGCAATGTTAGGCCTTTATCCTGTGCTTCAGTATTAAAGAATAAGTACATGTATTTAAGTTCCTGACTTACATCTATCTCAGAGAAATTAACTTCGAGGTTGCCCGTTTCAACCTTCGAAATATTAATAAGGTTATCGATTATTTCAAGAAGTCTTAGGCTGCTTTTGTTTATAATATCTAAATATTGTAGCCTTTGGTCGTGTGTTATTTTTTTACTACGAAGAAGTTCCGTAAAGCCTAAAATGCCGTTCATTGGTGTACGAATTTCGTGGCTCATATTTGCAAGAAAAATAGATTTGAGGTTATCGCTTTCCTCTGCTTTATTTCTGGCTACGGATAATTCTAGATTTATTGCCTTTATTCGTTCGTTACGTTCTTTTAACTCTTCGTTTAACGACAGGTACTCTTCGTTTTGTTCCTTTAGTTTAATGTCTCTTTCGATAATTTCGTTTTCCCACTCTTTGCGTTTGGTAATATCCTCTTTGATGGCAATGAAATTCTTAATTTGATTGTCTTGGTCAGTAATTGGAGTTATTATTGTTGATACCCAGTAATATTCACCGTTTTTCTTTTTGTTCAAAAGTTCTCCTTTCCAATCGGAACCACTTAAAATGGTTTCCCATAAATTTTTATAAAACTTTTTATCCTGTTTTCCTGATTTTAAAATTCTTGAGTTTTTTCCAATAACTTCACTTGCTTTATAACCAGAAATTTCTTCGAATTTTGGATTAACATATTCAATATTACCATTGCTATCTGTTATTACTACAATAGCAGGACTTTGCTCAATACCTTTAGATAGTGTTTTTAGTTGTTCTTCTGTTTTTCGTTTATCGGTAGTATCGGAAAAAATGGTTGCAAATAGTCCCTCTTGCGGGCTAAATGCCCATACGTCCAGAAATTTGTTGAACAATCTTGAATATCTGTTGAATTGAATGGGTTTTCCAGTATTTGCAACACTGCCGAAAATGCTAATAAATTCATCTTTTATGTTTGGGGCAATTTCTTGTCTGGTTTTTCCTTCAATATCATTTTTATTATATCCGGATAATTTTTCAAAGGCAGGATTTACATTTAAGAATTTGTAGTCGATAGGAACATTACTCTTGTTAAGAATTATTTCGTGTAAGGCAAAGGCTTGGCTCATATTATTAAAAAGAATGCGAAACTTTTCTTCACTTTTACGTAATTCAATTTCAGCCTTTACCCTTTTAGTGACATTGTTAATAACAACGACAATTTCGTCGGAATTAAGTTTATATATGGTATATTCTTTCCATGTTTCAACACCATTGATTTTTGATGGTATAGGTTCTACATATTTAGTTATGTTTGTTTTCCAAGCAGAGTAGAGTATATCATGAAAATTAACAATTTCGGTTTTGGGCAATATCTCGTAAATGCTTTCATTTATAGTATCCGGCCGTTTAATACCTTCTTGTTTTTCAGCAGTATTATTAAAATCGGTAACATTAAAACTATTTCCATTATTTGAGGTAGAACAAATTACTACAGAACTTGGACTATTATTAAATAAGTGCATCCACCGTTCGTGAATACTAATAATTCTTTGTTCTATGGCTTTGCGTTCGGTTATATCTTGAACAACGCCAAACACTCGATTGTCTTTTTTGTCGAATTCTGCTACGGAATGAATGTCTTTTATTTGTCCAGCTACAGTTTTTATTTTGAATTCAACATTATATAGAATGTTGTGTTCGATTAAATTTTCGAGAGTATTATCCAGTAGTTCTCTGTATTCTGGTAATGTATATTCCTGAATTTGGGTAAAAGTTAAGTGGTCTATTTTTTTTATACCATATATTAAATATGAGTTGTTAGAAGCTGTAATTAAGCCTGTGTTTAAATTGAGTTCCCAATTGCCGACTTTTGCAACCATTTCTGCTCTTTCCAGACGCGCTTCGTTTTCGCGAATCTTTTTCTCAATTTGATGTTCTCTTGTTTTATCCCTAAAAACCAAAACAATTCCTTGTAAAAGATTGAGGTCGTCGTAAACGGGTGCGGCGCTGTCGGAGATAGGAATTTCTTTTCCTGATTTTGAGATTAGGATAGTATGGTTAGCAAGCCCAACTATAATTCCTTTTTCAATGACTTTGTAAATTGGATTTGCTACTGGTTGGCGTGATTGTTCATTAATAATATGGAATACATCTGTAATAGATTTGTTCTTCGCTTCATCGAATGACCAACCTGTTAGTTCTTGCGCTACCGGATTCATTACAGTGATTCTTCCTTCTGTGTCGGTAGAAATTATGCCATCGCCAATGCTTTGCAGCATTGTGTAAAATTCCTTATAGTGACTTACAAGTAATTTTTCTTCTTTCAAATTTTCGGCATATATATAGCGTTTTAGGTAGTTATGGTGCCAAAATAAACCGAAGAGGATAATTAGCAACATTAATATGGTGAGCGAAATAGTGATACGTTGACGGAAAATTACAGGAGCAAACAGTTCTTTGGTATTAATTTTTATGATTAACGACCATGGCATTCCTGCTATTTGTACTATGTAAGCATATGTATCTTTTTTGAGATTGTCCTGATATTCATAAAATCCTTGATAACCATTAGCTGCTTTAATGCTGGCTTTATCTGCATTTACTAATGGGAATCTAAGTTTTTCATCGGAATCGTAGTGTTGGTTCAGCTTGCTGAAGTAAAGGACGCTATCGTCTTTTTTTTCTAGAAGAACAATTTCGGCAGTGCGCGATGAAATAGGCCATTCCTTAATAATAGGCAAAATGGTTTTTGTGAAGTTTTCTCTAAAAACCAATACGCATACTATTTTGTTTTTATATGCAATGGGTGTAGCATAGTCAATATGAATTCGTTTGTGTGTTTTGCAGAAGTATAAATCGGAAAAAATTACTCTTGAATGAGGTGTGATCTGCTCAATAATTTTTTTAGTTCGATTATCAATCCATTGCGTAGAATCATTTGCTTCCGAAATTAGTATCTTTCCGTTAGGTTTTACAATAAGTATGTCTTCGTATATATTGTTAATATTTATGAGTTTTAATCGTTCGAGAATTTTGTCCCTGTAATCCTTATTTTCGTTTTCAACCCATTTTATAATGGCATCTTTAAAGAATGGACTTTTTGAAAACATTATTGCATCGGCAATGCGAGATTTATTTACTTCTTCAATTTTACTAGCTTTAAGTATTGCAATTTCCTTAAGGGTGTTTTGTTCTTGCTTTAAGAGTATGCCTTTTTCATATCCAAAAAAGGACCAAGCAATGGTAATTATTACTATTGAAAGGAGTATCCATATTAGCGCAATATTCCTTTTGTGAAGTAAGAACATTATTTTGACGTTTAACTTTTTCATTGTTAATACTTATTCAGTAATAATTGTTTAATACTTACAGTATAAATTGCCTTTCGAGCAATTTTATTAATAAAATATTAAAGAAAATTAAGTCGAAATAGCTCGGAAAGAAAATTTATTTTGAACTATATTTTTTCCGACAAAGAATGTTGTTGTAAACGCTATATTGTCAAAAATATCTTTCTTTATATGGGGAAATTCTTCTTTGTTATGTGAAGAATATGTGTAAGTTACAGTAATTTTCATATAGATACAATTTTACACTAAGAATTTATTTGGAGGCTGAGTTACTATTTATGTATTCTGTGAGCAAGTTTATCGTTTCTTCACTAATTGGATTTTTTAGAACAAAGTGGGCACCTTGAATAGAGGCGTCAGCAAAAAAATCGCTAACTTCATTTTGCTCATCGTAAGGAATGGCTATTATCTTAATTTTAGGGTAGTTAAATCTTACATAGGAAATTAGGGCTATTCCGTTAAGTTCAGGTGATAGTATATCGGTAATAAAAAAATCGATAGTATGCTCTCTCAGCGTTTTCACAACTTTAAGTGCATTATCAACAGTTAATACATGGTAATTGGAATTAAGAATGATATTTTCCCAGAAATTTACTTGGGAAGAATTGCTTTTAAGTATTAATATGTTTTGCATTCAGTTATTTTATTTGCGTTTACTTTATGTTAAATAAGCTGATTCTGCCATAATTAATATTAAAGCATTTTTAGTCTTTGTAATGCTGATCGCGTAAAATTTTGATTGAGTTAAGAAATAGGATAGGGTTAATTTTCCTATAGGTTTTTATTAACCCTATCCTAGAAATAAGATTTTATAAACTAAAAGTGCTCATATTCTTCATTATTGTCACCTTTTGGAGTAATCTTGCTGGTCGGCTTATTCTTTTTATTAGTATCATCATCTTGCATTGCTATTTTAACTCCTTTTTCGTTATGTTTATGGGTTATATGGGCAACCTCGATTTTCTTGAAATCGTGATGCTCTTTTTGAGCCTTTATATGATTAGCTTTTAGTTCATTGTCGCTTAGTTTGAAGTATGAAATAATGTCTGTAAGCTGCTCGGCTTGACTATTCAATTCTTCGGCACTCGAAGCCATTTCTTCGCTGCCTGCTGCGTTTTGCTGAACAACTACGTTAAGTTGTTGTATGGCGTTATTTATTTGCTCGGCACCTGCTCTTTGTTCAATGGAAGCAGCAGCAATTTCCTGTACAAGTTTGGCCGTTTTTTCAATTTCAGGAACAATTTCTCCGAGAAGTTTTCCGGCATTTTCAGCTTGGAATACACCATCCTTAGTTAATTTGTCAATTTCATCGGCAGCAATACGACTGCGTTCGGCTAACTTACGAACTTCGGCAGCAACAACCGCAAATCCTTTTCCGTGTTCTCCCGCGCGGGCTGCTTCTACCGCAGCATTAAGGGCAAGTATGTTTGTTTGAAAAGCAATATCGCCAATAATTTTAACCTTTTCGGCAATGAGTTTCATGCTATCAGCTGCAACAGATGTTGCTTGATTTCCGGTTTTTATGCTATCCGCACCTGTTATGGCAATTTTTTCAGCATGTTGAGAATTGTCGGTGTTTTGTTGAATATTGGCAGCCATTTCTTCCATAGAACTCGAAACTTCTTCGGTAGCGGAAGCCTGTTCGTTTGAACCTTGGGATAGTTGTTGCGCCGATGCGCTAATTTGGTTGCTGGCCATGAGAATATTGTCGGCTCCAGTGATAACCGAGGTCACAACTTCTCTTATTTTTTGAGCCATATCCTGAAGCGCCTTAGCCAAAATGCCAACTTCGTCTTTTTGATCAACATCTAAGGTTGCATCTAAGTTTCCACTGGCTAATGATTGCGCAAAACCGACACCCTTTGCCAAAGGAATGGTGATGCCACGAGAAATAACCATTCCTATAATAATTGAAAGAAGTATTGAAACAATTATCACGGAGAGCATCATGGTTATAGCGGCATTCGCAACA
>ERZ795053.3271-NODE-3271-length-18615-cov-19.585399_pt1 | contig 18615 bp, 12 predicted proteins | sample MGYA00375137_ERZ795053 | MGnify/ENA primary metagenome ERZ795053 (study PRJEB30182, sample SAMN05720284) | activated sludge metagenome | isolation source: Anaerobic digester | place: Hong Kong | collected 2014-12-17 ...
GGGCGGAGTGTCCCGTCGGGTGTGGCGGGGTCTCGTGAAGGGGCAGGGGACACGGAGGTCCCCTGCCCCGGAACGCGAAGGGGCGGATCCACACGATGTGGATCCGCCCCGCCCCCGCCACACCCGACGGGACACTCCGCCCAACGTCTAAAGCGCCGACTCAACCCCCAGAATCTCCCACCGCCTCTTGTGCCCCTCTTCCCCGAACTCCACCTGATCCCCCACCACCTGGCCCATGAAGGCCATGGCCAGCGGAGCCTGGTAGGACAGGATCCCCTTGGCCGGGTTGGAGTCCCAGGCGCCCAGGAAGGTGAGGGTCTCCTCCTTGCCCGTCATCAGATCGCGCAGGCGCACGCGGGTGCCCACGTTCACGAAGTCGGTGGAGGCCATCTCCTTGGTGATCACCTTGGCCTTGGCCAGCTCGTTCTCGATGCGGGTGGCGTTGCTGGTGACCTGGTCGCGCTTCTCCAGCGCGGCGGTGTACTCGGAATTCTCGCTGAGGTCGCCGTGGCTGGCGGCCTCGCCGATCTGCTTGGCCACGGCCGGCAGCTCCTCGGTGACCAGATGCTCCAGCTCCGCGCGGCGCAGCTGCAGGCCGCGCTCCGTGGAGTAGTGGGCGTCCTCCTGCCAGGGCTTGGCGGCCTCCACGAACACCTCGGGATGGCGGTTGCGGATCATGGCCGCCACGGTGGCCTTGAGGCTGGCGCGCAGGCCGCCGTTGGACTCCAGGCTCTCCTTCAGCCGACGCGAGCCCGCCATGTCCAGGGCGTCCACGTACTCCTGGATGGGCTTGCAGTCGTAGAGGGCCAGGGTGTCCAGGGTCTGGTCCAGGATGCGTCGCAGGCGCTTGTCGTCCGATACGGCGGACATGCGGCCGGTGGCGTCCGCGAGTTGGAGCATGGCCTCGAAGCAGGCCGCCGTGGACACTCCGGGCAGATCCCGCAGCACCACGGCCTGCTTGGTGTCCGCGTGGCGGGCGCGCCACAGCCAGCCCAGCACGTCGGGCGAGGCGGTGGGGTGGTCCAGGACCTGATGCAGGGCCCGGGTCAGCTCCGCCACGTGGTCCGCCGCCAGGAGCTCGCGCACCAGCATCTCGCTCATGAGACGGCCGCAGCGGGGCAGCACGCGGGACCAGAAATCGGCCCAGGCGTCGGGCCGGACCTCGCGCACGAAGTGCAGCACCGCCGACAGGAGCTGGTCGCCCAGGTGGTTGGGGAGCTGGGCGGGGTCCTGGATGCGGTCCACCACCGAGGCGGCGGCCTGGGGGTTGAGCTTGGCCACGGGCACGTCGCGCCGGGCCACGCGTGCGTGGACGGCGAGGCAGGCCAGGGTCATGGACGGGTCCGTCGTCAGCAGGGGAGCCGCCAGCTTGGCCGCGGTGTTGCCCAGGTCCGCCAGGAGGGCCGGATCCGCGGTGCGGTCCTTGCGCGTCTCATCCAGGTAGTCCAGCACGAAGCGCAGCTTGTCTCCCACCTCCTTCAGCGTCGCGAACTGCTCGCGCAGGCGCTGCTCGTAGGTGCGCTCGCGGCGCAGCATGCGGAAGGTGGGCTGGGAGGCGCCGCTCAGCTCCAGCTTGCTGGACGCCTTGAGCACCGGACGCGCGGTCTTCCACCACTTGGCCCAGGCGTCCTCGCCCAGGAGCGCGGCGTGATGCTTGCGGAGGTCCTTGTACGAGCACATGCGGTCGCGGGTGGCGCGCACGGCGCTGAGCACGAAGGCTTCGGGATCCTGGTCCGCCATGGCCTTCAGCTCCTCCTGCTTGTAGAGGAGCATGGAGGGGAAGTGGTCCTCCGGCAGGATGATCACGGCGTCCACGGCGGCACGGTCCAGGGTGGCGCTGCGGCCGCCGAAGGTGACATCCAGGCGGGCCCGGCCGCCGTCCACGGTCAGGACCATGCCCGGCTCCAGGTGCCCGCGATCCGTGAAGAAGCGGCCCGGGGTGAGCTGGAGGAAGCGGTCCAGGGTGGGCACCGCCTTGTCCAGGGCCTCGCCGTCGGCGAGCAGCCGGCCCGTGAGCTCCGACACCTGCTCGTTGTCCTTGTGCACCGTGTTGTAGAGGGTCCGCAGCTCCTTGCGCACCATCTCCGAGCGGGGCATGACCACGGCGGCATCCCGGCAGGCGTCCAGGCGGGCGCGCTTGCCGCCCTCCTCCTCGTGCAGCGAGAGGAGGGAGGAGAGCAGCTTGTCGGCGTGCTCGTCGGCGCCCAGGCGGCGGACCTGCGCCACGATGCGCAGGAGCTCGTCGCGGTCCGTGTCGTCGTCGGCCAGGGCCTCGGGCCAGATCTGGGCGAGATCGTCGAAATGGCCGGAGTTCGCCAGCTTCTTGAGTTTGAGCAGATTCATGACGGCCTCTTGGGGGGGATGCGGGCTAGGTTCGGCCCCACAAGATAGCAGATTCCACGGCCGAACCAAGCTCCGCGACGCGGAAATCGGCACGAAAAGGCCCCCGCCCTGCGAAAGGGCGGGGGCCGGAGGCGCGGTGCGGCGCGGGTCCGCTACTTGACCATGGTCATCTTCCAGACCGACGTCTCGCTGGAGGTCAGCAGCCGCACGAAGTACTGGCCGGAGGCCTGCTCCTGACCCAGATCGTCGCGGCCGTTCCAGACCACCTCGTGCCAGCCGGGGGTGGCGTTCACGGGCAGGCGGCGCACGCAGACGCCGCGCATGTCGTAGATCTCGAGGCGGGCGCCTGCGGCGGCGCTGGCCGTGACGGGGATGCCGTAGCGGATGGTGGTCTCCGGGTTGAACGGGTTGGGATAGTTGGGACGCAGGGCGGGCGCCGACGGAGGCGCGCCCTCGCTCTGCTGGCCCTCCAGGATCTCCACCGGATCCGAAGTCTCGCTGACCACGCCCTCCAGCCCGTACTCCGACACGCCGCTGACGCGGAACAGGTACGTGGAGCCGGCCTCGCAGGGGATGACGACGGCGGTCTGCTCCGACTCGACGACCTTGCGGAAGTCGGCCCCGTCGATGGACCAGTAGACCACGTAGTGATCCACCGGCGCGCCGTCGGCGGGCGCCGCCCAGGACAGGGTGACGTCCACGGTCTGAGCGCCGGCCCAGGAGGCCAGCAGCAGCGCCGCGACGGCGGTCAGGATGGGTCGTGCCAGTCGGCCGAAGGTCAATTCGGCAACTCCCGGGTCAGGGGACGCGGATGCAGGGCATCCGGTTGCAGCGTCTCGATGGCTCTGGAGCAACTCCGATGCCAGGCTGGAGCGCCTGCCGACTTCCCGTGGAACTCCATTCAGGGCAGTCGGTTGTGCCGCTTCGGGAACCGTCTCGTTTTCAGTTGGGATCCGAGGGCGTTTCGGATCGCCGACCCGGTGCCGACGGCGGCGACATTCCTTTCGTCGCAATCATGGGATCGGAACCCACCCTGTCAATAGCAGGAATGTAAGATCGGGGCAACCCCGCAAATACCATGGAGTTTCCGGTGATTCCCCGTGCTTCCCGGCGATGGAGGCCGGGGTCCCGCAGGGTGGATGCGCCGGAACGGCGGCGAAGGGACCGGCGGAGGCGCGAATGCAGGGGTTGCAGCCTGCAATCGCCGTCAATGGATGGTGCCGCCGCGGTCGTCGTCCGTCGCCGGCCAGAGTCGGCGCGGGCGCGGCTCCTCCTCCTCCGGCGGCGGCGGGGCATCCGGCGGCGGCGCGAGATCGGCCATGGCCGCCATGCGCCGCAGGTCCCGGCGGCGCTTGAGCACGGCTCCCGCCAGGAACACCAGGGACGCCAGCACGAACAGCGTGGGCCAGCGCGTGACGAGGAAGAGCCAGCCGTAGCGCAGCTTGACGGAGTCGGCGAAGCCGGCCGCGAAGTCGTCGTACGACTCGCCCGTCACCCGCGTGAAGGCCGCGGGGAAGTCGCCCGTGACGCGCAGCGCCAGGACCAGGTCGCGCAGCACGTCGGGGCCGTAGGCGTCCTGCAGGCGCGTGGCGGCCAGGAGGCTGGCGCGGTAGAAGGCGTCGGCGCCCGCGGCGCCTTCCAGGCCGCGGTCCAGCTCGCGCAGATCCGGCGCGCCGCCGTCCAGGATCAGGGCCACAGTGTCGCCCAGGCGCCACTCGCGGGCCACGAGCTGGGCGGCGCCCTCGTGGAACCAGCGCGGCACGCGGGCCTGCTCGCCCGCCCCCTGGCGGATCAGGCAGTGGGCGTACTCGTGCAGGAGCACGTGCTCCATGGTTTGGTCCACGGCGCGCAGGCGCTGCACGTCCAGGGCGATCCAGTCCGCGCCCGCGGCGCCCACGGTCCAGTCGCCCAGCCAGCCGGCCGTCCACTCCGCGTAGGCCCGGGAGTCCATCAGATGCACGGTGATGGGCTGGGGAGCCCGCGCGAACGGCCACAGCCTCCCCTGCACCTCGGCGGCGCCGCGCTCCCAGACAGCCGCGGCGTCGTCGCGCAGGCGAGGCGGCACGTCGCCCAGCTCCCAGGCCACGTCGGGCAGCGGCGCGGCGGCGAGCGTCGCGGGAGCGAGGAGCAGCAGGAGCAGCAGGACCACGAGACGGCGCAACGGTTCCCTCCGGTCGATGACGATTGACACCCGGCGGTGCTGCCGCCGATCATGGCCCAAGGTCCTCCATCGCGCAACCCGACCCCGAGGAAACCCACCGTGAACGATGTTCGGGACACCCTGGCGCGCCTGCGCGCCGCCATCACCCCGACCACCCGCATCTGCGCCCTGACCGGCGCCGGCATCTCCGCCGCCAGCGGCGTGCCCACCTTCCGCGGCGGCCACGACAGCCTGTGGGAGAACGTGCGCCCGGAGGAGCTGGCCACCCCGCAGGCCTTCGAGCGCGATCCGGCCAAGGTCTGGCGCTGGTACGACTGGCGCCGCGGCCTGGTCTCGAACTGCGAGCCCAACGCGGCCCATCTGGCCCTGGTGGGCCTGGAGGCCGCCTGCGAGCGCGTGACCGTGGTGACCCAGAACGTGGACGGCCTGCATCAGAGGGCGGGCAGCCGGCACGTGCTGGAGTTCCACGGCTCCCTGTGGACCCTGCGCTGCCTGGGCTGCGGGCGCGAGACCGAGAACCACGTGACGCCCCTGCCGCCCCTGCCCGCGTGCTCCGTGTGCGGCGGCCTCATGCGGCCGGGCGTGGTGTGGTTCGGCGAAGCCATCGATCCCCAGGTGATGCGCGACTCCGTGGACGCCGTGGGCGACTGCGATCTCCTGCTGGTGATCGGCACCTCGGGCCTGGTCTACCCGGCGGCGGGCCTGGCGCGCGCGGGCAAGGAGTCCGGCGCCACCGTGGCGGAGTTCAACCTGGAGGAGGGCGGCGTGAGCGCCTGGGTGGACCACTTCATCCCCGGCGGCGCCCACGAGACCCTCCCCCTGCTGGTTCCGGAGGTCTGAGCGTGGCCCGCCGCACGGTCCTGCTGATCAACAAGTTCTACCACGACGTGGGCCCCGCCGGCGGCGTGGGCCGCTACCTCCTGCAGGAGGAGGAGGACCTCGCCGAGCGCGGCTGGAGCGTGGTGCCCTTCGCCATGAAGGACGCCGACGCCCGGCCCTCGCGGTGGGACCGCTTCTTCGTCCGGGCCCACGACTACGCCAGCGTGCGCTTCGACCCAGCCGGCGCCCTCTCGCTGATCTGGAACCGCGAGGCCGCGCGCAATCTGGACGCCCTGCTCCGCGAGGTGCGCCCCGACGTGGTGCACGTCCACAACGCGTACCATCATCTGAGCCCGTCCATCCTGCCCGTCCTGCAGCGTCATCGCCTGCCGGTGGTCATGACCCTGCACGACCTGCGCCTGCTCTGCCCCGCCATCCACATGCTGCGCGACGGCGCCCCCTGCGAGCGCTGCCGCGACGGCCGGCTGTGGAACGCGGTGCTGGGCGCGTGCGTGAAGGGATCGCGGCCGGCGTCGCTGCTGGCGGCGGCGGAGACGTGGAACCACCGCGTCCGCAACCTCTACCCGTCCGCCGTGCACCGCTTCCTCTGCCCCAGCGCCTACTACGCCGGCAAGTACGCGGATTGGGGCTATCCGGAGGAGAACCTGATCCCGCTGCCCAACTTCGTGGACACGGACCGCTTCCGTCCGGACGAGGACCACGTGGACGACGCCTACCTCTACTTCGGCCGCCTCTCGCGGGAGAAGGGCCTGGCCACGTTGCTGCGGGCCCACGCGGCCTGGCAGGACCGCCGCCGCGCCGACGGCGCCCCTCCCCCTCCGGCTCTGCGCATCGCCGGCAGCGGACCGGCCGAAGCGGAGCTGCGCGCCCTGGCCCGCGGCCTGGGCCTGGACGACGCCGTCTTCCTGGGCGCCCTGCCCCCCGACGGCCTCGCCGCGCTGCTGCCCCGCATGGCCTTCAGCGTGCTGCCATCGGAGTGGTACGAGAACGGGCCCCTGTCGCTGCTGGAATCGCTGGCCTGCGGCGTGCCGGTGGTGGGCGCGGACATCGCCGGCATCCCCGAGTGCCTGGACGACGGGCGCGAGGGCGTGCTCTTCCGCAGCGGCGACGCCGCCGATCTGGTCCAGGCCCTGGAACGCGCCGCGGCCCTGGGCCTGCCCGCGCGGGTGGCGGCGCGGGAGCGGGCGCTGGCCCGCCACCGTCGCGACAGGCACATGGACAGCCTGGAGGCCCACCTGGTGGAGGTGGCGGCGGAGTACTCGCCGTTCGAGTGACCGTCCCCCGATGAACACGGACGCGCCGCCTCCCCCCCCCCCGGGAAGGCGGCGCGTCGGCGTTGAGGGCGGCGGCTAGTCGCCCAGGGTGATGGGCACCTCCAGCACCAGGCGGCCGCCCTGGTCGCCGGGGCGGCGGTCGGTGGGACGCTCGTCCAGCACGCGCACGCGGCCGGACACGCTCATGCCGTCGGGGGCCGCGGGCCAGGCGTCGGCGAAGCTCACGTCCAGGGCGGCGGGCACGCCGGCGTGGAGCAGCAGGCCGCGGCTTCCGGGGCCCTTCACGGCGCCGCGCACCGGCGCGGCCCAGCGGCGGGTCTCCGTCAGGTCGAAGCTCCAGGCGTCGGCGTCGGCGGCGCGGGCGAAGCCTCCCACAACCTGCAGGGTGTAGGACGCGGAATCCGCGCCGTCGGGCAGGGCCGCGCCCACCTCGCAGGTCAGGCCGTTGAAGCCCGAGGCGTCCACGGCGGTGCCGTCGGCGTCCAGGATGTTCACGGCGCAGTCGGTGAAGAGGTTGGCCGTGGCCTCGTCCATGGACAGGCTGAAGGTGACGCGGGGCGCCTGGGCATCCAGCGTGAAGCGCTGGGTCCAGCGGTCCGTGTCCTTCACGTCCACGGTGCGGTCGCGGGTGAAGCCGTCCAGCACCGCCTCGGCGCGGCCGTGGAGCACGCCGCGCAGCCCGCGGGTGATCTCCAGCGTGGCCTCGGCCGCCTTGCCGGCCTTGCGCGGCAGGCCGGTGATGGCGGCGGGACGCACGTCGTAGGCGTCGCAGGTCACGCTCAGGCGGTAGTCCGTGGGACGCAGGTTGCCGATGGCGGCCACCACGTTCATCTCCCAGATGCCGGGGCGCAGCTCGGGCGGGGTGACGGTCATGTCCACCACCGGGCGCGACTCGGGCCGCGCGTAGCCGCCGAAGCCGCCCTGCACGGCGCCCTCGGGATCGCAGATCTCCAGGGTGCAGCCGGCGCCGTCGCGGGCGCCGGTGTCCTTGCTGACCTCCAGGCGGCAGCGCAGGGCGGTGGCGCCGGCGGGCACCTCCACGTAGTGGCGCTGCACGGTGGAGGGCTGCAGGTCCTTGCCGACGAACGCGTAGCCGCCGTCGCGGTCGGCCGGCGCGCTCACCACCACCGTGTTCCAGAGGCTGAACTCGCGGGCCGCCAGGCCGGAGAGATCCCCGCCGTCCAGGCTGCCGTGCACGCGGGCGGAATACACGCCGGGGGCGCGCAGGCGGGCGGCGTCGTAGGTGACGTCCACGGTCATGGCCATGTCGCCGCGCACGTAGCGCTTGTCGGCCAGGACCCGCAGCCAGGGGGCCTCGCTGCGGAGCTTGAAGGAGCGGAAGAAGACGTCGCGCTCGTCGGCCGTCAGGTCGGGATGGAAGACGGGCCGCACCTCGAAGGTGACCGTCTCCGGATCCGAGGGGAACCAGCCGGGCACTCGCCAGTACGCGGCGGGCGCCTTGCCGTCGGCCTGGAAGGGACACGGAGCGCTCACGCTCCAGTTGAGCACCTTGCGGGCCGAGTCGCTGCGGGCCAGCTCGCGCAGCACCGCCCAGCTCCCCTCCACATCCACCAGGCCGCCGCCCTGCTCGAAGAGCTGCAGGCCCGGCACGGGCGTCGCGCCGGCGACGAGTGCGCGCTTGATCATGCCCCAGTGCACGGTCAGACCCTCGGCGCGGGCCGCGCTCAGCAGGCAGGCGATGGCGCCCGCGGTCTGGGGGCTGGCCATGGAGGTGCCGTTGAAGCGGGCGCTGCCGTCCACGTGGCCCGGCACGCTGGACAGGGCGGAGCCGGGCGACACCACGTCGGGCTTCATGGCCTCGCCGCCGCGGCTGCTGAAGGCGAAGAGGGTGGCGGCGGGCAGGTGCGCGTTGTAGAGGTCGGCGCCGGTGGCCGGCGAGAGGTAGGCGCCCGAGGCGATCACGCTCTGGCTCGTGGCCGGGATGCCGCTGGTGGACAGGCCGGGGCCCTCGTTGCCGTTGCTGGTGCAGAAGTAGAGGTCCGGATGCTCGGCCAGCAGGGCGTCCAGCTCCTTGCCGATCGTGTCCTCCTCCTCCTCCACGCTGTTGATGCCGAAGCTCATGTTGACCACCACGGGCAGGCCGTAGCGCTCGCCGAAATCGGCGGCCCAGCGCGCGGCGTCCAGCATGCTGTCGGTGCGGGTGGCGCCGCCGCTGAGGCGGTTGTCGCCCAGCTTGCCGCTGATGACCCAGGCGCCGGGGGCGCCGCCGTGCATGCCGGCCTGGCCGGAGACCTCGAAGCCCGCCGCGATGCCGGCGCAGTGGCTGCCGTGGCTGCCGGTGTCGTGGTGGAACTCGGCGGTGGGCGGCAGGGGGGCGCCGGTGCGGTCGCTCTCCTCGCGCACGGTCACGGACCAGGCCATGAGCGTGCGGCCGTCCTCGTTTTCCGGGTTGCGCAGGGTGAAGAGGTCGTGGTTCACGTGGAAATCGCGCAGCACGGTCTCGTCGTCCAGGCGGCCGTCGCCGTCGGTGTCCACCACGGTGAGCCAGATGCGGGGCGCGGCGCGCTCGCGGTCCACGGCGGCGGCGGCGGTCCCGTTCAGGGCCGCGAGCAGGGCCAGGCCGCGGCCCTCGCCCAGGGCGGCGTCGGCGGCGGCGCGGTCGGCCTGGAAGACCAGGAAGGCGAAGCGGTCCGTGGTGTCGCCGTCGTCGTTGACGTCGGGGACGCTGTTGCGGAAGCCGGGCTCGTCGATGAGGCCCATGTAGACGGGGCGGCGGGCCAGGTCGGTCACGTCGGGGCCGACGGGCAGCGCGTCCCAGCCCTCCAGGCGGGCGCCGTCGGGATGGACCAGGGCGGCGCCGTCCAGCTCCGCCTCCGCGGTCTCCGCCTCGCCCTCGGGCGTGAAGTCGCGGGCGGCGATGAGCTTGGGATCGCCGGTGGAGGTGCGCAGCAGACCGGGCGCGAGGCCGTCCACGCCCGTGTCCAGCACGGCGATGACCACGCCGCGCCCGTCCCACTCCGGGTGCGCGGCGCGCCAGGCCGCGGTGCCGGTCTCGGCGCTCGGGAGGTAGGGCCACGCCTCGCGGTCGGCGCCCACCGAAGCGGCGGCCGGCAAGCACAGAACGGCGAAAAGCAGGGCGATCCGGAGGGTTTTCTGCACTCGGGTCATGGGTCGCTCCCGGAATCTGGGGGTTTGGAGGGCGGGGTCGAGAGGTCTATAATAGGAAGCCGGGCCGGGCCCCACAATTCGGAACCCGCCCCTCCCTCCCCGCGTAGGGACCGCGCCGCCGGCGCCCCGTTTCGAGCCGATCCGAGCTTTGCGAAAGGACCCCGATCCATGACCGACATCAGCCGCCTGCGCCGCGATTCCCGCGTGGTCCACGCCGGGCAGCACGGCGACCCCCGCACCGGCGCCGTCTCCGTGCCCATCGTCCAGTCCAGCACCTTCCGCTTCCAGAACGCCGACCAGGGCGCCGACCGCTTCGCCGGCCGGGACTCCGGCCCCATCTACACGCGCATCGGCAACCCCACCATCCAGGCCCTGGAGGAGGCCGTGGCCCTGCTGGAGGGCGGCTGCGGCGCCATGGCGGCGGCCACGGGCATGGCGGCGGTCAACACGGTGTACTTCGGGCTGCTGAGCCAGGGCGACCACATCGTGTGCACGGAGGCGCTCTACGGGCCCAGCCGCACCGTGCTGGAGACCCAGTACTCCCGGTTCGGCGTGGAGTCCACCTTCGTGGATTCCACGGATCCGGAGAACGTGCGCAAGGCCATGCGTCCCAACACCCGGCTGGTGTACCTGGAGACTCCGGCCAACCCCACGCTGGCGCTCACGGACCTGAAGGCCTGCACGGAGATCGCCCACGCGGGCGGCGCGCTGGTCTGCGTGGACAACACCTTCGCCACGCCCCTGCTGCAGCGGCCGCTGGAGTTCGGCTGCGACCTGGTGCTCCACAGCATGACCAAGTACATCAACGGCCACACCGACGTGGTGGCCGGCATCGTGGTGGCCAAGGAGGAGGCGCTGTACAAGCGCCTGCTGGGCGTGCACCGCAACCTGGGCGGCACCATGGACCCGCACCAGGCCTGGCTGGTGCACCGCGGCCTGCGCACGCTGCACCTGCGCGTGGAGCGGGCCCAGAGCAACGCCATGGAGATCGCGCGCTACCTGGAGGCCCACCCCAAGGTGGACTGGGTGCGGTTCCCCGGCCTGGAGAGCCACCCGCAGCACGCCCTGGCCCAACGGCAGATGGACGGGCCGGGCGCCGTGATGAGCTTCGGCGTGACCGGCGGCCTGGAGGCGGGCAAGACGGTCATCGACAACGTGCAGCTCATGACCCTGGCGGTGAGCCTGGGCGGCATCGAGACCCTCATCGAGCATCCGGCCAGCATGACCCACGCCGGCATCTCCAAGGCGGAGAAGGCCGCGGCGGGCATCAGCGACGACCTGGTGCGGCTGGCGGTGGGCTGCGAGGACGTGGACGACCTGAAGGACGACCTGGCCCGCGTGCTGGACATGATCTGACGACGCCGGGCGGGCCTGCGGGCCCGCCCGCTTTCTCCGCGAAAGGCCCGCCCATGCATCGACAGTGGATCCAGGCCAGCCAGCTCGCGAGCCGCGCCGGCGACGGCGACCCCTGGGCCGTGGACTACGCCGGCCACCCGCTCCTGGATCCCCTGTACGTGCAGCGCCCCAACCGCGTGGGCCGCTTCTTCCGCCTCATGTACCAGCGCATCCGCCACGACGACGCGGCCTACGACCGCGAGATCTCGCGCATGCTCGAACCCGCGGACAGCGAGGCCCGCCACGGTCCCCAGGACCTGGTGCCGTTCCTGACCGAGGCCGACGCCTACGTGCGCGACCTCATCGCCCTGCTGCCGGAGGCGTCCCGGGGCCACGCGGCCCTGCAGCCCGTGGTGGCGGCCTGCAACGACTTCCGCACCCTGCTCTCGCTGCTGTTCAGCCGCGAGGAGGCGCGCGTGCGCTTCGAGGCGCAGCGCAAGCTCTACCTGGCCAAGCTGCTGCTGGACGTGGAGCAGTCCCGCCAGGTGCAGGACGGGCCGGAGCACAAGAAGCACTTCGAGCGGCTGCTGCGCACCGGGCTCTGGGAGCACTCGCGCGACACGAACAAGGTGGAGATCGGCTTCGACATCGACGACGACGGCGACCGCATCCGCTACAACCTGGAGCCGCGGCCGGGACAGCAGCGCTGGACGTTCAACAGCATCTTCGTGTGCCGGGACCTGGGCGGCCGCAAGATCCCCCTGGACGTGCTCTACTACAACTGCCGCTTCAAGCGCACCGTGACGCCCATCAGCTACGAGATCGTGGACGGCAGCCACCGCGTCATCGAGCGCAAGCGCTGGGACACCATGCGCGGCAACAGCAACGGCTCCATCCTCTCCAAGATGATCCGCAAGGGCATCAACGACCCCGCCGGCATCTCCGACATGCTCGGCGCCATCTTCGTGGTGCACGACGAGGAGGCCCTGAACGACCTCCTCTACATGCTGGACATGCTGGTGGGCAATCCCATCGGCTGGCGCAACGTGACCGACACCATGGCCGACGCCGCCGAGAGCCGCACGCTCAACCGCCACTCGGGCCGCGGCTACCGCGTGTTCAAGGGCGACCTGGACGTGCTCTACCCCTGCCCCAACCGCAGGCCCTACCGCTACCACGTGGAGGTGCAGATCTACACCCTGGAGGGGTTCCTGCGCACGGTCCACGGCGCCCACGACGCCAACCATCTGGCGCTGAAGCTGCGGCAGTTCCTGCACGGGCTGGTGCCCATGGTGTTCCCACGCAGCATCTACGGCGAAGGCTGGCTGCCCCTGGGGGCGCCGCTGCCCGGAACCGGCGGGGCCTGACCGGCGTTGGCACGCCGCGCGGACCGGTCTATATTGCGACGTCCGAACGCCTCCTCTCCAACCCGGGACCACGCCGCGATGCCTTCCCCCGCCAGCGAGCCGAGCCGCGCCCGTCGCTACGCCGACCTCTGCATGGCGGCGGCCCTGAACCTGCCGCTCATCGCGGCGGCGCTGCTGCTGGCGGTGGCCGGAGCGCATCCCACGCTGCTGGGCAAGGCCTACGGGGCGGGCGTCATCGTGGGGTACTACGGGCTGCCGCTGCTGCTGGCCGTGAGCGTGCTGTTCCTGATCCTCTGGCCCTGGCGGCGCGCGGCGACGGCGGCCGCGGCCGTGGCCTCCACGCTGTACCTGGCGTACCTGGCGGCCGACGCGGCGGCGTTCCGCATCGTCAAGTTCCACATCGACGCGTTCTGGCTGGAGTACCTCTTCACCGACTTCCGCGGCCTGGGCCTGCACGGCTCCACGCTGGCCACGGCGGCGGCGGTCCTCGCGGGCCTGGCGGCTCTGCAGACGCTGATCGTGCGGACGGCGCCGCGGATCCCCCGGCCGCGCATGTTCCCCGGCCTGCTCTGGGGCCTGCTGCTGGCGGCCTTCGCGGCCAGCCAGGTGGTGCACATCGTGGCCTACTCGCGCAACGACGCGCGCATCACCAGCCTCACGCCGCTCTTCCCCTTCTACATGCCGTTCACGTCGCACCGCAACGCGGACAAGTACGGCGACCTGCTGCCCCTGGAGATGCAGGAGGCGGCCCTGGGCGACATGTCCCACAGCACGCTGCACTACCCGCGCGAGGCGCTGGCCTTCCGCGACGCCCCCTACGACAGCCTGCCCGACGTGCTGGTGCTCATGCTGGAGAGCTGGCGGCCGGACACGCTGGTCCCCGAGGTCATGCCCAACGCCTGCGCCCTGGCCGAACGCAGCGTGGTGCTGACGGACCACCTGAGCACGGGCAACCAGACCACCTGCGGCGTCTTCGGCTTCTTCTACGGGCTGCACGCCACCTACTGGCCGGCCGTCAAGGCCAACAGCGCGGCCATCGACAACCCCGTGCTCATCGACGCCATGACGGACCGCGGCTACGACTGCAAGGTGCTGGCGCGCTCCGGGTTCGACCGGCACAAGATCGAGGACGCCGTCTTCCGCGGCATCGACGTGGTGGACCGCTTCCCGTCGCCGGACGTGCCCGGCTGGGACCGCGACCTCACGGACCAGCTCAAGGACTTCATGCGCGACCGCACCGCCGCCGGACGCCGCTGGTTCGCCTACGGCTTCTTCAAGGCCACGCACTTCAGCTACGCGTACCCGGACTCCATGCGCCGCTTCACCCCCACCGCCGACCTCAACGTGGCGCTGGCCGACATGGAGACCCCGGTGGAGCCCATCCTGAACGACTACCGCAACGCCGCGCGCTTCGACGACGCGCTCATCGGCGAGATCGTGGCGGAGCTGGAGGCGCTGGGGCGGCTGGACCGCACGGTGATCGTGCTGACCAGCGACCACGGCGACGAGATCAACGACAACCGCGCCAACTACTGGGGCCACGGCACCAACTTCACGCGCTGGCAGGTGCAGGTGCCCATGATCCTGCGCCTGCCCGGCCGCGACCCCATGCGCGTGACCGGGCGCACCTCCCACGTGGACGTGGCGCCCACGCTGCTGGAGGAGGTCTTCGGCTGCATCACGGAGCCCGCGGCGTACAGCAACGGCGTGAACGTGTTCAGCGCGGACCTGGCGGCGCCGCGGCCCTTCGTCATCGGCAGCTACGTGAACCACGCGTACGTCTTCGGGAACGACGTCTTCGCCATCTACCCCATGCACACCCGCAAGTACGCCTTCGACGACATCCAACGGCCGGCGGACCGCCCGCCCGCGGACCTCATGCAGCGCGCCGCGGCGGAGATGAGCCGCTTCTCCGCGCCGCCCGAGGCAACAAAGGACGTGAACTGACGCCGGCGCCGCGCTAGGCTCGTCGCCCCCCTCCCGAAAGGACGCCATGGGCCGCCTCGTCTGCCTCTGCCTGCTGCTGACCGCCGCCGCGGCCGCCGCGGCCCCCGTCTGGGAGGCGGAGGGCCTGGGCTACCTGCACGACCTGGAGTTCTTCGAGGACGCCGCCCAGCACCAGGAGGGCCGCACGTACTTCGGCCAGCAGCTCGTCCTGCGCGCCGCGGCGGCTCCCGCGGACGGCCTGCGCCTGGAGGCGGGCCTGCTGCTGGACGTGCAGTTCGGCCGCGACGTGGACGAGAACCGCGACGCCACCGAGCCCTGGCTGGCCCTGGAGCTGGACCTGGACGGCCCCGTGCTGCGCTTCGGCAACCTGGACCGCCGCCGCCAGGACCTGCACCACGCCCTCATCGCCCCCGGGCTGCGCTACACGCGGCCCGCGGACCGCGGGTTCTCCCTGCGCGGCGCCGGCGCCCGCACGGACTACATCACGTGGCTGCAGTGGCGCGTGCAGGAGCGCGAGGACCGGCGCGAGCTCTTCGACGCCGGCGCCCGCGGACTCTGGCGCCTGGGCGACGCCCCAACGGCGCCGGCCCTGGACGCCCAGCTCCACGTGGTGCACAAGGGCGGGCAGCTGTCGTCGGTGGGGTTCCTGGAGGAGAGCTGGGCTCTGCTGGCGGGACCGGTGTGGACGCCGGAGATCGCCGCCGGCTGGAGCCTGGACCTGGCCGTCCGCGCCGGCGCGTGCGCGGACCGCCGCTGGCGCCACGATGGGCGCGCCGCCGAGCTGCGCCTGGGGCTGCGCCACCGGGACTGGCGGGCCGCCGCCGCCCGCTGGTGGAGCGAGGACTGGACCACCATGGACGGCCGCCCCCTCTACCGCGCCGACGGCGTGACGGGCCTGGAGCTCTCGCGCCGCTGGCGGCGCGGACCGCTGGCCGTGGACCTGGGCGCGCGGCTGCACCGCGTGGCCGGCGACACGGAGTCGGAGTTCTGGCTGCTGCTGGATCTGGGGACGATCGTCCTAGACTGACGCGCCGGAGATCACGGCGGCGCCCAGATCGCCGAACCTGCCGCGGATCACATCCTGCAGACGTTCGTTCATCACCTCGGCCTCGCCGCGCGCCACGCGGTGGTGGTTGTCCTGCTTCTTGGTGTTGAGCCGGGTGCCGGCCAGCTCGTCCAGGCGGGAGCGGTCCAGGGGGATGTCCAGCTCGCGGAAGCAGGCGGCCAGGGTGTCGGCGTCGTTGAGGCCGGCGGTGTCCAGGGTGGGCATGGGCACGTGCGGGAAGCGCCGTCGCAGGTCCAGGATGCGGGCCTCCGTCTCGTACCAGTACCAGAGGCAGCGGTAGAGGTCGTGATCCAGCTCGCCGCCGGGCGCCATGAGGTCCGACAGGGGCAGACGGTTCTCCGGATCGGCGGGGTCCAGCAGCCAGAGGCGGCCGCGCTTGGTGCGCCCGGGCACCGAGTCGATGCGGTAGAACGACGTGGCCACGGGCACCGGGTCGCGCCGCAGGTGGATCACCCGCAGCCGGTCGCCGAACTCCTGCACCGCCTCGGCGGCGAAGCGCTTGACGAACTGGTGGTTGGTCTCCACGTACACCTTGTGGCCGCAGGCGTCGCGCAGCACGTGAGGCGCCTTGAGCACGCGGAACAGGTGACGGAAGTACGCGCCGCGGTCCCGGCCGGGAGGGCAGGTGTCGCCCATCACCGGATGGGGCTCGTGGTGGCAGACGGCGCCGTCCACGGCATCGAAGATGCGGGCCAGGCTCTGGGAGCCGCTGCGCCCGGTGGTGGCCACGAACACGAAGGCCCTGGTGTCCGCCGCGCGCGCGCGGAGCATGCGCTTGTACACCGCCGAGGTGACGGCGTTGTACTTGAGCGCGCGCACCATGGGGTTCGCGATGCCGAATTCGTTCAAGGTCTGCTCCCGAAGGGTCCAGGGCGGGTGGAACCGGTTCCAATGATAGCCCACCGTCAGCGCTGAGAGCCAGAAAAACGATAAGTTTCGCCGAGATTTTGCTATCCTGTGCGCGCAGGCTTCCTCATCGTTCCCCGTCGAAAGGCCCGCCATGCGTTTCCGCCGCGTTTCCGCCCTCCTGCCGCTGCTGCTCCTGCTCGGCGCCGCCGCCGCCGCCCGCCCGCCGCAGCCCGTGGACCTGGACCTGGAACGCGTGACCAATCTCTCCGGACACGAGCGCTTCGACGGCGCAGCGGACTCCCCCGCGGCCACCACCGGCCTCTGGCGCCAGCTCGTCTTCGAGATGCGCCTCGCCTCGGCCGCCCCCGCGGAACTGCCCACCGCCCGCGACCTGCAGCGCCGCGCCCTGGCGCAGGCCGCTCCCCAAGAGATCCCCGTGGGCCTGCTGGACGTGACCACCGTGGACGGCCGTCGCCTGGCCGCCGCCGGCGCCCTGCGTCCGCGCACCTGGCACGGCGACGCGGCCGTGCTCACGTTCTCTCCGGATTGGATCCTGGGCGACGCCCCGCGCGACCTCGCCGTGGACTCCGGCCACGGCTGGCGCCCCGTGCCCGCCGACGGCCGCCTGCCCGCGGCCTTTCCCTCGCGCGGCGAGCGCACCGTACGCGTGCGTTGGACCGGCGCCGACGGCGCCCCCGTCCACGCCGCCTTCACCCTGGACGTGGCCGCCGTGGCCGCCCCCGCCCCCGACGACACCCTGCACGTCACCGCCAGCATCCCCTACGGCGGCGCCGCCGGCGGCGGCAAGGCCTACGTGGCCCTGGCGCCCGGCCACGCCTCGGTCACCAACCCGGTCATCGTGGTGGAGGGCTTCGACCTGGACGACAGCCTGGACTGGGATCCCCTCTACGAGCTGCTCAACCAGGAGGGCCTGATCGAGTCGCTGCGCGCGGAAGGCTTCGACGCCGTGGTGCTGGACTTCGACGAGGCCACCGCCCCCATCCAGCGCAACGCCTTCGTGCTCACGGAGCTCATCGGCATGGTGGAGGCCATGACCGCTCCGGCGCAGACCTCGGTGGTCATCGGCGCCAGCATGGGCGGCCTGGTCTCGCGCTACGCCCTGGGCTGGCTGGAGAGCCAGGGGCCGGGCCACCGCGTGCGCACCTGGATCTCCTTCGACTCTCCCCAGCGCGGCGCCGTGATCCCCCTGGGCCTGCAGCACTGGCTGGACTTCTTCAGCGGCGACAGCGAGGACGCCGCATTCCTGCTCTCGCGCCTGGACACGCCCGCCGCGCGCCAGATGCTCCTGCACCACCACAGCGCCACCAGCGGCGTGAGCGCCGGCCCCGCCGCCCTGCGCGCGGATTTCCTGGCCGACCTGGCCGCCGTGGGCCTGCCCTCCTGCCGCCGCGTGGCCGCCGCCAACGGCTCCGGCCTGCAGGCGGACCAGGGCTTCGGCCCCGGAGCCCAGCTCGTGCGCTACGAGTACCGTTCGTTCCTGGTGGACATCACCGGCAACGTGTGGGCGGTGCCGGATCAGACCCAGACCCGCATCTTCCAGGGCGAGAAGAACCTCATCTGGCCCCTGCCCGACGAGTACCAGGACGTGAACGTGGCCGGCACCCTGCCCCTGGACGGCGCCCCCGGCGGCTTCCGCCTGTCCCTGGCCCAGATGGACACCACCAGCGTCCCCTACGGCGACATCCAGGCCCTGCACCAGGCCCACTGCTTCATCCCCGTGATCAGCGCCCTGGACCTGGACGCCACCGACCCCTTCGCCCCCGTCCTCACGGACCCGGACCTGCTGTCGCACACCTCGTTCGACGCCGTCTACGCTCCGCCCGAGAACCAGGAGCACATCGCCATCACCCCCGCCTCCGCCGCCTGGTTCCTGGACGAGATCCGCGACCCCAGCACCGCCGTCGCCGCGCTCCCCTCGCCGCCGACCACCCTCCAGGCCTGGCCCAACCCCTTCAACCCGTCCACCACGATCCGCTTCACCACCACCGCCCCCGGCCCGGTCACCCTCACCGCCTACGACCTCCGCGGCCGCCAACTCGCCACCCTCCTCAACGATGTGCTCGCCACAGGCGAGCACGAGCATCCCTGGCACCCGCACCTCCCCAGCGGATCCTATCTCCTCCGCCTCCAAACCCCCACCAACGAGCAATCCACCCGAGTCCTCCTCCTGGAGTAACCACGCAACAACCCCGGCACCGATGAACCTCAGGCTCCCGGACACACCGATCCCCCTTCGTCGCGCGGAATCGCGCAGCTGAGCACGACGAAGGGGGATCGGTGTGT
>ERZ795053.3274-NODE-3274-length-18600-cov-9.964303_pt1 | contig 18600 bp, 18 predicted proteins | sample MGYA00375137_ERZ795053 | MGnify/ENA primary metagenome ERZ795053 (study PRJEB30182, sample SAMN05720284) | activated sludge metagenome | isolation source: Anaerobic digester | place: Hong Kong | collected 2014-12-17 ...
ACCGGCTGCCGTACTTCTACACCGACCAGTTCGACCTCGGCATGGAGTACGTCGGGTACGCCGACGGTGGCGCCGAGGTCGTTGTGCGTGGATCGGGGCTGGAGTTCATCGCTTTCTGGCTGCGGGAGGGCAGAGTCGCGGCGGGCATGAACGTCAACGTCTGGGACGTCGTGGAGCCGATCCGCGAACTGATCCTGTCCGGCCGGGAGGTCGATCCGAGCAGACTCGCGGACCCGGAGGTCTCACTCGACGAGGTGTGAGCGCCGGGGCGAGCGCCCTCCCCGTCCAGCCCACCGGATACCGTGAAATCACGACATATTGGGAGGCACGCAATGGCACGCACGGCGATCGTCACGGGTGGGGCACGCGGTATCGGAGCAGCAGTGGCGAAGAAACTCGCCGCGGACGGCATGTCAGTGGCCGTCCTCGACCTCGACGCCGAGGCCTGCGAGCCGGTGGTCGAGGAGATCCGCGCCGCTGGCGGAACCGCCCTGGCTGTCGGAGCGAACGTGGCCGACGAGGCTGAGGTGGGTGCGGCGGTCGACCGGATCGCTGCTGAACTCGGCGCACCCACGGTGCTCGTGAACAACGCCGGCATCATCCGCGACAACATGCTGCACAAGATGTCGGTCGACGACTGGGACGCCGTGATGGGAGTGCACCTGCGTGGGGCGTTCCTGATGTCGCGGGCCGTGCAGCCGTACATGCGTGAGGCCGAGTTCGGCCGGATCGTCAACCTCTCCAGCACGTCGGCGCTCGGCAACCGCGGTCAGGCCAACTACTCGGCAGCCAAGGCCGGCATGCAGGGGTTCACGAAGACCCTGGCCATCGAACTGGGTCGGTTCAACGTCACCGCCAACGCGATCGCCCCGGGCTTCATCCAGACGGACATGACCGCGGCCACCGCCGAGCGGATCGGGGTGGCGTTCGACGACTTCATCACGATGGCCGCCTCGCAGATCCCGGTCGGCCGGGTGGGGCAGCCCGAGGACATCGCGAACACGGTGTCCTTCCTCGTCAGCGAGGGTGCCGGCTTCGTGTCCGGCCAGGTCATCTACGTCGCCGGCGGGCCGAAGGACTAGCGGTCGCCAGGAGTACCGCCAGCGCCACCAGCGCCAGCGCCACGCCCTCCGACCACCCGAACCCGGTGTTGCCGCTCGGGGCGACGACGTCGATGACGACCGAACCGAGCAATTGCCCGGCGATCGACAGCAGGCCGAAGACCAGCACGCCCACTCCGCGTACCGCCCATGCCGCCAGCGCGATGAACAGCACGCCGATCGGCCCCCCGACGTAGAGCCACCACTGCGCCGGGAACGTGCCGATGGCGGTGACGCCGGTCGCGACCACGACCAGCGACAGCAGGAACAGCGAGCTGAAGCCCACCAGGAAGTTGACGCCGGTCGCCGCCATCGGTTGCCCTGTGGCCACCGCCACCCGGCCGTTGATCGCCTGCTGAACGGCGATGCCGAGGCCGGCGGAGACAGCCAGTACGACGATCCAGGACACCTCGGACACCCCGGCCTGCAGCCCTGAGACCACCACCGCGGTCAGCGCTACCACCGCAGCCACCACTCGATTGCCACTGATCGGCAGATGGCCGGCGGGACTCAGGCCCGCGCGGTCGACGAGCAGCGAACCGGTGACCTGTCCGGCGACCACCGCGATGGTGAAGATCGTGACACCGGTCGCAGGCACCACGAGTCCCTGGGTGGTCACCAGCCAGGCACCGCCGAGCCCTCCGAGCACCTGCCACCACTTCAGCCGGTGCGTTCGCAACAATCCTGGGAGGGCGGCCACGGAGGCCCGCAGTGGGGCCCGCGACGAGACGATCACCCACGCGAGCACCAGGCCGGTGCCGAAACTGATGGCCGCGGCGATCACCCCGCCGCCGACGTACTCGGACAGTTCGGCGTTGATCCGCGATTGCAGCGCCACGAGCACCCCGACCGCGATGGCGGCGGAAATGGTCAGGAGACGATGACGGCCCGCGGACAGCCCGTGCATCAGTGGGAACGCTTCTGGAACCCGTCCAGCTGCCGGTTCGCCAGTTGTCGCATCACGAAGGGGAGCACCGGCGTTCGACCCAGGACCGATCCCACCGGCCCGAACGCCTGGCCCGCCCAGACCGCGAAGTCGAACGAGTCCCGGTGTTCGACGATCAATCCGTCGCGTAGGACGAAGTCCGCGTCAACGACGTTGTGCACCTTCCGGCCGGTTGCGCTGAAGGTGTAGTCGGCCTCCCAGTGTGCGTGGCCACGGTCACCGGCGGCGGCGATCCCGCTGGCCCGAACTTCGAGGTCCTTGCCCGCCCGGCACAGCATGCGCCACATGTCGCGCACCCGTTCCCCTCGCAACTCACCGAACGCCGGGTCGGAGAAGACGACATCTTCGGCGTAGCAGGCGGCCATGGTCTCGGCGTCACGCTGCGCGAAGGCGTTGTAGAAGCGCTGTATCACCTCGGCATCTGTCACCCGTTCACCCTACGGCGGGTGGTTCCCCCTGGCCCAGCCCACGCCGCCGCACGCATGTGGAGAAGGCCCGGATCCACGGCATCGAGCGCCCGGAGCGCTGGGGCGGCCGTGCCACAGTCACACCGTCCTCTTACCGTCGTCCCACCTGACTTTCGCTCTCGTGGCTCAGCTTCAGGGGTACGACAACGAAGGGAAACCAATGAACAAGAAGACGATCGGCATCATCGGCGCGGGCGCTGCAGCCGCGGCTCTGACCCTCGGCGCCGTGACGATGGCGACCGCCGCCGACGACAACACGGCGAGCCCGAATCCCGCGGTCAGCGGGTCAGCAGTGCCCGGTGACGGCATGCACGGCATGGGCGGACCGGGCGCCGGCGAGACCCCGCTGACCGGCACTGAAGCCGAGAAGGTGACCGCCGCCGCGCAGGCGGAGATCCCCGACGGCACCGTGCTGCGGGTGGAGACCGACTCGGAAGGCGTGTACGAGGCACACGTCCAGAAGGCCGACGGCACCGAGGTCATCGTCCAGGTCGACGCTGACTTCAACGTCACCGGCGTGCAGGAGATGACGGGCCGCGGCCCCGGCGGCCACCACGGTGGACCCGGCATGGGCGAGACCCCGCTGACCGGCGCGGACGCGGAAAAGGCTACCGCCGCTGCGCAGGCCGAGTTCCCCGGCGGCACCGTGCTGCGGGTCGAGACCGACGCTGACGGCACCTACGAGGCGCACGTGCGCAAGGCCGACGGCACCGAGGTCGAGGTGAAGATGGACAAGGACTTCAAGGTCACGTCCGTCGAGGAGCACAGCTACGGCCACGGGCCCATGGACGATGACGACTCGGCCACCGCGACGCCGAGCGCCTGACCGACAGCGCCCGGGTCATGGAGCGGTGACACCCAGAGTGTCGCCGCTCCATCCCGGGAACACTGCACCGACAGCCGCATCGTCGGCTCCGCAGCGGTTGGCCAGGACGTCGGCGAACACCGCCCGGTAGTCGGTAGTCGCACGCAGATCGCCGTCGTCCAGGTTGCCGGGCGACAGTCCCGGCCATTGCCCGTGCAAGCCCGGGTTGACGTTGCCTCCGGCGACGAACATCACGTTGCCCCAGCCGTGATCCACACCTGCGGACTCGTTCTCCTGCGCGCGACGGCCGAACTCGCTGATGGTGATCAGCGTGACCTGCTCACGTGCCGGACCCAGATCCTCCAGGAAGGCTGCCAGAGAACCGGAGAGATCTGTCAGTTTGTCGGCCATCCATCCACCCTCGACGCGACCGAGGTCGGCATGCATGTCCCAGTCGCCTTCGTCCAGTGTGATCACCCGCGCCCCCACATCGGCCTTGATCAGCTGCGCCACATCCTGCAGAGTCCGCCCGAGGTCGGAGTCCGGGTAGGGGACCACAGGGTCGTAGTCGGCCAACTCGGACGCCGTCTCGAGTGCCGCGAGCGTCACCTGCGCCGAGGTCTTCAGCGCCCCTCCGGCGCGGTCGTGCAGGAGGGTCAGGGCGCTGGACCAGCGCGCACGGTCGGCCTCTTGGGAGGCCCCGTCGAGCACGAAGTCGGCAAGCCGGTCCATACCCAGCTCATCGCGGGGCCCAGCGAAAGCCATCGGCATCGAGGTCGACCCCAGTTGCACCGCGCCGAACGGTCCGGACGGGTCGTGAAGGGACAGCATCCGGTCCAGCCAGCCGGTCCGGATCCCGGAGCCGGGCGCGGCGCGTTCCACCTCGTCCATCGCTGAGAAATGGGAACGGTTCGGGTTGGGCAAACCGGTCGCATTCACCGCAGCGACCCGGCCGAGATCCCACTGTTCCTTCAGCGCCGACATCGCCGGGTGCAGCCCGAACGTCGTATCCAGCGGGAGGGCGGCCGCCACCGGAACGGCGATGGTGGGGCGGAGGTCCGCGTAATACGGATCGCCGACGGGTGCCACCGCGGACAGTCCGTCGAACCCACCCCGCAGCGACAGCACGACCAGCGTGTCGCCTTTCCAGGGTCCCTCCGCCCATGCCACGCGTGCGGTTCCAGCGCCGATCGCGGTTGCACCGAGGACACCTAACGAGAGCAGGAGGCTGCGTCTACTGATGTCAGCGGACAGGCACTCCGGGCATGCGTTCATGTCGGTCCTCATCGGTAGTGGTGGTAGGGGGAGTCGAGCATCAGTGAGACGACCTCTGCCAGGCGCCACGTCACCAACGCCGAGTTGCTGCGCAGCGCGGCGTCGGCGGCCTTGCCGACGAAAGCCAGGACCGCCTGCCGGTGTTCGTCGGCCAGCGGGATCCCGAACAGGGCCGTCGCGATCGCGTCGACGGCTTCGCCGTGGGTGGCCGGCAGTGTGGCGGGCAGGACGCGGTCCCGCAAAGCCGGTCGGGTGAGTTCGGAGGGCCACCATCCCGATGTCAGGTTGCGGGTGTTGTTCCAGCGGTTCAAGGTCACCGCCGTGGACGACCAGGCCGCGGCGACGTCCGCCCACCCCGTGGGGTACGGGGCACCGAACGGCGACTGGCCCAGGGATTCCGACATCCAGACCAGTGACGTGGCCGCATCGATCCCGGAGTCCTCGGGGCCAACCCCCAACACCCTGAGAGTCGCGATCATGCTCTCGAAGGGGCGCACCGTCTTGGCCCCGACTGATGCGCGGAATGCGCCGGAGTCGAAGAGCCGGCGCAGGACTGGGGCGATCGCGGTGTCCTGTGCCAGGTATACCCCTGCCAACTCCTGGATCAGCGCATCGGGCGGGGTGTCAGACACGAAACGGCGGGCCAGTTTCAGGGCGATCCGTTGTGCGGTGGCAGGGTGGTACGCCAGATAGCGTAGGTAGGCGCGCGCCACCGTCTCGCCGCCGGCGCGGGTCGGGTTCGGGTCGCTGAATTCGAGCACCCGCACCGGACCCACCCAGTGCCGCCACGGTTTGAACTCGTACTCCCCCGACTCACGATCGACGCTGAGGCCGGTGAGGATCCGGGCCGAGTCGAGCACGTCGTCCTCGTCGTAGCCCGCGTCGATGCCCACCGTGTGTAGTTCCAGAAGTTCGCGGCCCTGGTTCTCGTTGGGGTGTTCGGCGTCGGAGTCCCGGTTGTTCAAGTAGGTGAGCATCGACGGGTGCATGCTGGCCGCCACGAGCAAGTCCTCGAACCGGCCGAGGCTGTTCCGACGGATCGTGTACTGGTAGTGGGCACGGGATTCATCGATGTCGTCGCTGGGCACGGAGACGTTGAAGTGGTTCCCCCAGAACTCCTCCATGACGGTCAGCAACTGCCGGCGACTCCAGGCCGCGCGCATGATGTGGCCGGTGTGCACGCTCGTGAGTTGCCGCCAGCCCTCGCGCTGGCCGGACCGGATCGCCTCGTTGACCTCCCAGATCGGCTCAGCCTGGTCGGGCAAGCGGGCGAGGATCGCCTCGCACCAGGTGTCATCGATGCCCGCCGGATCGAGCTGCTGGTCGATCCACCCGTCGGGACCTCCGGCCTGCTCGACGTCGGCCAGCGCCTCCCGACTGGGTCCGTAGCCCAGCCTGCGCAGGACATGTCGGGCCAGGTCCGCCGGGATGTAGGGGTTGTCCGACATGACCGGTGGCTTGGGCGCGGGCGGTTGGTCGGTAGGCGGATCCGGCTGTGGCTGTGGTTGCGGCTGCGGTTGTGGTTGTGGTTGTTTGGCCTTCGCGCTTCTTCCCAGCAGCTTGAGGTGCAGCGCCCGGGAGTACACAAGCGCTTTGCGTCGCGGCGACCACACGTAGGGGATCCGTACCCACTTCTTCCCGCGCTTCTCGAGGACCCACTTCTTCGTGAACCGGGCGACGACCTTCTTGCGGCGGAACGACTTCACCCGGGTGATGCCGGTGGCCGGGTTGTAGGCGTACTTCAGCGGGATCTGTTTCTCGACCGTCCGGGTGGTGGCGGCCTCAACGGTTCCAGGCCTCATCCCCACAAGGCCGATCACACTCGCGGCGGCCGCCAGCACATCGCGGCGCACCACCGTCTGTATGCCCACCGACCGATTGCACTAGTCGGCGCATCGCAAGTCAAGCGCGAGGGCGTCCGCTTCGCCTGATGAGCGCAGCCTTTGCGCCCGTTGAGCCCAACGCGGCCTTGGCGATCGGGCCGCCCGCGGGCCTGACCGATGGGGTTCAGGTAGAGCGATGGGGTTCAGGTAGACCGATGGGGTTCAGGTAGAGCGATGGGGTTCAGCGCCCGCTGAACCCCATCTACCTGCACGAACCCCATCTACCTGCACGAACCCCACCCAACGCGGGGAGGCGCTGCACGAACCCCACCCAACGCGGGGAGGCACTAGCCCTTCCACGCCACCGAGGGGTAACCGGTATCGAAGTGCTGGTAATCCGGCGTAGCGATGTCCTGCCAGATCCAGCCGCGCTTCGTGAAGGCCCGCCACACCGGGCCACCCTCGAGGATCTTGCCCTTGCCGGGGGTGCGCGCGGCATTCTTGGCCGTCGGCATGAAGCAGTCGCACCGGGGGTCCAACCATGGGTTCTCGCGCGGGTTGATGTCGATCGCGCGGCCGTTCGCGTGCGGTGAGAACGTCGCGGGGGAGTTCGCCTGCCCGGCCTGCCGGCAGTTGTACGCCGAGGTGTTGTCGGCGGCCATGCTGGCGTTGTCGTCACCTCCGAACTCCTCGATGGGTTTCATCGACCGGATCGGGAACCCGGCGTCGAAGATGTCCGTGAAGATCCTCGTCACGTCCTGGGCGACATCACGGTTGATCACCAGCACTCCCCGCTGGACGTCCCCATCCCAGTCGTGGAAGTTGACCTCCACACGCCGCAGATCCGCACGGGTCGCGGGACAGCCGGACCGCACGACGCCGACCTCCTGCATCGCGCGCCACTGGGCATCGGGGATCCTGCGAACGACGGGGTCAGCCGCTGTCGCCGTCGCCGTCCCAGTGGGTGTCGCCGGTGTCGATGCTGATGCTGTGATCGCCGTGGCAGACGGCACGGGTGCATCCGGCGTCGATCCGCAGGCCGCCGCAAGCAGCACGGGGACGATCAGCGCCGGACGCACCCCTCCATCATGCCTAGCGACGGACCCGCAGGACGACCCTGTCGCTGGAGCGCTCGATCGCGTCATTGCCGCGGTAGACGACCTTGAAGGTGTGCTTCCCGACCTTCTGCTTGGGGAGCCGGATCTTCACCTTGCCCTTGTCGGCGGCCTTGATCCGCTTGCTGGCGACGACCTTGCCCTTGCGCTTGACCTGGACCTTGCCCTTGATGGTGGCCTGGCTGCGCACCTTCACCTTCAACACCGCCCGCTTGCCCTTGCGGATCGTGGAGTCCGCCAGCGATGCAGTGGTCTTCGACGTGCTCTTCGCCGCCGCCGCGAAGGAGATCGGCGTGAACGTGTCCCAATCCGAGATGGCGTGCGAGTGCGCCGCCCAGGTGCTGATGCCGAGGGTCTCCTTGCTGCCGTCCCACGTCCGGCCGGTGCCGTCGGTGTAGCGGCCCTTCACCGTCACCTCGGTGGTGAAGTTCCCCTGCGCGTCCGGCGCGGTCGGAAGGTACACCGCGCCGCCGAAGACGTCCGGGTTGTCATAGCCCGCAACCGCCGGGTCCGGCCCGAAGATGACGTACAGCCCCTGCACCGCCGGGGTCTTCTTCCCCGGGTCGAAGCCCGTGCCGCGAACGGTCACTGTGGCGGTGGAGTTGGCGGTGAGGCCGTCAGCCCCCTCGATGGTCACCTGTGGGCCCTGGGCTGCCGGGACCGCAGTGAGCGAGACCGCGACCGGTGCCGGGTTCTTGGTGAGGTTCGAGCCGGTGGTGCCGGTCGCCCAGAACCAGCCCCTCAGGCTGGCAGGCAGCGCATCGATCAACGGCTGGGCGAACTGCTTGCCGTCGACCGGTGCGGGAGTCCCGGGCGTGCCGACGCCCTCCCAGGGCGGGGTCACCGTCCAGGAGGTGGCATCCGGCACCGACGGCAGATCCACCAGGCGCACGTCAGGAACGGTGCTCTCCGGAGATGCCGCCGAGGTCTTGTAGACCAGATCGGCGGCCAGGGAACCGTTGCCGGCTGCGTCCACGCTCACTTCGGGATCCCGGAAGGTGATGGAGTAGCCACCCATCGCCGTGTTGCCGATCGTCACGCTGCCGGTGAAAGCCAGGCTCGTCGCACCGGTCGCCGGGTCGTAGTCGCCGGACCCGCCGGTGAACTGCCACCCGTCGGCGGTCTTGCTCACCGGACCGCTGGAGTTCTGCGCGGTGGTCAGGCTCGCGCACGAGGTGAACGCGCACTCGCTGATCTTCCAGGTCAGTGTGGCGTCCTTGGCGGCGTCGGCCGAGGCGGGTGCCGCGGCGAACGTCGCGACGACGACGGCGAGGCCGGCGGCGGCGGTGATGGTGCGTTTCATTTGTCTCCTTGGAGGGCTCGGGTGTGCATGTGGACGACGTAGGTGCGGATGTCGGCGCGGGACGTCAACGGCCCCGGCCAGGGCAAGGCGATGCGGTCGTCGCCGGCCCGCACGTACAGGGCCGATTCGTCGAGGTCGACGACCTGCGCGGACACACCCGGCCGGCCGATCATCACGGCGACGTCCTCGGTGTGGTCATCGTTCATGTGGCGGCAGACGGCGTCCACCACGTCCTGGGTGAGCCAGCTCACCGGAACTTCACCGGGATCACGGTGTCGTAGGAACGATCGCCGCCGTTGCGGTGGTCGCGACGCACGACGATCGCGCATTTCGTGGTCTTGCAGTTGACGGACCCGAAGGACGACCGCACCGGCAGCCGGAAGCTCTTACCGGGCTTGGCGAGGTTCGAGGTGCTCGGTCGCGGGCCATACGGGTACTTGCCGACGACCCAGACCCCGGCGTACTGACCGCCGGTGTTCAGGCATTCGGTCACCGATGGCCGGGCCCCCTTGCGAGGCTTCTTGCACAAGCGCACGTACACCCCGGCCTTCTTCGGCAGGCCGCTGACCTTCACCGACACCGATCCGGACGACGGCAGCCCCTTGCGCGGGGACACAGTCACCGACTCGGCGTGGGCGGGGGCGGCAATGGCGATCAGCAGGGCGGGTGCGGCTGCGAGGGCCAAATACTTCACTGGTTCACTCCTTGAATTCGATGGGGACGAAGACGTCTTGGGTGCGGTCGGTCGAACGGGTGTGGTCGGCCCGGGTGGCGATGCCGCAGGTCTGCTCGCGGCAGTCGATGTCGCCGATGCGGGGGCTCACGACGATGCCGACGGTGAAGGATCCGTCGGGTCCATACGGCTTCGCGAGGCCCTCGCCGTAGGGCGGCGGGTTCGACGAGATCCACGATGAAAGCCCGGCCTCACCGCTGGTGTCGACACCCCCACCACACGGGGTGGGGGGCTCGCCCGGTGCAGGTTCCAGGCAGTAGGCCACGTAGATGCCCTTTGCCTCGTCGAAGCCGGTGCCGGAGACCGTCAGCGTGGACCTACCAGCGACGACCGTGCCGGGCGACACCGTGACGGCGGGGCCTGCTGGGCCGGCCACAGGCGTGGGTTGTTGCGGTGCGCATCCGGCAGCAACCAGCACGACCAGGATCCCGGCTGCTCTCAGAGTGGACATGGAAGTTAGGGTAGCCTTACCTAAATACCACTGACCAGGGGGTCCCCTTGTTGACCACGGACACGTTCGCCAGCCGGTTGCGTGCAGCCACGATCGCGCACCACAGCGCTGCTGAGACCTCGGGCTTCATGTCCGGCCTGCTGGACGGCACACTCGCCAGCACCGACTACGCCCACCTGGTGTCGCAACTACAACTGGTCTACGCGGCTTTGGACCACGTGAGCTCGCAGCACCGTGACGACCCCACGTACGGACCGTTCTTCGACCCGCGACTGGACCGGACGCGGGCGCTGGCCGCCGACACGGCCACGCTCGGCGCAGCCCCCGTGGCCACTGCGACGCGCACCTACGCCGACCGCATCGACGCCGTCGCGGCGGACCCGCTGCTGGTCCTGGCACACCACTACACCCGCTACATGGGGGACCTGTCCGGCGGCCAGGCGATCTCCGCCGTACTGGCCAGGACCATGGGGCTATCCGCGCACGAGGGTCTGGCGTTCTACCAGTTCGACCTCGGCCCCTTACCCCGGTACAAGAATGCGTACCGCGAGCGCCTCGACGACCTGCACCTCACCGACGATGACGAGCGCCGGTTCATCGGCGAGGTCCTGACCGCCTACACCCTGAACTCCGCGGTGTTCACCGAACTGGATCAGCGGTCGTGACCAGACTCCTCCTGGCAGCACTCGGGGCGCTACTGGTCCTGACCGGCTGCACCTCTGCGGCGCGGGAGACGAGCGCCCCGCAGCCGGCGGTCGCGGTCATGGGCGGCGACGCCGGCATACTGCCCACGACCGTTCGGGGCACCGATGGCGCCGAAGTCATAGTGTCCGACACCTCCCGGATCGTCGCGCTGAACGGCGGGATCACCGAGACCCTCTTCGCGCTCGGCCTCGGCGACTCCCTCGTCGGCCGCGACGTGAGCTCGGACCTCCCCGAGGCCGAACCGATCGAGGTGGTCACGCAGGGCCACGACGTCTCGCCGGAGGGGGTGCTCGCCCTGAACCCCTCACTGGTCCTCGCCGATGCCCGCACCGGGCCGCCGGAGGCCCTGGCCGCGATCCGCAACGCGGGCGTGCCGGTCGTGCTGGTACCTGAGGTATGGAGCCTGGAGGAGATGCCCAAGCGGGTGCGTGCGATCGCCGACGCCGTTGGCCGGTCGGACGCTGCTGACGCGATCATCGCGGCCTCGACATCGTCGCCGACACGGGTTCGCGGCGAACCCGTGGTGGCCTTCCTGTACCTGCGCGGGAACGCCGCGGTCTACCTGCTCGGCGGCGATGGCAGCGGCGCGGATTCCCTGCTGGAGGCGGTCGGCGCGGTCGATGCCGGTAGCCGCGCCGGGCTCGGCGCGTTCACCCCCCTGACTCCGGAAGCGCTGGCCGAGGCGCAGCCCGACGCGCTCTTGGTGATGGAGAAGGGTCTCGAGTCGGTCGGCGGTGTGGACGGGCTGCTCGCGTTGCCCGGCGTGGCCCAGACCCCGGCTGCCAAGAACCGCCGGGTCATCGTCGTCCCGGACGGCCTGCTGCTCAACTTCGGGCCGCGGACGCCGCAGACTCTGCGCGCGATCGCCGGGCAGTTGGACGGGGAATGACAGCCACCCTGGAAAGGTCGTCTGTTCGTCGTGGCCACCGACTCGCGCTTCCTTTGCTCGCCGCTGCGTTTGTGGTGTCCTGCCTGCTCGCGCTGGCGATCGGCGCCTACGCGATCGGAGTCAGTGATGCCATCGCGGCCTTGTGGCGCAGCATCACCGGACAACCCCTCACAGTGGCCGATTCGGTGATCGTTGACATCCGCGCACCGCGGGTGGCGCTGGCGGTGATCGTCGGGGCGAGCCTCGCCACCGCCGGGGTGGTCATGCAGGGTATCTTCGCCAACCCGCTCGCCGAGCCCGGGCTGGTGGGCGTCTCCTCCGGCGCCGCGGTCGCGGCGGTGGTCGCCATCGTCCTGGGGCTCACCGCGATCGGCTTCTGGGTGCTCCCGCTGGCGGCGATGATCGGGGGGCTACTGGTGACGGCCGGTGTGTACGTCATGGCTCGGGTGGGCGGCCGCACCGAAGTCGTGACACTGATCCTCACGGGAGTGGCGGTCAACGCCTTCGCCGGCGCACTCATCGGGCTGCTGATGAGTGTCTCGGACGACGCGGAACTGCGTAGCATCACGTTCTGGACGCTGGGCAGTCTCTCCGCCGCGACATGGTCGACGGTGTTGCTCGTGCTACCCCTGGCCGTGGTGGGCTTGTTCCTGGCTCCCCGCCTCGCGCGATCCCTGGACCTGCTCGCCCTCGGTGAGAACACCGCGGCGCACCTCGGCGTGGACGTCGAGTGGCTGCGCAAGGTGGCCATCGTGCTGACCGCGCTGCTCACGGCCGCGGCCGTGGCGGTCGCCGGGATCATCGGGTTCATCGGCCTGGTCGTGCCGCACGCGATCAGGTTGGTCCTCGGTCCGGGGCACCGGTTGTTGCTGCCCGCTTCCGCACTGGCCGGATCCACCCTGCTGGTCCTGGCCGACCTCGTGGCACGCACGGTCGTCGCCCCGCGGGAGATACCGCTGGGCGTGCTGACCGCGCTGATCGGAAGCCCGGTGTTCTTCCTGCTCCTGCGACGAGAGCACCGGCGTCGTGGGGCATGGGCATGATCGAGGTGCGCGACCTGGCCGTACGGCGCGGGACCCGACTCGTGCTCGAAGGTGCCACGTTCACCGCGCACCCGGGCGAGTGCCTGGCGATCGTGGGACCGAACGGCTCGGGGAAGTCGAGCATGATCTCGGCGATCGCCGGCGATCTGCCGGTCGATCGCGGTCAGGTCCGGATCCATGGACGACCTGTGGGCGACCATCGTGAGCAGTCCCGCCTGCGTGCCGTCATGGGCCAGCAGACGAGCGTCGCGTTCGGCTTCACGGTCAAAGAGGTCGTCGAGATGGCTCGTGCGCCCTGGGGCGACTCGGGGCAGGCCGGGGCGCAGCGGGCCGTCAAGGAAGCGGTGGAGTCTGCAGATGTCGGCCACTTGCTCGACCGGGATGTACAGAGCCTGTCGGGTGGGGAACTCGCCCGAGTGGCCTTCGCGCGCACCCTCGCACAGGGCACGCAGGCCCTGCTGCTCGACGAACCTGTGGCGGCACTGGACCTGGCGCATCAGGTGAAGGTGTTCGATGCGCTCGCCGCCCGCTTGCGGGAGGGGCACACTGCACTCGTCGTGCTCCACGACCTGACGCTGGTGTCGGCCGTCGCCGATCGGGTGGTTCTGCTCTCGCAGGGGCGACAGGTCGCCCTCGGCACCCCCGCAGAGGTCATCACGCCGGAACTGATCGAGCAGGTCTACGGCGTCGCGACCGAAGTCCGCACCGTCGGCCGCGCCAAGGCGACGATTCCCTCGGCGTGGTGCTGAACCGGGGAACGCCGATTGCGAGGTTGTTGCCCCGCCCCAGCGCCGTTTGCGAGGTTGTTGTCCTCCCTGCGCGCCGAGAACGACAACAACCTCGCAAACGCCAGCGGCGACATCTTGACTCAGCCTTGATTCTCGCCAGATGGGACCTTCCAACGGGCCATCCACTATCAACCTCATGGCTCACCTCAAGACCGCCGCTCTCAGCGCCATCGCAGGCTCCGCAGTCATTGCAGCAGCGCTGTTCACCGTCCCTGCTCAGGCTGCAGTCGCGGCGCCGCCCGCGCCCAAGGGTCTGACGGTGACCCGCGATGGAGCCAACCCCCACGATCTCAACATCGCGTGGAAGCCCGTGCCCGGCGTGGCCAACTACATGGTCCGCGTGAACGACGGCGCCAAAGACACCAACTTGATCGTCCCCGCTGACGCCACCTCGGCGGTCTTCCACGGGGAGGGCAACTGCACCACCTACCGCGTGTCGGTCTCCGCGGTCGCCGACAAGGACCTGATGGGCACGACGGGCAAGACCTTCGTCCCGTCGCTGGCACCGGGCAGTGTGGTTGACGCGAAGGCCAGCCGTTCCGGTAACGGCACGTCCGCCAGCGTGACCTGGGAGGCACCTCGCCGGCCCGGCACCGGACCCATCACCGGCTACGACCTGCGCGTCCGTCAGGTCTCCAACGGCAAGGTCGTGCACGAGAGCACGCAGAAGGGCACCACCCTCGGCGTGGACGGCCTCGACCCCGATCGCATGTATGCGGCGAGCATCACCGCCACCAACGAGTTCGGCGGATGTGTCACCAGCAAGGTCGTGCTCGGCAACGAGAAGGCCGCCGCCCCCGACTTCACCGTGGTTCGCCCGCCTGCTCAGCCGGCGTCGGCAACCATCACCTGGAAGCCGACCAAGTGGTCCGGCTACGGCGCCACCACGGGCTACCGCATCGGCTACAAGCGCCTGACCGACAAGGGTTACACCTGGCGGGAGTTCGACCCCGACCGACGGTCGGCGACCATCGACCAACTCGACCCGACCGTCAACTGGGACTTCGTGATGCGCACGGTCAACGGCAAGAGCTCAGGGCTGATCAGCAAGCCCTACCGCCTCTACCGCAGCGGCTACGACCCCGTGAACGCGAACGTGACGATCACCGGCAAGGACCAGACCATCACGGTGGACTTCTCCGAAGCGGTCGGGTCCTCGCTGAACTACCCGATCGCGCGCATCGACATCGCCAAGGCCAACGGCACCAAGGGCTTCACCGACCGCCACAGCGTGACGAACAAGGCCGGCCGGGTGACCTTCGACCCCGTCCCCTGCGGCACCTACGAGGTGGTCGTGACCGGCATCGGCGAGAACTCCTCCAAGCAACTGGTCCGCACGTCAACCCCCGTGTGTGAACAACCCGCCATCTGCTTCACGTCGACGCTGCAGAACGGCAGCTTCGAGTCGCCGGCCATCCCCAACTCCACCTACAAGATCCTGCCGTCCAGCACCACCGGCCTGGCGTGGCAGAACACCGCGGAGAACTTCGTGGAGTTGTGGTCCAACGGATTCAGCAGCAGCTCCAACGGCAAAGTGACCGCCCCCGACGGACGACAGCTCGCGGAGCTGAACGCCAACAAGGCGGGCACCCTGTACCAGGACCTGCCGACCACCCCGGGGACCACGATGCGCTGGCACCTCAAGCACCGAGGCCGCGCGGGCACCGACACCATGCGGGTGCTGGTCGGCGCCCCCGGCGCGAAACTGACCCAGTCCGGGGCGGATCTGACCACGGGTAACACCGCCTGGGTGCAGTACACCGACTCCTACAAGATCCCGGCCGGGCAGACCACGACCAGGTTCGCCTTCCAGGCAGTGAAGACCGCCAGCTCCATCTCGGTCGGCAACTTCCTCGACGACATCGTCTTCACCCCGGAGCAGTGCCAGTAGCCCGACAACCGTCAGGCGCGGTCCCGCAGGCCCACCACAGCCAGCCCGACCAGCACCAGCCCGGCTCCCAGCCAGCCGGTGGCCGACAGCGTCTCCCCCAGGACGACCACCCCGAGCAGGGTCGCGCCCACGGGCTCGAGCAGGGTGAGCGTGGCGATGTGACCGGGCTGCAGGACGGGCAGACCCAGGCCGAACAGGATGTAGGCCAGGGACGTCGCCGCCAGCCCCAGCCAGAGCGCGAGCACAATGCCCCCGGGTGAGAGCACCCAGCCCGCCGCGGGCAACAACGGGACCAGCAGCAACGCGCCCAGCGCGAACGGCGCAGCCATCACCACGCTTGAGGGATGTCCGTCGCGGGCGAGCTTCGCCCCGAGGACTGTGTAGATCGCATAGGACCCCGCCGCCAGCAACGCACTGATCACCCCGAGGGTGTCAGCCGAACCGCCGCCGGTGAGCAGGACCAGACCGCACACCGCCACCGCCGTTGCGCCCAACCACAGCCATCCCGGAGCGCCTTCCCCCACGACCCATCCCAGCAGCCCGGCCAGCAGCGGCGCTGCACCGAGCGCGACCACAGTGCCCACGGCGACACCCGTGCGCTCGATCCCGACGAAGAAGAAGGCCTGATAACCCGCGACACCCACCGCCATCAGCCAGACCAGCGGGCGCCGGAGCAGGCCCACGAACTCCTCATGCCAGCCGCGATACAGCACGAACGCGACCATCCCGACGGCACCGACGAGCAGCCGAACCGCAGCCACGGACGGGGGCCAGGCCTCAGGGGCCAGCAACGCCTTCGACGTCCCGGACGTGGAGAACAGGGCAGCGGCCGCAAGGACGCCCAGCACGCCGATCGACGTGCGACCGCGGATCACCCGACGGCCCCGCCGATCAGCAGACCGATGCCGTAGGTCACGGCCATCGCCAACGCCCCACCGACGACGTTGCGCACGACCGCCCGGGCGACCGCCGCACCCCCCAGCCGCGCACTGACATACCCGGTAACGACCAGGGCCACCAGCACCGCCGCGAACGTCGCCGCCACGCGCACGTCGACACCGAACAGGGCCATCCCCAGCAAGGGCAGCAGCGCGCCGACGGTGAACGCCACCAGCGAGGAAACCCCCGCAGCCCACGGGTTGAGGTACGCCCCGGGTTCGATGCCGTACTCCTCGCGGGTGTGGGCGCCGACCGCATCGCGCTGTGTGAGTTCCACAGCGACCTCGTGCGCGACCTCGGCGGACAGCCCGCGGGACTCGAAGACCGAAGCCAGTTCCGCAAGTTCTTGCTCGGGGTGGTCTGCCAACTCTTGCTGTTCATGGGCTACCGCCGACTGCTCGATGTCGCGCTGGGAACTCACCGAGACGTACTCGCCGGCGGCCATCGAAAGGGCTCCGGCAACCAGGCCCGCCAGACCCGCGACCAGGATCGCCTCGGTGTTGGTGGTGGCCCCCGCCACGCCCAGCACCAGACCCGCAGTGGACACGATGCCGTCATTGGCTCCGAGCACGGCAGCTCGGATCTTGTTCGACCTCTCCGCCAGCGCGGCGCCATCACGATCATCGGTCACCGGCACAGCCTAGTGCGCACCACGAATGCCGAAATCCGGCACGTGGGACCGACAGCCGACACAATGTTCGCCATGGGTCTTCCACGTGTCTTCCTGGACGGTCTGGTCCGCCACTTCACCACCGACCAGTCGGTCCGGGCCGGGGTGATGACCGCTGCGTGGGCCGCTGCGGCCAGTTACTCCCGCGGGCTGCTGCCCCGCACTCCGGTGCAGCAGGCCGCCGCCCTGGGTGTCAGCGCGACCGCGTACTACGCGCTCGGCACGACGACCTGGGCGACCGTCTCCAGCGTCGCCTCGGGTCTTCCCGGCAACCGCCCCGGCCCCCGGGCCCGGTTGGTCGCCGCCGGTGTCACGTCCGTCGGCGGCAAGCTGGGAGAGGTCGCCACACGCTCACACAGCGACGACAACCTCGTCAGCGGGATCGCCTGGTCCGAACTCAAACTGCTGTCCGTGGCCGGTCTCGCCGGTGGTCTGGTGACCGTCAGCGACCTGGTGGCCCACGACCTTCTGCACCTCAAGCGCAGTCCGCGGACGACCCTGCTGCTCGACCTCGGCATGGGCACACTGATGGCCGGCGGAACGCTCGTGCGTCGGATGCGTCGTGCGCGCAAGTACCACGCGGACAACCATCTGCTCAACGCCGTCAAGAAGGCCGACGACGGAACGGCCCTGGCCGTCCAGGCCCGCACTGCCGCGGTGGCCACCGCGACGGCGGTGGGATCCACCCTCGGACTGGCCACGCTGGCGATCACGGAGCAGGCCGGTGCGCGCCTGATCGCGAAAGGCGTGAACGCGCTGGCCGGCGACGATCTCGAGGAGTTCGCGGACTTCATCGGCCACGGGGTGATGTTCACCGGCTTCGCCCTCGCCGGGGTGCAGGGCCTGAAGCAGGTGCGGAGGATGACGCAGAAGAAGTCCGAGGTCCTCGAACCGGCGTACCGCGACCAACCGACGTCGCCGTTCGTCTCCTGTGGGCCGAACAGCGAGGTCGACTTCGACGCGATCGGCAAGGAGGGCCGGCGCTTCGTCATCATGCGTCTGAGCCCTGCCGAGATCGAACAGGTCGTGGGCGGCAACGCCGCCGAGCCCGTGCGGGTGGTGATCCCGCGGGAGGGCACGATCGAGGAACGCGCGGCGATGGCGGTGCGGGAGTTGACCGCGACCGGCGGCCTGTCACGCAGCGTGATCTGCATCGCGTCTCCGACCGGCGTCGGCTACGTGAACTACGTCATGGCCGAGGCACTGGAGTACCTGACCCGCGGCGACTGCGCGGTGGTCGTCCCCCAGTACGCCTACGTTCCCAGCGCCTTGGCCCTGAACAAGACCGACGAGGGCGTGGAGTTGCAGACCGCGGTGATCGAGGCGGTCTCGCGCCGTCTGGACGAACTCGCCCCGGCGGACCGGCCCCGGATCGTGCAGTTCGGGGAGAGCCTCGGAGCGCAGGTCGCCGTCGACGTGGGTGGGACCGACGGGGTTCCGAGTTTCGACGCCGTGGGGCTGGACAGCGGTCTGTACGTCGGCGTGCCCTTCCGCAGTCACCTGTGGAAGGCATGGCTGCGCGATCCCGAGATGATGTCCGACGCAGGACGGCTGGTCAACGTCTCAGAGGCCGCCGAGATCCCGGTCGGGGAACGTCGGCACGTGATGATCAACCACCACGACGACCCCATCAACAAGTTCTCCTACGAGATGGTCG
>ERZ795053.3275-NODE-3275-length-18584-cov-6.618544_pt1 | contig 18584 bp, 15 predicted proteins | sample MGYA00375137_ERZ795053 | MGnify/ENA primary metagenome ERZ795053 (study PRJEB30182, sample SAMN05720284) | activated sludge metagenome | isolation source: Anaerobic digester | place: Hong Kong | collected 2014-12-17 ...
CCCGGTCGCCGACCCGGAAGAGATATTTGAGGATCGCGGTTTCCTTCTCGGTGAGATGGATCTTCTTGTCGGCGGCCGTCACCAGCATCTTCGCCGCGGGCTTGAAGGCATAGGGCCCGATCTGGAAGGTCGCGTCGTCGGACAGCTCGAACTGACGGAGCTGGGCGCGCAGGCGCGCCATCAGCACGCCGAGCCGCACCGGCTTGCCGACATAGTCGTTGGCGCCGCTGTCCAGCCCGAGGATCGTATCGGAATCGCTGTCATGGCCGGTCAGCATGATCACCGGCGCCTTGATCCCGGCCTTGCGGATCAGCCGGCAGAGGTCGCGCCCGTCGGTGTCCGGCAGGCCCACGTCGAGGATCAGGGCGTCGAGCGGATGGGCCTTGGCGAGCTCGAGGCCCTCCTTGCCGGTGCCGGCCTGCAACACCTCGCAGCTCTCGTGCAGGCCGAGCTGCTCGGCGAGCTCGCCGCGGAACGCCTCGTCATCGTCGACGATCAGGATGCGCTTGCCACTGTTCATGTCGCTTCGCCAATCGTGCTGTGGAGCCGCCCTCACCCGCGAGACTACCGACGCCCGTGCGGAAGCGAAAGAGCGCCCGATGGCCGCGCGTCCCTTTGGGCGCTTGTCGCCCGGCCGCCTTGCGGCTATCGCAATCACGCAGCACGTGCGGAAAGGGTTAACCTCTTTCGTACTATGATCGATCCGCGCGGCTCGTTCCCCGCGTGGCGGAATGGCCGCCGTTCCGGCGATCGAGGCGACGACCGACCCTGATGTTCCTCATTCTCTACCTCATGGCCCTGGCGGCCCTCCTGCTGCACGCGCCTCCGGATCTCCTCGATCCGGCCAACCGGCCGTTCTTCGTGGTGATCGGGGTGATCGGGATCTGGCGCTATGGCTGGGGTGCGGTGCACTTCCTTCGGGCCCAGTACTACAAGCGGATCGAGTTCCGCGGCCTGCGCCGGCGCGCCACGGCGCTGCTGCCGGCGCCAGCCGCCGACAGCGCCGACGAAACGCGGGCGGGGCCCGAGGTCTTCATCGTCGTCACCAGCTTCCGCATTCGCGCCGAGACGACCGCGACCGTCTATCGCGGCGCCATCGCCGAGGCCTGCCGGCACGACGGCCCAGCAGTGATTGTGGCCTCGATAGTCGAGATGGCCGACCAGCGCTTCATCAAGCAGCTCTTCTACTCGATGGCGCCGCCCGAGCATGTCCGGCTGATCTTCGTGCGCACAGCCGGTCTGGGCAAGCGGCACGGCCTGGCCGTGGCGCTGCGCGCCGTCGCCCGCAGCCGGCCGGCGAACGACGCGGTCGTGGCCCTGGTCGACGGCGACACCGTCCTGATCCCGGGCACGTTCGAGCGCTGCCTGCCGTTCTTTCGCCTGCTGCCCGAGATCGGCGCCCTGACGACAGACGAGGAGCCCGTCATCCAGAGCGGCGCGCTCCTGCGCCAATGGTACATGCTGCGCTTCGCCCAGCGGCAGCTCCTGATGTGCTCCATGGGCCTCTCGCGCAGGCTCTTGACGCTCACCGGCCGGATGTCCTTCTTCCGCGTGCGGATCGCCACCGATCCCAGCTTCGTCGACACGCTGCGCGACGACAGCATCGAGCACTGGCGCCTCGGGCGCATTCCGCTGCTCACCGGCGACGACAAGTCGACCTGGTTCTGGCTCCTGCAGCGCAACTGGGACATGCTCTATGTCCCGGATGTACGCATCCTCACCCTCGAGGATCCGCCGAACGGGCGCTTTCTGATCGCCACCACCCGGCTGATGCGCCGCTGGTTCGGCAACATGCTGCGCGCCAGTGGCCGGGCCATAGCGCTCGGGCCGCGGCGGGTCGGCCTCTTTCCCTGGTGGTGCCTGATCGACCAGCGCGTCTCGATGTGGACGCCGCTGCTGCTGCCCCTCTCGGCGCTGGCGCTCACGCTCGCCACCGGCCCGACCGTGCTCTATGCCTACGCCATCTGGGTCATGACCACGCGCCTCTTGCAGTCGCTGCTGCTGCTCGGCGTGCGCGACCGCATCGGCACGCTCTTCCCGCTGCTCATCCTCTACAGCCAGGTCTACGGCGCCATGGTCAAGACCTGGGTTCTCTTCCATCCGCACCGCCAGAGCTGGACGCGCCAGGGGATCGTCGCACCGGCGCCGGCCGGGATCAGCGGGCGGTTGCAGGCGGCGCTCTCACACTATACCCATGCGCTCGCCATGCTCGCCCTGATCCTCGCCGTGGCGGTCTTCACCGGGCTGATCGAGACACCGTCGCCCAGGACGGTCGCTCTGACCCTTGCCCGCCTCTTCTGAACCCGCCGGTATTCTGGAACGCTCCATGCAGCCACAGGTCGTCCACGAGGCCGAAGTCCACCGCCAGCACGTCCGGCTGAAGATCCCGATCAATGTCGAGATCGACGGCTCGGCCTTCACCGTCGACGACTGGTCGATGGGCGGCTTCGGCATCTTCTCCGAGATGACCTCGCGCCAGCCGGGCGAGCGTTTTCCCGTCAAGCTGATCTTCCCGTTCGAGGACTTCGAGGTCACGCTCCGGCTCGACTGCCAGATGGTCTACATCCTCGAGGAGAGCACGCGCTTCGGCTGCCGGTTCCTCGGCCTGAGCCAGGGTCAGCTCGCCCTCTTCCGCTATCTGGTCGATGCCTATCTCTCCGGCGAGATCGTCAGTGGCGGCGACATCCTGGCCATCGCCGGGCGCGAGAACTCGGCCGCCGTGCGCGAGCGCGGCCTGCCCTACAACCCCTATGCCGAGGCCGAGGGCGTCGGCCGCCGGGTCAAGCAGATCGCCGGCTACACGCTCCTCGGTGTCGCCAGCCTCGGCCTCGCGGCGCTCATCTTCACCGGGGTCCAGGAACGCTTCTTCACGGTGCGGGCGGAGAGCGCCGTGATCGAGACCCCCGTCGTCCGCCTCAGGGCCCCGGATGCCGGCATCGTGACGCCGGCCACCTTGCCCAACATCCTCCAGCCGGGCACGCCGGTCGCCCGCATCGAGACCGCCGACGGGCGCTTCGTGCATCTCGAGAGCCCCTGCGACTGCGTGCTCTACGAGTGGCTCGTCATGCCGGGCCAGTTCACCCAGCAGGGCGAGGACGTGGCCGTGCTGGTCACCGCCAACCAGCCGCTCCTGGTCCGCGCGCAGGTGACGTTCGAGCAGGCGAACCGGCTCGCGGTCGGCGATCTCGCCCTGATCGACGTGCCGGGCCGGTCCGATGGCATGCGTGGCCAGGTCGAGAGCATCGACTTCCGGCCGAGCCTGCGCCGCATCGACGAAACGGTCGGAACGGCCCCGAGCCGCCGCCTCGCCCAGGTCACCATCCGCCCCGACCAGCCCTTCGAGTTCGAGGACCTGGGCTCCATCGTCGGCGTCAGCTTCCCGTGAGGCGCGGCTGCCCGAGCCGGGCAAGGCCGGCGGCGGGGCGTCTCGACCGCCGGTTCGACCACTGACCGGAAAGTCCTGATGCTCAAGCGCCTCGCTGCCTTCCTCGTCGCCGGCTGCCTCCTGCTCGGCAGCGCGCTCGCCGACGAGGAGACGCTGCGCAGCCTGGCGCTGCTGCTCGGCCTCGAGGACGCCTACGGCTTCGCCGAGACGGTCCTGACCCTGCGGCGCGAGGGCGAGCTGCCGGACCACTACGTGACCAAGGGCGAGGCGCGCGACCTCGGCTGGCGGCCGGGCGACGATCTCTGCCGCTCGGCGCCCGGCCGGGTGATCGGCGGCGACCGCTTCGGCAATCGCGAGGGGCGGCTGCCGGACCGGCCGGGCCGGCGCTGGCACGAGGCCGACCTCGACTTCGACTGCGGCCGGCGCGGCGCCCGGCGGCTGGTCTTCTCCAGTGACGGCCTCGTCTTCGTCACCCTCGACCACTACGAGACCTTCTACGAGATCCCGGCCGAGGCTACGGGCGAGGAGGACCGGCAATGACCACCGCCCGCCTCGACGGCCGGCAGCGGAGCAAGCGGGCGGTGCTGGCGAGGCTCGCCAGCGAGCTCGCCTTCCCGCCGCATTTCCGCCCCAATCTCGACGCGCTCTACGACGTGCTGACCACCGACCTCGAGGGGCCGATCACCATCCACTGGCGGGCCACGGAGCATGCCCGGCGTGCCCTGGCCGGCGATTTCGAGGCCATCGCCCGCACGCTCGCCGCGGCCGCCGCGGAACGGGACGACCTGACGCTCCGCCTCACCACGCCCTGACGAAGATCGCCGAAAAGCCGCCGGGCAACGGGATCGAACAGGTCGGCATGTAGGACTTATAGCCTATATCGGCGCCGCGCGCAAGCCTGCGACGGGCGGCCGCGGGTTGGTTCGGCAATTTGCGACTTCGACGGCCCGGCACGTCGGGCGCGCCCGTCAAAAACGGCCGAAAACTGTTCTTGATCAGAATGATGCAGGCTCGCGGGTTCGTTTGCCCGAGCTCGGGTTCGATCGTCGAAGAAGCGGGTTCGTTCGTCCGAATCCCGGGTTCGCTCGTCGATTCGGTGGGTTCGCTCGTCGCCGCCTGTCGCGGAATCCGCGACAGACATGGGCGAGAGTCGCCGATTCTGCGACATCACGATTCCTTATGTCGCGGATTCCGCGACAGCTCGGCCGGCGCTGTCGCGGAATCTGCGACAGCCCGAGGCCGGATGTCGCGGAATCTGCAACAACCCGAGCGATTCAGGAGGTGGAGGGCCACCCGGTGACGGGCTCGACCGGGTCCTCGGGCCGAAGGCATAAGCGTTCGTGATGATGATGGCGAGGTGGACGCGGTCGTGCCCATGGGCGATGCTGCCGATCGAGGCAGCCGAACGGCGAGAGAAACGCCACCTTCTGGCGAGGGGGAGCCACCATGCTGCAGTTCGACGCCGCAACCGCGCGACTTCTCGATGACGGCTATCTGGGCTCGGATGTCGCGCGCAGGCGCCTCGCGAACCTCGCCGCCCTGGCGCCGGCGCCCGGCGAGCGGATCGCCGACATCGGCTGCGGCACCGGCCTGCTGACCCGCGACCTCGCCCGCGCGGTCGGCGAGACCGGCTGCATCACCGCCATCGATCCGAGCGCGGAGATGCGCGCGGCCTGCGAGAGGCGCTGCGCCGCGTGCTCCCATGTGAAGGTGGTCGAGGGCTCTGCGGAGGTCCTGCCACTCGACGACGGCAGTGTCGACGGCGCGGTTGCCCTGCAGGTCTTCGAGTAAGTCGACGACATTGGCGCGGCATTGGCCGAGACCCACCGCGTCTTGCGGCCGGGCGGGCGGCTGGTCATCGGCGACCTGCCCCAAGACAGCCAAACTGGGGGACAGCCACGTCTGGCACGCCGATGATCCGGACCGCATGGGCCGCATGCTGCGCCTCTGGGACCGGCATCTGGTCGAACGCCGTGTCCCGGCCTTGCTGCCGCCTTTGCTCCGGGCGGCCGGCTTCGAGGTCGAGGCGATCGTGCCGGAGCTCTGCCAGGACAACATCTTTCGGGCCGATGGCCTGGCGCGCCTGATGACCCACCTGATCGGCGCATATGTTGGAGAGAACGACCTCGCCGAGCCGCGGGACGTCGGGGCATGGATCGCCGAGCAGCAGCGAATGGCCGAAGAGGGGCGCTTCTTTTTCGCCATCACCCACTATGTCGTGGCGGCACGCAAGAATCCGGGGTGAGTGGCGCGCATCTTTCGATGTGGCGCAGCGAGCGTCCCGTCAGGCCTTGGGGCGGCCGACCACGGCGATCGAGCGTTCGGAAAGAGCGCGGTTGCCGCCGGCGTCGCGGGCCTGGCGGCGGGCCCGGTCGGCGCGGCCGACGAGGCGCTGCAGGGGCTCGCCCGGATGCGAGAGGGCGACGCCGATGGCGACGGTGACGGCCGGGATCGCGGCGCCCGTCTCGCCGCTCTCGAGCGTCAGGTCGGCGATGTCGCGACAGAGGCGCTCGGCCAGGGCGGTGGCGTCGTCGAGCCCGGTGTCGACGAGGACGACGCCGAAGGCGGCACCGTCGAGTCGGCCGATCGTGTCCTGCCGCTTCAAGGCGAGGCCGATGCGCCGCGCCACGGCCCTGAGCATGAGGTCGCCGAGCCGGCGGCCGCACGCCTCGTTGAAGGCGGCGAACCGGTCGAGGTCGACGATCATGTAGACGAGCGGCCGGTCGGCCGCTTCGGCCGCGGCGACGGCGCGCTCGAGCGCGCGCTCGAGCCGCCGCTGCCTGGCGACACCGCTCACCGGATCGACCTCGTCGGCGCCCTCGCTCGCCCCGAGCGCCGCGCGGAGCTGGGTGATCTCGGCGGCGCCCTCGACCACCCGGCGCTGCAGCCGGCCGGCGGCCACGCGCATGCCCTCGGTCTCGCGGGCGAGCTCGGCGACGCGCGCGCGGATCTCCCCGTAGCGGGCATGCACCTCGGCCGAGGCCGCGCTTGCGGCCCCATCCTTCGCTTCGCCCGGCGCCCCCTCCAGCTTCCTGCCGAGCCGGCCGACGCGCTCCGCCCGGGCCGCGGCATCGGCTTCGGCACCGGCGAGATCCGACTCCAGCCGCGCCAGCAGCCGCAGCGCGTTGCGACTCGCCTCGGCGACCAGGAGGGCCGCCTGGTCGGCGCCGAAATAGCGCTCGTGGAGCACGCCGATCAGGCCCGCGTCGAAGGGCTCGCCGCGCGCCTCCAGCTCCTTCAGGCGGCGGGACAGATCCGGCCGCTCGCCCGCCAGATGCCGGTACCAGAGCGTGAACGATTCCGGCGTCGGCCGGATGCCGTGCCGGCGGAGCGCCAGCAGCGTCGCGTCGCCGAGCGGATCGTCGAGCGTTGCCGGTGCTGCCGGGCGCTCGGCGAAGAGCTGCCGCAGGAAGCCCAATCCGCCGGCCGTCTCGGTTCGCCGCGCGTCCACCGCCATCCGCTCTCCATGCTGCACGGATCGGACGACACTGTCAGATGTGGATGAAGAAAGGGTGAAACCCCGCCTTTTCCGCGGACTTATCCACAAGGAATCAGCCGGGCTGAGGGTCGACTGAGGCGCTTGAGTCGAGGCTCAGCCCGTCGCCCGGGGCCGCCCGGTCAGGGCCGCCAGGCCTCGTAGTCGCCGGTCGCATGGTCGCGCTGCCCGCCGCGCTTCTCGTGGCCGGGCGGCAGGTAGGCCCCGACCGTGCCCGACGGGTTGGCGGCGTGCGGCTTCTCCCAGAAGCGCTCCGCCAGCGGCAGCTCGCTCGGTGCCTTCTCGCGGTTCTTGTGCAGCCAGGCGTTCCAGCCGGCCGGCACGGAGCTCGCCTCGAGCTCGCCGTCCCCGGCATAGACCACCCAGCGGCGCTCGTCCCGCCAGTCCGCCGCCCCGGGCCGCCGGTAGTAGACATTGCCGAGCGCGTCCTCGCCGACCCGCTCGCCCCGCCACCGCGTGAAGAGGTGGGTGCCGAGCCGGTTGTCGGTGAGCCACTTGAGGAAGGACACGAGCAGGGTCTCCGCGCCTGGGATGGTCGATCGGGGAAGGCGGGCGCGGCACTGCCGGCCGCCGCCCCCGGGCGCCCTCCTTATGCGCAGCATCGCCCCGGCCGTCCAGCCGCGAAGCGACGCACGGCGGCGACGGTCCCGACCGTGACGGCCGCGCGGTGGACAGCCTGTGGAAGAATCCCGACCAGGATGCCTTGTGGATCATTGCCCCCTGTGGACAAGCCGGGACAAGCACAAGCTGTGGATAAGAGGGGAGCGACAGGCGGATTGAGCGACACTCAGCAGGCTCATCGGGCATCAATCGAACGAACCGGGAACGCGCACGGCCGGCTCTTTCGGACTTGTCCACAGGTTCCTGCAAGGCGTTTTCCGGTGGCGCCGGCGCGCTCGCTGAGTGGCATTGAGCCCGCCCCGCAGTCAGCGGGGCGCTGACCCCCCTCTCGCGGGAAAAGCGAGTTCCTGCCCGTGGCCCGCGCCGGTCCGGCGATGGCAGGGCGGCAACACCAGGGGCGGCCCGGGTGGAAAGGGCGCGAAGAACACAATATCTTGTTGTGGCGCACCGGCGAATTCGTATATCTGGTCAGGCTAGGCTGTGCTGGCCGCCGCTCGAGAGCGGCAGGCAATGGCCGGGGCGGCGAGTTGCAGGCGTGGGCACGGCGGAGCGGCGAGATTTTCGTGGGTCCTAGCCGCCCCCGCCGAGGCTTTCTGTTGTGCTCCGGCGCGGGTGGCTCTAAACTGAGCGTTGAATGATCCTGAGATCAATCGGCGCTGATCGACGAGCCTTCGCGCGGACGGCGGGCGGCTGCAAGCGGGTTTGACGAACGAGACGAGAACATCCTAGTCTCGCAGCGACGAGGAGATCGGTGTCGATGAAGATCGAGCGGGCCTTTACCAAAGCCGGAGCATCGCCCTACGCGGCGATCGCGTTCCGTTCCGCTTCGAGCGAGATCCGCAACCCGGACGGGTCGGTGGTGTTCGCGGCGACGGAGCTCGAGGTGCCGGCCGGCTGGTCGCAGGTCGCCGTCGACGTGCTGGCGCAGAAGTATTTCAGGAAGGCCGGCGTCCCGGCGCGGCTGAAGCCGGTCAGGGAGAAGGGTGTCCCGGCCTGGCTCTGCCGCCGGGTGCCCGACGAGGCGGCGCTGGCCGCCCTGCCCGAGGCCGAGCGCACCACCGGCGAGACCAGCGCCAAGCAGGTCTTCGACCGGCTGGCCGGGGCCTGGACATATTGGGGCTGGAAGGGGCGCTACTTCTCGACCGAGGCGGATGCCAGGGGCTTCTACGACGAGCTGCGCTGCATGCTGGCGCGCCAGTACGCGGCCCCCAACTCGCCGCAGTGGTTCAACACCGGCCTGCACTGGGCCTATGGCATCGACGGCCCGGCGCAGGGGCACTTCTATGTCGACGAGACGACCGGCAAGGTGCACGCCTCGACCTCGGCCTATGAGCGGCCGCAGCCGCATGCCTGCTTCATCCAGTCGATCCAGGACGACCTCGTCAACGAGGGCGGGATCATGGATCTCTGGGTGCGCGAGGCCAGGCTCTTCAAGTACGGCTCCGGCACCGGCACCAATTTCTCGAACCTGCGCGGCGAGGGCGAGCGGCTCTCGGGCGGCGGCCGCTCCTCCGGCCTGATGAGCTTCCTCAAGATCGGCGACCGGGCGGCCGGGGCGATCAAGTCGGGCGGCACCACGCGCCGGGCGGCGAAGATGGTGATCGTCGATGTCGACCATCCGGACATCGAGGCCTTCATCGACTGGAAGGTCATCGAGGAGCAGAAGGTGGCGGCCCTGGTCGCGGGCTCGCGGCTGCTGCAGCGCCATGCCAACGCGATCATGGAGGCCTGCCACGGTGCGGCCGACGTGCCGCAGGACAAGCGCTGCGACCCGCTCGCCAACCCGTTCCTCAAGCGCGCCATCCGCGATGCGCGCCGGGCGCTCCTGCCCGAGGGCTCGATCCAGCAGGCCATTCTTTTGGCCGCGCAGGGCTATACCGCGGTCGAGGTGCCGGTCTACGACGCCGACTGGGACAGCCAGGCCTATCTGACCGTGGCCGGGCAGAACTCGAACAACTCGGTCCGGATCAGCGACGCCTTCTACCAGGCGGTGCAGCAGGACCGCGAATGGCCGCTCACCGCGCGCATCTCGGGCAAGGTGGCGAAGACGGTCCGCGCCAAGGCGCTCTGGGACAAGCTCTGCTTCGCCGCCTGGGCCAGCGCCGACCCCGGCGTGCAGTACGACACCACCATCAACGACTGGCACACCTGCCCGGCCGACGGCCGCATCAATGCATCGAACCCGTGCTCCGAGTACATGTTCCTCGACGACACGGCCTGCAATCTCGCGTCGTTGAACCTGATGCAGTTCAGGGCAGCCGATGGCAGCTTCCTCGTCGACGATTTCGAGCATGCGGTCCGGCTCTGGACGCTGGTGCTCGAGATCTCGGTGATGATGGCCCAGTTCCCGGCGGCCCGGATCGCCGAGCTGAGCTACCGGTTCCGCACGCTCGGCCTCGGCTACGCCAATCTCGGCGGGCTCCTGATGGCGTCCGGCATTCCCTATGACAGCGACGAGGGGCGCGCCTATTGCGGCGCCATCACCGCGCTCATGACCGGTGTGGCCTATCGCGTCTCGGCGGAGCTGGCGGCCGAGCTCGGCGCCTTCCCGGGCTACGCGCCGAACCGCGAGTCGACGCTGCGCGTGCTCAGGAACCATCGCCGCGCCGCGCACGGCGAGGCCCGAGGCTACGAGGACCTGGCCACCCTGCCCGTCCCGCTCGACGCCGGCCACTGCCCGTCCGAGCCTCTGGCCCTGGCCGCGCGCCGGGCCTGGGACGAGGCCGTCGCCATGGCCGAGCAGCATGGCGTCCGCAACGCCCAGGTCTCGGTGATCGCCCCCACGGGCACGATCGGCCTCGTCATGGACTGCGACACCACCGGCATCGAGCCTGACTTCGCGCTCGTCAAGTTCAAGAAGCTGGCGGGCGGCGGGTTCTTCAAGATCATCAACCGCATGGTGCCGCAGGCGCTGGCCACGCTCGGCTACAGCAAAGCGCAGGTCGAGGCGATCACCCGCTACGCCGTGGGCCACGGCACGCTGCAGCACAGCCCCGGCATCGACCACGCGGCACTGCGCGCCAAGGGCTTCACCGACGAGGTGCTGAAGAAGCTCGAGGCGGGCCTGCCGACCACCTTCGACATCCGCTACGCCTTCAACCGCTTCTCGCTCGGCGACGCCTTCTGCCGGGACGTGCTCGGCTTCACCGACGAGCAGCTCGGCGACGTGCGCTTCGACATGCTGCAGTCGCTCGGCTTCAGCCGGGACGCGATCGAGCAGGCCAACGCCTTCTGCTGCGGCACCATGACGATCGAGGGCGCGCCGGAGCTGCGGCCCGAGCATCTGGCGGTCTTCGACTGCGCCAATCCCTGCGGGCGGATCGGCAGGCGCTATCTCTCGGCCTCGAGCCACATCCGCATGATGGCGGCGGCCCAGCCCTTCATCTCGGGGGCGATCTCCAAGACCATCAACATGCCGGCCCGGGCCACGGTCGAGGATTGCCGCGAGGCCTATCTCGAGGGCTGGCGGCTCGGCGTGAAGGCGCTCGCCCTCTACCGCGACGGCTCCAAGCTGAGCCAGCCGCTCTCCTCGATGCTGGCCGACGTCATCGAGGACGAGGCCGAGGACGACTCGGCCGCGCGCTCGCAGGTCGAGCGCATCGTCGAGGTGACGGAGCGGGTGGTCGAGCGCTTCGTCAACGGCCGCAGGAAGCTGCCGTCCAGGCGCAAGGGCTACACGCAGAAGGCCATCGTCGGCGGCCACAAGCTCTACTTGCGGACCGGCGAGTACGCGGACGGGGCGCTCGGCGAGATCTTCGTCGACATGCACAAGGAAGGTGCCGCCTTCCGCTCGCTGATGAACAGCTTCGCCATCTCGGTCTCGATCGGCCTGCAATACGGCGTGCCGCTCGAGGAGTTCGTCGAGGCCTTCTCGTTCACCCGCTTCGATCCCTCCGGCGTCGTCCAGGGCAACGACACGATCAAGATGGCGACCTCGGTGCTCGACTACATCTTCCGCGAGCTGGCCATCTCCTATCTGGAGCGCACCGACCTCGCCAATGTCGATCCGGCCGAATTGCGCCACGACGCCATCGGCGCCGGCACCAAGGAGGGCGACATGGGCGAGAACGTGGCGCAGATCGCGTCCGCCGGCTTCGTGCGCGGCAATCTCCGCCTGCTCGCCGGCGGCGGTGCGGTGATGGAGCCCGCGGCATCGGGCGGCGGCTCGCGCCAGGCCGGGGGCAGCGCCGCCGCGGGATTAACCACACTTTCACGAGACAGCCGCCGCCAGCAGGCGGAAATCGCCCGCCTTCAGGGCTACGAGGGCGACCCCTGCTCGGCTTGCGGCAACTTCACGCTGGTGCGCAACGGCACCTGCCTGAAATGCGACACCTGCGGCAGCACGACTGGCTGCAGCTAGGTCCGCATGGCGTACCCGTGGGCAGCGGGACGTCTCTTTCCTTGTATTCTCCTCAACTACGGCCCCGGGTTCGCCCGGGGCCGCTCTTCTTTGGCGCCGGCGCCCGGGCTTTCCTGTCCATCCGCGACCATGCTCGTCCTGATGCCTGTCGGCCTTCGTCTTCGGCAAGACGGTCTTTCGATGCGAAAGGTGATGGCGGATTCGCGCGACACGCGAGTCGAACGGAGTTGGCGCCGGCCCGCCCGGACGCCGCCGCAGGCCGTGGCGGGCGGGCCTTGGCCCTTGCGCCACAGTCTCCCCCGACGCGCACCCGGCGAGCGGCCTTTCCGGTTGACGTCAACTGTCAGTTGCCCGACATTTTCAGGCGCGACTGGCGCTGTCACGAGGGCGGACCGAGAAACGGAAAGGGCGAAGAAGGCGAGACAATGGGCTGGCGTCCCCGACTTTTGCACAGATCCGACGAGGTCCGACCGTTCATCGAGAAGCAGCTCGCGGCCGGGACCGTCATCTTCTGGGCCGGCGACCCGAGCGACGCCGTCGCCTTGATCATCGATGGCGAGGTCGAGGTGCTGGCGGAGCAGGTCAACGGCCTCGTGCGCATCGGCAAGCACGGCAATGGCGCCTATGTCGGCGACAAGGACGTCCTGGCCGAGCGCCCGCGGCGCTTCACCTTTCGCACGACCCGCCCGACCCGCGTCGAGATGCTGTCCGGCCACCTGTTCATGGAGCGGATGCGGGCCGCCAGGGCCGCAGCCGAGCCGCGCGCCGAGGCGCTGGTCCGCCTCCTGCCCGCCTCCACCCTCAGCGCCGGCCTGCTGCCGGAGGAGGGGCTCTGCCTCACCAGCTTCCCGTTCAGCGTCGGCCGCGAGGGCAGCGACGGGAAAGAGGACGCGGCGAGCGACGCACAGGCCCGCCTGGTCATCGCCGAGAGCCCCCCCTATCGCCTGTCGCGTCGACACTTCACCATCCTGCGCGAGGGCGACATCATCCGGGTGGTCGACCCGGGCAGTCGCCTCGGCACCCTGGTCGATGGCCAGCGGGTCGGCCTCGAGCCCGTGACGCTTGCCGCCGGCAGCACGCACGAGATCATCGCGGGCGGGGCGAGCTCGCCCTACCGCTTCCAGCTTGCGATCGACTGACACGACGCCGAGAATGCATGCGGCGGCCCGTTCGTTGCGGTCAGAGGAGGATTTCGATGTCGGTCGTTCACGAGCTGTCGCGGCGGACGTTGCTGCTCGGCGCCTGCCTCTCCTGGGCGCTGGCCGCCACGCCGGCCGCCGAGGCCGCGACCGGGGCGGAGATCGACGCCAAGGTCGATCTCGCCCTGGCCCAGCTCCTGCGCGAATCCGACACCGCCCGGGCGCTCGCCGACAAGGCGGTCGCGATCCTGGTCTTTCCCGACATCGTCAAGGGCGGCTTCGGCATCGGCGGGCAGTTCGGCGAGGGTGCGCTGCGCCGCAACGGCAAGACCGAGGGCTACTACAACATCGCCGCCGCCTCGTTCGGGCTGCAGATCGGCGCCCAGTCCTTCAGCCAGGCGATCTTCTTCATGACCGAGGAAGCCCTGGCTTATCTCGACAGCTCCAAGGGCTTCGAGATCGGCGCCGATGCCAATGTGGCGCTGGCCAACGAGGGGCTGGGCTACGACGTGACCAGCAGCACCGTGCAGGACCCGATCATCGCCTTCGTCTTCGGCCAGAAGGGCCTCATGGCCGGCCTCACGATCGAGGGTTCGAAGATCACGAAGCTCGCCAGGTAGCCGGCCCGGCCAGGGCGACGGCCACGGAGCCGCGCCTGTCGCTGGTCACGCTCGCCGACGACGGCTCCCTGCAGCTTCCCTGAGACCGTTGGCGGCTGGCCTCGGGCTCAGCCGTCTCGCTTCACGGCGCTCTCGTGCCATTTGCGCAGCAGGAGATGGCTGAGCAGCGTCAGGGCGAGGAAGATCAGGATGCCGGCCATGGAGATCAGGAAGAGGGCGGCGAACATGCGCGGGATGTTCAGCCGGTAGCTGGCCTCGAGGATCCGGTAGGCGAGGCCGGAGCCGGTGCCGGCCGTGCCGGCGGCGAACTCGGCGACGATGGCGCCGATCAGCGCCAGCCCGCCCGCGATCCGCAGCCCGCCGAGGAAGTAGGGCATGGCCGAGGGCAGGCGCAGGAAGCGCAGCATCTGCCAGCGGCTCGCCTTGTAGAGGCGGAAGAGGTCGACGAGGTTGTGGTCGGCGCTGTTCAGCCCGAGCGTGGTGTTGGACAGGATGGGGAAGAACGCGACGATCCAGGCGCAGATCAGAAGGGCGAGGTGCGTGTTCTCGACATAGATCAGGATCAGCGGGGCGATGGCGATGATCGGCGTCACCTGGAGGATCACGGCGAAGGGGAAGAGCGAGAGCTCGATCCAGCGGGACAGCGTGAAGAGCACGGCGAGCCCGACCCCGCCGACGACCGCCACGGCCAGGGCGGAGAAGGTGACCCGCAGCGTGACCAGGAGCGACGGGTAGAGCGTGTGCCAGTCGGCGACCAGGGTGCGGGCCACGAGGACGGGGCCCGGCAGGATGTAGTGCGGCGTGTCGTGCCAGCGGACACCGAGCTCCCACAGGCCCAGGACGACGAGGACGAGGCCGAGCGGCATGGCCCAGCGCAGCACCCGCTCGAGGCGCCGTGGCAACCGGGACGGCCGGTCGCCCGCCGCCATCAGCCCACGGCCTGCTGCAGGGCCGCCGAGGCCTGCCTGCAATAGTGGAGATAGCTCTCGGACAGGCGGAACGCATCGTCGCGCGGATAGGGCTCGGCGATCTCGAACCCGGCGACGATCCGCCCCGGGCGCGCCGACATGACGACGACCCTGGATGCCAGGAAGACCGCCTCGTAGACGCTGTGGGTGACGAAGACGACGGTCCAGCCCTGCCCCTGCCAGAGGTCGAGCAGATCGTGGTTCAGCCGGTGCCGGGTGATCTCGTCGACCGCGGCGAAGGGCTCGTCCATGAGCAGCAGCCTCGGCCGGGTCACCAGCGCCCGGGCGATGGACACGCGCATCCTCATGCCGCCCGAGAGCTCGCGCGGGTAGGCCCCGGCGAAGTCGTCGAGGCCGACCAGGGCGAGCGCCTCTCTGACCGCCTCGCCGGCCCGCCGCCGCCCGCGCCCCTGCAGCCGGAGCGGCAGGTGGACATTGTCGAAGACCGTCGCCCAGGGCATCAGCGTCGGCTCCTGGAAGACGAAGCCGATATCCCCCGCACTGCCGCCGTTCGGCCAGGCCAGCCGGCCGGCGCTCGCCTCGCCGAGCCCGGCGATGAGGCGAAGCGCCGTGCTCTTGCCGCAGCCGGAGGGGCCCAGCATGCAGAGGAGCTCGTGGCGGCCGACATCCAGATCGAGGCCATCCAGCGCGACGGTGCCGTTCGGGAAGGTCTTCGAGACGCCGCGCAGCTCGAGGAGAGCATCCGCCGTGGCACCGCTCGGGGTATCCGCCCTCACCCGCCGGTGAGCTCCCGCCCGAGCGCCAGCCCGACCTGCCGGTTGACGAAGGCGAGCGTGTAGGCACGGCTGAGGTCCAGGTCGGCCGGATAGAGGCCGACCGCCGCCAGGCTGGCGAGGAAGCTCCGCCAGCGCGCATCGGTCATGGCGCCGATCCCGAGGGTGAGCGCATCGCCCGATTCGACGATGCCACGGGCCGTCATCTGCTCGATCGCGTAGGCGATCTGCGCGTCGGTCATGTCGGGGTTGGCGGCCTTGATCAGCGCGTTGCCGGGCGTGGGGTCGCCGTGCAGGTAGCTCACCCAGCCGAGGATCGAGGCATCGACGAAGCGCTGCACGAGGTCCGGGTTCTCCTCGACCAGCCGCCAGCTCGTCTCGATCATGCTGGCATAGCTGTCATAGCCGAAGTCGGCGAGCAGGAGCACCCTGGGCGCGAAGCCGCCCTCGCGGGCGACGGCGAAGGGCTCGGCGGTGAGATAGCCCTGCTGGGCGACCCCCGGATCGGCGATGAACTGCGCCGCATTGAAGGTGTAGGGACGGAGCTGGCCGTCCTCCAGCCCGTAGGTGATCTTGAGCCAGTCCCAGAAGGTCTGCCGGCCGGCGGTGGAGATCAGGATCGGCATGTGCGCGAGGTCGGCCGGGGTCTCGATCCCGCGATCGGGGTGGGCCATCAGGACCAGCGGCGACTTCTGGAAGATCGCGGCCACCGTCACCATCGGCACGTCGGCCGTGAGGTAGTTGAAGGCGTTGGTCATGGACCCCGCCAGGCAGAAATCGATCCGGCCGGCGGCCAGGAGCTGCGGATGATTGACCTGCGGCCCGCCCGGCCGGATGGTCACCTCGAGGCCGTGCGCCTCGTAGAGGCCGGTGGCGAGCGCCTGATAGAAGCCGCCATGCTCGGCCTGCGCCTTCCAGTTGGTGCCCAGGGTGACGGCGTCCAGGGCCAAGGCCGGGGCGGCGAGCAGTGCCGCCAAGGAGAACGACGAAAGGAGCAGGGTCACGGGGCGGAACATGGACGGTTCCAGGCGCAGCGGCGTCGACCCGCTTCATAGGCCATCGGCGGCGTCGAAAGTCGACGCGCGCAACCGCCGCATGGCACGAGCCGGAAAGGCCGGCCACGGCAAGGTGGCAAAGGCTGATGGGGCGAGCGACCGGACTTGAACCGGCGGCCTCCAGGGCCACAACCTGGCGCTCTAACCGACTGAGCTACGCCCGCCATCAGATGGCGGCGTATGTGGCGCAAAGGCCGGGAGGCGTCAAGCATCCGCCGCTCCGGCAGGTTTGCATGTATTTTGGGCAGCTTGCCTGTTATTTGATCTTTCGGCGCCTGCGGGTCGACCGCCCCCGCACGGCGAAGCGCATTCCCACCGGCTGGCACGCTCCGTGCATATCTGTTGGCACCGATACGAGATGCAGGTCGCGAGCCTGCCCGCCGGTGCCCGTGCCGCGCGATCGTCACCGGTCGGGGCGGATGGAGGGCGGCGGTCATGGCTCGCAGCAAGGCGGAAGGAGATCCGAGGGCATGAAGAAGATCGAGGCGATCATCAAGCCGTTCAAGCTCGATGAGGTGAAGGAGGCGCTGCAGGAGGTCGGCCTCAAGGGCATGACCGTGACCGAGGTCAAGGGCTTCGGCCGCCAGAAGGGTCACACCGAGCTCTATCGGGGTGCCGAGTATGTCGTCGACTTCCTGCCGAAGGTGAAGATCGAGCTGGTGGTCGACGATGCGATCGTCGACCGGGCGGTCGAGGCGATCCAGCAATCGGCCAGGACCGACCGCATCGGCGACGGCAAGATCTTCGTCCTGCCGGTCGAGGATGCGGTGCGCATCCGCACCGGCGAGCGCGGCGCCGACGCCGTCTGAGCCACGAGGGGGGGCCGGCGTCGGCGCCGGTCATCGAGCGTATGTGGCCGCCGGCTCGCCGGCCGGCCGCCAACCGGGGCTCCGGGCCAGGAACAGGCCCGGGAATGTGCAACAAGAGGTTCGATCATGACACTGGGATGCAAGTCGGCTGCGGACGTGATGAAGTACGTCAAGGACAACGGCGTGGAGATGATCGATCTCCGGCTGATCGACGTGCCCGGGATCTGGCAGCATATCTCCTATCCGGCGGCGATCTTCGACGAGGGCAACATCGAGGCCGGCCTCGGCTTCGACGGCTCGTCGGTGCGCGGCTTCGCGCAGATCCAGGCTTCCGACATGCTGCTGCGCCCGGATGTCACCACGGCCTTCCTCGACCCCTTCACCAAGCACAAGACGCTGGTGATGATCTGCGCGGTCGCCGATCCGGTCACCGGCGAGCTCTACAGCCGCGACCCGCGCGGCATCGCCATCAAGGCCGAGGAGTATCTCAAGTCCACCGGCATCGGCGACACGGCCTATTTCGGCCCCGAGGCCGAGTTCTTCGTCTTCAGCGACGTGCGCATGGGCCAGGGGGTCAATTACGGCACCTACCAGGTCGACAGCCCCGAGGGTCACTGGAACACGATGACCGACGAGGGCCCCAACCTCGGCTACAAGGTCCCCCCCAAGGGCGGCTACTTCCCCTGCGCGCCGACCGACTCGCTCAATGACCTGCGGGCCGAGATGGCGCTGGTGATGCAATCGATCGGCCTCACCGTCGAATGCCACCACCACGAGGTGGCGACCGCCGGGCAGTGCGAGATCGACATGAGGTTCGATTCGCTCCTGGCCATGGCCGACCACCAGATGAAGTACAAGTACGTGGTCAAGAACGTCGCCAGGGCGGCCGGCATGACCGCGACCTTCATGCCGAAGCCGCTCTATGGCGACAACGGCTCCGGCATGCACTGCCACCAGTCGATCTGGAACGGCTCGACCCCGCTCTTCGCCGACGAGGCCGGCTATGCCGGGCTCTCGGACATGGCCCGCCATTACATCGGCGGGCTCCTCCGCCACGCCCCCTCGATCCTCGCCTTCGCCGCGCCCACGACCAACTCCTATCGCCGCCTGGTGCCGGGCTACGAGGCGCCGGTCAACCTCGCCTGGTCGCTCAGGAACCGCTCGGCCGCCTGCCGCATCCCGATGTACTCCAACAGCCCGAAGGCGAAGCGGGTCGAGTTCCGCTGCCCCGACCCCTCGGCCAACCCGTATCTCGCCTTCGCGGCGATGCTCATGGCCGGCATCGACGGCATCAAGAACAAGATCGACCCGGGCGCGCCCATCGACAAGAACATCTACGATCTGCCGCCCGAGGAAGCGGCCGAGATCCCGAAGGTCCCGGGCCAGCTCGCCGACGC
>ERZ795053.3276-NODE-3276-length-18582-cov-10.949641_pt1 | contig 18582 bp, 16 predicted proteins | sample MGYA00375137_ERZ795053 | MGnify/ENA primary metagenome ERZ795053 (study PRJEB30182, sample SAMN05720284) | activated sludge metagenome | isolation source: Anaerobic digester | place: Hong Kong | collected 2014-12-17 ...
CCGTGCTTGCGCAGCATCTGCACGACCTTCAGCACGAGGTCGGTCGCGGTGGTGCCCTCCATCATCCTGCCGGTCAGGCGGAAGCCCACGACCTCGGGGATCAGCATGGAAACCGGCTGGCCCAGCATCGCCGCCTCGGCCTCGATCCCGCCGACGCCCCAGCCAAGGACGGCCAGTCCGTTGACCATCGTCGTGTGGCTGTCGGTGCCGACAAGCGTATCCGGGTAGGCGACCGTTTCGCCGTTCTGATCCTTGTCGGTCCAGACCGTCTGGGCCAGGTATTCGAGGTTCACCTGATGGCAGATGCCGGTTCCGGGCGGGACGACACGGAAATTCTGGAACGCGTTCTGACCCCATTTGAGGAAGACGTAACGCTCCATGTTGCGTTCGTATTCGAGGTCCACGTTCTTCTGGAAGGCGCGGGGGTTGCCGAACTCGTCGATCATCACCGAGTGGTCGATGACAAGGTCGACCGGGTTCAGCGGGTTGATCTTCTGCGCGTCGCCACCCAGCGCCTTGATCCCGTCGCGCATCGCGGCGAGGTCGACAACGGCGGGAACGCCGGTGAAATCCTGCATCAGCACGCGCGCCGGGCGGTAGGCGATTTCACGCGGGTTGTCGCCGCCCTGCTTGCCCCAGTCGGAAAACGCCTTGATGTCGTCGACAGACACGGTGCGCCCGCCGTCCTCGAACCGCAGCATGTTTTCCAGCACCACCTTCAGCGCGGCGGGCAGGCGCGAAAACTCGCCCAGGCCCGCGGCCTCGGCGGCCGGGATCGAATAGTAGGCGACCGACTTGCCCCCGGCGGTCAGCGTGCGGCGGGTCTTGGCGGTATCGGTTCCGGTGACGATGGTCATGTCGGTCTCCCTCGTGAGGACAGGGTATCGCTTGGCAGGCTAATGCCGCAACGGAAGTCGCGGATCAAGAGGGTGCGCAGTTTTTTGTATACCATTGTGCACAATTTGTCATGGGCTTTGTCGTACACGCTGCCGCGATCGCCGGTTGCGCGGCTCTCGCGCATCCTTGATTGGCCAAGGCGCGCGCGGGCGGGTAACACGGGGGGGAAACCGTCATGGACCCACGCATGCGCCACAGGATACTTGCCGCGATCTGCCTGACAACCGGGCTGGCCCTTCCTTCTGCCTCGGGCGCGGGCGAAAGCCCGGTCGTGGTCGAGCTTTTCACCTCGCAGGGGTGTTCGTCCTGTCCGCCGGCCGACGCGCTGTTGAAGTCCTTCGCGGGGCGGCGGGATATCCTGCCACTGGCGCTGCATGTCGATTACTGGGACTACATCGGCTGGAAGGACACGTTTGGCGACCCCGCCCATGCGGAGCGTCAGCGCGCCTATGCCCGCCACGCCGGTGCGCGGATGATCTATACGCCGCAGATCATCGTCGGGGGCATGGAACACATCGTCGGGGTCAAGCCCGGGGTGCTGGAAAAGGCGATCCGGATGGAGGCGGCGGCGCCCGACCTCGTGTCGCTGTCGCTCCGGCCCGCAGGCGACAAGGTCGAGATTTCGGCGCGTGCGCTGGGGCCGATCCCCGACGGCACGATCGTGCAGCTGGTGCGCGTCCGGCCCTCGCAGACCGTCGACATCGGGCGTGGCGAAAACGCGGGCCGGACCTTTACCTATTCGCATATCGTGACGGACTGGACGCGCATCGGCCTTTGGAACGGCGAAGTCCCCTTCACAAGAAAGATTTCGGCGCCGGGCAAGGATGAAACCGTGGTGATCGTCCAGGAGCCGGGGCCGGGCCGTATTCTGGCTGCGGCGGTGCTGCGCTAGCGGCGTCGTTCCGATGGCGCGGATGGCGTGATGCATCCCGCCGACATGGCCACGGGCGGCGGCCTAGTCGTCATCTTCGTTGCGAAGGCGGATATCGCCACGGTCGGCAAGGTCGCGGATCGCGGCGACAACCTCTGTCTGCGCTGCCTCGGCATCCTTCGCCTTGACCTTTCCGAGGGTCGCGATTTCCTCCCTCAGGGTCGCGGCCATGCGTTGCGAAAGCGCCGAAAGGATGAACTCCGCCACCTGCTCAAGCGGTCCTGTCGCGCCGGCAAGGGCGCGGACCAGGACCGCCTGATCGACGCCGCGCATCGCGGTGGGAACGTCTCGCTGGGCTATTCGGGCGGGAATGTGCCCGAAGGTGAAGATCGACTTGCGCACGGCGGCGGCAAAAACCGCGTCCTCGGTGTCAAGTGCGTCCAGAACGTCATCGCGCGTGGCCGCCGCAGAGAGGTTCAGGATCGCGCCCATCCGGGCATCCGGGGGGGTGTCGAAGGCGCGGGGCGGCTGCACCTCAAGCTCCTGCGCCAGCGCAAGGCCGATGCGGCGCACCGTTTCGGGCGCGACGGCCCCGGTCTGTGAAACCGCATGGGCAAGGCGGCGGGCGCGTGGCCCCGGCAGCATCCCCAAAAGCTCTGCCGCGCGGGCGACAGGCAGTTTCGACAGGACGATGGCGCCAACTTCGGCCGCCTCGCGTTCGAGAATCGGCACAAGACGTTCCGGTGGCAATGTGCTGACGCGATCCCAGGGATCGGAACCGGCCGATGCGGCGGCAAGCCTGCGCAACCTGCCCGCGGCATCGGCCGAGATATGTCCGTCAAGCATCGACAATGCGCCGTCGAGTCCGCCCGGAAACGAAAGCCCGATCGATTCGATCCGCGCGCAGAAATCCTCGACGACCTCGCGCAGGGTGTCGCGGTCAACACTGCCCATTCGGCCGATCTGTTCGGTCAGGTCAGCCTGCATCCGTTCAGGAAGCGCGTGAAGCGGCGGCGGCGCCCCTTCGGACAGCAACAGGCGAACGATCACTGCAGCCTTTTCCCGCCCGCTCAGAACCCGGGCCGGACCGGTTTCCCGCGGCTTGACCAGCGACACCATCCTGTCCCTCCGACGAACCTGCGAAGGGATGGTCGCAAGATGCGGTTAACGCACCGTTACGCTCAGCTGGAAATCACGACACAGCGCTGGGCAGCGTCGTCCCAGGTCGATCCTTCGGCGCAGGTGATCTGGGCGCGCCGTTCGTGGCTGCATCCTTCGGCCAGGGCCAAGGCAGGCGAAAGCCCGGCCACAAGGGCGAGGGCAGCGACAAAAGTCCTTGTCTTCATGTTGTCCTCCTTCCGAATGGGGAAAGAGTGCCAGCCCCGCGCCCTTCGCTGCAAACGAAAACCGCCGGTCGCCCGGCGGTTCTCACGCAATCGTGTGGCCTGCCCCGGGCAGCCCCCTCAAGGCGATCAGGCGCCGAAGACGCGGGCAAAGATCGTGTCGACATGCTTGGTGTGATAGCCAAGGTCGAACTTTTCCTCGATTTCGGCGGGCGAGAGGGCGGCGGTGACTTCGGGATCGGCCAGAAGTTCTTCCTTGAAGTCCTTGCCCTGTTCCCAGACCTTCATCGCGTTGCGCTGGACCAGACGATAGGCGTCCTCGCGGCTGACCCCCGCCTGCGTCAGCGCCAGAAGGACGCGCTGAGACATCACCAGGCCTTTGAACTTGTTCATGTTTTTCAGCATGTTGTCCGGGTAGACGACCAGCTTTTCGATCACCCCCGCCAGCCGGTTCAGTGCGAAATCCAGCGTGACCGTCGCGTCCGGGCCGATGCCGCGCTCGACGCTCGAATGGCTGATGTCGCGTTCATGCCAAAGCGCCACGTTCTCCATCGCAGGAACCACGGCCATGCGGACAAGGCGCGCAAGGCCCGTGAGGTTCTCGGTCAGCACCGGGTTTCTCTTGTGCGGCATCGCCGAAGACCCCTTCTGGCCGGGGGAGAAATATTCCTCCGCCTCCAGAACCTCGGTGCGCTGCATGTGGCGAATCTCGATCGCGACGTTCTCGATGCCCGAGGCGATGACCCCGAGGGTGGCGAAGAACATCGCGTGGCGGTCGCGCGGGATGACCTGGGTGCTGATCGGTTCGGGGCTGAGGCCCAGTTGCGCGCAGACATGTTCCTCGACCGCGGGGTCGATGTTGGCGAAGGTGCCGACCGCGCCGGAAATGGCGCCCGTCGCGACCTCTTGGCGCGCGGCCAGCAGGCGCTGCCGGTTGCGGTCCATCTCGGCGTAGAAGCGCGCGAAGGTCAGGCCCATCGTCGTCGGTTCGGCGTGGATGCCGTGGCTGCGCCCGATGCGCACGGTGTCCTTGTGTTCGAAGGCGCGTTTCTTCAGCGCGGCCAGGACCTTGTCCAGATCGGCCAGAAGGATGTCGGCGGCGCGGACAAGCTGGATGTTGAAGGTCGTGTCCAGCACGTCCGAGGAGGTCATCCCCTGATGGACGAACCGCGCGTCCTCGGACCCGATGTGTTCGGCCAGATGGGTGAGGAAGGCGATCACGTCGTGCTTGGTCACTGCCTCGATCTCGTCGATGCGGGCCACGTCGAACTCCACGTCCCTGGCGCGCCACACGGCCTCGGCATTGGCCTTCGGGATCACGCCAAGTGCCGCCTGTGCGTCGCAGGCATGGGCCTCGATCTCGTACCAGATGCGGAATTTCGTTTCGGGCGACCAGATGGCGACCATTTCGGGGCGGGCATAGCGGGGGATCATCGCGGCCTCTTGCATGTCCTGGCAATCGCGGCTCTCCTAGACCGCATGGGCCGGGGTGGCAATGGGCGAGGGGCGATGAAAAGCGCGGCGATCGCGATTCTTCTTCTGATCGGGGCTTCGGGCGCCGCTTCCGCGCAGGAGGTCTGGAACAGGCTCAAGGGGCTGGACCTGAACAACGGCCTTGTCGCGCAACGGCTGCGGTTCGACGACGGCGCGACCCAAAGCTTCGGCGAGGACGGATCGACGCGCTACGCCGGCGACACCTCGCGGCGCGGGCACTGGAAAGTGGCCGAGGACAAGCTTTGCGCGGCCTGGCCCCCGACGGTGGACTGGGCCTGCTACCGCGTTCATCGCAGCGGCGACGGCAAGCGGCTGCGCTTCACCGCCGAGGATGGCAGCGAGACGTTCGCGACCTACATGTCGCGATGACGTGTCCGCGGCTTGGTGATTTCATCGGCCTTTGGCAGGTCGACCGGCAGATCGAGGATCGCCGGGCCGGCGGGTGCGGCCATTTTTCGGGGACCGCGACGTTCACGCCGTCCGGCGCGGGGCTGGATTATGCCGAAACAGGGATCCTGGCCCTTGGCGCCGCGCCGCCCCTGCGGGCGGAACGGCGCTATGTCTGGTCCGCTTCGGGCGGGCGCATCCATGTGGCCTTCGCCGACGGGCGGCCCTTTCACGACTTCGACCCGGCCGATCCCGCCGCGACGCATTTCTGCGCCCCCGATCACTACGTCGTGCGCTACGACTTTTCGCGGTGGCCGGACTGGTCGAGCGAATGGCAGGTCAGCGGGCCGCGCAAGGACTATGCCATGACCAGCCGCTTTCGCCCCGACGCGGCCGGTCAGCCGCCCACCAGCGCGGGATCGAATGGATAGGTCGTCAGGTTCTCGCAGCCATCCGCCGTCACCAGCACCTGATCCTCGATCTTGATCGAGAAGTCGCCCCCCTCGGGGCTGACCAGTGCTTCGGTGCAGATCACCATGCCTTCCTCGATGACGTGATCGAAGGCGCCCTCGGCCCAGTTGTCGGGATAGGGGACATAGGGCCATTCGTCGCAAAGCCCGACCCCGTGCATCTTGCAGGAATACTTCTGCGCCCAGTATTGATCCTCTAGCTGATGGCCCTCATGCACCAGTTCCCGGATCGACACGCCGGGCCTCAGCCGCGCCTGGTGATCGCGGATGTGGTCAATCGCGTGGTTCATCGCCGAGATCATCGCGTTGGTCGGGCGTTCGTCGCCCACCCACCAGGTGCGCGAAATGTCGATGCAGATGCCGTAGGATCCGATCAGGTCGGTGTCGAAGGCGACGATCTCGTTCGGCTGGACGATCCGCGGCCCGCATTCCTGAAACCAGGGATTGGTCCGGGGGCCAGAGGCGAGAAGGCGGGTTTCGATCCACTCGCCGCCGCGCCGGATGTTCGATTTATGCAATTCTGCCCAGATGTCGTCCTCACTTACGCCGCCCAGAGGTACGTTTTGTCTGGTGAACGACTCCATCTCGGCGATCGCGCTTTCGCAGGCGTGATGGGCGCAGCGCATGGCGAGGATCTCGTCCGCGCCCTTGATGGCGCGGGTGCGTTCGGTCAGTTCCTCGCCCTCCATCACCTCGAACCCGGCGCGCTCCAGGGCGCGCAGCCCGTGGATCTGGATCTTGTCCACGGCAAGCCGGCGGTTGGTGCCGGCGTGCGCCCGCATCACCTCCTCGACCTGGCCTGCAAAGGCGTGCGCGTCACGGTCGCCCAGATCGCCCGAGACCGCGTAGAAGAACGACGCGCCCGACCGGATCTCCTTTACCAGCGGGTTGAATTCGACAAGGAAGGGGGCGTTCTTGTATTCCCAGATCACCATGTGGCCGTCCGCGCAGACAAGGCAGGCGCGAAACGGGTTGTGGGCGTTCCAAAGCTGCATGTTGGTGGTGTCGGTCGCATAGCGGATGTTCATCGGGTCGAACATCAGGATGCCGCCATAGTCGCGCTGCGCCAGCGCATCGACCAGCCGCCGCAGCCGGTCGGCGCGCATTCGTTCGAGGTTCGGCAGCACCAGCCCGGCCGCCTCCCATTCCCGGAAGGCAAGCTGGGTCGGCCCGATCTCCACCCGGTCGTTGTCGTTGGGCGTGCCATCGCCCAGCCTGTCCCCGCGGTTCGGGTCGATCTTGCGGCGGTCTGCGTAATGCTGTGCCATCGGTACCTCCTTGCCTGAAGCCAGCTTCTTCGTGGCGATGCGGCCGGTCCTTTCCAATCGCGACATGAAGGTGACGGCTTTCACCCGTTTCCAGCCCCGCCAAGCCTTGCTAGAGGAGGTGAAACGGAGGCAGTGATGTCGGCAGTCAGCGAACAGTACGAAGCCTATCCCTATCCCGAACGCGATCCGGCGGACGAGCGGCGGCGGCTGATCACCGGATCACCTTCCCACCCGCTTGAGATGGATCATTTCCTGTGGGGGGGCGCGCGGGACTGGTCGAAGCCCTTCAGGGTCCTGACCGCCGGGGGCGGCACCGGGGATGCACTGATCCAGCTGGCGGCGGTTCTGACAGCGGCGGGCAAGCGCTATGAGATCACCTATCTCGACCTGTCGCGCGCCGCGCGCCGGATCGCCGAGGAACGGGCGAAGGTTCGCGGCCTTGGCGGCATCACCTTCGCCACCGGCAGCCTTCTGGATGCGGCCGATCATGGGCGGTTCGACTATATCGACTGTTGCGGCGTCCTTCATCATCTTCCCGATCCGCAGGCCGGGTTCGACGCGCTGGCCGCCGCGCTGGCGCCCGAAGGCGGCATGGGTCTGATGGTCTACGCGCCCTATGGCCGGTCGGGCGTCTATCCGCTGCAAGAGGCGTTCGGGGCGCTGACGCGGGGCATGGCGCCCAAGGCGCGGCTGGCGGCGGCCCGCGCCGTCTTTGCGCGACTGCCCGAAGGCCACCCGTTCCGCCGCAATCCCAATCTTGTCGATCACGAACAGGGGGATGCGGGGTTCTACGACCTGCTCCTGCATTCGCAGGACCGGCCTTTTGCGATCGACGAACTGCTGTGCAGCCTCGACCGGGCGGGGCTGGCCTTTGCCGGGGCGCCGATGGCGGCGCTATACGACCCGGCGCGGTTTCTTCCCGCCGGGGCGGCCCTGCCAGACGGGCTGGAGGACGCGGGTCGCATGGCGCTTGCCGAGAAGCTGGACGGCACGATCAAGACCCATGTCGTCTATGCCGCGCCAAAGGGCCGGGTGCTGGCCCGGGCGGGGGCAGATCCGCAGGCGGTGCCGCATCTGAAGGGGGTTTCGGGCCCCGATCTTGCGCGCCAGGTCGAGCGAAAGGGCGAGATCAGCGTGGTGCGCGGCGCGGGCCGCGTGACGCTTCCCCTGGACAGGGCCGCGGCGGCACTGCTCGCGCGGGTGAACGGTCGTGCGACGCTGGCGGAAATCGCGGCCGCCGCGCGGCTCGACAGTTTCGCGATGAACGCGCTGTGGCGGCCGGCAGAGCGGGCGCTGACCGGCCAGGGCCTTCTGCTTTATTCCCGCCTGCTCAGAGGCTAGGCGGGATCGGGGGCCTGGCCGGATCGGGGCCGGTCCGGATCAGGGCCGGGCATAGGCATCCTCAAAGCGGGTGATGTCATCCTCGCCGAAGTAGCTGCCGGTCTGGACTTCGATCAGGATCATCGGTTGGTCCGTCGGGTTTTCCAACCGGTGAACCGCGCCTTGCGGGACATAGACCGACTGGTTCGCGCCAAACAGGGCCACATCGGAACCGATTGTGACGCGCGCGGTGCCGGAAACGACGACCCAGTGTTCGGCACGGTGGCGGTGGCTTTGCAGCGACAGGATGCCGCCGGGCTTGACCACGATCCGCTTGACCTGGAACGCCTCGCTCAGGGCCAGCGTTTCGGACCAGCCCCAGGGCCGGTGGTCGCGCGGGAAGGCCTCGGCCTGGGGCGCGCCACGGTCCTTCAGCGCGGCGACCGCCAGACGCACGTCCTGCGAACGGGCGCGGTCCGCGACAAGGACCGCGTCAGCGGTGGCGACCACCATCAGGTCCGAAAGCCCGATGCCCACGACCTCGGTCGCGGGGTCTTCGGATCGCAGAAGCGTCGCGTGGCAGTCGATCGCGGTGCAGCGCGGGCCGGCGATCACCTGATCCCCGGTGCCGCCGCTTTCGCGCCAGACCGCTTCCCAGCCACCCAGGTCGGACCAGTGCCCTTCGTGGCGAACGACCGACAGGTTGGCGGCCTTTTCCAGTACCGCGTAGTCGATCGACAGGTCCGGAAGCCCTTGCCAGGGGGCGCTCGCAAGGCGGCGGAAGTCCAGATCGTCGCGCGCGCCCTCGACCGCGGCACGGACCGGGGCAAGGTATTCGGGCGCATGGGTTTCGAATGCCGCGACCATCGTTCTTGCGGAAAACAGGAAGATCCCGGCGTTCCAAAGCCAGTTGCCGCCCGCGATCATTCTGGCCGCCTGCGCAGCGTCTGGCTTCTCGACGAAACGCAGGAGCGGCGAGACGGCGCCCGCGTCTGGTGGAAGTTCCAGGTATCCGTAGCCGGTCTCGGGTCGGTCCGGGACGATCCCGAAGGTGACGATGCGCCCCGCGCGCGCCGCCTTGGCCCCCCGTTCGACCGAGGCGCGGAAGGCGGCCGCATCGTCGATTGCGTGGTCCGCGGGCAGCACCAGAAGCAGCGCGTCGGGTTCCCCGGCGCTCAGCGCCGCCGCAAGGATCGAGGGTGCGGTGTTTCGCGCGTCGGGTTCGATCACGATTGTGCCCGGTGCGGCGCCGATGGCGGCCATCTGTTCCCCGACGACAAAGCGGAAATCGCAGGCCGTCATGATGACTGGCGGGGCGAAGGGCGCGCCGGCGACCCGACGGACCGTGGCCTGAAAGGGGGTTTCGTCGCCAAGAAGCGGCACGAACTGCTTGGGGTAGGCCCGCCGAGACACCGGCCAAAGCCGGGTGCCGGAACCGCCGCACAGGATGACGGGTGTGATCATGCCTCGCAGCCCTCGTTCGTCAGTTGCCGTCCCCCCCGCGACCGGTATCCCCGATATCGGCCGCCGCGTCCATGCCGCCGTTGCCGTGAGGGGCGGGATTGGGTGGGCCGGGGTCGGGCGCGACGGCTGCGCGGTCCAGACAGGCGCGGACCAGTGCGGCGGCGCGTGCCGGGTTTGCCGCCTCGGCGTAGCAGCGCAGTTCGGGCGCATTGCCCGAGGGGCGCAGATGCACCACCTCGCCGCCCGTCAGCCGCAGCCTCAGCCCGTCGGTCAGGTCGCGCCCCGCCTCGGTCCCGATGCCGGACAGGAAGGCGCCAAGCCGCGCCCGGTCGTCCCTGAGCGCCGCGACCAGCAGGGCGGCGCGATCGGTCGGGTAGTCGGCCAGCCGGTCGGAGGCAGTGAACCTTGCGGGCAGGTCGTCGACCAGCGCCGACAGGGCGATGCCGCGCGCGCGTGCGGCGGCAAGGGGCGCAATCGCCGGCAGCACCGCGTCGCGGGTCATCAGGGCGGGCAGCGGCCCGGCGGGACCCGCCGCGTCGAAGCCCAGAAGAAAGCCGCCGTTCGCCTCGTACCCGGCAACGCGGGCACCGTCGCACCCCGCGCCCTCGGCCAGCATCGCGGCGATCACCTTGGGCGAACCGATCGCGCTGCGCCGGACGCGATCAAATCCCATCGCATCGACCGCCCCGTTGGAGGTGACGGGCGTGCAAAGCACCCTCGCGCCGACCGTCCGTGCGGTCAGCGGACCAAGAATGTCGCCCGGCACGACGCGGCCCCGGTCGTCGACGACGAGCGGCCGGTCGGCATCGCCGTCGGCCGAGATCACCGCGTCAAGCCCGCCGTCGCGAACGCGCCGCGCAAGGGCTTCGCGGGCGGCGGGGTCCAGCGCCTCGGTATCGAGGGGGACGAAGTCCGCGCTGCGCCCGAAGGGCAGGGGCAGGCCGCCCAATGCGCGAACGACCTGTGCCAGAAGATCGCGGGCGACGGTGGAGTGATCCCATATCCCGATCCTGAGGCCCGAAAGGGCCGCGGGTCCGAAGGCGCGGACATAGCGGGCGTGGTAGTCCGCAGCGCAGGCCCCGCTACAGTCTGCACATTCAACGGTTTCAGCGGGGGCACTTAGGGGTCCAAGCGCCGCTTCGATCGCGCGCTGTTGCTCGGCCGTGATCTCGCCCGAGGGCGTGTAGAACTTGAGCCCGTTGCGGTCGGCGGGGATGTGGCTGCCGGTTACCATGATCGCCGCGGCGCCGCGCGCGCCGGCCCAGGCGGCAAGCGCAGGCGTGGGCACCGCCCCGCAAAGAGACACGGCAACGCCCCGGGAACGGGCGGCCGCGGCAACCACCCCGGCGATGGCCGGGGAGGAAGGCCGCAGATCCCAGCCGAGGCAGAGGCCGGTACCCGCCGGGCAGGCGGCGAGGAACGCAAGGACATGGGCGGCGACGCAGTCCGGGGTCAGCTCGCTGACAAGGCCGCGCAGGCCGCTGGTGCCGAATTTCGGGGCCATGTCGCCTGGCAAAGCCCTTGTCCTGAAAGCTCTGTCTACTGCGTAGCGCCAGGAAGGCCTGGCGTGCAATGGGGTTTGGCCGTCAGTAGCGGATGACAAAGCCCTGCGCCACGGTGGCCGGGTCGGCCGGTTCGGTCCAGACATCGGTCACCCGTGCGGCGCCCGGACCTTCGGACATGGCCGCGATCATTGCCTTGACCGCATCCTCCGGTCCCGCCAGGACAGCCTCGACCGAACCGTCATCGCGGTTGCGCACCCAGCCGCGAATGCCGCGCGATGCCGCGACCGCGCGTGTCCAGGCGCGGTAGGCCACGCCCTGAACCCGCCCGGTCACCCGCACCTGCACCGCCATCTCGCGCATCGCGTCGCTCCTTGCCGATCAGCTTAGCACAGTGCGGGCCTTGACCGTAGTCCCCCGCCGCCGCAGTGTCGCCGAAACTGGGGGGCAGCATGAAGATCGTCCGGACCGACCGTGAACTTGAAACCCCGATTGTGGATGCGGAACTGGCGCGGATGGGCGATCTGGTTCTCTTGCCCGAGGGCGCTTCGCAAGAGGAACTCCTGGCCGAGGTGGCCGACGCGGATCTTCTCCTGATGTGCTACACGCCTGTCACGCGGCAGGTGATCGCTGCCGCCAAGCGTCTGAAAGCCATCGTGAAATATGGCGTCGGCATCGACGCGATCGACATTCCCGCAGCGATCGAACGGAGGATTCCGGTCGTCAACATCCCCGAATACGCCGAGGATACGGTGGCCGAGGGCGCGTTCGCGATGATGATCGCGCTGGCAAAGAAGCTGGTGCCCCTTGACCGGCAGATGCAGGCCGAGGGCTGGGCCTGGCCGACCGAACGCTGGCTGGCGGGCGACATCGCCGGCAAGACGGTGGGCATCGTCGGGCTGGGCCGGATCGGGCGCAGCTTTGCGCGGATGGCGGGGCAGGGGTTTCGCGCCCGCGTCATCGCCTACAATCCCGGTACGCCTGCGGAGGAAATGGCCGCGCTGGGTGTCGAAAAGATCGACGACCTGCATGCCCTCCTGCGGCAGTCCGATTTCGTCTCGCTTCACTGTACGCTGAACGACACGACCCGCCACATCATCGGGGCGGCGGAACTGGCGGCGATGAAACCCTCGGCGTTTCTCATCAACTCGTCCCGCGGGGCGCTGGTGGACGAGGCGGCGCTGGTGGATGCGCTGACCGCCGGGCGGATCGCCGGGGCGGGGCTTGATGTGTTCTCGTCCGAACCGCTCAGCCTGTCGGGCCACATGATGAGCCCCCTTTTCGGCATGCCCAACGTGATCTTGCAGCCGCACCTGACCTTCTACACCGCAGAGGCGATGGAACGGCTGGAACGCGAAACGCTGGAGCGTTGCCGCGAGGCGCTGGCGGGCGTTCCGGTGCTGGTCAAGTCCCGCGATCCGCGCCTTCGCGCCCAGGAACACGGGGTCACGTTCGGCTAGGGAAAGCCACCCGTCCTTGACGCTTCGAGTCGCCCGGTTCATTCAGGGATTTGAATGAAACCCAGGCCGGAACCCGGACGTGCTGCATCTGTCGCCCCTTACGCTACGCCTTCGCCGTCTCTTGGGGCGGTCCGTTCCGGATTTCTTTGCGACGGCGATCGAGCGGTGGGAGGTTTCGCCCGCATGCGAGATGCATTTCCCGGCTGCCGTCATGCTTCCAGGCCAGTTGGACCGCATTCGCCGCACGGAATTCGGCACGATGCGCGCCGTGCGCGCAATGTTCCAGGGCGACCTGAACCCCCGGATCGGTCCGACCATGGCCTACCGGTTTCGCGACGTCGATCATGCGGACGGTGTCCTTTATTGCGGCGGCGCCGAACTTCATCTGCGCGAACGCAAGAATCGTCTGCCTGTGTATCGCCGGCCCGATGTTTCTGTTTCCGGGTCAATGTATGAATCCTGGCTGGGAAATCGCTGGTTCGGAAACTGGCTGACTGACGATTGCGATACCTATTTCCTCGCGGCGGAGGCCGGGCAGCCGCTGACCACCGCCCCGGTCCCGGCGGCCGGGCATGTCGCCCGCTACGAGGCGCTGCAGGGCATGGCCCCCAGGCGCATCGGGGACGCCCATTTCACCGACCTCGTCCTTTTCGACAACATCCTCAACAACGAGGGCCGTATCGCCCGCGCCAAGGCGCGCAGGGCGCTTCTGACGCGCGGGTTCGACACCTCGCCGGGGCCGGGTGTCTTTCTGATGCGCGGGCAGACCGGCGACCGGCGCCTTCTTGTCAACGAGTTAGCTCTGGCAGAGCACCTGGAACGGCGACACGGCTTTCGGGTGATGCTGCCGGCCGAACACAGCGTGGACGAACTGGTCGCGGCCTGCGCCCGAGCCCCGGTGATCGTCGGCGTCGAGGGGAGCCAGCTGACGCATGGCCTGGTCGCCATGCCCGGGGGCGGCGCGCTCCTGACCATCCAGCCGCCCGAACGGGTGACGGCGGCGCTGAAGCTGGTCTGCGACCGGATGGGGCTGCGCTTTGGCGTGGTGGTGGCCGAGGGCGATGCCGACAGCTTCCGCGTGGATCCTGCCGAGGTCGATCGGACGCTCGAGCTATTGACCTGACGGGGCGGCGCACGGAAAAGTCGGACAGGGCGCGCCCGGCGCCGGTTGTCCGGGGGTTTGGGTCTGGATTGCGGGTTTGCGAGTTGCGGAATGTTTGAAGAGATCAAGGCTGACTACATCCGCCACGGAAGATCGCTGACCGAACCGGCCTTCGTGTCGCTTCTCGTCTACCGCTACGGGCGCTGGGCGATCCTGCGCAAGCACGCCGCCGCGCGCTGGATCGCCAACAAGGGCTATGCCCTGATGCGGATCTTCATCCTGAACGTGACCAAGGTCTGGATCCCGCCGCAAACGAAGATCGGCAAGGATTTCCACATCATCCACGCCGAGGGATCGCTGTCGATCCATCCCGACGCGGTGATCGGCGACAGGGTCGGCGTCATGCACAATGTCACGATCGGCACCAACATGGGCGCCGGCGCGCCGGTCATCGGCGACGACGTGTTCATCGGCGTCAACGCCACCGTTCTGGGCAGGATCAAGATCGGGGACCGGGTGCGCATCGGCGCCAACACCAGCGTCACGACCAACGTGCCGTCCGATTCGATCGCCATCGGATCGCCGGCAAAGATCTATCCGCGCCTGCCGATCTTTGCCCAGGCGAAGGCCGCCGCCGAGAAGGACAAGTGATGAATAGCCTGACCGTGCCGGGGGGCGAAAGCTCCGCCTACCGCCTGTTCGCCGACAACCTTCCTGCGCGCGCGGACAAGGTCGCGCTGATCGATCAGGGCGCCGAAATCACCTATGGCGCATTGGCCGATGAGGTCGACCGGCTGGCCGCATGGCTTTGCGCGACGGGTGTGGCCCCCGGCGACCGCGTCATTGTTCACTTGCGCAAGAGCATCGGCGAGGTCGCCGCGATGCTGGCCGCCTGGAAGGTCGGGGCCGTCGTCGTCAACGTGAACACCCAATGGACCGGCAGCCAGCTTGCCTATGTCGCCGGCAACTGCCGCGCCCGGGCCGCCATCATGGACCGCGCGGCGCTGACCGGACCAGCCGCGCAGCCCCTGCCGGACTGCGTCGCCGCGATCCTGGTGCGCAACGCCCCCGCCGCGCTGCCGCCCCGCGCCGCCGCCTGGGAAACGCTGCCCCCCGCGACCGCGCCCGAACACGTCCCCGATCCCGGCGCGCTGGCGATGATCGTCTACACCTCCGGTTCCACCGGCCTGCCCAAGGGGGTGATGCTGTCGCATCGAAACCTGCGCGTCGGCGCCATAGCTGTCAGCGAATACCTGGGCCTCGCCGCCGATGACCGGCTGCTGTCGGTCCTGCCCTACAGCTTCGACGCGGGACTGAACCAGCTGACCACGATGCTCTGGACCGGTGGCACCGTGGTGCACCAGCCCGTCACCATGCCGGCCGAGGTGATCCGGATGGCACGCGACCACGCGGTCACCGGCATCGCCGGGGTGCCGCCCCTGTGGAACCTGATCGTGCGCTACCTGATGGATGCGCCGACCGACCTGCCGACCTTGCGCCGCATCACCAACACCGGCGGCAAGATCCCCCCGAACATCCTTCAGGCGATGCCCGGCGTCTTCCCCGACGCGAAGATCTTCCTGATGTACGGCCTGACAGAGGCGTTCCGGTCCACCTATCTGCCGCCCGAAAGGTTCGCGCGCAAGATGGGCGCCATCGGCCGGCAGATCCCGCATGCGCAGGTCTTCGTGATCCGCGATGACGGCGGCGTGGCGGGCCCCGGCGAACAGGGCGAGCTTGTCCATGCCGGGCCTCTGGTCAGCCTTGGCTACTGGGAACTGCCCGACCTGACGGCCGAAAAGATCCGCGTCTGCCCGGCGCTGACAGGGATGATCGGGGATGCGCCCGTCGTCTATTCCGGCGATCTGGTGCGGGTCGATGAGGACGGCGATCTGTGGTTCGTCAGCCGCAAGGACGAGATGATCAAGACCATGGGCTTCCGCCTCAGCCCGACCGAGGTGGAGGACCATGTGTCGCAAAGCGGCATCGCGGGCGATGTCGTGGCCTTCGCGGTCGAGGATGACGAACGCGGACAGGCGGTGATGGTCGCGGTGACGCTGCTGCCCGGGGCAGAGCTTGACGCGCTGGTCCGCCACTGCCGCAAGACCATGCCGCATTACATGCAGCCGCAGCAGTTCTTCCCCTGGCCCGACCGGATGCCGCGCACCGCCAGCGGAAAGCTTGACCGCCCCGCCGTTATCCGTGCATGTCGCGAAACGATTGCAACAGCCGCCTGAACCGCCGCCTGAACTGACGAAGGAAAGCCGATGTCCCTGCAGACCGAAGACCTGATCACCTTTCTGAGCGAGGCGCTGGGCGTCGAGGAGGCGATCGGGCCGGAGACCGAGCTCTTTTCGACCGGGCTTCTCGATTCCGTCGCGATGATGAACATCATCGCCTTCGTCGAGGAAAAGGCGGGCTTCGACGTGCGCCCTGCCGACGTGACGCTTGAAAACTTCGATACCGTGCAGCGGATCGCCGACTATGTCCGCGCCGAGGCCTGATCCTGACGCTCAGCTGGCGGAGGCGGCCGAACGGTTCGGCACGCCCGCCTATGTCTACTTCGCCGACCGGATCGCCGACCGGATCGAGCGGCTGACCACGGATTTCGGCCGCTGGTTCAGCCTGAGCTTCGCGGTCAAGAGCAACCCCAACGCCGCGCTTCTGGCCTGGCTCGCGCCTCGGATTGCCCATCTCGACGTGTCGTCGGGGGGGGAATTCGCGCGTGGTGTGGCGGCAGGGTGGGATCCGGCCCGCGCCAGCTTCACCGGCCCGGCCAAGCGCGCGGACGAACTTGAGGCGGCAATCGCGGGCGGGTTGGGCGAACTGGTGATCGAAAGCCTGCGCGAGGCCGAACTTGCCGCCGCCATCGCCGCCCGACTGGGTCGGGTGCAGGACGTTCTGGTGCGCATCGCGCCGGACCGGGTGCCGAAGGGCTTCGGCGACCAGATGGCAGGCCGCCCCAGCCCCTTCGGCATCGACATCGAGGTGGCCGGGGATGCGCTGGCGCAGATCGCCCGGCTACCCGGCCTGCGCATTCGCGGCCTGCACATCTATTCCGGCACCCAGTGCCTGAAGCCCGAGGCGATAGCGGAAAACTGGCGGATCTTCATGTCGATCTTCCGCGATCTTTGCACGGCCCGCGACCTGACGCCCGCGCGGCTCGTCTTCGGGTCGGGCCTTGGTATTCCCTACCATCCGGGGGATGTCGCGCTCGACACGGGCGAGGTTGCGGCGGGCATTGCCGCCGATCTTGACGCCTTCAAGGCAGAGCCGCGATTCCGCGATACCGAACTGGTGCTGGAACTCGGGCGGCATCTGGTGGGGGAGGCGGGGTACTTCCTGACCCGCGTCGTCTCGGTGAAGGAAAGCCGGGGCAGCCGCATCGCCATCTGCGACGGCGGCATGAACGCCCATCTGGCCGCTTCGGGCCATTTCGGCATGGTGCTGCGCCGCGCCTACACGATGCACCGCGTCGGCGGCGGCAATACCGAGCCCGAAAAGGTCGATATCTCCGGCCCGCTCTGCACCTCCATCGACAAGTTGGGTACCGGCGTGATGCTGCCCCGGCTGGAGGAAGGCGACCTGATCGCGATCCATGCCAGCGGCGCCTACGGCCCAAGCGCAAGCCCGGTGCGCTTCATCTCCCACCCCGAACCGCGAGAGGTCTGGGTGGACGGCGCGGGGATGCGTGACGTGACGGCCTGACGCGGCAGGCCCCGGGGCGTCATGCCCGCCGTTCTCGCCGCCGTTCTCCCCGCCGTTCTCCCCATTGACCGGCGGCGAAATCCCAAGCATATGCCGCATCCATGACCGAGCTCTCTCAGATCCGCAATTTCTCCATCGTGGCCCATATCGACCACGGCAAATCCACGCTGGCCGACCGTCTGATCCAGACGACCGGCACGGTCGCCGACCGCGACATGAAAGCCCAGCTTCTGGACGCGATGGATATCGAACGCGAACGCGGCATCACCATCAAGGCGAACACCGTCCGCATCGACTACCGCGCGAAGGACGGCAAGGACTACGTCCTGAACCTGATCGACACGCCGGGCCATGTCGACTTCGGCTATGAGGTTTCCCGCTCCATGCGCGCGGTCGAGGGGTCGCTTCTGGTGGTGGACGCCACCCAGGGGGTCGAGGCGCAGACGCTCGCCAATGTCTATCAGGCGATCGACGCCAACCACGACATCGTCCCCGTCCTCAACAAGATCGACCTGCCGGCCGCCGATGTCGATGCCGTCAAGCACGAGATCGAGGATGTGATCGGCATCGACGCATCGGATGCGATTGCGATCTCGGCCAAGACCGGCCTGGGCATCCCCGACGTTCTCGAGGCGATCGTCACCCGCCTTCCCGCGCCGAAGGGCGACCGCGACGCGCCCCTCAAGGCGATGCTGGTGGACAGCTGGTATGACGCCTACCTTGGCGTCGTCGTGATGATCCGCGTCATGGACGGCACCGTGCGCAAGGGCGACCGCATCAGGATGATGCAGACCGGCGCGATCTACGGGATCGACAAGCTGGCCGTGCTGAAGCCCAAGATGACCGACATCGCCGAGCTTGGGCCCGGCGAGATCGGGGTTCTGACCGCCTCCATCAAGCAGGTGCGCGACACCCGGGTGGGCGACACGATCACCCATGAACGCAAGGGCTGCGACAAGGCGCTGCCGGGTTTCAAACCCGCCCAGCCGGTCGTCTTCTGCGGTCTTTTCCCTGTCGATGCCGCGGATTTCGAGGCGCTCAGGGACGCGATCGAGAAGCTGGCGCTCAACGACGCCTCCTTCAGCTACGAGATGGAGACATCGGCCGCGCTCGGCTTCGGCTTCCGCATGGGTTTCCTGGGCCTTCTGCATCTTGAGGTCGTGCGCGACCGTCTGGAACGCGAATACGATCTGGACCTGATCACCACCGCGCCGTCGGTCGTCTTCCGCCTTCACATGCGCGACGGCGAGGTGCGCGACCTGCACAACCCCGCCGACATGCCCGACCTGACCTATG
>ERZ795053.3279-NODE-3279-length-18574-cov-11.101085_pt1 | contig 18574 bp, 20 predicted proteins | sample MGYA00375137_ERZ795053 | MGnify/ENA primary metagenome ERZ795053 (study PRJEB30182, sample SAMN05720284) | activated sludge metagenome | isolation source: Anaerobic digester | place: Hong Kong | collected 2014-12-17 ...
TGGCCTGCTCCGCGGCCTTCTGACTTGCTCCCTCTACCGCGGAGAGAGCGGCCGAGTGAGGGGCGTCTGCCTCCGGATTTTTAAGCCTTTTGGGCCTCTGGTCCTTGCCTGGCGGGCGCAGGCAGCTCTTTTTTCGATAGCGGTTACAGGGCGTCTACTCGGCGTAGCGCTTCATCACGTAGGTGCCGGGGGCGTCGCAGAGCGCGCTGCGGGGCGGGATGGGCTTGGCCTTGACGGGGGCTGATGAGTGGGCGGCCAGCCAGGCTTGCCAGGCGGGCCACCAGGAGCCTTCGTGCTGCTCGGCGCCGGCGAACCAGGCGTCGGCGTCCTGCCAGGGGCCGTCGGCGGGGCGGGTGGCCTGCCGGTAGCGGCGGTTGCGGTGGCCGGGCTCCGACAGGATGCCGGCGTTGTGGCCGCCGTTGGTCAGCGCGAAGCTGATCTCGGCGTGGCAGAGCAGGTGCAGCTTGTAGACCGATTTCCACGGCGAGACGTGGTCGCGCTCGGTGCCCACCATGAACACCGGCACCTCCAGGTCGGCCAGCGAGATGGGCCGGCCGTCCACCAGGTAGCGGCCGCTGGCGAAGGCGTTCTTCAGGTACAGCGCCACCAGGTATTCATGGTGCATGCGGGCCGGCAGGCGGGTGGTGTCGGCGTTCCAGGCCATCAGGTCGTTCGGCTGTTCGCGCTCGCCCATCAGGTACTCGCGCATCTGGCGCGTCCACACCAGGTCGCGCGAATGCAGGAACTGGAACGAGCCCGCCATCTGCTTGCCGGTGAGAAAGCCCTGGCCCTGCGTCAGGTGGTCGAGCAGGCTGACCTGGCTCTCGTCGATGAACAGGCCCAGCTCGCCGGGCTCGGAAAAATCGGTCTGGGCGGCCAGCAGGCTCAGGGTCTGCAGCGCAGGCAGGTGCTCGTAGCCCGCCACGCCGGCCGGGCGCGCCAGCGCGGCGGCGGCCATGGCCAGCAGCGTGCCGCCCAGGCAGTAGCCCATGGCGTGCAGTACCTTCGAGCCGCTGTTCTCGCCCACGGCGGCCATGGCGTCGAGCACGCCGTGCTTGAGGTAGTCGTCCATGGTGAGGTCGCGGTCGGCCTCGTCGGGGTTGCGCCACGACACCATGTAGACCGTGTGCCCCTGCTCCACCAGATAGCGCGCCATCGAGTTGTGCGGCGACAGGTCGAGGATGTAGTACTTCATGATCCACGACGGCAGGATGAGCAGCGGCTCCGGGTGCACCTGGTCGGTCTGCGGCGCGTAGCGGATCAGCTCGATCAGCTGGTTGCGGTAGACCACCTTGCCGGGCGTCACGGCCACGTTCACGCCCACCTGGAAGCGCTCGGCGTTGGCCACGTCGTCCGGCGTGGGCACGTGGGTGGCGTCGGCCAGCCAGTTGAGCGCGCCCTGGGCCAGGTGCTGGCCGCGCGAGGCGCTGATGTCCTGCTGCACCACCGGGTTGGTGGCCGGCCAGTTGGCCGGCGTCAGCATGCCCAGCCACTGGCGGGCGAAGAAATCCACCAGCTGCGTGTGGTGCGCGCTCACGCCGCGCACGCACGAGGCCGTGCGCCAGAACGCCTCGGCATTGCGAAAGCCCGCGCGCCACAGCGAGTACGGCCACTGGGCCCAGGCCTCGTCGCGGAAGCGCGGGTCGTCGTCGTGCACGCCGATGCCTTCAGACTCGCTGCCGTCCTGCTGGCGCCAGGTGTCCTGCGCCAGCCGCGCGGCCAGCGCCGCCAGCTCCATCTGCCGGCCGGGCGAGGCGCCCAGATGCCAGGCCCAGTCGACGAAGGCCAAGCTGAGCGCGATGGGCGACAGGTTGCCCGCCGCCGGCGCCGCGGCGGTCTGCACCAGGCGGTCGAGCCGCTCGGTCGGCGTTTCGGTGGCCGGCGCCTTGGGGCCCGGCACGTGGCCGTTGGCCATCACCGGCGCGGCGGGTGCTGCGGCGGCCCTGGGCGCGGCAACGGGCTGGCGGCGCCGGCGGGCGGCGGTGGGGCGGGCGGAAGGCTTGCTGGATGCCATGAGCGTGCGGACGAACCTCAAAAAAACAATTATGGTCAGCCACAAGTCTGACATCCGTGTGGCACGGCAGCTATATTGATGCCGGTCAAGGGCGCTGGCCACGCCGCGCGCCAAGATCGATAAATTATCGGCAACTCGCCGCGCACCAGGGATCTGCGTTCATGGTGCCAGAAATCAAAAAGGAGACGGCTTTTGCAGGACAAGCGCGCCATGCCCCACACGGCAGCCAGGGGCACCACACCGGGGCCTCTCGCTTGAGCGCGCCCGTCTTCGACGCGCTGCGCTTCCAGGCGGCCTCGTTCGACGTCATCGCCGCCAGCCACGCGCCGCCCAGCCTGCTGGCGCAGCGGCAGACCAGCCGGCTGGAGCGCCTGCTGCAGGCCGCGCAGCAGGGCTCGGCGTTCTACCGCGAACGCCTGCCGGCCACGCCGGTGGCGGCCGACTTCGCCCGCGTGCAGCCGGTCATGCGCGACGAGCTGATGCAGCGCTTCGCCGACTGGGTGACCGACCCGGCGCTCCAGCTGGACGAGCTGCGCGGCTTCACCGCCGGGCTGGCGCGCGTGGGCGAGGGCTTCAAGGGCTACATGGCCTGGGAAAGCTCTGGCACCAGCGGGCGGCCGGGCGTGTTCGTGCAGGACGCGGCCACGCTGGCCGTGTACGACGCGCTGGAGGCCGTGCGCCACCGCGTGCGCGCGCCGCACGGCCTGTTCAACCCCTACACCGCCGCCGGCCTGGGCGAGCGCACCGCGCTGGTCACGGCCACGCAGGGGCACTTCGCCAGCATCGTCAGCTTCGAGCGGCTGCGCCGCATCAACCGCTGGTTTGGCCAGACCTCGGCCAGCTTCGACATCCAGCAGCCGCTGGGCGATCTGTGCCGCCAGCTGCAGGCCTTCGGGCCGACCATCGTCGCCACCTACCCCACGGCGGCCACGCTGCTGGCCGAGCGGCAGCAGGCCGGCGCGCTGGCCATCCACCCGCACCACGTGGTCACGGGCGGTGAATCGCTGGGCGGCGGCGCGCGGGCGCTGATCGGCAGCGCGCTGGGTACCACCGTGCGCGCCAGCTACGGCGCCTCGGAGTTCCTGCCCATCGCCTGGGAATGCGGCCACGGCCAGCTGCACGTGAACAGCGACTGGGTGATCCTGGAGCCGGTGGACGAGAAGCTGCGCCCGGTGCCGCCGGGCGAGCTGTCGCACAGCGTGCTGCTCACCAACCTGGCCAACCTGGTGCAGCCGGTGATCCGCTACGACCTGGGCGACCAGGTCACGCTGCAGCCGGGCCGCTGCGCCTGTGGCTCCGCGCTGCCGGTGATCGAGGTGCTGGGCCGGCGCGACGACATCCTGCGCGTGCCCGCCGCCGGCGGCAGGGGCGGCGACGTGGCGCTGCTGCCGCTGGCGCTCAGCACCGTGATCGAGGAGCAGGGTGGCGTGTTCGACTTCCAGCTCCAGCAGCGCGGCCCGCGCTCGCTGGTGCTGCGCATCGCCAACGCCGGCGTCGAAGGCCATGCCGCCATGGCGCGTTGCAAGCAGGCCTTGGCCGCCTACCTCGAAGCCCAGGGCGCCGCGCCGGTGCGCGTGCACGGCGAGATCGGCTGCCATCTGCCCCGCGGCCGCAGCGGCAAGGCCTGCCGCATGATGTTCGGATGAGCCGCCATAAGCTACGTTTTGTGTAGCTGCCTGCGCCCGTCACGAAAGGGCTGGAGGCCGAAATGGCTTAAAAAAAGGGTTGCCTGCCTTTTACCGCACCGTGTTCCGGTGTGGGAAGGCGTTCAAAAAAAGCAGGGGGCCGCGGAGCAGGCCAGCCCAGCGAACGCCGTGTCCGGGCTTGCACCGGGCCGCGTGAGCGGCTCAGGGGGGAGTCACGCAACCTGCGCCGCAGGCTGCATCCTCGCCTCACGGATCGGCAGGTTCAGCAGCGCGGCCACCGAGGCCAGTGCGATGTCGGCCCACCACATCCACGTGTAGTTGCCGAAGCGCGTGATCGCCAGCCCGCCCAGCCAGGCGCCCAGGAAGCCGCCGATCTGGTGCGACAGCAGCGTCATGCCGAACAGCGTGCCCAGGTAGCGCACCCCGAACAGCTTGCCCACCAGCCCCGCCGTCGGCGGCACCGTGGCCAGCCAGGTGAAGCCCAGGCCGACGGCGAACACGTAGAACACCCACGGGTCGCGCGGCATCGCCAGGTACCACAGCATCAGCACCGCGCGGCTGCCGTACATGATGGCCAGGATCATCTTGCTGCGGTACTGGCCCACCAGGTGGCCGACCACCAGGCTGCCGGCGATGTTGGCCAGCCCGATCAGCGCCAGCGACCAGCTCGCCACCGAAGGCGGCAGCCCGCACAGGTTGACCTCGGTCGGCAGGTGCGTGACCAGGAAGGCGATGTGGAAGCCGCAGGTGAAGAAGCTGGCATGCAGCAGCAGGTAGTTGCGGTCGGCAAAGGCGTCGCGCAGGGCGCGGCGCAGGCCGCCGTCGGCCGGCGCATCCGCCAGGTGCGCGGCGTGCGTGCCTTTGGCCACGCGGCCGATCAGCGGCAGTGCCGCCAGCGTCATCAGCGCCATCGACCACATGGCGCCCATCCAGCCCAGCGTCTGGATCAGCTTCTGCAGGATCGGCGCGAACAGGAACTGGCCGAACGAGCCGCCGGCGTTGATCACGCCCGAGGCGCTGCCGCGCGCCGCCGCCGGCAGCCGCTGCGCCGCCGCGCCGATCAGCACTGAAAAGCTGCCCGCGCCCGCGCCCACGGCCGACAGCAGCCCGAGCGTGAACACCAGCCCCGGCCCCGTGGGCATGAACGGCGTCAGCGCGCTGCCCAGCGCCAGCAGCAGGGTGCCGCCCACCAGCACCGGGCCGGGGCCCCAGCGGTCGGCCACGGCGCCGGCCAGCGGCTGCGTGGCGCCCCAGACGAACTGCGCCACCGCCAGCGCGAAGCTGATGGTGGCGATGCCCAGGCCCGAACTGGTGTTGATGGGGCTGACGAACAGCCCCATCGACTGTCGCGCCCCCATGGTCACCATCAGGATGCCGGCCGCCGCCAGCGTGATGGCCATGGCACCGGGGGATTTCAGCGACTTGAACATGGGGTGGTACTGCTTGAGGAAAGGGCGAAAAGGCGCGAATGTGGCGCGATGATAGTGCAGCGTTTCGGCACCAAAAAGCCCATAATCCGCTGCACACTGTCAATGAAAGGTTGACAATGGCGAACGCCTTGTCCATCCCCGGCGGCGGCCACAAGGCCGCGGCCACGCCCCTCCAGCCGGCCTGGCTGCCCGCCTGGCAGGCCTTCGCCAAGGTGGTGGAAGCCGGCAGCATGGCCGCCGCCGCCCGCGCGCTGGGCTGCACCCGCGCCCAGGTGAGCAAGCAGCTGAGCGGGCTGGAGACGGCGCTGGGCGCGCGCCTGCTGGAGCGCAGCACGCGCCGGCTGGCGCTCACCCCGGCAGGGCAGGTGTTCCACCAGCACGCGCTCACCGCGCTGGAAAGCGTGGCCGCCGCGCAGCTGGCCGTGCGCAACCTGGGCGACGAGGCGCACGGCGTGCTGCGCGTGAGCGCCGCCATCACCTTCGGGCGCCTGCACGTGGCGCCGCTGCTGCCGCGGCTGACGCAGCAGCACCCGGGCCTCGTCTGCGAGCTGATCCTGACCGACCAGCTGGTGGACCTGGCGGACGACCAGATCGACCTGGCCCTGCGCCTGACCCGCACCCCGCCGCAAGACGCCGTGGTGCGCCGCCTGGCCACGCTGGACCGCGTGATCTGCGCAGCGCCCGCCTATCTGGACGCGCACGGCACGCCGCAGGGCGCCGCCGACCTGCCGGCCCACCAGACGCTCAGCTTCCTGCTCACCGACGACAACCACTGGCACCTCACCGGCCCCGACGGGCAGGACCACGTGATCCCCGTCACCAGCCGGGTGCGCACCAACAGCACCGACTGCCTGCTCGACATCACCCTGGCCGGGCAGGGCATCGCCATCCTGCCGCTGTACCTGGCCGCGCCGCTGATCGCCGCCGGCCAGCTGCGCGCCGTGCTGCCCGGCTACGACGTGCACACGCGCTTCGGCCGCCAGCTCTACGCCTGCTACACCCCCAGCCGCGTGCGCGTGCCCAAGGTGCGCGTGCTGCTGGACGCGCTCATCGAGCGCTTCGAGCCGGTACCGCCCTGGGCCAGGTGACAGCGACTTTCGGCAGCTGTTTCAGTGCCAAATCGGCCTGAAGCCCATTTGTGGCGGGCGCAGGCAGCTATCGAATCAGGAGTTGGCCAGCGGTTGTTGACGCGCCGGCGGGCGGCTGGCGGTGGCAAGCAACGCCCCAGCGGACAGGCAGCTGCGACGCTGGCGCCGCTCCCGCTGGGCGGACGGTGGCTAACATGGGCACATCACCGCGGCTTGCTCCGCCGCGCTTTCCGGAAGGTTGGTCCCATGCTCTACCACGCGCTTCTCTTGTTGCACCTGCTCGCCGTCGTGGCCTGGGTGGGCGGCATGTTCTTCGCCCATTTCTGCCTGCGCCCGGCGGCGGTGGAGGTGCTGGAGCCACCGGCTCGCCTGCCGCTGATGCTGGCCGCCCTGCGGCGCTTTCTTGGCGCCATGAGCGTCGCGGTGCCGCTGGTGGTGCTTACGGGCCTGGCGCTGTTCATGCCGGTCGGCTTCGGCAACGCGCCGGTGGGCTGGCACGTGATGCTGACCCTGGGCCTGGTCATGGCGGGGGTGTATGCCTTCATCCACCTGGTGCTGCTGCCCAGGTTGCGCACGTACTGCGCGGCGTCGGCCTGGCCGCTGGCGGCGCAGGCGCTGAACGCCATCCGGCGGCTGGTGGCGCTCAACCTGGCGCTCGGCGTACTGGCCATCGCGGCCGTGGTGTGGATGCGGTAGGGCGCGCTGTCGCCGTAGGCGCCAGCGGATCGGACGGACTTCGCTGATCGTCATCGTCGGGCCCGGCACACGCATGGTTCAATGCCAGATGGCTCGCGCCGGGCGTGTTCGCCCGGCCGCTGAACCCATGGAGACGCAGATGGACATTCAGGATTTCATGCAAGGCTACAAGACCGCCTGGGAGGCGCGCGACCCGGCCCTGTTCGCCGCGCTGTTCCGGGACGACGGCTCGTACCACAACACGCCTTTCCAGGTCCAGACGGGCCACGCAGAGCTGGCGGCCTACTGGAAGAGGGTGCAGCTGCAGGAGGATGTGAAGCTCAGCTTCGAGATCCTGGCCAACGAGGGCAGCACGGGCATCGCCCACTGGCACGTCACCTACCAGGTGGCGTCCGAGGAGCTGTTCCGGATCTGGGCGAGTTCCACCGGCACCAGCCTGCCATCCAGGCAGCCGGGCGACGCGCTGCCGCGCATGGTGCTCGACGGCGTGCTGCAGGCGCGGTTTGCCGACGGCCTGTGCGCCGAGGCGCGCATCTGGTGGCACAGCATGCCCGAGGCCCGCTGAGGGCCGTCAGGACGGCCGGCCGGGCACCGACGCGGCGGCCTCACGCATCGCTGATCCGCCCCAGCGCCTGCGCAATCTCCGCCGCCCCCTGCGGGCGCACCAGCCGATCGACTTCCGCGCCATCCCTCAGGAACACCAGCGTCGGCCAGAGCCTGACGCCGTAGCTGCGGCCCAGGCGCCGGCCGGGGCCGTCTTCGACCTTCACGTGCGGCACGTCGGTGCCGGCCTGCGCGAAGGCGGCCTGCACGTGCGGCTGCGCGCCGCGGCACCAGCCGCACCAGTTGGTGCCGAACTCCAGCACCATCGGGCCGCGCTTGGCGTCGACCTCGGCGCGGGTCAGGGCTTCGGGCGTGAAGGTGGCGGCGTAGGGCATGGCGGGAGCTTACGCGAGGACGCGGTTCCGTACCTTGAACAAGGTAGGCCGATGCCGGCTGTGGACGTTGTCCGACACCGTTGCCCGCATCTGTGGCAGAGACTGGTCTTGTCAATCTGGAGGAACGCCCATGACCACACGGCCCGACGTTCCCCGGTTTCAGCCGACGGAGCGCGACGATTCGCCGCGCGAAACCGGGGGCGCCACCTACGAAGACACCAATCCCTGGTCAGATACCTTGCCGCCCAGGGAGTGGGCCTCTCTGCCCGACCCTGCTGGCTCCGGCCAGCCACCGCATCGCAAGCACCATGCGCCGGCGCAGTCCGTGGCCGGCCCGCAAAGGGGCGCGCGGCGCAAATGGGTGGTCGACGTGCCCTTCGATCCCGACAAGTCATAGGCCCGCGCTTCACTGCTTTGTCACAGGCATGAGAGCGAGACGAGGCATTGGCGTGATCGGTGTGCTCGCAGGGTTGCGGCTGAACCGTATCCCGCGGAAGAAGCAGAGCGGATTGAACGGCCAAGGATTGGCTATGGCCCTGCCTGCCAGCGGCTCGTTAATCCCTTTGCCAACGTCTGCCGCACATTCACGAGGACGCTTTAACCCCGGATCCGATGGAATCTAGACAAAACAAAGAAAAATCGGTATCCAGTTCAGTTGCTTGGCATTTGAGGACGAGCCAGGCGAACGGTCCAATGTCCGCCGATCTCCTGTTGCGTCTCTAGGAGGTCATAGGTCTGGATCATGGCCAGGAGGCCAGAGTGCCCATAGGTTTTTGGAGAGAAGTCTGGGTTGGTACGTTTGAGGTAAGAGCCAAGTGCACCAACAGAAATCTTTCCCTCCGCAGTGTCTGCCGTCAAGAGACCGACGGCTTCCACTACAAAACGCGGTCGCAACTTTGGAGTCGGCTTAGCTGTGCCACTCACGGCGTTGAACACGGTCGTCCCAGTCGAGGTAGACGGCATATCGGCTGTGGGAGCCGATTCCCCGTACTCAAAGAATTGATCACAGGCGTTTCGTAGGGCGTCGGGTGCCTTAGGCTCACCAACGACAAAGACAGTGGCTCCTCGTTCGCGAAGCTTGCGGCACAAATGAGCGAAATCAGAGTCGCTGGTGACTAAGCAAAAGGTATCCGACCGCCCATCGAACAAAGCCTCAAGCGCGTCTAGGGCAAGTGCAATGTCCGCGGTGTTCTTGCCGCTGACATATTGGTATTGAAGGCACGGTGTGAAGGCGAAGCGAACCAGTGATTCTTGCCATCGGTTGCCCAGTGCGTGCTGGTTTCCGTAGCCGCGGCGCATGACGACACGGCCAAACTGAGCGACCACGCGTAACGAATATTCCAAAGCATCTATTGGTGCGTTGTCGCAATCGACCAGCACCGCTACCAACGCGTCGCTGCGAGACTCCGTCGAGTTCATAGCGCTCCCTTGAACATGAGGACTCCAACTTCGTCACCCACGGCCACGTTGCCCTGGTCGTGTGCCAGCACGATCAGCCCGTTGCCCTGCACCATGGACGACAGCACGCCCGAGCCCTGGTTGCCGGTGGTGCGCACCGTGAGGCGCCCGTCGGCTTGGCGGGTGACGATGCCGCGCTGGTACTCGGTGCGGCCGGGCTTCTTGCGCACGGCTTCCTCGCTGGCGGCGCGCAGCAGCACCGGCGGCTCATCGCGCGCGCCCATCATGCGCAGCAGGGCGGGGCGCACGAAGGCGATGAAGGTGACCATCACCGCCACCGGGTTGCCGGGCAGGCCGAACAGGATCGCGCCACCTTCCCGGTTGCTATCGTTCAGGGAGCTGGATGCGCCCGCCAGATCTGGGCTGGAGCCACTTTTTGCTTGAGAATCTGCAACTGCGCCGCCGGCGATGCGGCCCACCGCCATCGGCCGGCCGGGGCGCATGGCGATGCGCCAGAAGGCCACGTCGCCGAGCTTCTTCATCATCGCCTTGGTGTGGTCGGCCTCGCCCACGCTGACGCCGCCACTGGTGATGATGGCGTCGGCGCAGGCGGCGGCGTGGCGGAACGCGGCTTCCAGCAGCGCGGGCTGGTCCTTCACCACACCCAGGTCGATCACCTCGCAACCCAGCTGCGTGAGCATGCCGAACACGGTGTAGCGGTTGCTGTCGTACACGGCGCCTTCGCGCGGCGGCTCGCCCACGCTCAGGATCTCGTCGCCGGTGGAGAAGTAGGCCACCCTCAGGCGCCGCAGCACCGGCACCTCGCCCATGCCAAGACTGGCCACCAGCCCAAGCGCGGCGGGTGCAAGCCGCTCACCTTTCAGGAGCGCCGGCTGGCCGGCCATGAGGTCTTCGCCGAGCTTGCGGCGGTTGTCGCCGGCGCGCACCACGCCGGCCGGCACGGTGATGTGGTCGCCCTCCACGCGGGCGAATTCCTGTGGCACCACGGTGTCCAGCCCGGCGGGCATGACGGCGCCGGTCATGATCTTCACGCATTCGCCCGCCGCCACCGTGCCCTGCCAGGCCGCGCCGGCCAAGGCGGTGCCCACGCTGCGCAGCACGAGCGGCTGGCCGGCCACCAGCTCGGTGCCGCGGAAGGCGAAGCCGTCCATGGCGGAGTTGTCGTGCGCCGGCACACTGAGGGTCGAGACCACGTCTTCCGCCAGCACGCGGCCCAGCGCCTGCATCACCGGCACGCGCTCCACGTCGGCCACGGGCACCACCAGCCGCGCCAGGAACGCGTTCACGGCGTCGGCGGGCAGGGCCTGCGGGTCGTAGCCCTGCAGTTCGGCGGCGATCTGGGCGATGCTCTTCATGGTTCGGTTTTCAACGGAAAATCAGGCGCTGGCCCTTTCACGGCGGTCGCAGGCAGCTATGGTTACAGGAGCAAATGAAATGGCCTTGGCGGCTGGCATGGAGGCGGTGTGTGGACGCTGGTTCTGTTCACCCTGAGCTTGTCGGAGGGCTTCGACAAGCCCAGCCTGAACGGGAGCAGGGCATGCACGGCGCCCGAGCCATGGGACGACGCGGCAGAGCGCCGCCGCATGGCGGCCGGCCGCGGGCAGGCCGGGCACGTCAGCGGCCCTCCAGCGCCTTCAGCTCCGCCAGCGTGTTGGCATTGGCGAAGGCGTGCGGCGCATCGTCGGGCCCGTCGAAGGGCACGATGACCTGGCGGTGCTGCGCCGTCCAGGCGTCGATCTTGCGGCCGCCACCGTGGGTGAAGCGCACCAGGCTTTCCAGCAGCTCGGCGCGCAGCAGGCAGAACACCGGCTGGGGGCGCACGCGGGTGGTGCCGTCCGCCCCGGCCTCGGGTGCGGCGGCCATGGCGATTTCGGCGTCCTGCCCAAGCAGGGCCTGCGCAAGGCGCTCACAAAGCGATAGCGGGAAGTACGGCACGTCGCACGGCACCGTGAGCAGCAGCGGAGTCTCGCAGCGCTCCAGCCCGGTCAGGAAACCGGCCAGCGGGCCCGCGTAATCGGCCAGCGCGTCGGGCCACACCGGCACGCCGAAGGCCTCATAAGCGCCCAGGTTGCGGTTGGCGTTGATCATCACGTCGGCCGGCAGCAACGTCTGCTGCTGCAGCCGCATCAGCGCGTGCAGCGCCAGCGGCGTGCCCTGGAAGTTCTGCAGGCCCTTGTCCACCCCGCCCATGCGGCTGCCGCGGCCGCCGGCGAGGATGAGGGCGGTGATGTCGGCACTGGCTGTCGGATGGGTCATGCACCGAGTATGCGCGATGCGGCGTTTGCTCGGTTTACCCGCCGATGTAGCTCATCTCCACCCGCCGCATGCCCTGGGCCGCGTCCGCAGGCAGGCTGGCGCGCAGTTCGCTGTAATGGTCGGTGCGGCCCTGCCAGATGGCGGCGATGGCGGCTTCGATGTCGGCGTCCGGCACGCCACCACGGCCGTCGCCGCGCATCAGGGCGCGCAGGTCGTAGCCCTGGCCGGCGAAGAGGCACAGGAACAGCTTGCCATCCATGGACAGGCGGGCGCGGTTGCAGTCGCCGCAGAAGGCCTGGGTGACGCTGCTGATCACGCCCACCTCGCCCAGCGTGGGGTCGTGGCGGCCGTCCGGGCCGGCGTAGCCCCAGCGCTCGGCGGTTTCGCCCTCGGCGGTGGCGCCCAGCGGTACCAGGGGGAATTCGGTCTGCAGCAGACGGATCACGTCGGCGCTGGGCAGCACCTCGTCCATGCGCCAGCCGTTGGTGGCGCCCACGTCCATGTACTCGATGAAGCGCAGCACCACGCCGGTGCCGCGAAAGTGCCGCGCCATGGGCAGGATCTGGCTGTCGTTGGTGCCGCGCTTGACCACCATGTTGACCTTGACGGGCGACAGGCCGGCGTGCTGCGCGGCCTCGATGCCGGCCAGCACGTCGGCCACCGGGAAATCGACGTCGTTCATGCGACGGAACACGGCGTCGTCCAGGCCGTCCAGGCTGACGGTCACGCGGTCCAGCCCGGCTTCGCGCAGCGAGCGCGCCTTGCGCGCCAGCAGCGAGGCGTTGGTGGTGAGCGTGATGTCCGGCTTGTCACCGGCCGGCGTGCGCAGCGCCGCCAGTTGCCCGATCAGCGTCTCGATGCCCTTGCGCAGCAGCGGCTCGCCGCCCGTGAGGCGCAGCTTGTGCACGCCGTGGGCGACGAACAGCCGCGCCAGCCGGGTGATCTCCTCGAAGCTCAGCAGGGCGCTGTGCGGCAGGTACTCGTAGGCGTTGTCGAAGATCTCCTTCGGCATGCAGTAGCTGCAGCGGAAGTTGCAGCGATCCGTCACGCTGATGCGCAGATCGCGCAGCGGCCGGCCGCGCGCATCCAGCAGCGTGCCGGCCGGCGCGGGCGAGCTGGTGCGCGGGGTGGGCAGGGGCGCCGTGCGGTGGTCGACAAGGGGGATGACGCGTTCGGCCATAAGCGGCCGATTATCAAGGAGCCGGGAAGCCGGCAGCGCTGGCGCGGGTTTGCAGGCGCGGGTTGCGCCGCCAGGCAGCCCTGCCCTTGCGCGGATGGGCATGCCGCTGCGCGTTGGCCGCTTGCATGACACGGAGTGTTCAAACATACTACCCGGTATCTTTTTGCCGGAGACAGCCATGCCGAACCAGGAAACCAGGCGCTGGGTGCAGCGACCACCCGGCTCCACGTGGGGCGATTTCGGGCCCGACGACCAGCTTGGCCGTCTCAACCTGCTGACGCCCGAGAAGGTGCGCCAGGGCGTGGCCGAGGTGCGCGACGGCCGCTCGTTCTGCCTCAGCCTGCCGCTCGACTAGCCGGGCGGCAACGTGCTCAACCCCAACCGCCACCCGCCGGTGCTGCGGCCCACGTTGCGGCAGGGGCGCGTCAACTTCAACTTCCGCCTGGCCGACCTGGTCGAGGGCCGCACCGACGTCATCAGCGACGACCTGGCTATCCTCTACCTGCAGTACTCCACGCAGTGGGACGGCCTGGCCCACGTAGGCTCGTACTTCGACGCCGATGGCGACGGCCTGCCCGAGCCGGTCTACTACAACGGCTTTCGTGCCGGGCGCGAGGTGCAGGGGCCGGCCGAGCCGGCCGACGCGGGGCCGGCCGGTGCCGGCGCGCCCAGCACCTCGGCCGCGCACGCGCTGGGCATCCAGGCCATGGCCGAGAAGGTCGTGCAGGGCCGCGCGGTGCTGGTCGATCTGCACGCGCACTTCGGCGACGGCCGCACGGTGGTCGGCTACGAGCAGCTGGCCCGCGTGCTGGAGGCCGACCGGGTGGTGGTCGAGCCGGGTGACATCGTGTGCTTCCATACCGGCTTCGCCAGGCTGGTGTTGGGCATGGACCGGCAGCCCACGCACGAGGGCGTGGAGCAGGCCGCCAGCGTGCTCGACGGCGCCGACGAGCAGCTGCTGCGCTGGATCACCGACAGCGGGGTGGCCGCCATCGCCGCCGACAACTACGCCGTCGAGGCCTACCCGGCGCGGCACCGCGACGGCTGCTGCGCGGCGCTGCCACTGCACGAGCACTGCCTGTTCAAGCTGGGCGTGCATCTGGGCGAGCTCTGGTGGCTCACGCCACTGGCCGAGCATCTGCGCGCGGCCGGCCGCAACCGCTTTCTGCTGACGGCGCCGCCGCTGCGTCTGCCGGGCGCGGTGGCCTCGCCCGTGACCCCCGTGGCGACGACCTGAGATGCGCGTCCTTGTTTTAGGAGCCGGCGGCTTCATCGGTTCGCGGCTGGTGGCGCGCCTGCTGCGCGAGGGCCGCGTGGGCGACCGCCCGATCAGCGAGCTGTGCCTGTTCGACCTGTGCGCGCTGCCGGCGGTGGCCGGCGCGCCGTTTCCCGTGGCCAGCGTGCATGGCGACCTGCGCGATCGGCACGTGCTCGACCAGCTGTTCGAGCGCCCGGCCGACGTGGTGTTCCACCTGGCCGCCACGCTGACGCTGGAGGCCGAGACCGATTTCCGGCGCGGCATCGAGACCAACGTGCTGGCGTTCATCGAGCTGCTGGAGCGCTGCCGGCTGCAGGCGTCGGTGCAGAGGTTGGCGCCGATGCTGCTGTTCGCCAGCTCCATCTCCACCTTCGGCGGCGAGCTGCCGGAGGTGGTGGGCGACGACACTTTCCAGGCCCCGGCCACGTCGTACGGCACGCACAAGGCCATCGCCGAGCGGCTGCTGGCCGACTACAGCCGCAACGGCTTTGTCGACGGCCGCGCGCTGCGCCTGCCCATCGTGGTCACGCATCCGGGGCCGGCCAGCGGGAGCATCTCGGACCAGGTCGCGTCGCTGTTGCGCGAGCCGCTGCGCGGCCAGCGGGCGGTCTGCCGCATGGCGCCGGACAGCCGCATGGCCCTGGCCTCGGTGGACAACGTGATCGGCGCTTTCCTGCGGCTGGCCGCGCTGCCGGCCGATGCCCTGCCGGCGGTGCGCACCATGAACCTGCCCGGGCTCACCGTCACGCCGGCCCAGCTGGAGCAGGCGGTGCGCCGCCGGCTTGGTGCCAATGCCGGCGCCTTCATCGAATGGCGCCCCGACGCCCAGGTCCAGCGCATCATCGATGGCTGGCCGCGGGTCTTCACTTCCGAACGTGCGCTGGCACTCGGCATCCGCCCCGACGCGGATGCCGATGCGCTGGTCGACGCCTTCCTGTCCAGCGAGTCCACCAGGCCATGAGCGATCTGCAGCAGCTTCCCGTGTGCATCATCGGCGCCGGCTCGTCCGGCGTGGCCGCCGCCAAGGCGCTGCACGCGCGGGGCGTGGCCGTCGAGGGCTTCGAGATCGGCTCCGACATCGGCGGCATGTGGCGCTACCAGAACGACAACGGCCTCTCATCCGCCTACCGCAGCCTGCATATCGACACCAGCGGCGGCAACCTCGGCTACCCCGACCACCCGATCCCGGACAAGTACCCCGATTTCCTCTCCCACGCCGAGGTGCTGGAGTGGCTGGAAAGCTATGCCGAGCGCTTCGACGTCAGGCGCCACTTCCGCTTCAACTGCAAGGTGGAGCGCGTCGAGCCGGAAGAGGGCGGTGCCTGGCGGGTGACGCTGGCGGGCGGCGAGGTGCGCCGCTGCCGGGCGGTGATCGTGGCCAACGGCCATCTGTGGGATCCGCGCACGGCCAGCTTCCCCGGCAGCTTCGAGGGCGAGCAGATCCACGCCCACCACTACCGCACGGCCGAGCCCTTCAGCGGCAAGCGCGTGCTGGTCATCGGCATCGGCAACTCGGCGGTGGACATCGCGGTCGACGTGTGCAAGAGCGCCAGCCGCACCTTCGTGTCCACCCGCCGCAGCGCCTGGGTGATGCCCAAGTACATCATGGGCATTCCGGTGGACCGCTGGGGCGCGTTCTTCGGCCGCAGGCTGCGCCTGCCCACGCCGGTGAGCCGTACCCTGGTGCGCTGGCTGGCCTACCTGGTGGTGGGCGACCAGACGCGCTTCGGCGTGCCCCGGCCCAGCCACGCTATCTGGCGCGAGCACGCCACGCTGAGCCAGGAGCTGCTGCCCTACTGCGGCCACGGCTGGATCCGCATGAAGCCGAACGTGCGCGAGCTGCAGGGCCGGCAGGCGGTGTTCGAGGACGGTAGCGTGGAGCAGGTGGACGCCATCATCCAGGCCACGGGCTACAAGACCAGCTTCCCGTTCCTGGACCCGGCGCTGTTCCAGGTGAACGAGGAAGTGCCCGCGTTGTACCGCCGCATGGCGCCGCCCGGCCTGCCGGGGCTGTTCTTCCTGGGGCTGCTGCAGCCGGTGGGGCCGACGATTCCGCTGGTGGAGGTGCAGGCCCGCTGGGTGGCAGCGCTGCTCGGCGGCGCCATGCGCGCGCCCGACGCCACCACCATGCAGCGCGAGATCGACGCGCACGTGCAGGCCGTGCGGCGGCGCTACGTGGGCTCGGCGCGCTACGCGCTGGAGGTCGACGCCGGCACCTACACCAGGCAGCTCAGGCGCGACATGGCCAGCGCGCAGGCGGGGTGCTGATGGAGTTGACCCAGGCGCGCCGCGAAATCCTGGAGGCCGCTGCCGCCTGCTTCATGGAGCAGGGCTTCCACGCCACCAGCATCGACGTGGTGGCCCGCCGCATGGGCGCGACCAAGGGCCGCGTCTACCACCACTACCAGTCGAAGGTGGATCTCTTCTTCGACGTGCACCGGCTCGGCATGGCGCTGCTGTTCGACGCCGTGGAGCCTGCGCGCCAGGCCCCGGGCGATGCGCTGCAGGTGCTGGCCGCGATGATGCGCGCCCACGCGCTGGCCATGTTCCGGCACCACGCGTTCGAGAGCGTGGTGGTGCAGGGCGTGCAGCTGCACCGCTTCGGCGCGCTGACGCCGCGCCAGCGCCAGGAGCTGGATGAGCTGATCGCCAGCCGCGACCGCTTCGAGCAGCTCTTCAAGCAACAGGCCGCCGCCGCGCGCGACGCCGGCCTGCTGCAGGCGCCCGATCTGTCGGTGGCCGTCAAGACGCTGCTGGGCGGCCTGCAATGGTCGCTGATCTGGTACCGCCCGGAAATCGACGACAGCCAGGCCACCCAGGAACGTCTGGCCGACGCCATGGTGAACCTGCTGGTGCAGGGGCTGGCCACGCGCCGCCAAGGCTCGGCGGCGGGCGGCCAGGGCGCGTGAATCCGGGCGGGGCGCAGCCGCACCCAACGCGCAGCGTCCGCGGCAGCGCCGCGCTACCATCGCGCCACGTTCTTCCCCTCGCGGAGCTTGCGATGACCCCCGTTCCCCGCCGTCTCTGGCTCACCTCCGCCGCGCTGGCCGCGCTGGCGCCGGCGCGCCTGCTGGCGCAGAAGAAATCCGAGCTTCCGCTGCCGGCGCTGGGCAGCGCCGTGCCGCTGGCGCCGGCGCCGCTACTGCTGGGCGGTGAGTTCCAGCCGGCGCAGGCCGAAGGCAAGGCGCTGGTGCTCTACTGGTGGGCCAGCTGGTGTCCGTTCTGCGCCCAGCAGAGCCCGGAGATGCAGAAGCTCTGGGAATCGCAGCAGGGCAAGGGCCTGCAGATGCTGGCGCTTTCCATCGACAAGACGCCCGAGCCCGCCGTGGCCTACCTCAGGAAGAAGGGCTACACCTTCCCGGCCGCCTGGCTCAGCCCTGAGCTTGCCAAGGTCTACCCCAAGCCCGAGGGCCTGCCCGTGACCGTGGTGCGCGGCAAGGACGGTCGCGTGGCGCAGGCGGAGAAAGGCCAGCTGTTTCCGGAGGACGTGGCGCAGCTGGCCAAGTGGATTTGACGCCCCGAGCGGCCAGCGACCTGCCGGCCGCTTTATTTTTGATAGCTGCCTGCGGCCGTTGCTGAAGGGCTGCAGGCCTGTTTGGCTTGAAAATCAGACGCAGCGCGCGCCATCCACCTCGATGTTGACGCCGCTGATGAAGGCGGCCTCGTCGCTGGCCAGGTAGAGCGCGGCGTTGGCCACGTCGAGCGCGGTGGAGAAGCGCCCGAGCGGGATGGTGGCCAGGAACTTGGCGCGGCGCGCCTCGTCCACCGGGCCGCCGGCGAACTCGGCCGACAGGCCGGTGTCCGGGTTGAACACCGGGTTGATGCAGTTCACGCGGATGTTGTCGGGGCCCAGCTCGGCCGCCATCGACTTGCTGGTGACGATCACCGCCGCCTTGCTGCCGTTGTACCAGGTGAGGCCCGGGCGCGGGCGCACGCCGGCGGTGGAGGCGATGTTGATGAAGCTGCCACCGCCGCCGGCGCGCATGGCCGGAACGGCGTGCAGGGCCGACAGGTAGATGCTCTTCATGTTGACGGCGTAGACCTTGTCGAACTCGGCCTCGCTCACCTCGAGCATGGGGCGGTTGCGGTGCGTCCAGCCGGCGTTGTTGACCACCACGTCGAGCCGGCCGCCGAAGTCCTGCGCGGCTTTCACCAGCTTTGCCCAGTCGTCGCCCCTGGTCACATCACCGGCCACGAAGCGGGCCTTGCCGCCGGCCGCGTTGATGGCGGCGGTGACCTTCTCGCCCAGCTCGGCGTTGATGTCATTCACGATCACCGCCGCGCCTTCAGCCGCCAGCCGCCTGGCGATGCCTTCGCCGATGCCGCCGCCGGCGCCGGTGACGATGATGGATTTGCCTTGCACGCGCATGTCTGCTCCTCTTGTGGGTTGTTCCGTGGTTCGCAGTGAGGCCGCAGTTTAGTGCGACCCCGCCGGGCGACGTGTCGCGGCCGGCGCTACCATGCCGGCCACCGGCTGCCACCCAACCCGCCTCGCGCCATGCCCGAAACCACCATCCCGCCCGCCCACCAGCTCACCATGACGGTGCTGATGACGCCCGACATGGCCAACTTCTCCGGCAATGTGCACGGCGGCTCCATCCTCAAGCTGCTGGACCAGGTGGCCTACGCCTGCGCCAGTCGTTAGGGCC
>ERZ795053.3280-NODE-3280-length-18574-cov-9.655867_pt1 | contig 18574 bp, 10 predicted proteins | sample MGYA00375137_ERZ795053 | MGnify/ENA primary metagenome ERZ795053 (study PRJEB30182, sample SAMN05720284) | activated sludge metagenome | isolation source: Anaerobic digester | place: Hong Kong | collected 2014-12-17 ...
TCAGCAGCAGATGCTGCGGCAGATAGAACCAGAACAGGAGACCGGGCATGTTCTTGACATAGGTCCAGACCAGGTTGCGATGGCCGTGATAGAGCGAAAACGGGCTGCGCCGGCCGGTCACCGCCGAACCGACATGCCGGACCACGGCATCCGGTACGTAGCGACTGCGATAGCCGAGTAAGCGCAATCGAAACCCCAAATCGATGTCCTCGAAATAACAGAAAAAATTTTCGTCGAAACCACCCGCTTCGAGAAAAGCGTTGTGGCGGTACAGGGCCGCCGCCGCGCAGGGCGTAAAAATGTCTCCACCGACACTTGCACCGGTAGCCGTGAGCCGGCCGTGATCGCGCCGCCAAGCCAGGCCGCTGACATGATAGACATCACCGGTGCCATCGAGCCGGCCGGGATCGTTGGCATCCACCAATCGGGCACCGAAACTGGCGCATTCAGGATGCTTGTCCACCGCCGCCAGCAATCGTTCCAGCCAATCCGGTTGTGAAAAGGCGTCGGGATTGAGCAGCGCCAACCATTCCACTTCGCCCGCCCGTCGCACCGCCAAGTTGTTAGCGGCGGCGAAACCCAGGTTGCGATCTAAACGGATGCACTCCACTTCAGGGTATTCGGACTCCAGTTGATCAGCGGAACCATCGCTGCTGGCGTTGTCTACCACGATCACCTGCTCCGGGCGCCGGGTCTGGGCGCGCAAGTGGCGCAGGCATTCCCCAAGCAGCGCCCCGCTGTTGAAATTGACGATGATCACCGCCACTCCGGCTACTACTTTGTGCTCTACCAAATAGGCTTACTCATCAAATCGCCAAGGCTTCCGTAAACGGGGAGGAAAAGCTAAAGAGAAATCACCGCCCCTGAGGCTGAGATTTGGATTATAGAAAGGGTCCTGCTCAATCACATTTTTCCAGCGCGTTTTAATATACTCAGACTCTTCCAAGAATTGCTTGTGTCTTTCTAGAGAGTCAGGAGAACCTAAACTGGCAGACTCATGATGATAGAGCTCGGCATACGGTGTCCATAATATACGATACCCTTTCTCCTGGATTCGCAGGCACAAATCAACATCATTATAAGCGATTGCCAGATTTTCCTCATCAAGCCCTCCAACTTCCTCGAAAACAACGCGGCGCATAACAATACAAGCCGCTGTTACTGCAGAGAAATTTTGGAGCAAACGCGCCCTACCAAAATAACCAAGAGCACTACGCGGCAAATCTCTATGGGCATGGCCAGCCGGCCCATCCAAGCCGAGCAAAATGCCTGCATGCTGAATGGTGTCATTAGGATAATAGAGCATTGCGCCAACCGCACCAATCTCTGAGCGCAGGGCATGGCTAACCATTTCTTTAAGCCAACTGGGTGTAATAACTTCAATGTCATTATTGAGCAGCGCAATAATATCTCCTGTAGCTTTTTGAGCTGCCCAGTTATTGATCGCAGAAAAGTTATAGGGAGCGTCATAACGCAAAACCCGGACACACGATGCACTTTGCAGTGCATCCAGATAAGCCAAAGTTTCCGGCGACTTACTCTGATTGTCTACTATAATAAGTTCCATATTTGGATAATCTGTCTTATCCAAGATACTTTCAACTGCCATTCGTAATAAATCCAACTTATCTTTAGTTGGGATAATTATGCTAACTTTAGGTAACTGCTCAGGCAAACCGTAGGTAACGCGACAAGAAAAACCTTCATACCCCTCTATTATACGTGCGTCAATATGGTTGCGACCAAAATAATCTTGAAGCGCTTTTCTAGCCGCCTGAAACTGATATTCCTGGGATTTTCTATTAGCAATCGACCAATTATTAGGTCGCCAATGCACTAATATATGAGGGATATGTCTGATCTTATCAGCTGAGGTTTTTTCAATAATACGCAGCAATAAATCGTAATGCCGATCTCCCTCATATTCTAATCTAACCCCCCCAATTTCTTTAACTAGAGCAGCACGATAAACCCCAAAATGTACCATTTGATTACTTGAAAGCATCAAATCGGAATTCCAATCTGGTTTGAACCAAGGCTCATAGCGTTGACCATTCGCATCAATCTTATCTTCATCGCTATAGATCAGGTCTGCGTCGGGATGAATATTGATCTCCTCGGCAATCATGTAGAGCGCATGCTCAGCTAATTGAATATTTTTCCCAAGGAAAACAATCCACTCACTGGCGCTAGCCGCAAGGGCACGATTGGAAGCTGCCGCGATATAATTTTCATTACTTTCGCAAATAACTTTAATTTTTTCATTCTTCAACTGGTATTCTTCGAAGATATAGCGAATACGAGGCGAACAAATAGAGGCGCTGCATACTACGAACACCTCCCAATTATCATAAATCTGCACCAATACAGATTCGATAATCAAGCGTAGCCATTTTTCATCTGGTGTATCAACAAGTATAACAATCGACAACGATGGTTTGCTTTTTAAATTTATAATTCGCTCATCAATACTCCTTCGATCAAAGCCAGTCATAGTATCGTAAGCATGAACCCAATACTCATAACTTGAAAGAGATATTGCTTGCTGCTCTACCATGAGGGCGGCTAGATAAAATTTTACACCAGACCATCTCTCTTTCTTCCAAGCATTTAATAAATCACTTCTTAGCTTTCGGAAACGTTCTGGGGTCACTGGGTTTTTTATTAACTTTTTATTTATTAATCTCCATAACACACTAAATTTATTAATTTGAAAAATTTTCATTTCCTTCAGACAAAAAATATCTGCCTGAGAGGATGGATCGAGCTTTATAGCTCGTACCTGATCTGGAAAACGCGCAATAGTTTCAATTTTTCCATTACGATGAGGCAAAATAACGGTATGCTGTTCTAAAAATCCGTTACCGTCATCGATATACAGTATCGGTTCCAGAATAGTGCCTTGACTCTCCACCAGATAGGAAATGATTACCCAGCGACGAGGCAGTCTGCTCTTTGAAGAATGCAATATGAAGCGTGGCTCGCTACCGATAATTCGATAATTTCCATCTTCATCAGCGATATGCTGGGCGATTTCAAGAGTGATATGATGAACGCGTCGTTTCAAAAAATCTAAAAATCTAGAAACCATTTGCTAGTCCAGATGTGGTGACCGATTACAATCGCAATGTACCTAATTGTCCTCATTGAGAGTCCGATCATATCGATTTACTCTCTCTAGCAGAGGGAGGCTGTTAGCCGCTCAGACAACCGGGCAAAGAACATAGTGGATGCTGTCCTACGCTAAGACCGGAGATACTGGGAAAAACCGCCTTGCTTTTGAGCACTTCGCCCGCAACAAGGCAGCTCATGATAGATTTCTTGATCGATGTCAAAGAGACGATTGAAAGATCGCTCTATGGAATCATTTTGGCAAACCAAGCGTATTCTATTCGTCTGGGCTGGGTCAGCCTACGTCGCGCACTTTAGCATCACCAAGGTCATGTCGGGATCATGATCATAATTCACCCCAAATAAGGCTGTTGACTCAGCGCTCTCCTCGCACAGACCAATCTGCCGCAAGACATGCAGCCAAACATCCCGTGGACGCAAACTACGGCAATGAGGATCAAGGCGATCCCACAGGTTAGGTCTCGGGGTAATCACTACCACTCTGGGCGCCAGTTGGGCCAACTGCTGGAGAGCCTCGGGCATCAGATCTTCGGGCAAACACTCCAACACAGCGGTGCATATCGCAACATCGAAAGATCGTACTTTCGTAAAACCTTCGAAAAACCCGGCTTCACCGAGTTCGCCGAGAACCACCCTGTCCTTTACCGAAGGCAAGGCAGCCGCCACCACGGCCGATGACCGGTCAACCCCCCAAGCCTCAAGACCATGCTCAGCCAAAGCCTCGACCAAAAAACCCGTTCCACAACCAACATCAATGGCTGTGCGACAACCCGTCACTTCGACTAGTCGATCCACGAATTTCCGGCAAGCTGCCCGTACGGCTGCTTCCTCCGGTTCACCAAACTCGCTTTGGAAGGGGGTGCACTCAGCCAAGATATGACCAGCTTGCGGCGGCGCATCGGGTAATTTCAGATGCAAATTACCGGGAAAACGTGGCGGGTCAAGCAACCCTTGCACATCCAGCAACGCAGGATTCCAGAATGGATCGCCTTGCATCAGGCCGGTACGGTGGAGGGTGAAAAAGGCGTTGGCCAACCGGATTTCCCGACTAAGCATATCGGGTACTTCTTTCTTGGAAAATTGCCCGTAATGAACGACTACGGCATGCGGGGTGAACACCATCGATTGCCCGGTAGCGCGGACCCGAAGCGTCCAGTCCGCATCCTGATAACTGAAACTGAAGGTCTCCTCCTCAAATCCACCGCTATCGAGGAACAACCGCCGTGGGGTCAACATGCACCCCCCACTGACCCCCAGAACCTCGCTAATGACATGCAGCGAGAAGCCAAAAATGGCGTCCACGCCATGGTAGTCAAACGGATCAAAGAAGTAGGGACGCCCGTCGCGCCGAATCCCCGTCACCAACCGCGTCAACTGCGTGCGGCCATCAGGATAAACTAGTCGGGGGCCGACCGCAGCCACGCCCGGTATCTGCCCGAGCGCCAGCAAGGTCTCAAGCCAGTCGGGGGTAACAACCTCCGTGTCATCGTTGAGAAACAACAGAAACTCGCCGCGGGCGGAGCGGGCCGCCGCATTGTTCATTCGCGAGAAAAAGCCATCTTCCACCTCAACCAGGCGCAGTCCCAACTCTTCGCAGGTTCCCTGCAATTCAACATCGCCAACCGCATTGGTGGCCAACAAGATTTCGATGTTGGGATAGGTGGTCTTGGCCCGCAGCGTATCGATGCAGGCGCGAAGAAGTTTGGGATTGCGCGAGGAAATGATGATCGAGATTAGCGGTTGACCTTGGTGGATCAGGCGAACGTGGTAAGGACCGCTGGGACCGACCAAATCCACCGTGCCATTGAGGCCACGACGCTGTAATGCGGCGCTGATGGCACGCCGACCCGCTTCGAAGGCAGCTGGCTGTGGCAAGCCGCTGTTTGAACCGGGGTGCCGACGCCAGGAATACAGGATCTCCGGGATATGCCTTACTCGATCGGTACGCTCGGCAAGACGCAACACCAAATCATAATCCTGGGCTCCATTAAACTCAGCACGTAGACCACCAAGCTCGATCAGCAAGGTCTGCCGCACCACGAGGAAGTGAATAACATAGTTGTGTTCCAATAACGCCAGCGGTGACCAGTCTGGTTTGAAATACGGGTCGACATGCTGTCCCTCGGCGGTCACGAAGTCCCGATCCGTATAGACCACGTCTGTATCCGGGTTTTCGGCCAGCGCTCGTGCCACAAAAAACAGTGCTGCCGGGTCAAGCAGGTCATCATGATCGAGAAAACCGACCCATTGCCCCGTGGCGAGTTGCAGCGCTTGGTTAGTCGCTCCAGAAATACCCAGATTGGTCTCTAAATGTATCAATTTTATTCGTTGATCATCTCCGATCAATTGGCGCAATGTGGCAACAACTTCTGGGTCACTCGCATCGTCGGCAATGCAAAGCTCCCAATTCTCATAAATTTGGGCCTGCACTGACGATATCGCAGAGGTAATAAAATCGAGCGGAGGATTATATACAGGTAAAACGATACTAATCAATGGTGGTGATGTTAAAGCTTCGATCGCCGCTCTCATGTGAGCTACTGCTCGTGGAGTTAAGAAATTGCGGGCAGCAAACCAGGCTGGATAAGATTTTTCTATCGCTGTGAAGGGATTAACAATATGTTCAATTTTTTCACCTTTAATCAGGCGATATAATTTTAAATAAAACCTCCTTATTTGCACTCTTCGATATATAGAAAGTGGTAAAAAACGGTATACAATACGGACAATTCTCACAAATTGCCGTGCGGACCAGTACAACCAACGTTTCGACCTTCTAATTATCATACTTAAAAATCGCAAAGGCACAGTTACTCGCCAAGACGTTGAGGTTTGCAATTCAAGTATAGTACTGTGTAAATCAGCTATAGTACCATTCAGCGAAGAAATATCATTTCTCAGGCTCTGTGTTTCTAAATTCCTTTCCATCACACTAACTGCCAACTGATCAGTAAAATGAGCAGTCAATTCCTCAATTTCTAAACGGTGTTTATTAAACTCATTAATTAATCCATCAATCTCTACTTGCCGTTGCGTTACCTCATATTTTAAGCGACTTAAATATATACCAATCTGTTTTGTGGTAATTCGCTGATTATTTTCTACAAACCCTAGGCTTTGAATAAAATCAAGTATATTTGAGCGACTTAAAGTATCCAAGTAGAGTTCCTGACAATCCATTTCAGGGTAGTAGTAATTTTTTGGCAATAGGGTTATGGCCTGGGAAGAATCTTGATCAATTATTGGCGACTCTTGTTCCCTAAATACCTGCGTATAAACCTTCAAAAATTCCTTAGGATCCACTAGTCGACTCCACTGATTCAAAATTGCTAGACTGAGCACTGAATAAAGAAAAAAATAAATCATTCCAGCATGTTGCAGGACTATCCCACTCCAACAAGTATGCTGATGGATATCCTACCAACCGTTCCTGAAATGCTCCTAGTCGTGGAGCAGCAATAGATAAACCAGAACGCATAGCATAGCTTAATGTGTAAGAGTAGGTTTCTGGCCATAAAGCAGGAAAGAAAATGATATCCGCCATTTCACGCGCAATCAATGAAAGTAATTCCGAATCATTATAGCGGCCATAGAAAGACAAAGGAACTTCGGGTTCCTGCTTCACTTCATCCAACGAATAACCAATCACCCGAAAATAAAGAGGCAAATCTCTTGCCTTGGCATCCATCGCACATGCTTCCAATAACCTCAATCCCTTTGCTACAGATAATACTCCTAAAACAAGTATCTTTAGTTCAGTTTTTATAAGAGAACCAGTATCCGGTAACGTAAAAAACAAGGGCTCTGGATGCGGTAAATATACATAATTTGCATCTGAAATATAGTTTTTTACACGCTCAAGTGTATCCATTGAAGGAGCTATTATCCTTGCAGCATTGACTAATATATTTCTAAAAAATGCTCGCCAAGAAAGTATATCCATACCCCAAAGACCTGGGCGCTCTGCTAAACAAGCGTTACACCCAGTTGTGCCTGGTTCACCACAATAGCCACCATTTTTGGTTATCAAATTAATTTGAGGGCAGATAGGGTAATAATCATGCACTGTGACATCATAAGGTATATCCAGGTCTTTTAGGAGCTGTAAAACTTGCTGATTCAACCCAATAATATGATGAAGGTGAATATAAAAAATCTTTAATGTCTTAAGAAAATTGATTAATTCTGGATAAGTATAAGGCAAGCGAAAATAAACAATAAACTCTTCCCCACTACAAGCCCACTCTACGCTAACCCCTTCAAGACTAGTGGGTCTTAATATTAGAACATCAAACCCTTCTCCCAAAAGCTTTGCTAATTCCTGTACATGCTTTTCCGTACCACCCCCCTTCGCATGGGTAATAAAAAGCAATTTTTTATGCTGAGAGCGCATTAAGCGAGCAGTATCAATCCGCCGCCGCAAGATCCGTACTGGATCCTTGACACAAAAATCACCTATAATCGTGAAATAATGTGGATGGTGTTCCTTTAGCACTTGCTGTGCTGCTGCACATAATTCTTCAGCTCTACCGCCAAAAGATACTCTGCCTTGGTGATAAACAAAAACGTCAGCGCATAAAAAATGCTTGAAACCGAGATCTAGGGCTCGCATGGAAAAATCGTTTTCTTCCCCATACCCCTGTTTAAACAGGGTAGCATCGAAATAGCCAACCTGATTCAAACAATATCGTGTGATATACATGCAGAAGCCTACAGCAGTAGGTATCTCTATAGATTGGCCTGCATTGATTTCAGCAAACAGTTTGTCCAATAATTCCAGAGACCAATTTTCAGGCAATGCGTTATCTTTAGCAAATCGCGGATAACTACAAATCGTTGCATTATTAGAAAATGGCGTCACTGTACCAGTCTGTGGATCGCTGTAGGCACAACGGCGCAGCCGATCCAGCCAGTCGCCGTGCACTTCGGTATCGCTGTTGAGCAATACCACATCGCGTTCAGAATGTAGCACCATGCCGCGGTTGACCGCGTTGACGAAGCCGGTATTAACCGGGTTTTCTAAAAGAGTGAAAGCACCGGTTTCCGCTTGTTGCCGCAGAAAAGCGCTCAACTCCGGTTCCGGACTGCAATCGTCGATCACCACGATTTCGCAGGCGGTCTGCTGAGGAAACGCCAGCATGCTCTCCAAACAACGCCGGGTTTCATCCAATCCGCGATAAACCGGGATGATTACATCGACAACAGGCGGGTGGGCTGGCACAGCAATTATTAGTGGTGATATCTTGGAAGCAGAATTGCTAGTCATCAATATTCCTGAAATCGTTCTTACGATCTATCAGTAGAAATCCTTGATTTCGGTAGCCCCAAAAAGTAATTTATACTTAAAATCGTCAAGCTCGACCTTCAACCAAGGTAATTTATACCCATAAGATTAGAATGTTAAAAAGAGCGAAACTCAAGGCCCCATGCTACAAATGCGTAGAGATATTGACCAGAGTCAATAAACATGAAGGAATTAGCTCTATCCATACCAATAACACTACCTAGTAATGCTAGAGCAAGTCACTCAAGAAGCGCCGAGCACTAATCTTAAATCCTAAATCTTGCGAGATGCAATAGTCATTACATTGCCTACTCTTCCATATATCTTGTTCATTAGTTTGATAGCCAGAATATCCCAGTAATTAGCAGGAGAATGATGGGGGAAAATTTCAAAACTTCGCTGCACTTTCAATAAAAAACCAACTTTATTGACACACTCAATAAAAAACGTGGGATCCAAAGGCTCTTCGTCAGGTTCCTCCACATCAATTGAATAGTGAGTTCCCATGGCCAATGAGTTATGATTCCATTCCCTGATCATTTTTGGGATCAAATTCTCTTGGATTCTGACAGGTTCAGATAATAGCAAAACTCCAGATTTACGTATCAATCTAAAGATATTCGCAACTACGTCCGGAACTTGCTCAGACGGCAAATGATGTAAAAATCCAACACAAGAGACAAAATCAAAATATCCTTTTTTTTCATTCCTTAGGTAAGCAAATACATCTTGTTCTATTAAATTGACATATTGTAGATTCTCTTCCACAATTTTACGCTGCGCTTGCGCAAGCATGGCCCTACTGTGATCTACCGCAGTAACTTCAGAAAAATTTTTGGCATATCGCATTATCATATGCCCCGTCCCACATGCGATATCGAGCATTTTCTGGCCGGGTTTGACAAATCTAGAAAATTGCTTGAATAAAATATCGTTAGTGACTTTACGGGGTGACACTACTACACTGTCATATTGTTGAGCAATCATCTCATGATAACGACGGTCCTTTTCAAAATGCTCATGAATGAATTCTTGCATAGGGTTACCTATTCAGGATTTTATTAAAAGTCTATTCTCGAGATAAAAAATCGATTGTTAATACTACATCATCACCAGCAATAATCACCAAAAAGATTTCCATAAATTCATATCTAAAAAGAAGCAGCAGTCAGTTCGATATCCAGCATCGGTATTCCCACCAATCCATAACCTTGGCGCACGCTACTGGCGTGGGACTTAAAAACCAGCACATCGTCGCACCAGCAATGGATAACATGGTCTTGCTGACTACCCGAAGCCGCCGCGACATCCACCGAGTAATCTCCGATCGGCAGCACCGGCATGCGAAAGGTAAAGCGCGAGGTCAGTTGCTGACCGCTCGTCACCCGGAGTGGTGCAGTAGCGTAGCTCAGATAGGTATTATCACCAAATAGATTCTGACCCAGTCGATCCTTGACGAAAAAGCCGATGATCGGATTTTCGAGATCAATCAGAATCAGAGCGCGCACAGTTAGGGTGACCAACTCGCCACCGACCATCCAGTGCAGGGACCGCCCCTGCCCATCCTCAAAACCCGCATCCAGGATACGGATAGCACCAGCGCCGTAGCCCTCAACTTCGCGACGAAAACTGAACAACTCTAGATCGTTGCGAAATTGGGTCTGGTTAAGGAACGCCAGACGTTGATCTATCTGCTCCACTGGAAGAACATGCAGAGTAACTTCAGTGGCAGGTTGTCTCGATAATGGTTCTATTGAAACATTCCCACCCTCGGATTCGCGTAAAGTTGCCAAGTAGTGCTCACAAACTTCCTTGGCTGGACCTGACTCGCGCATCCGCCCTTGTTCCAGCCATAATACATGATCGCAAAGATTGACCACCGCCGCCGTATCGTGGCTTACGAAAAACAAGGTGCCATGTTCTTGAAACTTGCGGAGAAAGCGCATACATTTCTGCACGAAAAACATATCACCGACGGCCAAGGCCTCATCGATGACCAGAATGTCAGCGTGGACATGGGCGGCGACGGAGAAGGCCAATCGTACCGCCATGCCGCTGGAATAGGTCTTGACCGGTTGGTCGATGAATTCACCAATGTCGGCGAAAGCGAGAATCTCGGGCAGGTAGCATTCGATTTCCGCATCGTCGAGACCGAGAATCGCGGCGTTGAGGTAGACGTTCTCGCGGCCGGTAAACTCTGGATTGAAACCGGTACCCAGTTCCAGCAGCGCCGCGACCCGACCTCGCACCGCCAGCGTACCGGTGGTGGGCGCCAGTGTGCCGCAAAGCGTTTTAAGCAGGGTGGATTTACCGGAGCCATTCCGGCCGATCACTCCAACCGTCTGGCCACGCCGAACCGTAAACGACATGTTCCGTAAGGCCCAGAACTCGTGGTAGTAACGGCGCCGACCACGCCATAGCATCTGCTTCAGGCGGTCCTGCGGTTTCTCGTAAATCTGGTAGCACTTACCAACCTCATTCACCTCGATCACGAACTGCTCTTCGGTCGAGCGGTCGCTCACCGGTTCAGAGGACATCGGCGAATCCCCTGCGAGTTCGGGCAAACCAATAGGCGCCCAGCAACGCCACCAACAATCCCACGCCTAGGCAAAACAGGTAGGGCATCCAAGCCGGTGATTGGTTAAATAGAATAATCCCCCGAGTCTGTTCGATCATCAGCGCCAGCGGATTGAACTGGAACCAGTATCGGACGGCTTCCGGCAGGGCGCTGACCGGATAGAACACCGGACTCATGAACATCAATAGTTGTACCAGCGGTACGATCAACTGTTGGATATCGCGAATGTACACTCCCAAGGCAGCCAGAAACCAACTCAGACCCAGCGCAAACAACAGCAGCGGCAACACCATGACCGGCAACAGCAACACTGTCCAGCTCAGACCGCTACCCAGTGTCTCCTGCAACAGCAGGATCACGGACAATGTGGCGGCCAACGTCAGCAAAGCGGAAGTAGCCATCACCGCCGGTAACATCTCCAGTGGGAAGATAACATTCTTGACATAATTCTGATGCGACAGGATCAAGCCAGGGGCACGGCTGAGACATTCGGCAAGAAAATTATAGAGCGCCATGCCCACAAACAAGATCAACGCCAATTCACTCAATGAGCTGCCACCATGCACGCCCCAACGGAGTTTAAAGATCACGCCGAAAAAGAAGGTGAATACCAACAGCGACAACAGCGGCAGCAACAGCGACCAGAACAGCCCCAGATAGGAACCCCGGTAGCGTTCGGCGAAATCTCGCTTCAGCAGTTTCAGGAACAGTTGGCGTTGCAGCCAAGACTCACGCAGGAGCCAGTACAGTAGCCAATCCTGCCAAAATCTGGGTTTGGTATTCGCCGAGAGTATCAAACTGAACACCGATACAGCTTCAGTCGACTTCAGTTGAGAATTGCGCGACCGGCGTCATGAGTCCTATCCGAGTTCACGGCTGGGGCAATGCCGGCACATATAGTGGAGCGGGTGGTAGCCCCTGTATGTCGCGCTCCCACATCAACTCGTAAGCGCGTTCGAGATGCCGGGTAAAACGTTCGGTGTCAAACAATGGGGTTCGCAAGCGATTGTACACCAGCTTGTCCCGCAGCGCCGCCAGTTCCGTCGGCTGGGTTGCCAGCCGCACCGCCCGCTCCTCGTATTCCACCAGCGAGTGGGTGATGAGTTCCGGTAAACCCACCGCATGCAGCAGGCTGGCGGCCACCCGCGCCGGGAATGTTTCACCTAGGCAGGTCAACACCGGTAACCCAGCCCACAAAGCATCGCTAGCGGTCGTGTGCGCACCGTAAATACGGGTATCGAGAAAGAGATCAGCTAAACGGTGACGTTCGAGATGACGATCCTTAGGCAAACGATTGGCAAACACTAGTCGCTCACCAACGATCCCGCAGGCAGCAGCAGCAGCCCACAGATTATCCCGGACCTCCTCGTTTTCAGAGTACAGCCACAACACCGAGTCGGGTACACGACGGAGGATACGCATCCAAACCGAGAACAGGACCGGTTCGAGTTTCTGAATCTGGTTAAAACAGCAGAAAATGAAACCTTGTTCCGGTAGATCCTGGTCCATCCGTCGGATACCGGTCTCAGCAATCTCCTGCCAGCGGTCGTTAACCTGGTAACATTCGGGTAAATATACTGGATTTTCACTGAAACAGCACCGTAATTCCGCTGGCAGCACAATGGGGTCGGCAATGATATAGGGCATAAAGGGCGCGCCCATGGTACCGGGATATCCCAGATAGCTAACTTGTACGGGAGCCGGTTGCAAGGCGAAGACTTCTGAGCGAGCGTAGGCCGTATACCCCATCAAATCGATCAGAATATGAATGCCATCAACATGGATACGAGCTGCAATATCAGCATTACTCGCGCCAGCCAAATCCACGAACCGATCTGCATCCGCCTTGATGCGCTGGTAGTAATCACTTCCGTCATCGCCACAGAGAGCATAAATGCAAATTTCAAAACGTTCCCGGTCGTGCAACCGGAACAGACCACGCATCAGATGAGCAGTGGGATGGTTACGAAAATCCGCGGATACATAGCCAATTCTAAGTCGCTCGGTAGCTACTACCGGATGAGAGAACGCCAGTTGCTGGCGCGCGGCTGCCATACCCTCGTCTAGAAATTTGCCACGACTATGGGCGATAGCCGTTGTCAGTCCGGGTGAAAAAGGCAATAGCAATGACTTAAACGGTGGAATCGGGGTGGATTGTTCCGCAGTAAGCATTTGCGCGATCAGATCCTGCGCCCGCTCGATAGTCGCTTCATATTCCCGCCAATCACCCCGCTCCAAACGCTTCAACCTAAAGGCTAGATATTCAGCACATGGCTCTGGATCAGCCACCAATGCATCCAGCGGCATACCATAAACCTCATGGCATCCCCGAAAGGCACGGAAAGCGTCTTCATCTAGCTTGCGGGCAGCCGCAAAAGCTTGCCGCGCCTCTTCAAACCGCTCCAATCCCGCCAAGGCCCCCGCCTGATTGGCATAGATCTGCCAATCGCGCACACCTTGCTCCAGCAATTCCCGCGCACCCGCCAACGCTTCGGCAAAACGGTGCAAGCCGTTCAAGGCCGCGATTCGATTGATGGCGGCCTGGTTTTGATTCGGCTCCAACACCAAAGCGTTCTCGACCACAACCAATGCTTCGGCGTAATGCTCGGTTGCCAACAGAATGGCCGATTTTGCAGTCCAAAGTAAGGCGTTTGTCGGGTGTTCGATAAGCGCCTGTTCGATCAAAGTCCGGCCAGCATCCCACGCGTTGCGACCAAACAAAATCTCAGCCTTAAGCGATACCGCCTCGGGCTGATGAGTCGTGGTCGCCAGCACAGCATCCAGGTAGGACTCCGCTTCGGCAACACGCTGCAAACCCATCAGGGCTTTTGCCATGGCCAACTTCAGCATCGGGCGATCAGGGTATCGGGACAAAGCCTTGTACCCTTCCGCCAGCGCTTCCGCAAAGCGGCTCAAACCCAGCAGCGCCTGTACCTTGATTTCTAGGGCATCTGGATTGAAAGTATCGAAGGTCAATACAGTCCACAGGGTCGTCAGACAGGACTCATAATTCCGTAGCGCCAACAAGGCAACAGCCTTATTGATCAAGCCCTTAACATGACGCGGTTTCAGTTGCAGCAAGCGATCCGCAGTCGCCAGCGCTTCTTGAGGCTTGCTCAGACTCAACAACGCAGCAGTTCGGTTAAGCAAGGCAATAATCGCATCCGGCTGAATTCGCAAGGCGGCATCAGCCGCCTGGATTGCTTCCTCAGGGCATTCCAGCGCAATCAACACCGAACTGCGGTTCATCAGCGCATTAGCATGGTCAGGCGTAGATACTAATAGCCGGTCGAATACTTCTAACGCCACACGCGACTGCCCCATGCCGTGCAGCGCCACTCCGCGGTTCAATTGCGCGGTGGTATTGGCTGGATCGTTCCGCAGAACCCGCTCCGTCAGCGGCAGAACTTCGGCGTAACGCTGCTGGCTAAGCAACGCGCCCGCTTTACTGTTGAGCGCCTGAAGGTGATCCGGCGCGAGGATCAGCGCAGCATCGGCCGCTTGGATAGCCTCCACGTAGCGTCCCATCTGGCTCTCCGCCGCCGCCCCAATCAGATACAGTTGCACTTGTTGTGAATTCAAGCTTAGTGCCTTGGCAACAGCCTGTCTGCATTCTGGAAAGCGCCGCAACCGCAGACAGGTCACCGCCAAACCGGACCATGCTCTAGCATCATTAGGATTTTCTTGACAGATCCGGGCATAGAGTCCGTGCGCCTCTTCATAGCGGTGCAGGTCTAGCAACCCACTCGCCTGATCGAGCGAAACTTGAATCTTACTCGGTTCATCCATCATCATTCTTGATCGCACCCCCGGACTCTCAAGATTTATTCTGAGTTTGAGGCTTAGGGGTTTGGTGGTACCACTCGCCATCAATCAAGACCCATTCCTCGGTGAGAGTCTGCTGGGTCCAGCCGAATGACCCAACCTCGATTTCACCCTGAAGCTTGATTGAGGCTCGCTCACCCTCCACTTTTGTCTCTAGAATCTGGACCTTGCGAACCGGTAGTCCGCCGATCTGTCGGTACCGATCGGGCGTCAGCCAACCACCGGGTCGGGCCGCTGCCTCTAGACTATACACGGTCTGGAGGTCATTAACTGAACGGGCGGTCCAATAACGCTGGACTCTATGCTCCAGCGGTTCGCCCGAATGAAGCTGGGACGGATTCGCCTGTTCAAGCGTCTTCTCGTTCACGACGACCCCAAATTCCTGGGCCAATGTTTTTAGATAGCGATCTCGCGCCTGACGTTGCTGTTCTAGCTGCCATTGCGCCGCGACCTTGGCACGCACCGTCTCAAAAGCAGCAATCAAAGGCGCCCGCCAGTCGGTCATCAACAATAGTTCATAACCCACCGGCGACTGCACAATGCCGGTACGCTGACCGGGCTGCAAACCGCGCACGGCGTCCCGCAACCAAGGCACGGCGTTGCGAGCGACAAAACCTCGTTCCGCACCAGTATCGCGGGCACGCGGATTTTCGGTCAATTCTGCCGCAACCTTGGAAAAACTTTCTCCTGTCTCAAGCCGCCGCATGGCCTGTTCGGCCCGTTGTCGGGCTGTGGGACCTCTCGATTGATCGCGGTCGTTGCGGAACTGGATTTGTACCAGTCGGACCAGTTCGGGGATACCGAACTGCTCTCGGTTCGCATCGTAATAAGCTCGCAGCACAGTCTCATCTGGCGGTGGCGGCACCGGAAAATACCGATCCTCAAGCAACTGCAGGTCCACGATATGTCCTTCCTGTGACACTAACTTTAAAGCCGACTTTTCCCGTTCAATCGCTTTCCTGAGCAACTCTTCTTCAATTAGGATTCGTAAAATCTTGATCTGACCCACCTGAGTTTGCAATTCCTGACCAAATCCACCTTGTAAACCGAATTCTCGCAGGTCTTTAATAGTGATCGCATGATCGCCCACATGGGCCAAAACATAAGCAGGATCAACAGTCAGCGCGATATTACGTTCGGCGGCCGAAGCCGGATCCGAACGATCATCCTCCTGCCCTACTGTCTGATTAGGCATAACCTCGGCGACGGATTTTGTATTCCCCAAATTAGTTGCTTCCTGCCAGAGCGGCCCATATAGAATTTGCAGTGAATTTTTGAGCTTACTAAGTACTACGATCAAGTCAATCTCACCGTCACCGTCCACATCCTGGAGCTTCAGCTGCTTGACGCTACCATCCAACGGTATCTCAATCGTTTTATACTTATAGGGACTGCCGGTTTCAATCCGGTAGAACACCAGTGACTGCTCGGTGTCGGTTGCTAGCAGCCAGCTTCCATCCTTGACCTTGGCTATCGCCAAAAAGGCAGGCCCCCAAGCCTTACCGGGAACCAGCAGTTCCGGCCCCGGCGTGAAATGGCCATTACCCTCGTTTAAAAGCACCGCAATTCGGCGTTCTGATTCCAAGGGCAGTAAAATATCAAGCGCACCATCACCATTCAAATCCGCCACCACCAAATGGCGGGGCGCGCCGACCGGCGCCGTCCAGACCGCCACCGGCTCGGGAAATTGGCCGTTCTTGGGATAATCAACTCGCCATAGGGTCCGTGAATTCCGGGTGGTATACAGCAGTTCCACAATACCATCGCCATCAATATCAGCGGCGGTCACCGCACCTGGGACGCTGTGTTGTGGTACTCCCAAGGTATATTCCGCATCTACGCTCGCAGTGTCAGCCTTAAAATTTTTTAGCAGGGTCCAGCCGGAGCCTTGATAGGGCATTACGGCTAGCGATGTACCCCAATTCGGCCAGGAAAACGCCGTAGTCGCAAACGATCCGCCTTGCGGCCGGTTCGCGATTTCCCGCAATCCCTCCTTGCCGTCCGGCGCCAGCACTTTCAACTGCCCAGCGCCCTCGGCATTCAGCACATAGCGATGTTCGTTCCCGGGCAGACGAGTCAACTCGTTGGCATGAAACCCCAGTACTTTCGTGATCGGTCCAGCTTCGAACTGGCGTGGCGCTTTCTGGTAAAACACCTGTACCGTTTCCGCATCGCGATTGGTCACAATCAAATCGCTATGACCATCCATGTCCATATCGTCCACGATTACAGCAAATGCTCCTCCAGTAAAAGGTAACGGTTGGAACATTGGAGAAGAGGGTGGCGTCGGCTCTGTTGCTCGTAAGGGTGGTATCAGTAAAAATGTACCCACCACTAGCAGAATAGGAAACAGAGATCGCATAAAATTGGAAATCTTCCGCATGACCACGCCCTCACATCACAGACTCATGCAAATACCGTCGTGCTACACTAGGAATTCTTTGCGCTCAAAAAGAAACGGTGCCTTTCACAAGGCACCGCCGCTGGAAAAACTAGCTGACTTAAAGATCAGAATTGATATTCCGAACCTTCAGTAGCCATCTCAGTCTGGAGCTGTGCAGCATTGGCGCCAGCGCCCAAGCCCAGCATATTGAACACCACACCGGAAGAACTCCACTCTATACCGCTCTGGACTTCGGGAACCCCAAAGCGAATGATTCCCGTATTCACAACGGTGAAGCCGTCCTCATCTTCCTCATGAATCATGCCTGGGTATTTAGGTGCTGTAGGCGTGCTGGTGATAATATTCAGCTCATCCGGGAAAGTCGCGGTAAACGAGCGTTGGTAAACCTGCTGACTATCATAGGTCTCGCCAGCCGTAGCGCGGTCCGAGGAGCTAGTGGGCGCGTTATAGTTGAACCAGAACACCATATTGTTCAGCGTCGCCAAGGAAGGATCCAGGAAGTAGCGGAGGTAGACATCCCGCACCTGCCGAACCGCGCTATTGGTATAGTCGATGCCGCTCACCAGACGACTGGTATGTGGATAACCCGTGGTCAGATCCTTAACAACATTGATCCAGAAACCGCCGGGCTGGCCTTCTATACCTGAACAGGTGTATAGCGATGGCGCGGTATTAGCAGTTACATCAAAGGTACATACCGGATTCGACACCACGGGAATAAATGCTTGTGATGCCCAGTTACCCTGTATCTGATATGCATGACCATACAATGCAAATTCTGGCATCCCAACGACGGTATTCTGCCCCGAAAGCTGCTCGGAATCGAATCTATTGTCAACGAACAGCATATAGCCTGGGTGATCTCCATCACCCAGATACACCGTCGCCGGATCGTCCTTAATAGTACTGCACCAGTCAAACCGAACATAATCGTTATCGGTCACGTCAATAACACCATCCAGCAGATGCTCGCTCCTGGTGTTATAAAAATACCAATGCACTTGACCGCTTCCAGAACCCGTGCGGGATGGCACTGTGGGGACACCACTCGGCTCTACATTGGCCAGCCCCGCCGGCGCTGGCAGAAGAGCACCGTTCACATCAACTAGCCCCAGCCGCGTTTTCCAAAACGTGGTTAAACCGATCAGGGTATTTGTTTGCAGTGAGACATCATCATTGAGGTCGCAGGTCACATACGGCACCAGCAAGACATCACCAGCCGCAGACAACTGAACCGTCGCGTAACTGGCGGATGAAGCCAGCAAGGCACTGGCGACTGCCGCAGCGGTACCAACTTTTTTAAATTCACGCACCATTTTGAGGCTCCTTAACAAGTAGCAAGGGAGAAGCA